>Ga0335072_10011573_pt1 | contig 12635 bp, 7 predicted proteins | sample Lox_Sample_21_FD_206725 | JGI IMG/M metagenome (GOLD analysis project Ga0335072, IMG submission 206725) | Soil microbial communities from Loxahatchee National Wildlife Refuge, Florida, United States - Lox_Sample_2.1 | ecosystem: Environmental > Terrestrial > Soil > Wetlands | place: USA: Florida...
CTGGGTGACCGGTAGCCTGAGCGTCATGCCGGATGCGGGTACATTCACTCCCACCAGCGAACAGGCCAGGCTCATCGAGCGATGTACCGAGGTCGTATCTTCGGACGAAAGGATACAGGCGGCCTGGCTGGCAGGCAGTTTCGCGGCCGGCACGGCCGATGAGTTCAGTGATATCGACCTGCACTGCGCCATCAGCGACGAGAGCGCCGACTGGTTCAGGGAGCACTGGAGCGATCTGGCCAGGCAGATCAGCCCGGTCGTGCTGGTGTCGCCCCTTTCTGCTTCCGGCGTGATCGGCGGATATGCCATTACCCCGGAATGGCAGCATTTCGACATCGTCATGTACCCGATAGCGCACTTCGATCCGCACCGGGCCGGCCCGATGCGGCCTCTGCTCGACCGCGGCGGGATACTGCCGGCCGAGCCCATCGCCCTCCCCGGCGTGTTCGGCGCGCCCTATTTCCCGGCCGGTAGTGTCAATACCTACTTCTACTTCCTCGGCAACCTGGCCGTCGTGCTGGGCCGCGGCGAGCTCCTCGTCTCGTCGAGCGGCTCGATGGTGAACCGGGACGTCGGCCTCGTCCAGGTCATGCTGGGCGAGAACGGTGTGCACAAAACCGACGGGAACAAGCGGCTGAACCGCTACCTGACCTCCGAGCAGCGCGCTTTCCTCCAGGCACTGCCGCCGCTCACGTCGCAGCGCGACTCCATAGTGGAGTTCAACCGCCGGGTCGCCGCCGAGATGATCAGGCGGGGAAGGGCCCTGGCCGGTGCGACAGGCGCGATCTGGCCCGCGGACCTGGAGCGGGCGACCCTGGCTTACCTCAGCCGGAGCCTGGGTGTCGACTTCGGTGCCTGAGCCGGCCCGCTACGTGATCGCCTACAACCTGGTGCCTAACTGACCGCAGACCAGGATTGTTGCTTGGCCGCCAACACGTAAATCAAGGTTCGCCAAGTAGCCCGACTCTCGCCAACTAGAGGCGGACTGACGTCACCTACCAAGAGGACAAATCCCTGGTCAGGACAGGAAGCGCGCCCTCCTCATGGCGTCATTGAGAACCCTGGCCATCAGCATCCTGCGCCTGGACGGCCACGCGAACATCGCCGCCGCCACTCGCCACCACGGCCGCGACCCGCAGCGCACTCTCAAGCTACTTCAAGCTGCGTGAATGCGCCCGCCGGGTCCCTGGCCCGGTACCGACCCCGGATCCGCCGAGGTGACCTCGATTATCGGGCGGATGCGGGCCGGGAATCCGCCGTGGCGATCACCCGGGAGACCAGAGCGATCCGCGAGCCAGGCCCCGGCCAGCCCGGAGGAGGGACCCTCGTTGACTGAGAACGAGCTGGCGCGGACCCAGTCAGGCCGGGGACCGCGCGTGCCCAGTTCAGGCCCGCGCCGTCAGGCCGGGGCCGGGGCAGGTCATGGGCTGGCGTCCGGTCAGACGCCACTGAGAGGTCACCGCCGACTGCCTGCCTGGCGGAGCACCGGGCTGAGCGCGGGGTCGGTGTCGGGCATGAACTCCCGGACCTCTTGCGCGCAGCGGCAAGCGACTGCGATCCTAGCCGCCCACTGCAGCGCCTCCTCCGAGAGGGCACCTCGACGACCATGACTCCGGCGATCGTCTCCGGGCACGGGCCGTCGGTGACCGTCCCGTCGGTAGTCACGATGCCCGCCTGCTGGTTGTCTATGATGCCGGTGCACAGGAGCACGCCGGCGTTCAGGGCCTGGCGGGCCACCGCGTGCGCGGCCTCGGCGACGACTGGCATCCCCTCGGCGGAGACGTGGTCCATCGCGTGCGCATCGCTGGAGATCAGGTATGTCGTCATCGCGTAACTCCCGGGTCCCGACGGCCTGCTCCGGCCGCCTGCTATGTGACAGGTGAACGACTCGCTCCCGATCCGCCGCCCTATAAGAAAAGTCTCACAGGACCTCCGCCATCGGTCTCGGCGAAGGTCGTTCCCGCGGGCGGGGCGGTACAGCCGGGGGCCGGCGGGATCACGGTCACTAAGGGCGCGGGCTGTAGCAGTCCAGTCCGTCATGTTGCCGCCTCATCCGGTTCTCACCACCGTCCGTTCCATGGGGGACCCCCGTGGATGACGTCGAGGATGATGTACACGAGGAGGCACAGCATCACGACCAGCATGTAAATCATTGCCCATCGCGGGGGATATGACTTACCCATGCGGTACAGGGTAGGCGCGGCGGCCACGCGGGGAATCGGCCGAAGGTATGAAACCTGGGTTCAGCCCCGAGGCGGAGATAGGGAGACGGAGGTTTCGGCTCCACCTGCTGCGAGCTCCTTCGGCGGTGCAGGCCCCTTGACTCTGCGCGGGTTCGCCGCGCGCTCGGCTCCTGGCCTCTGGCCTGGCCCTTGCTGTCAGGCCCGCAGGGTCGGCTGGGGCTCAGGGACGGGTCCCGGCCGTCGTTCTGCCCAGCGGTCAGTCATCACGGTACGCGCCGGGTACCGGACAGGTATCCGGCGCTTCCGAACTCCCGAACCCGGTCAAGCCGACATCACATTGCCGGGTTCGGGGTCGGCATGTGTGATTACCGGCCGAATGTGTGATTAGCGTCCGGACGGCCAGGGGCATCACGACTATGGCTGCGCCGCCGCCATCCGCCTCACGGCCGAGAAGGTGATCGGGAGGGCATGACGACCTGCGGTGCATGCCGTTCGTGCTCCGCGGGACTCCTCCGGGGACGGCCATGATCTGCCGGGAGCGGCGGGGGCCGACCTTATGCGCCGATGGCGGCCGTGATCACCCTGGCGGCGGCGGACGGCCCGTTCTCCGCGCTCAGGACGGCGCTCAGCTGTTTCGCCCGGGCCGCGATTGCCGGGTCCCCGGCCAGCTGCCCGATCGCGCCGGCCAGCCGGGCGGGTGACAGCCTGCGGTACGGGACCGGAGGCACCCCCGCGCCCAGTTCGGCCAGGCGGCGTCCCCAGTAGGGCTGGTCGAAGCCGATGGGGACGGCCATGCTGGGCACTCCGGCGAGGACTGCCCGGTGCGTGGTGCCCGATCCGCCGTGGTGGACGACGGCGGCGAGCTGCGGGAAGAGCCAGTCGTGGGAGACCTCGCCGACGGCGAAGACCGGGGCGCCCGCGCCTGCGAGCACGCCCCGCTCGGCCAGGCCCGCGATGACTCCCGGGCGCCCCGCCAAGGCGAGGGCGCGGCACGCCGTGTCGAGGCCGGACTGCGTGACGGCGCTTCCCCAGGAGCCGAATCCGACGTAGACCGCGCCGGGATGCCCGGCCAGGAATTCCGGCAGGCCCTCGGGGATAACGGGCTCGGGGTCGGCGCGCAGGAGGTGGCCGGAGATCGTCACGTGAGCGGGCCACGCCGGGTCGGCGGGCATGAGTGCGGGTGATACTCCGTAGACCGTCGGCGTCCGGGTCACCGCGGCGTGGTAGTCGCGGGCCTTCCACCGGGGAAGGCCGAGCGTCTCGCGCCCCGCGTTCACGGCGGGGCGCAGCTGCCATCCGGCACCCCGCGCGGTGAGGCGCCCGGCCCGCTCATTCAGCCGGGAAGGGCGCCGCAGCACGGGGGTCAGGCTCGCCTCTGGCAGGCGGCTCGGGGTCATCGGCGCGGGGTTGAGGGCTACGACCCGGCCGTGGCGCAGCCCGGCTACCGCGGTCGCGAGGGCGACGGTGAGGGTGCCGGACACGATGACCTCACCCGGCCCGGCAGCCTCGGCCAGGCCGGCGGCTATCGCCGGCGCCTGGGCCTTCATGCTGGAGCGCAGCGCCGTCACCGTCCGCATGGGATTGCCGGCCCGGTCTGGCCGCTGCGCGTTCTGCTCCCAGAAGCCGGCGGCCGGCACGCCGAGGTCGGTGAACTCGCACCCGGCGGCGCGCACCTTCTCGGAGAAGTCGGAGTACCCGGCGATGCGGGCGTTCACGCCCAGCCCGCGCAGGGCCTCGGCGAGCGTGATCATCGGGGCGACACCGCCCCAGGAGTCAACGGCCAGCAGCAGAACTGAGGCGTTGGTCATGTCAGTGCCCTTCACTGTGACTGGTTCTCATTGCCCAGGCGGGAGGTCGGCCGTTGCCGCGAACAGGACGCGGAGGGCCCCGCCGGCGGCGTCGAGTCGCGAAGGCCCGGTCGGGATGGCCGCGCACGGCGCCGGTCACGACGGCTGAGGCGACCGGGAGGCTGCGGGCCTGGCCGAGTGCGGACAGGGCGGCGGCCTCCATCTCGGCCGCTCGGCCGCCGGCTGCCCGGTGGCGGCCGATCACCTCGGCCGTAGTGCGGGCGGGGCGCGGCGGTAGCCACCGCCGGCCCCGGAGTTCCTCGTCGGCGCCGGGTCTGGGACCGCGCGGGGAGATAGTGGCAGGCGGCGTCCTTGCCGCGCACATCCGAGGCGAGCAGGGCAACGTCTCCCGGTTCCTGTCCGGGAGCCATGGGGCACCTCAGCCCTCCGGCTGCGCCGATGCTCACGCAGCACCTGACCCCTGGCGGCCTGCGCCGTCCCCCGGGACAAATGCGACTGGGGAGATGAGAACGCCGTCAGGCAGCCCGGGGAGCGCAGCAGGGGTGCAGGACGGGGCTGTGAGTGTCATGCGGTCAGACGGTCCAGCGCCCTGATCACGGGAATCGTGCCGTCCTCGCCTGCCAGCTGCTCCGCTATGTCCCGTGCCCGGCTGCGGTAGGAGCCGCGGGTGACGGCGTCATGGATCGCGGCCCCGAGTGACTGGGCTGACAGTGACTTGTACGGGACGGCCTTCGGGCCGGCGCCGAGGGCGGTGACCCGGCCGGCCCAGAACGGCTGGTCGGTGATCACCGGCACGCCCACCGTCGGCGCCCCGGCCCGCAGCCCGGCGGCGGTGGTGCCCGCCCCCGCGTGATGCACGACGGCGGCCATCTTGGGGAACAGCCAGTCGTGCGGTGCCTCGCCGATGACGACCACGTCGTCATCGTCTCGCAGTTCTGCTCCGAGGCCCGCCCACCCCGCCTGGACGACCATCCGCACCCCGGCCTGGCGGCGGGCGGCGGCCACGATGGCGGTCAGGCGGGCCGCGTCGGCGGGGTTCCTGCTGCCGAAGCCGACGAACACCGGCGGCGGCCCGGCCGCCAGGAACCGCTCCAGGCCCTCGGGAGGCGCCCATTTCGCGGGGTGCGGTGGCCACCAGTAGCCGGCCACCTCGATGCCCTCGCGCCAGTCCGGGGGACGCGGGACCACGGACGGGCTGAACCCGTAGATGAACGGCCATCGTGCCGCCTCCTGGCGGCGGTACAGCCCGCCGATGCCGCCGGGGATGCCCTCGGCCGCCCACAGCGGCCTGGAGGACCTGTCAAGGGCGCCTGCCCCGGCGGTCACCAGGGCGCTTGCCAGCGCGCGGTTGCCCCAGCGGCCCAGCGAGCGCGTCATCAGCCCCGGCGGGGGAAACTGGCTGGTGGGGTGGGCGGGCTGCAGCGCGAGCCCGATGCTGGGCAAGCCCAGCAGCTGGGCTACCCGGAAGCCGCCGAACCAGGCCATGCCCGCCGCCAGAAGCACGTCGGTGCCCTGCCGCGCCGCTTGCAGGAGGCCGGCGTTGACGTCTCGCATAAGCCCGGAGACCAGGCGGGCGAACCGGATCGCGCTTGCCGGGCCGGTGCCGCGTTCCTGCCACCGCTGTCCCTGCTGCGAGGCCTGCAGCAGCCGCGGATCACCCGGAACCAGGCTGAATCCCAGCCCGCAGCCGGTCACGAGTTCCTCGAACATCCCGAACGCGGCGACCGTCACGTCGTGGCCGGCGCCGCGCAGCGCCGTGCCCAGCCCGGTAAGCGGGGCGACATCGCCGCGCGACCCGACAGCGGCTATCAGGATCCTCACTGCAGGCTTCCTTTCCCCTTGCGGCCTTGTTCGCGCGCCCGTCTGCCGCGCTGCCGCGGGACGGGTCGCGGCATCGGCCAGGCCCGCGGCCTCCTGCCGGAGCGGGGCCGCGCCGTGATCCACGTCGCGGGCCATCCGGGGCCAGGCCGCGCGGTGACCGTCAGGGTCGCTGTCGCCGCGGACTGCGGCCTGGAGTCCTCTCCGGGCTCGCCGCTGGCCGGCCCGCCTCGGTGACCGGGGTCAGCGGCGGCGGCGAGCCGGGTCCGGCGTGAGCGAGGCACGCTACCTGGCGGCATCGGGTTCGCCTGGCTGGACGATCCCGGTCTCGTAGGCCAGGATGACGGCCTGCACCCGGTCGCGCAGGCCGAGTTTGGCGAGCAGGTTGCCCACGTGCGATTTCACGGTGGCCTCGCTGATGAACAGGTCGGCGGCGATCTCAGCGTTGGTGAGGCCGCGGGCGAGCCGCAGCAGGATGTCGTGTTCCCTGGCGGTCAGCGATGCCAGCCTTGACGGGGCGGGCTGAGCGTGGGCCGGGACGCGGGTGAAGGCGTCGATGAGCCGGATCGTGACCGACGGCGCGAGCAGCGCGTTCCCGGCGGCGGCGCTCTTGACGGCGGCGATCAGGTCGTGCCGGGGGGCGTCCTTGAGCAGGAACCCGCTCGCCCCGGCGCGCAGCGCCTCGTAGACGTAGTCGTCGAGGTCGAAGGTGGTCAGCATGACGACCTTCGGCCCGGTTTCCCGCTTCCCGCCGGTGATCTGCCGGGTGGCCTGCAGGCCGTCCATCCCGGGCATCCGCACGTCCATCAAGATCACGTCGGGCTGGTGGTCGTCGGCGGCCCGGACGGCCTCGGCGCCGTTGGCGGCCTCGGCGACCACGGTGATCCCGTCATCTCCCTCCAGGATCACGCAGAACCCCGTCCTGACCAGTTCCTGGTCATCGACGACGAGAACCCGTACCGGGCCAGGTGCGGTCATGGCGCCGGGAGCCTCGCGGTAACCGCGAACCCGCCGGCCTGCCCGGGGCCGGCGGTCAGGCTGCCGCCGCAGGACTCGACCCGCTCCGCCATCCCCGCCAGCCCGAACCCTTCCTTCCCTGGCGCGCCGGCGGAGCCCTGGCCCGTGTCGGTCACCGAGACGGTGACGTAGCCGGGCTCGTAGCGCAGTGTCACCGCCGCCTTGTCCGCCCCGGAGTGCCTGACGGTGTTGGTGAGCGCCTCCTGAACGACGCGGTAAGCGGTCAGGTCCACCCCCGGTGCCAGCCTGGCCGGACGGCCCTCCACTCGCAGGTCCACGGCGATTCCGGCCCTGCGGACCTGGTCGAGCACCGTGTCGAGCCGGCTGACCGACGGGACCGGCGAAGTGTCCGGCGGCTGACGGCCGGCGATGCCGGCCGTGCCGGCCGGGACGCGCAGCACCCCGAGGATCCTGCGCAGCTCTCCGAGAGCCTCGCGGGCAGTCTGGCCGATGACCTCGACGTGCTTTTCCGCCCGGGCAGGCTGGCCGGGCAGCAGCGTGGCCGCCGCGTCGGACTGGACGGCGATCAGGCTGACGTGATGGGCGACCACGTCGTGCAGCTCCCGGGCGATCCTGGCCCGTTCCTGCGCGGCGACCAGCGCGACCTCCCGGTCGCGCATGGCCTGCGCCTGCTCGGCTCGCGCCTGCGCCTCGCGCAGGTAGGCCCGGCGGGTGCGGCTGATGATGCCGGCCATGCCGGCGGCGGCGAGTTCCGCCGCCGCGCCGAAGAAGTCGTACGGTTCGGTGTGGCCAGGGGTCGCCTGCCCTTGGACGAGGCCGGCCAGCACCAGGACTCCCATTGCCCAGCGGACCCTCGTCGAGCTGCGGTCCATCACCGTGTACAGGGCAATCATCGCGGCAAGCGGCAGCGGCGCGAACCCGATGCCCAAGTCGTCGTAGAGCCCGCGAGGAATGCCGCTCGCAAAGAACACGGCGACCGGCCAGCGCCGCCGCCAGGCGAGCGGCAACGCCTCCAGCGCCACCAGCGTGAACGCCAGGGCGGGCAGGCGGAGCCGTCCGGCCTCCGGGATCAGCGACCCGACGTAGTAAGCCGTCAGTACCAGCGCCAGCGCGAGGTCCCGGGCCTGCGGCGGCATCCCGGCAGCCCAGGCGGCAACCCTTCTCACCCGGCAATCGTACGGGCCAGCCGGAAGCCGGGTCATCCCCCGTGCGGCTGAGCCGCCGGCTCCTACCTGCGGCGGAGTCCCCGCCGTCCGCGGCGCCGCCGGGCCGGCCGCAGGGATGGCCGGGGAAACGGGCAGCGCGGCCGACGCGCGCCCGGCACTCGGCCGGCGATCGTATCGGGCATGAACCCCCAGCCGAGAGCGGCAGACCCGGTCATCGAACTGGCCCGGGCGGAGAAGGTATACCACAGCGGGAAGGTCGGCTTTCCCGCGCTGAGCGGGGTGGACCTGACCATAACTGCGGGCGAGATGGTGGCGGTCACCGGCCCGTCGGGCAGCGGCAAGTCGACCATCATCAACCTCATCGCCGGCATCGACCGGCCCACCGCCGGGACGGTCACGGTCGCCGGCCGCCGGCTGCAGGAAATGAGCGAGGAGCAGCTCGCGGCCTGGCGCGGGCGCACGATCGGGATCGTCTTCCAGTTCTTCCAGCTGATGCCCACGCTCACCGCGGCCGAGAACGCCGCGCTGCCGCTCGACCTGGCCCGGATCGGCACGCCCGCCCAGCGCAGGGCCGCCGCCAGCCGCAACCTCGCCACCGTCGGGCTCGCCGACCGCGGCAGCCGGCTGCCGTTCGAGCTGTCCGGCGGGGAGCAGCAGCGGGTCGCGATCGCCCGGGCGATCGCCTGCCAGCCGCCCATCCTGCTGGGCGACGAGCTGACGGGCAACCTGGACTCCGGCATGGCCATGGACATGTTCAAGCTGCTCACCAACCTGAACGAGCAGGGCACCACGGTCGTGTACGTCACGCACGACCAGGCACTCGCCCGGCTGGCGCACCGGGTCGTGTCCGTCCGCGACGGCCTGATCACCAGCGACGCGGGGCGGCCGTGAGCACCCTGGACCGGAAGGCCTGGGGCGACCTGGCCAGGCACCGCGCCCGGACGCTGCTGGCCGCTGGCACGCTCGCCATCGCCATCGCCAGCCTGGGCTTCCTCGCCGCGCCCGGCCTGCTGAACGCGGCGATGAACGGCCAGGTGCAGCAGGGCCGCCTCAACGAGGTCGCGATCTCCACCCGCGTCACCGGCCTGACCGCCGCCCAGCTCGGCGCGCTCGGCCGGCTGCCCGGCGTCGCCGCGGTCAGCGCCGACCTCCGCTACGTCACCACCACCATGACGGCCGGGGGCACGCAGAACATCGTGATCGACGGCGGCGAACTGTCGTCCGCGCCGGTCGACGCCGTCCTGCTGATGTCAGGGCGCCTGCCGGGGGCGGGCGAGGCGCTCGCCGACGTCGCCGACGGCAAGGCCGCCGGGTACACCGTCCCGGCCGGCGGCACGCTCGGCGTGCGGGCCGCCAGCGGCGCGACCGTGCGGCTGCGCGTCAGCGGGACCGGGCTGGACCTCGCCTACACCCCCGGCGCGAACAGCACCGGCGTGCCCGTCTTCTACACCTCCGCCGCCACCGTTCAGGCGCTCAGCGGCACCCGCGGCTTCAACCACCTGGGGTTCCGGCTTACCGACGACAGCCCGGCGGCGCAGGACCGCGTCATCGCCGAGGCCCGCGCCTACCTGACCGCCCAGATCGGCAGCGACCCGGTCACCTCGCTGCCCTACACCCGGGCCCCGGGCTACTGGCCGGGGCAGACGGGGTTCGACGACATCATCGCCGTGTTCTACATCATCACGGTCCTCGCGCTCGGCTCCGCCCTGTTCCTGATCGCGGCCACGATGAACACGCTCATCGCCGAGCAGGCCCGCGAGATCGCCATCCTCAGGGCGCTCGGCGGCCGGCGGCTGCAGATCGGCGGCATCACGGCCCGCACAGCGGCGATGCTCGGCCTCGCGGGCGCGATCGCCGGCACCGCGGCCGGCCTCGCCGTCGCCTACCTGCTGGCCCGCTACTTCGCCGAGCGGATCGCCGGCGTCTCCCTCGGCTTCGGCATCTCGGCCCCGGTCGTCGTGGCCAGCGTCGTGGCCGGCCCGGTGCTCGCGGTCGCCGCGTCGCTGCCCGCCCTGCGGCGCGCCCTGCGCAGGCCGGCGGCCGAGGCCCTCACCGGAGCGGGCACCGACGGGGGCTACGGGTCCGGCTGGCTCGACCGGGCCGCCGCACGCGGCCTTGCGGCCGGGCGGCTGCCGGACAGCCTGCGCCTGGGATTCCGTGACGTGCTGCGGCAACGGCGGCGCAGCACGGCGGTGATCGCCCAGGTCGCCGTCGCGGCCGGGCTCGCGATGTCCTTCCTCGCGCTCGGCCAGTCGGTCACCAGCGACATCGCCCAGGCCGTCGGCAGGCTGCACGTCAGCATTGCCGTCGGCCAGGCAGCGGGCGGCACAGCGCACCCGTTCGGCCCGCAGGCGCTCGCCATCGCCGCCGCGACACCGGGCGTCACCGGCACCCAGCCGGTCGAGACGAGCTCAGTGCAGTACAACGGCCAGGCGTACGCGGCGTGGGGCCTCGGCCCCCGTCCCCTCTACTCCTACCGGCTCAGCGCCGGACGCTGGTTCACCGCTGCGGACGCCGCCGCAGGCATCCCGCCGGTGGTACTCGGCCCGGTCGCCGCGGACGCCTCCGGCGCGCGGGTCGGGCAGGTCCTTAACCTCGCCCTGGCCGCCGGGCCGGTCAGGGCCCGCGTCATCGGGATCGACACCGGCCAGAACGACAGCGGCAACGTCGTCTACTTCCCGCTGCCGACCCTGGAGCGCCTCGACGGCACGCCCGGCACCGCCAACTCCCTGTGGGTGAGCACCGCCAGCCCGGCTCACGCCGCCATCGACAAGGTCGCCGCCGCCCTCGCGAGCCGGCTGGCCACCGCCGGCTACCCGGTCACCACCACCAGGATCTACGCTCTCGAGGCCCAGGACAACGCCTCCGACAACTCCATCCTCGCCATCATCGAGATCCTGGGACTCGTAGTGGTAGCCATCATGCTCATGGGCCTCGCCAGCGCCCTGACCATGGGAATCATCGAGCGGACCAGGGAAATCGGCGTTCTGCGCTGCCTCGGCGCCCGCTCCCGCCACATCAGGCGGATCTTCACCACCGAGGCGGTCACCCTGGCCATCGCCGGCTGGGCGGCTGGGATCCTGCTCGGCTGGCTGATCTACCAGGGCCTGCTGGCCCTAGTCAGCCGCGAAGCCGACCTCAGCCTGCCGCAGGACTTCCCGGCCGCCATCCCGCTGATCACCCTCGCGGGCGTCCTTGTACTCACGCTCCTGGTCATCCGCGGGCCGCTGCACCGCGCCACCCGGATCCAGCCCGGCACCGCCCTCCGCTACCAGTGACCCAGACAAGACCGAACATGCACCGCCATCCCGCACTGTGGCCGTCTGTTGTGCCTGTTGCCGACCGGGCGGGCTGAAAAGTCGTTTTGCGTCCTGCCGCAGTCCTTGGCCCGGTCATGCTGGCTCACGCCATGCCCCGCCGCTGGCCGGTCCCGTGCGTGGGGCCGCCCTGCCGCCACCGCGTCAGCGGGCCGCCCGGACGCCGCCACGCGGTCCGCTGGCGCGGTCCCGGCCGCCGCCGGACGCCTGTGGGCGTTCCTGCCGGCGGGGCCGCGCTGCGCCGCTCACCGGGCGGGGTGGCGGGCCGCCTTCCCGGCCGTCCGCAGGCGTGCGGGCGGGCTCCGGGATGGTCAGCGGACGAGGGCGAGGGCGAGGACTTCGTCGCGGGCTGGGTGCTGGCCGGGCAGAGCGACGTCGCCCCGGCCGACCTCGGCGTGACCACCGGGGCGCTGAACTTCCCCAAGACCTCGGAGACACCCTCGGCTTCGCCGTCTTCAGCCGCGACACAAGGCGTGCCCCGGCCCGCGCTGGCCAGGGCACGCGATACGAGCAAGCTCAGGATGCCTGCTCGCCGTCTTCCCCGCCGCCGGGTTCCGGCTCAGCGTCCCTGGCGCTGAGGGCGTCGGTGATGCGCTGGTTGGCGGCGTCGGCCTGCCCGTCGATGCAGTGCGCGTAGATCTTGAGCAGGACGGCGACGCCGTGCCCGGCGCGGCGGGCGACCTCGGTGGCGGGCACCCCGGAGTTGAGCCACAGCGAGACGGCGGCGTGCCGCAGGTCGTAGGGGCGGCGGCCGAGCGGCGACCTGTACTGCGCCTCGGACAGGGCCTCCTGGCGGGCCTCGGCCCATACCGCGCTGTAGGCGGAGTCCTGGATGAGGCCGCCCCGGGCGGTCTGGAAGACCCGCCCGTCGGGGGTGGTGCCGTACTTCTTGATGTGGGCGCGGAGCAGGCGGACGAGTTCGGGCGGGATGGGGATGGTGCGGGTCTCGTTGTCGGCGCGGTGCTTGAGGCCGCGTTCCTGGCGGGAGGTCCCGTGGTCGGTCCAGGCCGTCCCGGCCCGGGAGGCGGAGGCGGCCAGGACGATCCTTCCCCAGCCCTTGGCCGGCAGGTACAGGTCGGCCTCGCGGAGCATGACCGCCTCCGAGGGTCGCAGGGCGGCGTAGTACAGGCAGCCGTAGAACGACTCCAGGTGCGTGCCCCGGTCAGACAGCCCCCGGACGGCGGCCAGCAGCTTCCTGGCCTGGGCGGGGCTGACCACCACCCTGCGGTCGACGGTCTGGGCGACGGCGGGGGCGGTCCACTGGATGCGGTCGATGGGGTTGGAGGGCAGGCGGCCGAGTTCGACGGCGTAGCCGAGGGCGTTGTAGAACACCGACCGCTTGCGCCGCTGCGTCGACCCGGCGGC
>Ga0335072_10011574_pt1 | contig 12634 bp, 12 predicted proteins | sample Lox_Sample_21_FD_206725 | JGI IMG/M metagenome (GOLD analysis project Ga0335072, IMG submission 206725) | Soil microbial communities from Loxahatchee National Wildlife Refuge, Florida, United States - Lox_Sample_2.1 | ecosystem: Environmental > Terrestrial > Soil > Wetlands | place: USA...
CGATCGACCACGGCTGCGACCAGGTGGTGTGGCTCGATGCCGCGGAGCGGAAGTTCGTCGAGGAGATGGGCGGGATGAACATCTGGTTCGTCCACGGTTCCGGCGCCCACGCGCGGATCATCACGCCTACCGCGACTGGTTCGCTGCTGCACGGCATGACCAGAGACTCCCTACTCAAGCTTGCGCCCGACCTCGGCATCCCAGCTTTCGAGCGCAAGGTCTCGGTGGCCGACTGGCGGGACGGCTGCGCCTCGGGTGAGATCACCGAGGTTTTCGCCTGTGGCACGGCCGCGGTGATCACACCTATCGGCGGGGTCCGCAGCGAGCACGCTGACTGGATCGTCGGCGACGGCAAAGCTGGTCAGGTCACGAGCATGCTCACAGACGAGCTCGTCGGCATCCAGTACGGCCGTAAGCCAGACCGCTACGGGTGGATGCATCCCATCATCTGAGACGTCTGCCAGTCCGGGTGGCTTCTGTGCGCTATAGCGTGCCGAAGCCCCCGGATCAGGCTCGGTATGATCGACCCGTGAGCTGCGAGATTGCCTGGTTCGCTCCGCTGTGCGACGAAGACTACGAGTTCCTCGGCGTGCCCGATCCCGCGCTGAAGTCAAGCTGGGAGCACAGCCGGAACGTCGCGCTCCGGGCCGATGAAGCCGGCTACGACAACCTGCTGCTGCCATCGAACTACATGACCGGCATCGACTCAGTGTCGTTCGCGGCCGGGCTCGCTCCGCTACTGCGGCGCCTTCAGCTGCTTGTCGCCGTCCGGATGGGCGAGATGTGGCCGCCACAGCTTGCGCGGCAGCTGGCGACGATTGACGAGATGCTGGGTGGCCGGCTCACCATCAACATCATCTCGTCCGACCGGCCTGGCGAGCAGCTGGAGTCGGCACCGCGCTACCGCAGGACCCTCGAGATCATGCACGTGCTGCGTGACCTGCTGGACGGCAAGCCGGTGGACGTGAGCGGTGAGTTCGTCAACCTCACCATCGACCCGCCGCGGATCCGCCCGGCCGGCGGCTGCCCGCCGTTCTACTTCGGCGGCCTGTCGGAGGCCGCCAGGGAGGTCGCCGCCCAGGCCGCCGACGTGTTCCTGATGTGGCCGGACACCATGCCTGAGGTCGAGACGATCGTCGCGGACATGCGGGCGCGGGCTGCTCGCTACGGCAGGGAGCTCAAGTTCGGTTACCGCGTGCACGTGATCGTGCGTGCCACCGAGGCGGAAGCGCGAGCTGCCGCACGGCGGCTGATCTCACAGCTGGACCCGGAGACCGGGCAGCGCCTCAGGGACCAGTCGCTGCACGTCTCGTCGAGTGGCCAGCTACGCCAGGGTGAGCTGCGCGACCTGGCAGACGACGAGGGATACGTCGAGCCGAACCTGTGGACGGGCATCGGCCGGGCCCGCTCGGGCGCGGGCGCTGCCATCGTCGGTGACCCTGACCAGGTGCTCGCCAAGCTCCGCGACTACGCCGAACTGGGCATAGAGGCGTTCATCCTGTCCGGCTACCCGCACGCCGCAGAATGCGACCTGTTCGCCAGGCACGTACTGCCGCATCTTGAGCACGGGCCGCTGCTGCCGCGCCAGTAACCGCAACCAGACCGACATTACGAGGCAGGAGCGCCCATGACGAGCTACGGGCTGCTGATCTTCGACGATGCTGAGGAACTGGACTTCGTCGGCCCGTGGGAAGTGTTCACCGTGTCCGCCAGGATCCGCGACCAGGGTGATACCGCGGTCCTGATCGCTGAGACGGCCGGCCCGGTGCGCTGCAACAAGGGCATGCGGGTCCTGCCGGATCACACCCTCGGCGACAGTCCGCCGCTGGACGTGCTGCTGGTGCCCGGCGGCCAGGGCACCCGCCGCGAGGTTTCCAATCCCGCGATCATCGACTGGATCCGCGCGGCGTCGGCGACGGCCGCCTGGACGACCAGCGTGTGCACCGGTGCGCTCCTGCTGCATGAGGCCGGTCCGGCCCGCGGCCGCCGGGTAGCCACGCACCACTCGTTCGAACAGTCCTTGCGGGAACGTGGCAATATCACCGTGATCACTGACGCCCGCTATGTAGTTGACGGGAACCTGGTGACCAGTCAGGGCGTCTCGGCCGGCATCGACATGGCGCTGTGGCTCGTCGGCGCCTTGCACGGGCGCGAGCACGCGCGCGCCGTCCGCCGGCAGATCCAGTACGAACCCGCGCCGCCCTACCTCGCCGACGAACCGCTGCCGGTCACGACCTGAGCGGTTCAGCCAGGCGGCGGTAGCCTGGCGGCCCGCTGGCGGGCGCTTTCATCGAACATGGCGGCGCGCAGCACCGCGTCAGCCGCGCTGAGTTCTGCCGGGTCCGCTCGCCGCATCACCTCGCGGTTGAGTTGTTCGATGACGGCAACGACCGCGCTCGCATACTCGCGGCCCGCGGCCGTGAGGGTGACCTTGAGCTGCCGGGCGTCGTCCGGGTCGCGCTCAATCGTGGCGTAACCACGCTGACAAAGGCCATCGGCGACCTTCCTGGCAGCCTGCCTGGTGACACCGAGGGCCGTCCCGAGCCGGCCGACTGGCACCGGGCCGCGGCGCAGCAGCCGGATCGCGGCCGCGTCGCTGCGCCGGTAGTCGGCATGGCCGAGCTCAGTCAGCCGGCTGGCCATCTGGCCCAGCCAGCTTTGCCTGGCCAGCGCGAGCAGATCTCCGAACGGGTACACGGCCCTTGACGGCTCAGGCATGACCCCAGCATACTGCCGATATGCAACCAGGTTGCGCTTCTCGGCAGCGGGAATTGCTCAGCGTCAGGTCGCTGGCGTGGCTCGCGATCGGCGGGGGCATCGCGTACGTGGCTATCGATGTGGCGCTGAGGTTCCTGCGGCCCGGATACAGCCTCATCTACAACGCCGAGAGCGACTACGGCAGAGGTCCGTGGTACTGGGTGATGGACTTCAATTTCCTGCTGCGGTGCGTCCTGTCGCTGGCAGCTTGCCTGGCGCTGGTCCGGACTGCCGGCCCCGACTCACGCGTCCGCGGCGGGGAGTACTTGCTGGCGACGTGGGCGGTCTGCTCGGGCTTGCTGGCGTTCTTCGCCGACGACGTTGAGGGGACGCCGCTGACCGGCAGCGGCATCGTGCACGTGGCGCTGGCGCTTATCGCGTTCGCCTGCGTGGCGGTCGGCGCGATTCTGATCTCCGCTGGCCTTCGGTCCGACCCGGCATGGCGGTCTGCCGCAAGCGTGCTGCTCGCGGTAGCAGTCGCCGGCGCTGCGGCGTTCCTGCTCCTAGGTTCGGCGACGGGCCACCCGCACGCTCCGGGCGGGCTGTATGAGCGGATCTTCCTGGGGCTTGAGCTGCTCTGGATCGGGCTGGCGGCAGGTTATGCCGCCAGGCGGCCTGAAGCGCGGACGTCCGGGCCGCTGATCACTTCCTCGGCAGCCCCCGGCGCGCCGGGTTAAGCTGCTCACGGTCTCGCGCGCGTCGAACAAGGAGGACTACGCGGTGTCGATCTACCTGGATTACTCCGGCCGTGACGACGTTCTGAGCGGGGGCGCCAGGAAGATCCCGGTGAGCACGCCGGCTGGCGATTACCAGGTGTGGGTGAAGCGCGTTGGCAACAATCCTGACTTGCGGATGTTGCTGCTGCACGGCGGTCCCGGTGCGACCCACGAGTACCTGGAGGCCTGTGACAGTTACCTGCCGGCCGCGGGGGTGGAGTACTACTACTACGACCAGCTTGGCTCGGGTTTCAGCGACCAGCCCGACGAGCCGTCGTTGTGGGAGCTCGACAGGTTTGTCGAAGAGGTCGAGCAAGTTCGCCGCTCGCTCGGCCTGAACCGCGACAACTTCGTGCTCTATGGCCAGTCCTGGGGCGGCATCCTCGCGATGGAGTACGCGCTGAAGTACCAGCAGCACCTGCGCGGACTGGTCATCTCCAACATGATGTCGAGCGTCCCCGCCTATAACGCCTATGCGGAACAGGTCCTGATGCCGGAGATGGATCAGGCCGCGCTAGCCGAGATCAAGTCGCTGGAAGCCAGCGGCGACACCGACAATCCCCGTTACCTCGAATTGCTCATGGAGCAGCATTACGTCCATCATGTCCTGCGCATGCCGGTTGCTGACTGGCCTGACCCGGCGCAGCGCGGCTTCGCTCATATCAACCCGGCGATCTATGTATCCATGCAGGGTCCGAGCGAACTGGGCATCAGTGCTGACGCCAAGCTGGCCGCCTGGGAACGAACTGATGATCTGCCGCAGATCGAGGTGCCGGCGCTGGTCATCGGCGCCCGCTACGACACCATGGATCCGGCGCACATGGAGATGATGGCAAGGAAGCTGCCGAAGGGTCGGTACCTGTACTGCCCGAAGGGCAGCCACCTGGCCATGTACGACGACCAGGCAGTGTATTTCGCTGGCCTGATCGACTTCTTGCAGGACCTGGCCGGCCAGCGCTAGCCGGCCCGCCCAGGGCGTGCCGAGCGGCAGGAGGGCGCGACCGCGCATGGTTGCGCAGAGAAGCACGTGCCTGCGGGCGTCAGGTCGGCTGAGTCGGGGAAAGGCGTCGTTAGCGGCAACGCGGCACACATAAATCGGGGGATTTGTGATGAGTGACGACGTCTCCGGGCCGGCGGGCTTTGGATCGAGCCCGTTCGATGACTTCCTCGCCCGCATCTACGGCGCTGGAGGCGGTCAGCTGCGGCCGGGTCAGCGGGTCGATATCACCCAGCTGATGAGCGGTCCGGCCCGCGAATTGCTCGCTGCCGCGGCAGCCCAGGCGGCGCAGTGGGGCGACGCCGATCTGGACACCGAGCACTTGCTCTGGGCAGCCAGCACGCTGGAGCCGACGCGAACGCTGCTCGCCCGTGCTGGTGCGGATCCTGACGCGCTGGCACGCACCGTTGCTAGCCACCAGGAACACCGGCATAGCAGCCGCACCGGTCCGCCGCAGCTCACGCCCGGGGCGAAGCGGGCGCTTCTGGACGCGCACCAGATTTCGCGCGCCATGGGATCTAACTACATCGGACCGGAGCACATCCTTTTCGCCCTCGCGGTCAACCCGGAGTCGACCGCTGGCCAGATGCTGGCTGGCGCCCGCCTGACGCCCGAGGCGCTGCAGGCGGCGCTGGTCGGTCACGGCAGGCGATCGCAGGGGCAGGGTGGGCGGTCGGAAACCCCGACGCTGGATGAGTTCGGCCGGGACCTGACGGCGCTGGCCCGCGAAGGCCGGATCGACCCTGTCATCGGCCGCGACAACGAGATCGAACAGACAATCGAAGTACTGTCGCGCCGGGGTAAGAACAACCCGGTGCTGATCGGTGAGGCTGGTGTCGGCAAGACCGCCATCGTGGAAGGCCTGGCTCAGCGCATTGTCAACGAGGAAGTACCGCAGACCCTGACCAGCAAGCGCGTCGTGCAGCTCGAGCTGTCCGGTGTCGTAGCCGGCACCCGCTACCGAGGCGACTTCGAGCAGCGGCTCAAGACGATCATCGACGAGATCCGGGAGCACAGCGACCAGCTGATTATCTTCATCGACGAGCTGCACACGCTGGTGGGGGCCGGTGCCGGGGCCGAGGGCGGAGTGGACGCCGGCAACATGGTCAAGCCGGCCCTCGCACGTGGCGAATTGCACGTCGCGGGAGCCACGACGCTGGATGAGTACCGGAAGAACATCGAGAAGGACGCCGCGCTGGCCCGGCGCTTCCAGCCGATCCTCGTGCCGGAACCGACTATTGACGACGCGCTCGCCATTCTGCGCGGCCTGCGCGACCGATACGAGGCGCACCACCAGGTCCGGTACACCGACGAGGCGCTTGTCGCCGCAGTTGAGCTGTCAGATCGCTACATCACGGACAGGTTCCTGCCGGACAAGGCGATCGATCTGATCGATCAGGCCGGCGCCCGGGTGCGGTTGCGGATGAAGACGCCGAGTATCGACCTGCGCGATCTTGAGCGGCAGGCTGAGCAGCTCACTCGCGACAAGGAGCAGGCCGTTGCCAGCGAACAGTACGAGCAGGCGTCACAGCTCCGCGATCAGATCGAGGAGATCCGGAGCCGGGTCAACCGGCTGAGCCACGACGAAAGCGTGGTGCCGCAAGTCACGGTCACCGACATCGCGGACGTGGTCTCGCGAGCGACCGGGGTGCCGGTCCAGCAGCTCACCGAGGAGGAGAAGGACAGGCTGCTCAGCCTCGAGCGCTATCTGCACGAGCGGGTGATCGGGCAGGACGAAGCCGTGACGGCGGTAGCGGAGTCGATCCGGCGGTCGAGGGCCGGGCTCGGCGACCCGAACCGGCCGGTGGGAAGCTTCTTGTTCCTCGGCCCGACCGGTGTGGGCAAGACGGAACTGGCGCGCGCGCTTGCCGAGGCAATGTTCGGGTCGGAGAGCAGGATGATCCGGCTGGATATGAGCGAGTTCCAGGAGCGGCACATGGTCAGCCGCCTGGTAGGCGCACCGCCGGGCTATGTCGGCTATGAGGAGGCAGGGCAGCTCACCGAGGCGGTCCGGCGGCGTCCTTATTCCGTCATCCTTCTCGACGAGATCGAGAAAGCCCATCCGGACGTGTTCAACATCCTGCTGCAGGTACTCGAGGACGGCCGGCTCACCGACGGGCAGGGCAGGACCGTTGATTTCAAGAACACCGTGTTGATCATGACGAGCAACCTGGGCTCAGATCTCATCACCCGGCGGGGCGCTGTGCTCGGCTTCGCCGGCGACCGCGCGGCTTCGGAAGCTGGCCAGCAGGACGCCATGCAGGAACAGCTCATGCGCAGGCTCCGGGAGTCGTTCCGGCCCGAGTTCCTGAACCGGATAGACGAGATCATCGTCTTCAGCCAGCTCAGCCGGGAAGAGCTGCGGCAGATCACCAGGCTCCAGCTCGAGCGCACTCGCCGCCGCCTGCACGCCCAGGACGTCGTCGTCCACTTCACCCAGCCGGCGGTCGACTGGATCGCCGACCATGGGTATGAGCCGGACTTCGGGGCCCGGCCGATGCGACGCGTTATCCAGCGTGAAGTGGACAACCCGCTGTCCCGGATGCTGCTAGATGGCGAGGTCGCAAGCGGCCAGGAACTTAATGTCGACGTCCGGGGCGGGCGGCTGGTCTTCGAGCGCACTGTGCAGCACGCCCGCGTCTGATGCCTGCGGCGCTGCCGCGGTGCTGCAGGCCGGCCTTACCTCCAGACGTCTGGCTGTCAGGCCGGCTGCACCGCGATGAGGCCAATGTCCTCCAGGAACTTGACGCCGATTGCCGGGCAGCCGGGACCGCCCTGCGCCGCGGTGCAATGGTTCTCGCGTCCCCAGTCTGCCGCGTTCAGCCAGAAGCCCTGAACGCCGTCGGCCAGCGCCGCGTGGTAGTCGCTGACCAGATCCTGCGGGGTCTGGACGCCCGGGCTGTTGGTGGCAAGGCCGGCCAGTATCAGGACCTTCTTGTTCACAGCGCGGATGTCGGCGACGTCGCGCTGGATGAAGGCGTTGAACGCGTCCGGGTCGGCGTTCGCGAACTGACTCTGGATGTCAACGGCGTACGCATGGCAACTTGCGGCAGTCACGTCCTCGCGAAGCATGGCTCCCGGTGGCTTGACGTACGGGGTGATGATGACCTTCAGCTGAGGGTCGGCCTGCTGAAGCCGGGCTGCCTTGCAGATGTAGGAGCCGGGATCCGCGCGCTCGGCGGCCGGGGTGCGCCGCCAGGGCTCGATGTCGAATACCGCTGTCCCGGCCATACCCGTTTCGGCAGCAGCACGCAAGCTCTGGTAGTTCGTGTAGATCGGTTGCTGGCCAGGGAGGCAGGCATCCGGGTCGGACAGCCCGCCGCAACCGACCCAGGTGAACCGCGGCATGACGAGGCCGTCCTCGGCCGCCTGCTGCCCGAGCAAAGCCAGGTCGTTGGACTTGACGAGCCACTGCGGACCGGTCGGCGCGGCTATGCCGGGCGGTGGCGCCGGCTGCTGCGCGCCGTGCGGCCGTGTGCGGGATACGCCGACCGGCCCGATCGGCGTGGCCGCTGGCCTTGCGGCCGCCAGCCTCGCGCGGATCGGCGGTACCGTGACGAGGCTCAAGCCGATGCTCAACCCTAGGATCACGATGATCGCCACGGGTCGGATGGCATCGCGGAAGGCGTTCCGCATGCCCCGGGTTATTACGTTCATCACCATCCCTCGTGGAGACACGTCCGGTGCTCGGGGGTCACGGTGATGCCGTCTGGCGACGTGATGGGCTCGCCGATAGGGAGGCTTGCGATGCCGCGCTGGCGGCCATCGCCTACCTGCAGGTGGACCATGCCCTGCCGGTCGCCCAGCTACACCAGCCGTCGTAGCTGCGCTGCGGCCTGGTGCTGACCTCTCAGGCGCCTTGGCGGGTGACGGTACGGTTCGAGCCGGAGCCGCTGCGGGCGGACTGCGCGGACAACAGGCTCACACAGCGCGGCACGCGCCCGGTGATGATGCCCCCGGCGCCCAGCGCGGTGCCGCCCTGGCCGCCGCCATCGCTGAACGCCAGCAGCAGCGTGTCACCGGCCGGGATGCTGCTGCCCGTCACCTTGACCGAAACAGAGCGATGCCCGTGCACGGTCACCTCGGCCATTACCCATATGCCCGGGTGCGGGGCCGGATGCGGGCGAGGCAGCGATCCCATTGGCCGGCAGCCTGGCCGCGCCGGGACGACCACGACCCGGATGTGCATCTTGTGCAGAGCCGCATTAGCGCCTGCCACGCCGGACGCGCGGTAGACCGATACCGTCACGGTGCCGTCGTGCCGGGTCACCGAGTAGGCGGCCACGGCGGGTGCGCTGCCCAGCGCCAGCACCGCAGTGGTGACCCCGGCCACCGTGCCGGCGGCACCGGTGGCCAGCCAGGCCGGCCGCCGGAACCGGCGCCGGGCCGGTGCTCGCCGCTGCACGGCACGCAGCCGGTGCCCGTGCTCGGCCATCAGTTGCGCGAACAGCTGATCTTCGAATTTCGTCATCTCGTCACCTCTGGCTCAGTCGCCGGATCCGTCCCCGGATCCGGCGTGGCCGCTTTCCGAAGCCGGGCCCGGGCGCGCATCAGTCGCATCCGCAGCGTGCCCGGCGCGAGGCCGAGCACCTGAGCCGCTTCCCTGGCCTGCAGGCCCGCCAGGTCCACCAGTTCGACCACGGCCCGGTCCGCGGCCGACAGCCTGGTCAGCCCTGTGACCAGCGCCCGGCCAGCGCGCTGCGAATCAATCCGGTCGATCAGGTCCCCGACCTCGTCGGGGGGGAGTTCCCGGCGTCCCGCCAGCCGCTCCACCCTGCTCCGCTGTTGGCTGTGTGCCTCGCAGTGCGCGGCGAAGATCCGCCGGGCGATGCCGAGCACCCAAGCACGTGGCGTGCCTTTACGCGGGTCGAAGGTAGCGAACGACGTGATCGCCTGGACGAAGGTGTCCGCGGTCAGGTCGGCCACGGTCTGCGGATCAGCGCTCCGTCGCGCGAAGTAAGCGGTCACCGCCGCCACGTTCGCCCGGTACAGTGCCTCGAACTCAGCAACGGCGTCATCAGCAGGCCCGCTGCCCTGCGGCGCCAGGCGTGACGGCGGTGAGTTCAGCGACAATGGCGTTATCTGCCCCACACCCTCTCATTGGCTGGTTGCCCTCGCGGCGTCACACCCGAGGCTGCCTACCTGCTGAACGCAAGCTGGCCGTCGTCAAGCCGCAGCACACTATCTGCCTGGCCGGCGATCGAAGCGTCATGGGTCACAACGATGACTGTGGTCCCCTCGGAACGGGAGAGGTTGCGCAGGAGATTCACGATCGTTGTGCTCGTCTGGGTGTCGAGGTTGCCGGCCGGCTCGTCGGCAAGGATGATCGACGGCTTGTTGGCAAGTGCCCGTGCGATAGCCACCCGTTGCTGCTCGCCGCCACTCAGCCGGCTCGGCTTGCGCTCCTGCCTGGCGCCGGTCAGCTCCACCTGATCAAGCAGCTTGCGTGCCCTCTGCCGGCGCTCGCTCTTTCCGACGCCGATGAACTCCATCGGGAGCATGACGTTCTCGGTGGCGGTCAGGTTCGGGACGAGGTTGTAGCTCTGGAAGACGAAGCCGATCTTTCGCCCCCGGTAGCGGACGAGTTCGCTCGGGCTGAGCCGCGTGATGTCCTGGCCGTCCACCTCGATCACGCCGCTGGTGGGTTGCTCGAGCGCGCCAAGCAGGTTCATGAGAGTGGTCTTACCGCTCCCGCTGCGCCCGACGATCGCGACGAACTCACCGCCCGCGACCGTCATCGTCACACCCTTCACGGCCGTCACCGTGCCGTCGCCTGAGCGGAATGACTTCGTCACATCTTTCGCCTCGAGCATGGTCACTCGCTCCTCAGGACTTCAGCGGGCCTGATCCTGCCGATCATCCAGGTCGTTGCGGCGCTGGCGAGGACGGCGATGGCAACGGCGGCGATCAGGGCGCCGAGTATCGCTCCCCACCCGATCTCGGCGTTGATGTCGGTCAGATGGCTGAGAAACGGGCTCGGCGCCCTGAAGAGTCCTGCGCCGCCGGCCGCCGAGGATGCCCCGCTGTTCGAGACGAGCGTCGAGGTGACGGGGCTTGCGGCGGCGATGCCTGCGACGAGGCCCGCGATCACGCCGAGCAGCGTGAAGGTCAGCGCCTCGGTGATGAACTGCGCCATGATCCGGCGGTTCGAGGCACCGATTGCCTTCAGGATCCCGATCTCGCGCTTGCGCTCCCTCACGATCATCACCATGACGAGGAGAAGGATCACCACGGCGGCCCCGACAGCCCCGGCGAGGCTATACAGCGCGATGCTCTTCACCCTGTCGAGGTCGCCGATCGTCTTGCCGGCATCGGTGAGGTTGCTGACCACGCTCGCCTCCGGGCCAAGCAGGCGCTCGATAGCCGAGGTCGTCGCCGAGAGCCCGCTCAGCGATGCGATGGTGACGACGGCGGTCGTGACCTGGCCAGTTTCCCCCGTCAGGCGCTGCAAGACCGGCAGCGAGGTGACGACGGTGTTGTCGGCCGACTGGTTGTCGCTGTCGAAGAGGGCGGCGACGATGAGCGTCTTGCCGTACGCAGTGAAAGTCGAGCCGGTCCTCAGCCCGTTCCTCTCCGCCATGGGCGTGCTCACCATGGCTACATCCGCCGAGGTCGTGCCCGAGATGGCAGAGCCGCTGACAATCCTGAGTGCCGAGGCACCGATGTTCACCGGGTTCGTCGGCTGGGTGGATCCGGAGAGATAAATTTGCTGGCTGCCAGAAACTGGCGGAGTGCAAGGTTTCGGCTGACAGGCGAGGCCCGCCCTTCTGGCAGCAAGGCTCATCGGAGACTTGAGGCTCGTCGAGCCGAGCTTGATGGTGTGGCTCCCGCCAGAAGCATGGCATATGGCGCCCGCCGGGCACGGGTTCCGCGTTGTGCCGACGGTCTGCGCTGCACCGTTGAGGCTCTCGTCGATGCTGGTAACCCCGTGGAGGTGCGCGACGGGCGCAAGCTCCGCCGTCGTGAGGTTCTTCCCGAGCTGCATGCCTGCCGCGTAGCCGGGCGGGCCGATGGTCACGGTGTTGCCGATCGAGCCGAGCGTCGTTGCCACCTTGTCGGTGACGCTGTGCTGGGTAGTCAGCATCACGAAGCTCAACCCGATGCTTAGCCCGAGGATGAGAACGACCGAAATCGTTCGTACGGCATTGCGAAAGACATTCCGAATGCCTCTTCCGGCTGTCGTCATCTCACCGCCTTCCCGGTTGCGGCGACACCGCCCGCGCCTTTGCTGTCACGTATCTAGTTGCCGCTCCGCCGCCCCCGCGTCACAGCCGCTCCGGGTTCACAGACCGGGAAAAGTTCGGCGCTGCCCGTCGGAATCCCGGCCGCCCGGACGACGATGAGGGTGTGACGCGCCCGCAGGTGCGGCCCGACCCGGCGTTCGGGCTGTTGAAGCTGTACGACGATGCGCTGCCGCACGTTTACGGCTACCTCCTGGCCCGCTGCGGCGACACCGGTCTAGCCGAGGACCTTACGGCCGAGTCGTTTCTGGCCGCTGTGCGCGCGGTCCGCAAGCCGGGCGCGCTCGAGCCGTCGATCCCGTGGCTGATCGGGGTTGCCCGGCACAAGCTCGCCGACCACTGGCGGCGGGTCGAGCGGGATCAGCGTGGGCTGAGTCTGCTCGACGGCGAGGCGGCGTGCGTCGACGACCCGTGGGAGACCGTCGTCGACCGGATCCGGGCCCGCGAGGTGCTCGGCCGGCTCGGCGCTCACCACCGGGCCGCGCTGACGCTGCGTTACCTCGACGGGCTGCCGGTCCCTGAAGTGGCCCGGCACCTAGATCGGACCGTGCACGCCACCGAGGCGCTGCTGGTGCGGGCCCGCGCCGCGTTCCGCCGGCTCTACGAGGGAGAGGAGGGCTCGCGATGACCGATCCGTTCGAGGCTCTGCGCGAGCCCGTCACGCCTGCCGATCCCGACCCCAGCTTCGCCGGGCAGCTACTGCGGCGGCTGGCCCGGGAGGTCTTCGCATCCTCAGGAGGAACTATGTCTCAGCAATCCAGCGCGATCCCGGTTGAGCGCGAGCCTGCTCGGTCTCCGGCGCTGACTCCGTACATCGTCGTGTCTGACGCCCGGCGCGCCATGGACTGGTACGTCGAGGTGTTCGGCGCGCAGCGCCGCGGCGAGCCCCACGTCAACGCGGACGGCACGGTCGGCCACGCGGA
>Ga0335072_10011575_pt1 | contig 12634 bp, 2 predicted proteins | sample Lox_Sample_21_FD_206725 | JGI IMG/M metagenome (GOLD analysis project Ga0335072, IMG submission 206725) | Soil microbial communities from Loxahatchee National Wildlife Refuge, Florida, United States - Lox_Sample_2.1 | ecosystem: Environmental > Terrestrial > Soil > Wetlands | place: USA: Florida...
CGAGGATCAATACCGAGCGGCGTCAGAAGAGCCTGGAGGCGCTCTACGGCCCTGCGGCTGGCCACATTCGCACGATCGCGGCCGGATCAGCGGCCGATGTCGAACTGCGATGGAGGTGAGGATTTTCTACAGCGTTGGCCAGTGTTGAGGCGCGTCCATAGCTCGCTGGCGCCGGACGACGATCCGGCGCCAATCGAACTGTGACCTGCGGCAACTCAGGCCAATGTCCGCTTATTGGGTTTCGGTGGCGACAGGGCTGTCCCTGCCGCGCAACCTTTTAGAACGAACCCGGAGGCAAGTGATAAATGTCGGGTGCCTTGGCGTCTGCCACATAGAACAACAGCAACGCGGTCGGCTGGAGAATTTTCTGCTTATCCTGTCCCTCGGTCATCGTACCTTGCAGGATCAGCATGACAGTATGACCCTTGGCGTCGCTGCCCCGGAAATCCAGGATACCGTTACTGATCGGCATGTTGCTCGCGATCGTATTTGGCTCGAACCCTTCCGCGAGAAAATTCTCGCGCAAGACCGTCGAATTCGTGAACAACTGTTCTGGCGTCATCCTCTCGTCGGTTGTTTTCGACCAGGAGATCGACACCTGAATTAGCCTTTTGCTCTCGTAGCCGAGCACATAGGACACATTCGCGACACCGCCGCCGGGCAGAAGCTCCGATACATTGACCGACAGCACCGTGGTGCGTTCGGCCAGATTGGGTTGCTCTTTGATCGCGGAGCCTTTGAGGTTGAAGTCATGCTCGATCGCCATCCTGACTTGTTCGGCGTTCATTCCGAACTTGGCCGATCGAAAACCTTCCACGTTGGCGGACCCCGGGGCCATGATGTTCGGCGCGCCCGCTGGCGAGGTCGCCGTCGCCTCGGGGGCGATCGGCTGTCTCTTCGTCTGGCTCAACGCTGAACCGCTGGACGCCGCCGCGAGTGCGAGCGCCGCCAGGCACGAACCGCATAGACGCCACAGGTTTTGGCTCATGAACGCTTACTCCCTCTACTGGAACTGTCCGTCATTCAAGACGGGTTCTGCAACAACAGCAATGGCCGGAAGATGACACGGACGTAGGCTTCATAATGTGGCTGATCGGGGATGACAACTCTGATCGGCTGACCATAGCTTGCCTGGAAGGTGAATGGCGGCACCGGCGTCCACGACAACCCTGCCCCAAACGACATCACCGCAATCCTTGCCGGAGATGTCGAATAGACCTCGCCCGAATCCAGAAACGCGTATGTGTCGAACCCTGTGAACCCTTTGACCACATCTGACCAGTTATGGTGAAGCTCCACATTGTTATAATAACCGCTATCGCCCTCAACGACGTTGGTCGGATATCCACGCACCGTTGTCGGTCCACCGATCACGAACAACTGATCGCCGGGCAGCAGGTGCACTCCCGTCTCCTGCAGGCTTCCCAAGTCGGAAATATAGAAATTTTGGGGCAGTTGCGCCTGAACATTCCATGAATTGGTAAATGTATCGAAATCCCGGTTAATCCCGAGAAGATTGTCATGCTCGCTGACTACGTTCCCCGCCGGAGATATCGTCGCGGAGAATTCGGGGGTCAGATAGGAAATCTGTCCCCCTGCCGTTTCCTTTGTGTAATGGTCGCTGACCGTCGGAACGCTTGAGAACTCACTTAGGGTTTGGCCCTGGTTGACGGCGAGGTTACCGAGGACGAGCCATTTCTCTGTTGCCAGAAACGGCTGACTGAAATTGATTGCGCCGACCTTCGATCGACCGGTCTCATCGAGCGATTGGAACGGTCCCTGCACAATCTTGATATCGCCATCCGTATAGCTGGCGCCGAGACGACCGCCCCAATCATTCACCGGAATGTTGTACGCCACGCTTCCGTTCAGATTTCCGACCGAATTGACGCCATAAAAGGTAAGCCGGTCGTCGACGCCGAAGAGACTGTGCAGTTTGTAGAATGTACCGCATTCGTCTTCACCGGTCGTTTGTATGCCCTGATTGTCGCAGAAAATTTCGAGAGTGTTGCGCGCCGGTTCCGTCACCGCGAAATTCAGATCGGTCAAGCCGAAGCTTGTTCCCGGCGCCAACAGCGCCTTGACCTGCGCGTCGTTGGTTCGGTTAAACCAGGTGACGTCCCGATTGAGCTTCGGCACATCCAACACTTCGCCGGTCGGCTCGCCGACACGGTGCAGGATGTAGCCCGAGGAAGTTTGATCGTTGCCCTGCAAGGTCGTCTTCTCCAGACGCCCCTCGGTCAGCTTGATATGGATGACGCCGGCTGCGGCATTCTGTTCTGGCAACGTTGCGATGCCAGTGACGATTCCCTTCTTCGTGTAGAGCGCGTTCACGTCGGCGATGAGCTGCTGAAGGTCGCCGATGTCGACCCGCTTGCCGACGTATTTTGCGGCGATCTCCTTGAGCTCCTGAGGGCTGAGAAATTTTGAGCTGTCGAAGGTTACCTTGCGCAGCAGGAACTTTGGTCCAACGTGCTGTATTGCCGGCGCTTTTTCCTGCTTTGGCCCGACCACACCTGGTCCCACCGCGCCTGGAGTCTGCGGCTGGAATTGGTTTTGCTGCCGCTCGATGTTTTGTTGAATGGCTCCGGGATTGGTTTGGCCCCCAGTAACGCCTTGGGCGTACACGGCGCTACTCGCGACCATAATGATGGCGGCGAACACGGCCGAACATAAGCCGTGGATCAAGACCCACGACTTGCCCGCACGCCGCGGGTTCGCGCGCCCCCGGAGTAGACCAACCCCGTCCATGCCCTCGCACAACCACTAATGAACCGCGGCTACCCTTTAGTTATTTCGCCGCTGCAAGCTTCCGATTCCCTTGTTCAGATTTCCCATAGCGCTCCCGCGTGCGCAACAGTTGGGTCGTTTTTCCACCGGGCTTGCCCGGCAGATGTAACTTTATTGTCGTTGGCAGGCCCTGAATGTTCACCGCCGGTCCCTTGCCGACAGTTCCCACCGTCGGAAGCTTCAGCAGTTCAAGCCACGAACCGCCGGCCAAGCCGGGAACATAGAACGTCAGCGCATCGTTTTGTTGCGCGAACCAATCGTCCGGCGTCTGGTCGCCATCCAGGTAGGTCGGCAGATCGCGATAGAAGCTCGATCCGCCGGGATCCGGATAGGTCGAGAGGGCTGAGGCGATATCGCCATTGAACCAGACCACATAGGCATTGCTGTAGTCGGCATTGCCATACTGGCCGAGCGTGAAAGAGCCGCCCGGCTGATAGATCTGGATGGTCGGCCACAAGGAAGGCGCCGGGGTAAGGTCGTCCACGAGTATGAGCTCGGTGGGTGTCGTCAAGAACATCTCGCCACCCACGTAGCCGTTCACGATCGTGAGCGACGGCGTCATTGCCACGAAGTTCATGTCGTACACGCTCAACTGATCAACGACGATCACCGCTGGATCAATGGTGACGTTCGCCGATTGCGCGACGCCGCCCTGGAAGCCGGTGATGTTCATGATCAGCGGATTCGACGCGGTTGACGACAGCTGCGTACCGGTCAGGTTAATCGTGTTGGCGGCGACGTTGAGCTGGTCGACGATTTCCGCGTTGCTGACACTCACGCTGTTCGGCGCCGACAGGGTGATCTCGTTGCCTTTCAGCAGGCCGACGCTGATCGAATCGCCGGCCGACAGGTCGTCGTTGTTATTGGCGGAGATCGATCCCCCGGTGATCGAGCCCAGGCTTGTCAGATCGATATCGCCCGGATCGCCGGGAATTCCCGTCGTCGTCAACTGGCCGACCACGATGTCCCCGGCCGAATTGAAATTCATCGTCCCGCCGGTCGTGGCGGTCCCGATCGTGAGCCCGCCGCTGCCGGCCGTCAGATTGAGCGCTCCTGCGATCTGCAGGTTGGCCCAATCGATCAACTGACCCTGCAGCGTGGCGTTCCCCTTAACCGTCGTCAGAGTTTGCCCGGTGTTGCTGGTCTTGGCGATCAGCTTGGCCGAACCATAGGCCTGCACCGAACCTTCGGTCGTCGTGTTGTTGGCGCCCTGTATTGTCTGCGCCAAGAGGTAGCCGTTGGCGGCCGTGACGTTGATGTCGCTGTTGTCGTTGGCCACCCCGCCGGTGGTGGTCAGCGAATTGAAGGTGACATTGTTTTGAGCCCAGATCGTCTGCGTGCCGCCGCTCGTGGCAGTGCTGAAGTTGATGTCGCCGTTGTTCGAGGTGGCATTGAGCGTCGTCGCCACTGTCAGCGTGGTCCAGTCGATGTCGCCACCGGTGGGAGTTGGCGCGGCGCTGCCCGTCGTCAGGCTCGCCGATCCGTTGGTCGTCGACAGCGTATCGCCGGTGATCGTTAAAGCCGCAGTCAGCGAAGCCGAGCCATGCGCCGATACTTCCGTCGGCGGGTTATTGCCGGCCGCCAGTGTCGCCAAAATGTAGCCGGTGCTGGCGGTGACGTTGATGTCGCCGGGGTCAACCACGTTGTTGACGGTCACGCCGTTGGTGGTCAGCGCATTGAAGCTGACATTGTCGTAGCCCGTGATCGTCTGCGTGCCACCGCTGGTCGCACTGCCAAACACGATGTCGTTATTATTCGACGTGGCATTAAGCGTCGTTCCGACCGTCAGCGTGCCCCAGTTGATCTCGCCGCCGCTGCGCGTCGGCGTGGCGCTGCCCGTCGTCAGGGTCGCCGATCCGTTGGTCGTCGACAGCGTGTCGCCGGTGATCGTTAAGGCGGCAGTCAGCGAAGCCGAACCATGCGCCGATACTTCCGTCGGCGGGTTATTGCCTGTCGCCAGTGTCGCCAAAATGTAGCCGGTGCTGGCGGTGACGTTGATGTCGCCTGGGTCAACCACGTTGTTGACGGTCACGCCGTTGGTGGTCAGCGTATTGAAGCTGACATTGTCGTAGCCCGTGATCGTCTGCGTGCCGCCGCTGGTCGCCGAACCGATGGTGATCGAGCCGCTCGTCGTGCTCGCGTTCAGCGTGGTACCGGAATTGAGCGTATCCAGCGTCAGCGTTGCGTCGCTGGTCACGTTGAAAGCGCCGGTCGTGGCAGTGCCGGTCGTGATTTCCAGAGCCTCAAGCGACGACAGATAGACGTCACCACCGCTCGACACTACCGACGCGGTCGGCGTTTGCAGGATGAGCGGCGCCGTCTTGGTACCGATACCGGCGCTTGCCGACAGAGAAACAATCGCGCCAGTGCCAGTGGTCAGGATATTCGCGCGCCCGTCGCCATTGCTGAAGATCGCGCCGCTCGTCGCGACGCCGCCGGCCTGAACGATGATGGAAGGTCCATTATCGGCCTGGAGGTACGAAGCTGAGGAGTCGAGTTCGCCGAGCGTCGCGTTGTCCGTCGTCGCCACGGAAATGATGCCGGCCGCTTCAATATTCGAGTAATTCCCCATCGTGAGTGCGTCGAACGAGATCACCGTGACGGAGCTTGTCGTGCTCTGCGCCACGATAGGCGCCGTGCTTGTCCCGGCGGCGAAGCTGATTCCGAAACTGGCTTTCAGTTCGAGCGCATCCGGAGCTGTTACGTCAGCGTCGATTGCGAGGCTGCCGCCACTGGCCAAACCGGTGACGCCGCTGGCGTCCAGCGTCATCGCGCCGCCCGAGGTCAACGTGCCGTAAGTGCCCGCCTGCCCGATGGTTAGATTGCTCGACGGACTGAGGATCGTGATGCTTGCGTTGGCGCTGCCGGTGACCGGGCCGGAAATCTGCACTTGGAGCGGCTGAAGGCACGGCGGCTGGGAGCAGGTGGCGGTATGGTTACTGTTAAAGCTGATTGCGCCGCCAGCGCGCAGATCGAGCGATCCACCAATAATGTGGACCGCGGCCGGATCGGCGAATTGCGGCTCGGCGTAGATGCTGCCCAAAGCGGCGAGCTGGACAGCGCCGCCAGCCGTGATGTTGCCGACGACGAGATCGCCGGTGGTCTGGTTGATGTAGATGCCGCCTTGTAGTGCCACGGCCTGATCGAGCGCGCCGACCGATGCCCCGCCGGACAGGGCGAGCCATAGCGAGCCCTGGTTTGCCGCCGGATTGGTGCCGCTTGCCGGCGCCGCGCCAACATTGCCGTCGTCGGAGATCAGGATGAGGTCGGTGATGTCGCCCGAGATTATTGCCTGCCCGGGGAGGTTAGTGAGAATGTCATTGGCCGCTTCGAGCTCCACATTGCCACTGCCCGTGAGCTGCACCCCGGTAAAGTCGGTCGTCGTCAGCAGGCTACCCGACGCCGCGGTGTAATCCGCCACCGGAATGCCACCGAGATTCATGCTCGCCACGCTGGCGAGATAAATCTGCGACGAAGCGGTCACAGCCACCGGTCCCAGCGGACTGACAACAATCAAATTCGGTTCCGAAACCGTGACGCTGTAATTCGTTACACCGTTGGAGATCGCTTGCGTGACTTTTAGCTGCCCGGGTCCGGCGCTGGAGATCAGCGCTTCATCGGCGGGGGTGAGCGACGAGGCGTCCACGCTGGAGAAGTTGAAAGTCTGCGGCGTCGCCGGGTTGCCGACCGAACCGTCCGGCGCATAGAGCATGACCTCCCGGCCGGAGACGTTCAGCGGCAGACTGGAAACCGAGGGCGGCGCCACGTTGTTCGCCGGGTTGGCGCTTGAGCTGATGGTGTATGTGAGCTGCTGAATGCTCCAGGTGCCGGAAGAGGTCAGGCTCGAATAGAGGCTCGTCGGACTCGTATCCACCGGCAACTGGTAGCTGAAGCTCGAATTATAGGTGCCCAGCGCCATGGTCAGCGCAGTCGTACTGACTGCCGGCTGGAACTGGCTGGTCTGCACACCGGCCTGCGTGCCGAACAGCGTAGCCAGCGCGGCCGGCAACTGCGTGACCTGTGTTCCGAACAGCGTTGCCACCGCGCCCGGCAACTGTGCAGGGGTCACGATGCCAAGCAGGTATTCATCCTGGAGCAACGACGTTTGCGCCGCCATCTGCATCTGCGCGGACGTCGGCACGGGCGGCGTGACGCCCGGATTTTGCAGCTGCTCCTGCCCCTCGATCTGCTGGGTAAGCATCGTCGTGCCCAGTGTCGTCGGGTTATATCCGGTCTCGACGTTATTGCCGCCCGTGAACACCAAATTGAGCAGCGTCCAATAATTGTTGTACGTGCCGTTGATCATGTTCTGGTAGCTGACCAGCGCACTCTCCGGGCACGCCGACTGGCCGCAAGAATTGGCGCCTGTCAGATTAAGGGTCTGCCAGACGGTCTGCAGATTGGAGATCTGCTGCGGGGTCAGCCCGCCGTTGGAGAGACCGTTGAGGATGCTTCCAGTCGCGGCTTCGAGGAAGACCGGCCCGCTAGTGGATTGGACGGTTCCGAGCACGAGATTGCCGGTCGACTGGATTATGTAAGTCCCCGTCACAGACGTGCTGTTCAGCAGCCCGCTGTTATAGGTGCCGTTCGACGTCGGTACCGCCGTCGCCTCGATAACCAACGGATTGATGCCGCTGACGCCGATCGTGGCGCTGGTGTCGGTCACTGCGCCGATCGCTCCACCGGCCGAGTCGATCTCGACCGACCTGCCGACGACGATCGGGGTGCCGATGTTGAACGTGGACGCCGACGTGATATCGCCACTCGCGGCGATATAGACGTCGCCCTGCGGAGCATTGCCGATCGTCGTCGGACTGACGATGACATGATTGATGATGAGGTTGCCGATCGCGGAGATGGCGATGTCATTATCGACGGAATTGGCGGTCAGCGTGCCGCCATAGATCTGAACCGGGATTGGGACCGTCGGCGTCGTGACCGTTTCGATTTGACCAATGTCGCCCGGCGCGTTGAGCGTGACCGAGGTTCCCGACACCAGCGCGTTGGTGCCGGTGGCGGTAATCGATGCCGGCGCGCCGGTCTTTGAGTCGAAGCCGGTCGCAACGATCGACGTGGCGCCCTGCACGTTATTGATCGGGCCCTGAACGATGACGCTGGCGTTGGAATTGATGGCGACGGTGCTGGTGCCGGAGCCGTTGAAGTGAATGCCGATGCCGTATGACGCTATGACGGTGTTGGTCAGCTTCAGTGTGAGATTGTTGTAAATCTCCTGATACCAATTCCCGTTGAAGTCAGTGCCGCAGCACCTACCTCCATTGGAGGTATCGACGTAGTTTGTAACATAGGTTCCGCTGGCGCTGACGACTTCCTTGAAATTGGTCGACTGGCTGCCGGTGGTGAGCGTCTGCGTCGTCAGCGCATACGGATAATAGGGCGAGCTGGCAGGAACGTTGGGCGTATCGAACGTCCAGCCGTACTCCGTCGGATCCGCATTGTTGTTTCCTGCAACCGTACGTGTGAGGTCGGCGGTGTAGACCCACTCGTACAGGAGATTGGATTGCGGAGCGTAACTGATGTTCGAATCGGGTTCCTGCGTCACCTGCGACACGCCGGCCGACGTATAGCTGGAGAAAGTGACACCGCTTCCCTGATACTCGGTAACCTGCGTAGCGGCGCTATTTCCGGCATTATAGACGTACCAAGTCGTTTGCTGCTTTTGCTGATCGACGATCTCGACAACGCTCGGCGCGCTCACGCCGGTGTTGATCGTGTTGGTGACGAGGTCGATACCGGTGGTGTTATCGACCGTCATCGTACCGGCGCCGCCGTTGACCGTGATACTGCCCTGCCCGGTGGTGGTTTCCGAGGTGCTGATGATTTTGCCGTTGATGTAGACATAGCCGCCCGTGCCCTGCACGGCGTTGTTAAGCAGGATCTGATTGGTCTGCGCGTCGTATTGGGCGTGGATCTGCGTGTCGCCCGAGTTGACCGTCGTGATGTAGGGCGTCAGATCGACGTAGGTGCCGGTGGCCGCCGACGCCTTGTCTGACGCCAACAGGCTCGGGTTGCCCAGAATGTTGTTGATCGCGTTTAGCGCGGCGGTGCCGATGTTGACTGAGAAATTGCTGCTTTGGCCGCTTTGGATCTGCCCGTTGATGTCGACGATATTGGCGGAAATGATGACCGCCTTGCCGACGCAGATGCAACTAACTGTCGGCGGGTTCGTCGGGTTGTTGACGGCTACGGCGGTCGTCCCGGCAACAGCCTGCGGCTGCACCGCAATGACCTGGAAGTAGTTGCCACAGCCGCTGCAGTTGAAAGGCCCGGAGTCGTTACCCGAATAGGCTTGACCCTGATACCAGTGTCTCTGCCATCCGGAAACGGTCACGTTGGATGCGGACGTGCCTTCCTCTGTAGCAAGCGTGCTGGCGCCCGGAACCAACGCGCCGCTCGTATTGTTGTTCTCATAACCCATCGGCAGGAAGATCGCCGAGATCAGCGTGCCGCTCTGATAGTAGAGATTCAGCAGACGGGCGGTGAAAATATCATTTGCGGTGCAACCGCAATTCGAGGCGCCGGTCGAAAGCGACTGCAGTTGGGCCTCCCCGCCGTTGCTGCAGCAGTCGTAGTACGCGGTGTACGGCGTGCCCAAGCCGCCGTATTGGCCGAGCGTGGCGCAACCGCTGCCGGTGCAAGACCCGAGATAGGTCGCCGCGGCCTCGACCGCCTGCAGCGTACTGGTCGGCATGTATTCGGTATGCAACCATTGATCCGCCACCGCGCCCGCGGTCGGCTCGACGGCCGCGCTGTTGTTGAAGGTAAAGCTTCCGTTCGGGATCGTCGCCTCGAAGGTGGCAACGTTGATCGACTGGGACGCGACCAGGTTGCCGAGCTGGTCAGTGACATCGAGTATTCCGTTCACATTGGTGACGGTGCCGTTCAGATAGATGTCCGGTGTCGTTGTGAGTGGGTTGTTATTTTGGTCAACGGGCACGCCGTTTTTCTCGGTATTGTAGCTGGCGTCGATGATGATCGACGGTGTCTGACTGGAAACATTCGGCGTGAAGGACAGGCTGCCCGTGGAATTGCTGCTGGTTGCGGCGCCGCTGTAGATGATATTGCCGCCGCTGATGCTGCTGATCGCCAAATTCGAAAGCTCAAGGAAGTCGGTACCCTGGTTCTGGAAATTGATCGTCGGCGCGCCGTACGCGGTCACGGCGCCGCTGCCGCCGAGCGTCCCCGCCAGGATGGTGACGTTGCCCCCGCCGACCAGGATGTTGCCGAACACATAGGCCGCCCCGCCGGCGTCGGCGGGCGATGCGTTGACCGCCTGCTGGTAGAGCGCCTGGATCGTCTGCTGGGTGGCGGCGATGCCTGAGGTGCTGGTGAGCGCAGTCTGATTCTGGCTCTGCAGGTCCGCCGTGACCTGTGCGGCGGTCAAACCCGTAAGAGCGACCAAGCTGTTGACGATCTGCTGATACGGATTGAAGTCCGCAACGATCATGTACTGAATTTGCTGCGTGTTATAGGTCACCGTCGTTGCGAAACTGGTCGTGCTCGATATCGGCGTAAGCGCCAGCACATAAGGCGATGCCCCCGTCAATGTCGTATACGTCGGGTCGCCGCCATTATCGGGAATGTCGATTGCGACTTGGTTGTAGATACCGGCGGCCACCGTGCCGTTGATCGTGACAGAGGCGCTGCCGGCGGCGGCCGGAGTGCTCGAATTATCGGTCGTGTCGGTGCTGAAGATCGATAGATACGGGTTGTAATTCGTACCGTTGCCGTTGCCGGCGACCTGACCCACCGTTGCGCCCAGATAGACATTGTCGGCGCCGAGAACCCGTGAGCCAGTAGCGAGCGTCAGGCTCGTATAATCGTAGGCCGATGCTTCTCCCAGATACGTCGCCGTGATCGGAATAATGGCCTCATTCCACACGTTCGTCGTGCCGTTCGCGACGACCGAGCTGAAATAGGTGCCGTCGCCGCTCATGCCGGCATAGATTGCGATGTTGCCCCACGCCTCGATCAGGGCGTTGCCGACGGATACGGTCTGGTTCGCGGTCACGCTCGAATCCGTGCTGGCGCCAGCTCCCGAAACCAGTCCATAGAGGCTGGCACTGGCATTATTGGAGGCCGCCATCTGCGACGCAGTGCCGATATCGATACTGCCGGCGCTGAACAGCGTGACGCCGTTGGCAATCGTGAGATTGTCGTTGGCCGTTGCGGTCATATTCGACTGACCGCCGCCGCCGGCGAAGATGCCGCCTGCGACCAGGTTCACGTTGTCGGTGGTCTGCAGGAAATTATAAGCCTCGATATCGATCGCCGCGGTCGAGGTCGCGGGATCGTCATTGAGACTGAGAATGGTGTTGGCGTCGATGTTGGCGTTGACGTTCTGCGTCACGGTCGAGTTGCTGACCGTCGCCGAGCCGGTCAGAACGCCGCCCGACCCCGCTTGCGCGCCGCCGCTCGTCTCGTTGACGGTGTCCTGCCCGATTACGTTGATATTGCCGCCGGCCGAGTTGATGATGAGATTGGTGCCGATCTCGGCGGTGACGTTGTCGGTCACCGTGTTGGTAGCGTTACCGCCGCTCGCGCCGACTGCGGACGCGTCATAGGCGTTGCCCTTGGCGGAGAAATCGGTCGTGTGGGTCGCTTCGACGTTGAGGGCGCCGAAATACAGTGTGTCGGTCGTACCGTTGCCATAGAGCGTCGCGGACGTCGTGCTCGTCGTGCTCGTCGTCCCAACGGCGGCAGCGCCCGCAAGCACGCCGCCGGAGCCCGCGGTCGCCTCGGCCGTGTTCGAGTCGGTACCCGTGGCCGTGATCGTCAGAATACCGATATTCGCCGTGTCGGCGGTGCACGCGCCGGCGCTGAAAGACCCGGTGCACGCGCCAGCGCCGAGATACGCGGTCGTCTTGTTGTCCGACGATGCCTGGGAAACCGTGGCGCCGACGCCGAGGAAACCCGAGGCCGCAACACCGGTCGCGTCGGCGTCCTGACTGCTGGCGGTCTGGGCCGAGATCGTGACATTGGCGGCTGGAAGAATAAGGCCGGTACCGCCATAGGCGCTGACCGTCGAATCATCCTGGGCTTGAGTGTAACTGCCCTGGGCGCCCAATAATCCGCCACCGGCACCGGCGGCCGCCATGGCATAGGTATTGTTCCCACCGGAAGGCAGCGTCTGCGTGGCGAGGATCTCCAGGTCGCCGCCGGAGATCGTCGAATTGTTATCGACATAAGCGGTGACGTGGACGCTGGCATCGGACTCCGCGACCGATGCGCCGAGACCCACGCCGGCGCCCACCGCGACGCCGATGGATGTGGCGGAAAGGTCCGGCTGCGCCGCGGCGCTGACCAGCACGCCCGTCTGGGAAGCCGAAACCGAGGAACTGGCCCCGATGTCCGCGGTCACGTTCTCGGTATCGGATGACGTCGAGGCGGCGCCGGCGCCGGCGCCGCCGCCCGCGGCCCCGGCGATCGTGTAGGTCGTCACGCTTCCGGAGGAGCCGGCGCCGACGATGACGCTTGCCATATTGGTGATGGTCGTCGAAGGAGCGATATCGGCGGTGACCGTGCTGCTCTTGTCCGCATTGGCCAGAGAGATGCCGACTGCGGCGACGCCGCCGGCAAAGCCGTAACCCTGGGCGAGGAGCGTCGAACTGTCGGCCGCCAGAACCTGGACATCGCCTGAAATAGCGCCGTTCGGTCCGCCGGAGGTGTTGGAGCCAAGCTGGGCCAGGACTGTATTGTCGACTGTCGACTCACCGACCGCCGCGCCGAGCCCGACGTAAAGACCGCCGGCGCCGGCGATGCCGAGAGTGGCTGCGGCATCAGTGTCCGGGGCACTTGCTTGGGTATCGTCCCCAGTTTGCGCGCC
>Ga0335072_10011577_pt1 | contig 12634 bp, 12 predicted proteins | sample Lox_Sample_21_FD_206725 | JGI IMG/M metagenome (GOLD analysis project Ga0335072, IMG submission 206725) | Soil microbial communities from Loxahatchee National Wildlife Refuge, Florida, United States - Lox_Sample_2.1 | ecosystem: Environmental > Terrestrial > Soil > Wetlands | place: USA...
ATCGAGTGACTGTTCGGCCGCGAGGACCGGTAGCATCACGCGCGATTTCGAAGCCTTTCCGTTCTTGCTCCTGGCCGGCGCTGCCGGCGCATTCTCGTCGGGGCTTTCATCGTAAACCGCGGTGAAGCCGGCGAACTTGAGCACGCTGCCAGTCGCGCGGAAGACGTGGGCGTGACCGCCGCCTTTTGCCTCGACGTCGACCGTCGTCTGGTCGTAAACCGCGGCCGCCATCTGCGATGCGACGAAGCGCTCCCAGATCAACGTGTACAAACGGAGCTCGTCGCGCTTGAGAAACTGCGCCATGCGCTCGGGCGTGCGCTCGACCGACGTTGGACGAATCGCTTCGTGCGCATCCTGCGCGCCCTCGCGCAAGCGATGCTGGCGGAACGGCCCCACAAAATCCTTGCCGTAGGTGGAATCGACGTACTTCACGGCAGCCTCGCGCGCCGCGTCCGCGATGCGGGTCGAGTCCGTGCGCATGTAGGTGATGAGACCGACGGTCCCTTCGGCGCCGAGATCGATGCCTTCGTACAGCGCTTGCGCAAGCTGCATGACGCGTCGAACGCGAATCCGCAGCCGCCGCGACGCCTCCTGCTGCAGCGTCGAGGTCGTGAACGGCGGGGCGGGATTTCGGCGCTGCTCGCGTTGCTTGATACTAGCAACCCGCCAGGGAGCGCGCTCCACCGATGTGACGATTTCGTCGGCGAGCGTTTTATCGGGGATTTCGATGCGCTCGCCGTCGCGCGAGTAAAATTCCGCGGGAAACGCATGCTCGCCCGCGCCGGGCGCGAGCGTCGCCGTGATCGACCAATACTCTTTGGGGACGAACGCCCGGATCTCGCGCTCGCGGTCGACGACCAAGCGGACCGCGACCGACTGAACGCGCCCGGCCGAGAGACCGCCGCGCAGCTTGGCCCAGAGCAGAGGAGAGATTTTGTAGCCTACGAGGCGGTCGAGGATGCGGCGCGCCTGCTGCGCGTTCACGAGCGGGACCTTGATTTCGTGAGGGTCTTTGAGCGCCGCGAGCGTGGCGTCTTTGGTGATCTCGTGCAGCTCGATGCGCTTGGGATCTTGCAGCTTCAAGAGCTCGGCGAGATGCCACGCAATCGATTCACCCTCGCGATCGGGGTCGGTTGCGAGATACACGTCCGTCGCCGTTTTCACAGCCGAACGCAGCTCTTTGATGACCTCGCCCTTCCCTTTAATAGTCAGATACTTGGGAACGAAGCCGTTGTCGACGTCGACGCCGAGCGTGCTCTTCGGAAGATCGCGAACGTGACCCACCGAGGCTTTAACTGCGTAACGCCCCGGTAGGAATTTCTTGATTGTTCGCGCTTTGGTCGGCGACTCTACGATAATGAGCGGCCTCGCCAAGCTACCTCGCCTCCCTTGGACAATGGAGCATCCCCGCCCCAAAAAAACGCCCTCAGTATAGCGCCCGCGTCAAGTGGGTGTCGAGGAAGGCGAACACACCGCACGACAAAAGTTGCATAAAACGTCGCTCCGGTGTACGATGCAAGCAACTGTGTCGCCGCTTGGCGGTCGGCACAACCTTTTCCGACTCGGAGGAGTAATGGACGATACAACGATGGGCATGGTAGCGCCCGCACCGGCGAAAAAGAAACGTCGTCGCCGGAAAAAGAAGGCTGCCGCTGCAGCCGGTGGTCGCAAGAAAGCCCGTAAGGGCGGCCGTAAAAAGGCCAGCAAACGCAAGGGCGGCCGCAAAAAGAAGGGCGGCGCACGCAAGAAGAAAGGCGGACGCAAAAAGAAAGGCGGACGCAAAAAGAAGGGTGGCCGCAAGAAAAAGGGCGGACGCCGCAAGAAGAAGTAACGCCGACCGGCCGTAAGAATTTTAAGAGCGATTCATCTGAATCGCTCTTTTTTTATACTGAGACTGCGGACGCCGACGACGCCACGTCCGGTGCTTTACCACCGTGCTCGTCGACCCAATGACACGCAGCGAAGTGTCCGCTTCCGTAGTCTTTGAACGCCGGGACTTCGACTTTACAGCGCTCGAAAGCCACCGGGCAGCGCGTGTGAAAGCGGCAGCCCGGGGGCGGATTCACGGGTGAGGGGATATCGCCTTTGAGGACGATGCGCTTGCGCTTGCGCTCTTTGACGGGATCCGGGATAGGAACCGCGGAGAGCAACGATTGCGTATATGGGTGCAGCGGGTTTTCGTAGAGCGCATCGCGCTCCGCAAGCTCGACGATCTTGCCGACGTACATCACGGCGACGCGGGTCGCGATATGCCGGATTACCGACAGATCGTGCGCGATGAACAGGTACGTCAGGCCGAGCTGCTGCTGTAGATCTTCGAGCAGGTTGATGACCTGCGCCTGAATCGAGACGTCGAGCGCCGAGACCGGCTCGTCGGCGACGATGAATTTCGGACCGACCGCGAGGGCGCGCGCAACACCGACGCGCTGCCGCTGACCGCCTGAGAATTCATGTGGGTAACGGTTCGCATGGTACGGCTGCAAGCCGACCATCTTGAGCAGCTCCTGACAACGCTCTTCAGCCGCTTTGCCCTTGGCGATATTGTGAATCTCGAGCGGTTCGGTGATGATGGCACCGACGGTCATGCGCGGATTGAGGCTCGCGTACGGGTCTTGGAAAATGATCTGCATCTCTTTGCGCAGCGCGCGCAGATCGGACCCGGAGAGGCTCGTGATGTCGCGCCCGCTGAACTCGATCGTCCCTTTGGTCGACGGGGTCAAGCGCAAGATCACGCGGCCGGCGGTCGTCTTGCCCGATCCCGATTCACCGACCAATCCCATCGTTTCGCCCGAGCGGACGGCGAGATCGATACCGTCCACGGCGCGCACGTCGGCGACGTGTCGCGAGAAAATGCCGGCGTTAATGGGGAAATATTTGAAGAGGTCGCGGACGACGAGGATATCGCTCTTACCGTTGGGCGAGGTCGTTGCGCTCATGTCGCGAGCTCCTGCGGCGTTTCGGCGACTTGATCGAGCGAAACCGTCGGCGCCGACTCGACCGCAAGCGTCCGATAGCCTTCGGTGCGCTTATCGTAGAGAACGCAGCGCGCGACGTGTCCGTCTCCAAAGTCGAACAGCGGGATGGCTTCTTCGCAGACCGGCATCCGGTAACGGCAGCGGGCGGCGAAACTGCACCCGCTCGGCAAACGCAGCAGGTTGGGTGGTTGGCCTTCGATCGGGATGAGTCGCTTGTGTTCCCGCTCGTCGAGACGCGGCAGCGATTCGAGCAAACCCATCGTGTACGGCATCTTCGGGCTTCCGAAGATCTGGTCGGCGGTACCGTACTCGACCATGTCGCCCGCATACATGACGAGCACGTTTTTACAGGTCTCCGCCACGACGCCCAAATCATGCGTGATCAGGACGATCGCCATCCCGAGCCGCTGCTGCATCTCGTTCATGAGCTCGAGGATCTGGGCTTGAATCGTCACGTCGAGCGCCGTCGTCGGCTCGTCGGCGATCAGGACTTCCGGATCGCACGAAAGCGCCATCGCGATCATGACGCGCTGGCGCATGCCGCCGGAGAATTGGTGCGGATAGTCCTTGACGCGCTTTTCCGGTACCGGGATGCGGACCAGCTTGAGCATGTCGATCGCCTTATCCCAGGCGTCTCTTTTCGACAATTTCAAGTGCAGCTGCACCGCTTCGGCGATCTGCTCGCCGACGGTCAGCACCGGATTGAGCGACGTCATCGGATCTTGGAAGATCATCGCGATGTCTTTGCCGCGAATCTTCCGCATCTCCGATTCGCTCTTCTTCAGCAAGCTCTCGCCTCTGAAGTTGATCTCGCCGCCGTCAAAACGCCCGGGCGGTGAGGGAACGAGACGCATGATCGAGAGCGCGCTGACCGATTTGCCGCTGCCGGACTCCCCGACGATTCCGAGCGTCGATCCCTTCTCTACGGCGTACGACAGACCGTTGACGGCGCGAACGATTCCGTCTTCGGTCTTGAAGCTGACACGAAGGCTCTTGACCTCGAGCAGGCTCATGGGATGCCTAGATCCCCGTCAGGGACAGCAGCGTGCCGAAAAAGATGAAGCTGATCGCAACGTACGTCGTGAACCGCGCGATCTGCGCATCGCCGCCGAACCGTCCGCGATAGGCGCTTTCCGTACGGCCGCCGATCGTTCCGGATAGCCCTTCCTGCTTCGTCGTTTGGATCGCGAGCAATCCGATCAACAGAAGCGCCGAGAAAATGAAGATACCGGCAAACGCGTGCGTCAGCCACGGCGCGTGAATCGCCAGAGGACTGCGCGAGGGATTGAGTGCTTGTTGAAGTTGTTGCTGCAGTTGCTGCTGCGCTTGCGGATTCAGTGTCGCCGAAGCCGCCGCACTCGCCTTTGCGAGCGGCGCGGCCGTCGCCGCCAAAAAGGCCAGCATCCCTAAAATCACTCGCCCCTCATTTGACGGGAGGTTCTACCCTGCCTCCGCGCGTTATTTAGACCGACGCCGGGGCGCCATGCGGGGCACGAATGCGTTCGGCGATCGCTTCGGCAGACAATCCGACCTGTGCCCGTTGCTTGGGCTGCGCATTTTGCTGCATCAGGATATTCGGACATCCGATCCGCTCGACGGTCGTGCGGATCCGGCGGTCGTTGAGCAGCTCGACGACCGCAGAGCCGAAACCCCCGTCCAAGCTATGCTCTTCGAGCGTCATCAGACGGTCGTGCGTCAGCGCGAGCTCGCAGAGCAGCCGCTCATCGAGCGGCTTTGCGAAGCGGGCGTTGACCACGGTCGGCGCGGGTTCGCCGGCGGCCGACAGCAAATCGCGCGCGTCGAGCGCGACGTCGACGCAGTTTCCGAAGGCGACGAGCGCCGTGCCGCTGCCCTCGTGCAAGACCTCGGCCTTTCCGTGTTCGATCGGAGCGACGGGCCTCTGATGCTTGCCGCTCGTGCTTCCGCGCGGATAACGAATCGCGGCGGGCGTTCCGAGGGCGACGGCATGCGCCATCATCGGAAGCAATTCGTCCTCGTTGCGCGGCGCCATCACCGTCATGTTCGGAAGCGTGCGCATGTAGGCGATATCGTAGAGGCCCATATGCGTCGGCCCATCGTCGCCGACGAATCCGGCCCGATCCATGCAAAAGATCACGGGCAAATTTTGTACGACGACGTCGTGCACGATCTGGTCGTAAGCCCGCTGCAGAAACGTCGAATAGATCCCGACGACCGGACGCAAACCGGCGGTTGCAGCGCCGGCTGCGAAACACACCGCATGCGCTTCGGCGATACCTACGTCGAAATAGCGGTCCGGAAAGCGCTTGTGGAACTTGGCGAGTTGGGTGCCATCCGGCATCGCAGCGGTGATGCCGATGATGCGAGAGTCCCTTTCCGCCAAGTCGATCAGCGCGTCGGCAAAGGCCTCGGAGTGCGACTTGCGCGCGCCGGCCTTCTTTTCGATCTTGCCGTTCTCGATATCGAAGGCGCCGCAGCCGTGGAAGGTTCGCGAGTCGAGCTCGGCCGGATCGTAGCCCTTGCCTTTGACGGTATGAATGTGCACGAGCACGGGGCCCTTGACCTTGCGCGCGTTCGAGAGCACGTCGACGAGCGTGTCGTAGTCGTGTCCGTCGATCGGACCTATGTAGCGAAAGCCCATCTCTTCGAAGATGACGCCGGCTTTGTGCTCGGGCGACCAAAAGCGCATCGTCGCGACCTCACCGGTCGTGATCGCGCGCCCGACCGCGCTTCCGAACGGGATGCGTCCCAAGACGTCTTTGACTTTCTCGCGCGCCGTGTTGTAGAGCGGCTTGGAGCGAAGGACGGCGAGATACGACGCAATCGATCCGACGTTGGGGGCGATCGACATCTCGTTGTCGTTGAGGATCACGATCAAGTTCGACTTGAGCTGGCCCGCGTTATTGATTGCTTCGTAAGCCAGGCCGCCGGTCAGCGCACCGTCACCGATCACGGCGACGACCGTGTTGTCGAGCCCCGCGAGATCCCGAGCTTTTGCCATCCCGAGCGCGGCCGAAACCGACGTCGACGCGTGTCCCGCGCCGAACACGTCGTAAACGGATTCGCTGCGCATCGAGAATCCGGAGATCCCGCCGCCTTGCCGCAACGTCGGAAACCGGTCGCGACGGCCGGTCAGCAGTTTATGGACGTAACTCTGATGACTGACGTCCCAGACGATCTTGTCTTCGGGAAGGTCGAGAACGGTGTGGAGGGCCATCGTCAACTCGACGACGCCGAGATTAGGCGCCAAATGGCCGCCTGTTTTCGAGCAAACGTCGACGAGCGTACTACGAATATCGCGAGCGAGCTCGTCGATCTCCTCACGCTTCAGTGCTTTGATATCGGCTGGGTTGGTGATGCGGTCGAGGATCATACCGGCCCCTTTTCGGTCCGCCTACCGCTTACCCGTTGAAGGCGGCGTCCCCCCGCGCACGGTAGCTGTCCCAGTAATGGCCGAAGGGCAAATGCGGGCGTCTGCAGACGTCAGGCGTTCCGGGCGCGTGCTGCGAGACGTCGCCCGAACCGTCTCCACGGTATGCAATCCGTTCGTCGTTCCACTGGTGCTCTTCGTTTTATTGTGTGCCGGAACGACCCACACGTTCGGGCAATTCTGGTACCGGCTGAGCGTCTGCGCGCTCTTCACCTCGATCGGACCGATGCTTTTTCTGCTGTGGCTCTATGCGAGCGACCGGATCAGCGACCTCGACATGTCGGACCGCGAGGAACGCCGCAAGGTATTTTCGGTCTTCATCGTTTTCTACGTCGTCGGAACCGCGACGCTTCTGCTCACGCATGCGCCGGCGATTCTAACCGCCTCTATGGCGGGCTACACCGCAGCCGCGATCGTCGTACAACAGATCACGCGCTACTGGAAGATCAGCACGCACGCGGTCGGAATCACGGCGCCGCTGGTTGCGCTGACCTACCTCTACGGGTGGGATCCGCTGCCGTTCCTGATCCTCGTCCCGCTCGTAGGTTGGTCGCGTGTTTACTTGAGAGCGCACACGGTGGCCCAAGTCTGTGCGGGCACGTTGCTCGGAGCCCTTTCAGTCGTCATATTTTTCCGCGTCTTCCACGTCAACTAGGAGCGCACGCGCACGCAGCAGCCATGCGCGGGCCGTTTCCCCCCGGCTCGGAGGGTAGAAGATGAAACCTCGGGCGCGCAGCGCGCAATAGAGCTCGCGGTCACCGGATTTTTCGGCCAGCAAGTCGTCGATCTCGGCGATCGCGCGGGCTAGTTCGGGAGCCGGGGTCTCAGCACGGAACGCGCGAATCGCCGCTTCGACGCTCGGATAGCTCAGATCGTAATCCTGGTGCAGATAGGCGCGGAACAGCGTTGCAAGCGGCGTCATGATGCACTCGGATATGCAGTGACGACGGTGTATCCGTCGGGCAACGTCGGACGGCTCTCGAGGATGACGTCGGCCTCTGCGCTGCGCTCGATTCCCGACGTATCGTAACGGTAGACGCGTCCGACCTCGCGATCCAGATGGACGTGCAAGTCGAGATGGCCGCGGCGATTCGCGGCGACCCAGCGCGCGATCTTCCCTTGATTTTCCGCGAAGGCCGTATCGACCGTCGCTTGTGCCGTGCGCGCATCGTCGAAGCACGAGACGTCGTGGTGCGTGCGCAGCGCCCGGTCTCGCAAAGCTTCGTCAGCGAGACCGACGTGCCGCCGAAGCGTGTGCCCGTTCTCGCCCTCGATCGAACGCAGGTCGGGGCTGGGAAAAGTTTGCGCACTCGTCTGGATGCGATCGATGGCCAGTGACAGCACCGGCGTCGTCGAGGGCAAGCACGCTTTGAACCCGCGATCGTCGAGTACGCCGCTCGCACCGGAGACCGCTCGGAAATCGATCGCCACCCGCCAGTGATAGCGGAGGCGGATTTCTTACATATTTCCGATGCGCGTCAGGACGTCGTGCGCCCCGACGACCTGCGGATTCTCCTCCGCCAACAGCGCGCGAACCGCAGCCGCGAAGGCCATGGGCTCACCGCTGGTTGCATACATCGTCGTCCCGCTGCCTTCGGCGATACCCAGTCTGCCGACCAGCTCGATCGCCGACTCGGCTTGCGCGATCGCGGGATCCAGACGCACGACACCCTCGCCGAACAGCGATGCAAAATGCGCGTCCAAAATCGGATAGTGCGTGCAGCCGTACACCAGCAGATCCAAATCGCGCGAGAACGGCTGGCACGCCTCGTCGACCGCCGCGCGTACGGCGCGACCGTTGTAACGTCCGGCTTCGACCAGCGGGACGAGCGCCGGCGCCGCTACTTCTTCGACGCGCACGCCCGGAACGCGATCTCGAATCGCATTCCCGTACGCGCCGGTTTGGGTCGTCGCCGTCGTCGCGAGGACGCCCACCTTACGCACGCCCATCGCCGCGATCGCGTCGGCGGCGTTTTCGATCAAATTCAGGACCGGGACGTCGCTCGGAGGCCAGCCGTGCTTGATCGCGACCGCGCACGTCGTATTGCACGCGACGACGATCGCGCGCGACGAAGCACCTTGCAGATAGCCGATGTTGTCGCGCAAAAACCCGAGCAGCTCGACGGGCGTGCGATCGCCGTACGGCACGTGCGCTTGATCCGCGAGATACGTGATGTCATGCCTCGGCAACCGGCGCCGCAGTTGTTGCAGCACCGTCAGTCCACCCAGACCGGAGTCAAAGATCCCGAGCATGTGCTCTCGTCAGTAGCTCGCCGGTTGCACGGATACCGAGCTCGAGGGCTGCCCGGCATAGTCCTTGATTCCGTCTGCGATTCCGACCGCGATTTCTTGCCGGAAGCTTTCCGAGCGCAATCGGGCGGCGTCCTCGGGATTCGAAACGAACGCCGTTTCGATCAGCGCCGCAGGCATCGTCGTGCGGCGAATGACGTAGAAGCGCTCGCGAACGACGCCGTCGTCCTTGGTCCCGAGCAACGAGATCAGCCGGGCTTGAATCGCGGCCGCCAGCGGACGGTCTTGCGGCTTGTAATAATAGGATGTCGTCCCGTTCGGAACGCTCGACGTGCTCGAGTTGGCGTGGATCGAGACGAACAGGCGCGCCCCGGCGTTGTTGGCGACGTCGACCCGCGCTTGCAGCTCGTCGACGTCGGAAGCATTCGGCCCGTACACGTCGCGATCGGTCTCGCGCGTCATGCGCACGAGCCAGCCGCGCGCGACGAGCAACGTCCGCAAGCGCAGCGCGATGTCGAGGGTGATCTGTTTTTCCATCAAGCCGTTGTGCACCGCCCCCGTATCGCTACCACCGTGCCCGGGATCGAGTACGATCAAGCGCGGGTTCGAACCCGGCGGCGGGACTGCGCCCGGAAGCGGCGCGACATCCGAGGGTGTCGCCGTCGGGACGACCGCGACGTTGCCCGCGCCGGTAACGCCGTTCCCGACTTGCGCAATGAAGTCGCCGGTCGCGTCGACGTCGGCGACCGTAATCGTCAAACCCTGCGCGTCGGGCATGACGTCGAGGCGGCGATTCGGCGTCATGGTCAGCGCGAAACGGACGGTTGGAACCGCCGTGCTCGGCAGCTGACCGATCCGGTAGCTTTGCACGAATGCGACGTCCGGGTGATCCTCGCGTGGCGCCGAGGTCAGCGTCGCATTCGCGAAGTCGATGTAAAAACGGTCGATTCCGAGACGATGCCATTCGAATGGGATTCCGGGCGTGGTCGCGATGTGAATCAACAGCGCATCGGGCGCCGGATTCTCGACGTCGATGCCGGTCACGACGGCGCTCGCCGCCGAGGGTCCCGGCAGCGGCGCCGCAGGCGGCGCAGCCGCATAGGGCGTCGAGACCGCCGGCGGTACGGCGGTCGGGACCGCAGTCGGAATCGCCGGCGCCGTCGCGAGCAACGGTACCGCGGCCGGAACAGGTTGCGTCGCGACGACGGCGTTGCGCCCGATCGGGGTCACGCCTTGCATCGGAACCGGGATACCGGCTTGCGCGACGTCCGGTCCGCCGAACGCGACGTCGATTTCGTTGCGATTCGGCGAAGGCAACAATGCGCGCGACGTACCCGGCGGGGTTGCGAACGTGACGACGGTCGACGGATTGCGCGTCGTACCCGCAACCGTGACGTCGATGCGCCCGAGTCCGGGCATATCGACGGCGCGCGTCGGTGCGAGCGTCGAAGAGGTTCCGAGAAAAACGAGCGTCATGCGCCCCGGCTCGTCGATGGCTTTGTTGAAGCGCAGTTGGGTTCCGCCCACCAGCGAAACGACCGTCCGGCGTCCTTCGGCTCGTACGCTCAGCGCGCCGATCTGAGGCTGCAGAACGTATTGACCGGCCTCCAGAACGGGCTGAACGTATAATGCGCGCGCCAGGGTCAGGAACGGCAGATAGACGTCGTTGCCGTCGATATACGCGCGCAGCGGCACACTTTCACCGCCGGAGCTGGTTTGAAAATGCGGTACGCCCAGCGTAAAGGTGAGCGTGCGCCGGTCGGCCGTCGTGACGACGACGTAACGCGAGTTCGGCTCCCACGAGAGCGTCGCACCCGCGCGCGCCAAAAAACGCTGCAGCCCCGGATCGCTGCCGCGGACGGCGATCTCGTCGTCGACACGGTCCGCGTGTTCGAAGATCAATTCCGTTCCGGCAAACCAGAACGGCGGAATGCCGACATTCGATTGCGCGCGCACCGGCGCGGCGAGGAATGCCGAGCACACCCAAAGCAGCGCTAGCGCTGCGGCTTTACCAGCTCGAACGTGAAAGCGGTTCATCGAGCTCGAGATGACCTCCGGGAAGAGTTGCGACACGCGAACCATCGATGCGAATCGACACCGCGTCGATGCCGTGAATCGCCGTCAGCGTCCAGACGAGGGACTTGAACATGCCGCTTTCATCGAAGCTTCCGCCGCCGTACTTGTCGACGTCGCCGGAAAGATCGACGATCGCGGTTCCGTCGCGCACGTCCAACGAAAGCAGATGCGTCCCCGTCGGGAAGCGGATTGCATCGACGCTCGGCGGCGGTCCCGCAACGGCTTGCGTCGCTGCGTAAAACGCGACGCTTTGCAGATCGTGCGCGGTGCCGAGCGTAACGCTGTACGGAACCTCGGTCGTCCCGTCGTACTTCGTGTAGTAGACGGTCACCGTACCGCCCTTGACGCCTGGCCCGCCGCGGTGACCGAAATAGAACCAACCCGCAGCAACAGCAAGAACGAACACCGAGAAAAGAGCGAGGCCGCGCAAGAATCGCACGGACTGTTTTCTTCGACTCTTCGGGAATTGGGCCTGTTACGCCGCCGCTAAGATTTCAGTCAGACGTTCCGCTGCAAGCTCGGGACTGCTGAGAACAGGCTTGGGTAGATTCGCCGGCAGCTTGGCCGCGAGCGGCGACATGCTGACTTGCGCCAACAGCGCGACGTCGACGCGCTCGAGCAGCGAAGGCAACGCATCCAAGAGTATGCGATCGTGCGTCTCGCGATCGCCGCGCCGCAACGCATCCATTGCATCGGCATGAAAGCTTGGAACGATCTCGATCGATTCGCCCCTGCGGGCTGCTGCCTCGTTGAGTAAGACGACTTGCTGGTCGAGACCGGCCTTCACGGTCGCGAGCACGCCGATGCGCCGGCCGAGGGCAATCGCTTTGTCGACCATCGTTTGATCGACGGCCACGATCGGCAGCGATCCGAAGCGGCGCCGCATTTCGGGCACAGCCGGAGAGTATGCGGTGCACGTCAGGAGCACGGCATCGACGTTGGCTTTCTGCAGCAGACCGATGACGCTCGCCATGCGATCCAGCGTTTCGGGGACGAGTCCGCCGAGACGTTCCGCTTCGGAGAGCAGGCCTTCATCCAGCACGTTGATGACGCGCACATCGGGAAGGCGCCGCGCCAGAACGTCCCGCATCGGTGCAAGCGCGGGCAGGACCGCATGCACCAAACCGACCGTCTTGCCTTCGAGCCTGCTCATGCCGCCGGCAGGTTCATCACGCTGCTCAAGAACGCATGGCAATAGCGCGCGCAACGCTGCGGATCGGGGAACTGCTTGCACTCGACGGAGATCCAGCCGTCGTACCCTACGACGCGCAACGTTTCGAAAACGTCGACCCAATTGAAGATGCCCATGCCGGGCGGCAACCTGTTCGCGTCGCTCACCTGCACGAACGTCATGTAGCCGCTGTGCATCCCGAACACGAGCGCGGCCGGGATGCTCCTTTCGACCAACCCCTGATGGTGAATGTCGGCTTCGAATACGAGATTCGCGGCCTTGAACGATCTGATGAACTCGACCGTCTCCGCGAGCGTGTTGAGCGTATCGAGATTGTACGGATGCTGCGGCTCGAGAACGATCCGGACGCCCTTGCGTTCCGCGTACGGCAACAGCTCCTCGAGCGCGGCACGGAACCAGCCGATTCCGGTGTTGCGATCCGGCGCCCACTTTGCTTGGCCGCGAAAGCGTCCGATGCTCGAATCGACGCCGTACCGGGCTGCCAGATCGACGATCGACTTGTAACGCTCGATCGCAGCCTTGCGTTTTTCGGGTTCCGGCGACATGAAATAGATGCCGTCCGTCTCGCCCACGACCCCGCTCGACACCGCGCAGATCGCGAGGCCGGCGTCTTTGATCTTCTTCTCGAACGCCGCCGCATCGAAGGCAGCCGGGTCGCGCGTTTGCAGCTCGACGCCGTCGTAGCCGACCTTCGCCAGCTCCGGCAGGATCGTTGCATGATCGCCGATCCAT
>Ga0335072_10011578_pt1 | contig 12634 bp, 9 predicted proteins | sample Lox_Sample_21_FD_206725 | JGI IMG/M metagenome (GOLD analysis project Ga0335072, IMG submission 206725) | Soil microbial communities from Loxahatchee National Wildlife Refuge, Florida, United States - Lox_Sample_2.1 | ecosystem: Environmental > Terrestrial > Soil > Wetlands | place: USA: Florida...
CCAGATAACCTAGCTCACGGGACATAATACCCCGGATGCTGGCCCAGGGTATTGAAGACCGCCGTACTGCCTCGTTCGCCTTCAAGCTTGTGCTCAGTATTCACCTTGAATGTTTGACATTAATGATGGACCGTCACGCTGTTCGTTGAGCTCGAATTATTCTGCATGCTGACGACATGTATCAATGTCCTTTACCACGTTCTCAGTCACTCGGGAAATTATGAGGCCTGGGGAGTCAGCTCAGGCTGCCTGGCAAGGCTACAGTAACCCACAGTCGATGGCTACACGTCTGTTACCATCTTACGATCTTGCTTCTCCATCGGCTTTAGGATCATCATATAGTGGAGCATCTGGAAACAGCTATCACACGCTGCCAAACAGTCAGCAAACTTCGCCCCGCATCAAAAACAATCCGCCTACTGTGCCAAGACCTCCGCTCAAATCGCACCACAGCTACCCGTCTCTCAAAAGATCTTACCAGGCGTATGAACAGGCACAGTATAGCGAAATCATACCGGATATGTATGATGTTATACCGGATATCGAAAGCCAAAGGAAGCCAACAGTGCATCCGGATCATCGGCTTCTTTCATTCAGTCAGACTCAAGGACGACATACTATCTTAGACCAGTATGGAAGGCCTGGAAGCATTGACATTACGGCTCAAATTCATGGCATGTTCTTTCTGTCTGAAATAGCAACAAACTCGGGAGAGTCCATCGTCATACAACCAGAGCTAACATGCTATCGACGCAATCTATTTCAAATCTCAGGTTCTGTTGCGAGCCCAACAGGACCAATCTCCGTGCTTACAGAGCAGGGACAGACGGTGCCAATAGTATCTCAGGAATTATCCATCTTCGCAACAGAGTCAGTGGACGGCCATGTCATTAGGTTAATCGTCATTCCTTGGAAAACTCCTCCACCGAACTCACCTGAGGTTCCTCCAAACCAAGAGCAGGAACCTCCGCCCATTGTACTTGACAGTCATGCCAAGGGTTGTCAGGAAATCAACAACGAGGTCATCGTCCAAACTATTGCTTGGAGGCGTTTGCAGTTTCGTGTGGCGACAGCAAACAACGGTAGAAGGAAGGAGCTGCAACAACACTTCGTGCTACGCCTTAATCTTAATGCAATCTTGGCGGACAACACAAAACTATGTATTGCTGAGGCTGTTACTGCGCCTATTGTGGTACGCGGTCGCAGTCCGCGGAATTTCCAGGCTCGAAAGGAGATACCGCTGGTTGGGTCGTCGGCTTCACCTCGAGGGCAAACTGTACAAAGCTCTCCTGCAGACAGGAAGGCAGTGGTATTGCCTGAGAAGATTCAAGTTCAAAAGCCACAACATACGGAACTACCTAGACGACCTTTTCAATATCCTGCAAGCAATTTTCCTCCATCACCTCAATTATTGCGTCAAGGGTAGGTTTCATTCTCAATCTCCCTTATTATAAAAGCTCACTTGCTACTGAAGATTTGCCTCTGTTATCCAGCTATGTCTCGTTTTATTTTGATTACAAACTGCCTTGAAACTGACATTGTGGACAGATTCAATCATTGGAGCGCATCTCAAGGACAGCTGGACCAAGCAACAGCCCCCACTACTACCCCTACATATACTCCACCCCAAGTAATGTCGCAGGGGTATCTGCAAACAACCCAGTCTGATTCTGACACCACGCATCTAAGTACACTACCGTCCTCTCAATCACAGCTTCCAGCCACCGACGGTACAACAAGGCCTCAATTTTATCATATGGCATCCGCTCCCACTCCCTCGTCGTTATCATTTCAATTTATGGATAACAATCCACGCCCTGCCAAGGCAGCTAGACATGCAGCGCCTTCAGAAATGTCTAGTCTCCCTTCATATTCGCCATTCGAAGAACGCCAGCCACCTCCTTACTCAGCACTAGGTTCAGCCCATGATCCAGCACAACCTTCTCGGGATTACTTCCCGGTCACTCTGGAACCTGAGACCTGGAGCACTGCGGAGAACGGCCATGTGCTCTATAGCACATCAATGGTTCCTCCTTCCCAACAACATTTTACGTTCTCGTCGCAGTCATTCGCCAAAGACGAGCCATTGCCGGGCAGCTACACCTGGAGTGCTGCATGAAGGAAGCCAAGCTAGGCTAGGGTTCAGTGTATCAGTTGACATAAGGAGTCGTAGGAAAGTGAGTACGACGTAGCTCAAGTTATCCAAAGATCATATCAGCGATTTACATATCTTGTAATATATTCGACACTCTCAATTTGCACGACTACTTTTAGGTACGATGCTGCAGGCCGCGAGGCCACATTCTTTCTACACTCGAGTCTTTTCATTTTAATCTTCTGGAACCACATGTAGAGCAATATATTGGAGTTTTGAAGTGGATCAAACGGGGCTAAAGGAGGAAAGGCGCATTCGTGGATGAAGCTGAGGAATAGGACATTTATTCATGAAGAAGATACCCGTTATTAGCATTAGCATTTAAATAAAACTATCCTTAATATCTGAAACACATATCTAAAACATCAGTACCCCGGTGGCGCCCCCGCATGATTTTAGCGTCTCTAGCTTACTTCGGCTACCGCAATAACACTGCCCAGTATGCAGGACATGCCCAATACATCTCCGCCCAATGTTCGACCTCCCAGCTGCAAAGCGGTCAGTAAACCACCAAATTTCCCTACCTTTCCCTCATGCCGAGACTGACACTCGTCTCCATTTAGCGTCCGCCGCGCAGACCTCTACTCCCCGGCCGCCTCGCCCGAACCCTCACAACCAGACGAAGAGCTCAGAGTTCTCCTCCACTCGCAACTCGAGAACGCCTATGGCCCGGTAGTCATAGACAGGCAACTATCTTCTCAGGAACAGAATAATGAGCATGGCGAGCTAGATCCTTCGCCCAGTGATCCCCAACGAGGGTTCGAGTTCCGCCTCTTCGCAACGCCCGCCAACAAGCTGCCTGTCAGCTCGCATGATCCAAATGGTGCTGCTCCCGCGGCTAGAATAATTCTAGATGATGAGCTTGATGCGGGGGATTCGGCCAAGCAAGGTGGGTTTGTGGTCCCGCGGAGGGCGGAGGGATATTATTTTACGGATGCGGTGACGCCTGAACGGAGGAAAGAACGGAGGAGAGAGTTTGAGATTGCGGCCGTGAGTGAGGAGGAGGTGAGAAGGTGGTTGGGGGTTCGATATTCGGGATGGGAGGTACGGTGGCGCGTTCGGCATTTGCGCAATGGCGAGCTGGTCGTCGGGGATGGTGACGAGAAGGGCCACGTGGCCGCTCCGCTTGCGGCTGGACTGGCTCCCGATGGGCACAGTGAGATGGGGCTAGGTATTGAAAGGAGGAAGTGCAAACCGGGGAAAAAGCGGCGGATTATTCTGAGGACAAAGAAGAGGAAAGCAGAGGAGGCGGCTCTGCGGCGACGGGAGGAGGCGGAGAGGAAAAAGATGGCAGAGAAGGAAAGGGAGGAGGCGGAGAGGGAGAAGAGGACGAGGAGGAATAGGGAGAAGAAGATTAAGAAAAGAGCGAGGGAGCGGGAGAAGAAGACCAAGGGTGGGGATGGAGGAGTTGATAGTGGAGAATGATGACTTCATAAAGCGGTATATAAGAATCTCATTGCATTGAAACTTCCAAGCTTCTAGACCCTTGGAGACTTCACCTTCAATCGATGCTGTTGTAGCTGGAATAAAGAAATATTCTACACCGCTACTACTGTAAAGGCCAAGTCACCTCACCAAGACCTCCCCATCTGTGAGAGCGGTACATCACTGGTTCCGGCCTTGTTCAGATGGATATACTATAGGAGATTTTGAGAACTTCGTTAGCATAATGTAAATTAGGCATCTTCTATTGAAACGGTAGTCGGTTATGTCCACAGCAGCGAAGATGAAAACAGCAACGGCAAATCTCTTAACGCAAATTCTCTCCGTCACGTACTTCTCTCATCACGTATTTGTCTCCCGTCACGACTTCCTATTCTTCTCAGACCTTCGGTTACCTACCTTAGTAGACATCTGCTGCTTACAGACCCGCAAAGCAGATAGATATGGTGACGGACGTACACACGAAGACGGAAACCCTAACAACGCGATTTTTTCTCTGTCGCGCAGACTCTCTTCCTTCACGACTTCCAACCCTCACAAAGAAAGCCCTATTGGATACCTACCTACCTCACTTCCCGCTCTGCCAGCTTGCGGCTCCGCTTCCACTACAATTTTCGATCACGCTTTTTTTGGTGCTTGTGGCTCTTCTTTTAGGCGGGAGAGAAAGGAGCTTTTATAATGCGCCGGACGGCGTTTGCCGTTTGGCTCTACCTCTTTCCTTCTTGGGGATGCTTTGAAAGGAGACTGTTTTCTCTATTGCAGCATATAATACACTATAGTACAAAATTCACAGTCTTTCCCTGCCTAACGACCACCACTTTCTTCGCTTTACTAACATCCATACTGTCATTCCCAACCAGTCGCTGGCCTCCTTCCTCTGTCTCCAGGATCCGTGCCGTAACCCACTGTACGAGCTTATCGCCTTCCAATCCAGCCGGCGGCAGCGGGATCGTGACTGCAAATTTAAGCTTGCCATTGACCTGCACGGCACAGACTTGGCTTCTTCGTTGCTGTTGGAGAATCTCGAGCGTCTTGTCAGGAACTGGGAACGGTTGTTTGAATATTGATGCAGGGGACTCGTGGAGGATGGACCAGCATTCTTCGGCAAAGGCTGGGGTGATGGGCGCCACCATACGAAGCAGGGCAGAGAGGGCATGATACCGCAAAGTCACATTGCAGGCCTTCTCGGAGTCGAGGAGCGTGTTTGAGAGGGTCATGAGGTCCGAGACAACAGTGTTAAGTGAAGATGCTGTGCTGAAAGATTCGGTGACAGACGTGATGGCACGTTGGACGGAGAGCCAGAGATCGATTTCCTTATCCCAGATCAAGGACTGCTTCTTATCGAGGGAGTTCACAGTTTGAAGCCTTGTGCTGAAGTATAATCTTGGGGGTTCGTCTGTTGAGGGGTTTGTAAGGGTACGGTTTCGACATACGTAATCGTAGAGCTTGACCATCCAGCGAATGACTCCAGCAATTTTGCCTTCGTCCCACTCTAAGACTTCACTTGCCGGGGCTTGAAACAACATATGTGCCCGTGTGGCATCTGCTCCGTACATTTTAATGCAAGTCGTTGGATCGACGCCATTGTATTTAGACTTCGACATTTTCTCAAAGCTCACGTTTGCTGTCTCTCCAGTAGCGATGATTATGGGCTTCGAAGGTATATCGAGAGAGACCTCCTCTAGTTTAAGGAAACGCCCATTTGAAGGGTCAGTGTACGTCTTCCCATGAACCATGCCCTGCGTTAATAGCTGCTTGAATGGTTCCCCACGGGTGTCCTTTGGGGCGCCGGCAGGCCAGAGGGAGGTTGTCGCCAGGAATTTAGTTATGAATCGTGCGTAAAGCAAGTGCAGAATAGCGTGCTCCACGCCCCCGATATAAAGATCTACAGGCAACAGCTCATTCACGGCCTCTGCTGAGAATGGCAATTCCTCATTTTGAGGATCAGCGAATCGCATGAAATACCAACTCGAATCGACGAAAGTATCCATGGTATCTGTGTCCCTTTTTGCCGGTGAGTGACATTTGGGACAATGAGTGTCAACCCACTCATGAGCATCCTCAAGCGGGTTGCCAGCTTTGCCTCGTAACCAGTGTCCTTCTACACGAGGCAGCTCGACCGGAAGTTGATCAACGGGCACTGGCACAGGACCACATGATTCACAGTGTATGATAGGGATGGGAGTCCCCCAATACCTTTGGCGACTAATAAGCCAATCGCGAAGTCTCCAGGTCTCGGCGAAGTCTCCAAGCTCGTTTGGTTTCAGCAATTCGACTATCTCTTGAGATGCTTCAGCAGACGTCTTTCCCGAAAATCTACCAGACTGGGAGGTTAGGATGCCCTGATGAATAAATGTGTCTTGGTTTGAGATATCTTCAGGGCCCAATGGTGGTTTAACAACGATGCGAATCGGATTACTTCCTCGATTCTGCTTCCAAAACGCATTGTCCCGGAGATCATGTCCTGGAACGCCCATGACCGCTCCATCGCCATAGTCTGCGAGAACGTACGGTGCTACATAAATTGGTAGAGATGCTTTCGTAGCATCTGGAGTTGACGGATCAAAGGCGAGTGGGTTGATTGCTCGGACATTGGAAAGGAGGAAGCCATCTTTAGAGTCCTGTGGTAAGGTTGACATGTTGTCTATGAAAGATTGGAGCTGGGCATCATTCTTCACTTGTTCCACAACCAACGGATGCGTTGCTGACAGGGCAACATATTGAACCCCGAAAAGTGTGTCTGGCCTTGTCGTAAACACTTCGATGGCTTTATGTTTAGCGCCATCATATGCCATGACCTGAAATTTTATCTTGGCGCCTTTTGATTTCCCAAGCCAATTCCGCTGCATTGATAGTACTCGCTCGGGCCAATTACTATTTTGAGCAAGTAGATCCAAGTCGTCCAACAACGCGTCTCTAAATGCTGAGATTCGCAAGAACCATTGTTTCAGGAGTTTCTTCTCAACCTTCGCACCAGACCTCCAGGAACAGCCATTGTCATCGACCTGTTCATTTGCAAGAACAGTTTTGTCAATGGGATCGTAGTTGACCAGTGATTCCGCTTGGTATGCCAGGCCGTGCTCGTGAAGGAGAAGGAAGATACGCTGTGTATGCTTGTAATACTTTGGATCACAGGTTGTGAGCTCCTAAACATTTAACATTAGTTATTATACGATAATCTTCAGATTAATCTACGTACTCGACTCCAATCCCAACCTCCATTCATGGCTCGCAACTGTGATTTCATTTTTGAAATATTGCCCATAGTCCAGAGTGCAGGATCAATGCCCCGCTCAATGGCTGCATTCTCGGCAGGGAGACCGAAGGCGTCCCAGCCCATTGGCAGTAAGACATTGTAGCCTTGCATTCGACGGAATCGTGCAAGCACATCAGGAATAGTGTAGGTGCGAAAATGACCTAAATGAAGATTTCCTGAAGGATATGGGAACATTGGCAGAATATACATCTTCTTCCCTGCTACATCGTCATGCGTAGTATGCCTTTCGACTCCATTACACTCTGCCGAATTCACTTTCAAAGTCGAGGTTTTTGTTGTTTGAGCTTTTGAAGCTTCCTTCCTCAGTCCTACGTTAAGCACGCTGACAGGTTTACCGCTGCTAGGAGATTCCTCCACTTGTTCCTGCTCTTCCCATATTTTCTGCCATTTCTTGTCCAAACTCGGGAGATCGACCTTGATTGGCGTGGTATAGATTCCCCTAGCAAATGACCTGTAACTCCGAGGACATCGAGGCGACAGGCGCCTAGTGATGTCATAAAGATACAATTGGCTGTATGATCGAAGGCAAAGCCGGCTTATTCGAAATGTCACAATTCCGTGCATAACAAAGCATCATGGTGACGTTCTGAATTTGTCCATTTCTGAGAGCGGTTATCGACAGAATGAAATAAAGTCTGCGCACGGACCTTCTGTCATTGCCTCGAGCTGCATGCGATCGCGAACTTCTTTCAACATTTCATGTCGATACATGGTCTTGTGTTATACTTTTTCCTTTCTATATCTCTCACGACTTCACGCCGACATGAGCAACGTATGATATCATTCTCGAAATCATTGGCATGTGCTTAACATGTCTCGATATGCTCTGCAGCCATCTGCACATCAGCGCGACTCCCTCGAACTTGCCTCCCTAGCATCCTCGTCCCACAGCAGAAGAACCTCGACAGAATCCACCTCCTCGCCTGGTATATCCTCCTCTCGAAAGCTCTCTCTCGAACAAGAAGACCCTCTCGATACCCATAACCTTGCTGCAAATGGCAGGCCGAACCCCCATAGTAGGTCATTCTCCGTATCATCCGCCTTCGACTTCACATCGAATCTCTTTCCCCTCTCCTCCTCTGCTGGCAATGGCTACACCCCCATAGGAGCGCCGATATCCGCATCAAATCCACAAGTAGCGATTAGTGGTGGCTCTCTGGAGAAACATAAATCCTTGACCTACCTCAACGGATTATCTTTGGTGGTAGGACTGATTATTGGCTCTGGGATATTCTCGTCGCCCGGACAAGTCCTCGCAAATGTTGGGTCCCCAGGAGCCTCATTGATCGTATGGGCAATAGCAGGAATTCTTGCTTGGACAGGTGCAGCAAGCTATGCTGAATTGGGAGGAGCAATACCCCTTAATGGCGGAGCGCAAATCTACATGTCAAAAATATTTGGGGAACTAGCAGGTTTCTTGTTCATGTGGTGCACGGTACTTGTTCTGAAACCTGGATCTACGGCCATTATTACGATTATCTTTGGGGAGTACTTAGTTCGGGCTGCAATTGGTGCAGAGGCAGAGCAGGTCAGTGGCTGGATCAACAAAGGCGTAGCATTGGCCGGGCTGATTACGGTCACATTTTTGAACTGCGTTTCCACTAGGTTAGCTACACGGATGGGCGACATGTTTATGTTTGTGAAATTTGTAGCATTGCTAGGCGTTACTGTGATAGGCATTGTCGTTGCGATTACTGGATATTCGGCGTCAGGAGAGCCCAACCAGGAATGGAAGCAGAACTGGTTCCGAGCGACGAGTACCAGTGCTTCTTCATGGGCTGTTGCAATTTATGCCGGCTTATGGGCGGTTGACGGTTGGGACAACGTATGTTATAGGAAACTATCAGCATCATTAATTTTATTAACATATCGCAGACTAATTATGTCGTGGGGGAATTTCGAAATCCGGGACGGGACCTGCCGCGAGTCATCCATACGGCGATGCCTGTGGTAATTCTGTGCTATATAATGGCTAATGTTGCCTACCTTTTCGTACTACCTGTCTCAGCCATCGACTCAACTAATACGGTAGCTGTGATGTTCGGATCTAAGGTCTTCGGTCCTATCGGTTCTTTGACCTTTGCGATAGTAGTCAGCTTGAGCTGTTTTGGTGCGTTGAACGCAACAGCTTTCACAGGCGGCCGTCTAGTCTACGTCGCTGGCAAGGAGGGGTTCTTGCCCGAAATCTTTGGGAAGATTGGTTTAGGTAGTGGCGCAGAACCATCAATGTCCACTCTTCGAACGAAGTCCTGGGTAACGAAACGACTAGCTCGTTTACTCGGCGATGTTGATACGGGATTATTCTTTACTCCCGTCAACGCCATTGTCTTTAACGCCCTTCTTACATCCGTATACGTACTGGTTGGGGAGTTTGGTACCTTGCTCACCTTTTACGGAGTAGCTGGATACTCATTCTATTTCCTGACCGTGCTTGGACTTATAGTCTTGCGGGTCAAAGAGCCGAATTTGGAGCGGCCGTACCGGACATGGATTTCCACACCCATCATTTTCTGCTGCGTGAGCCTGTTCCTACTAAGCAGAGCAATATTCGCTCAGCCGTTGCAGACCGTAATTGTCATTGCATTTGTAGTGGCTGGCATACCCATCTACTACTGGCGGATAAGAGGCAGGGATAAGTCGAAGCGGGAAAGGAGTGGGACAAGCGCGCCGCCATGGTGGCAGTTTTGGAAAAGATAGAGCTGATTATTGTATATATCATGAATAAGAATACATATATCAAAGTTCAACTACTAAGGAAGGGACGTGATACTATTCCACCAACACCCAAAGAGCTTTTAGTTTAGTCCAAGAGGGCTAGGGATGGAAGGCTGAGGTTCATTAGGGCTAGGGGATTAGGGCGTGCTTTTATGCCTGTTGGTTGATATATCTATCAAATAGAAGGAGAAGCGAGAGGTTTGAAAATGCGACTTAGCTCTCGCGCTCAAGTTCCCACTTTAAAAAGCCGCTCAACAGTTTCGAAGCACCACTTCTAAAACTGAAAGAGGTTGAGAGAGCTACAACATCAAGTCCCAGGAGGCCAAGCCCCAGCTATCTTCGATTCTCAACGAAATCAGTAGGATAGTAGCTGAGCACTAAAGACTGTGTTTCTTGTGCCTCCCGTTTATGACCGGGCGGTTTTGGTCTATAGATTAAGGCCGTGACGGGTTGAAATTCAGCAACAGCTTTTTGTTCGGCGACGGTTTGAGTTTTGGGTGACGGCTTTCATATCGGCGGCGGCTTCTTGTTCGGCTGCGGGCCTTTAGGCTGCGCTTTCAACTTTCTATCCTGCTCCTTCCTCTCAACTTCAAACACTTGAGAGTACAACTCCGCGTTCTCATTTCTCAGTCTCTAGACTTGATCATTGGATTCTTCCTTTTGGAGGCACCATTCGAGCTTCTTAAGTACTTATATGGTAGCCATTTGGCGCTTGAGAGATGCGGTTGATCTCCGGGATTGGTATAGATGCAACCATTTTCATAGTACTGGGTAAAGAAGCCAGAATAGAGAGATGCACGAAGCCATTAACTTTGATTCTCTTTTGTTGTACATATATATACACATACAATACCTACCACATGCATAACCTAGGCTTATCATAACTTAACAACAGTCCAGTCATTTAATGTCATGCTACCAAGCAGTCCCCCAAGAGGGCCTTGTCCAAGCTTCCCATTTTCCCATTCCCTCGGACCGGCATAAAAGTCAAGGAAGCCCTCAGGCCCCGAGATAAGTAGCAGCTTCTTTTCAGTCTGAGCAGATTTGGCTCCTTCATTAGACTTTAGAGTGTTGTTGGTGACCCTGAGGACGTCAGATTTTCCAATAAAGCTGCCTTCTTCATCGACCATATAGTCCACCTTGACTCTGCCTTCAAACCTCTTCTCCAAGCCTTGAAGCTCCTGCACTATCTTGTTTGGCGGCTCACTCGCCCTGTCCTCAATAGCCGGCCGACCCCAGCTCCACCAACTGTTCTTAATAGCCCTCCTCCCACCAACACAATCCTCCCTCCTCCTATTCGCCCACAAAACACGCACCTTCGCCCCCTCCCTCCCCCTCTCCTCTAACAACGTATATGCAACCTGCAAAGCAGGCGCAATCCCCGTCCCGCCCGCCAAAAACACCACCTCACTCACCCCCTCCGGAACCTCATATTCGACCCTCGGCCCCCTTATCTCAACAATAGCACCGATCCTCAAGCGATCCAAATAACCCGACACCTCGCCATGTTCTTCCCTGCGAATGAGAAAGCGCAGATCACCTGGCACGCCCAGGGGGTCTGTGGGAGGCAAAGGCGTATAGCTTCGCGCGATCTGTAACTGTGGCTGTTTGAACTCGACGGACCAGATACCGCGCGCCCAGAGGGGCGCGTAAGGGTCGGAGGGGTGCTGAGAGCTGGGTCGGAGGGTGTAGATGGAGCTGCTGGAGGAAACAGGCTCTTTGGAGATGATGGCGAAGGGCTGGAAGCGGCGGGAGTCGAGGGTTGAGGGCCTGGTGGGCTTTGAGGGGTAGAGGACCCAGTAGAGACTTAGGGAAATGAGGCCTAGGGTGAGCGCTGTGCCGGTGTAGGCTTTTAGCCTGCTGGGGCGTGGGGGAGTGTTTGAGGTGGAGTTGGTTGAAAGGCTTCTCGAGACGAGAAGGAGGGGTCGGATGGGGGAGTCATGGTTCAATCGTCTTAAAGGATGGGTGGATATGCCATATCGAATGGGAGTCATTCGGTACATGAACCTCTTATGTACTGAATGGCTGATGGAGTGAATGAAAGTCGTCAATCGCAATGTATCACTTTGAGTTTAGCGTATTGTGGATCCCTGTCTGTCACATGACTCCAGTACTTCAGATTGAACTGTCTTAGCTTTGTATAACTATGTAGAAAATGGGGTATAACAATCGTTTCTAAGTATGATTATATGTATTTCTATGGATATATAGATCTGCAGTCTACTCTATACCTCGAAATCTAAGGACAGTTAGCTATCACCCGGATTTTGCGGAATCTCCAACAAAATCAACCAATTTTTAAGCCTCTCTAAAGCTACCTCGTCAACAATTTTGGTGAAAAGGAAGAGTAGAGCAGGACCTCTCTAAATGATTTCCGGTGGGAAGCAGCTAGGAAGCATACATTTCTGATCAGTGCTCGATATTGACAGGCATCTTGGCGGGAAAAGGGTAAAGCTGTGACAAGACTCGACAATAGGGAAAAAACGAGAAAATATTTCCCAGTACAGTCGCTTGCAAAATCGGTTTCCTCCTGTTGGACTTGAAAAAATTCTGAGCACGGACCATGTCAGCCTGAAGTTGCTGTGTCTCTGAGCAATTGTTACAGGGGGGTTTGCCGTCGTTAATAGCATCTTGGCGAAAGGCGTGGATGCTTGGATAGATCGCTCTACCGTCTCACTCGACGACCGCCCTTCTCCTTCCTACGAAACCTTGTCTTATACATGGGGTGATCCGAAGAATAGAGTCGGGATCTCAGTGAACGAAGTGTCTTTCCAAGCAACTGTGAACCTCCACGCAGCGCTGAAACTCTTTCGCAGGACCCAAAATCCAACCCCGACTATCTGGGTCGACGCAATAACTCCAGAAGTGGCACGAAGTTTGTGAGGTGAATAAACTTTTATATTATTGAGTAAATGGTACAGTACTCCAAACTCGATCAAAAGTTTACACGATTTGCTCGTCAGTATTCAAAGCCTCCTCACCTCGAGCACCCTAGCATTTCCCATATTTTTTCACATAAGTAAACCAACCTCACTGTACCACCT
>Ga0335072_10011579_pt1 | contig 12633 bp, 13 predicted proteins | sample Lox_Sample_21_FD_206725 | JGI IMG/M metagenome (GOLD analysis project Ga0335072, IMG submission 206725) | Soil microbial communities from Loxahatchee National Wildlife Refuge, Florida, United States - Lox_Sample_2.1 | ecosystem: Environmental > Terrestrial > Soil > Wetlands | place: USA...
AGCGCTCCGTCCGGCATATTCCATCAAGGCGGGATCGAGCCGGTCCCGCACAATTTGCTCGTAGATCGCGCGCGCTTTGTCTGCCGGCAACAATTCGGCGGGAACATCCTGCCCGCCGATTTGCATGGTGAATTTGTCGATTTGCGCATCTTTCGGCACCGGGAAAATATAGGTTCCCTCGAGCACGCGCTGATTCGGATTGTAGAAGTCTTCGTCGACGGTCGTCGTGCAAATTTGCCCGTCGATTTTCACGTTGACGTGGTGATAGGTCACCTCCAGGGGCGCGAGCGGAAAATGGCGCCACGACACCTGAGGCGGCGGATTCACGACGATTAAACCATCCGCGCGCGACGGCCCGCCGCCTAGAGCCGCCAACAGGGATACCAGAACGAGAGCAGAGAGATTTGTTTTCACGCGCTCAGCCTCTCATGGCGCGGGCTTCCGGTTGTCAGGCTTTGGGAAGAAAATTGTAAAAGTATTGTGGGCTTGTGAATCTATCTCTGCGCTGTTCGCAAAGGGAGGGAACTTTATTGGGAATGAGCTTCGAAAGAAAAAAATTGCGGATAAAGTAAAAGGATTTTTCTCGGCACCTCATGAAATAAATCATTTTACTCGCTCTCAAGATCCTAAATATCAGTCACTTATATAAACATCAACCGCTTGGCATGGGCCAAGCAGATGTACTCGGTATGAAAAATAAACTCTCTCTCTTATTGGCAGTTGTTGCATTGTTTGGATTCACCGCTACCGCCGCCGAGGCGCACCCGGGCCCCGGACCCCACCCTTACTATTACCACAATCATTATTATCATTACTATCATGGGTACTGGTATAATGAGGCGGGTATTGTCGTGGGCGCTCCCGGATTCGTCATCAGCATCGGGCTCTGATTCAACTGTCGGTAAAAGTCATGGCCGGGCGGCTGGAGAAAAACTTCAGCCGCCTGATTACGCCAGAAGCTGTTCCCAAAAATAGGCAAGACACCGGCTTCTATACCAGAAACCCGCCGGCGGCGTAATCGTCGATTCCCTTCTCAAGGGTATATTTGGGCGTGTAGCGAAGCGCGCGCGTCGTGAGGGTAATATCAGCCTCGGTGTGGGGCTGGTAATGGGCGTGGGGATTGTCGATGTACTCCGGTTGCCATGAGGTGCTCAGAACGCGGTTAAGATTGGCCACTACGTCATTGAAAGAGCGCGCCACTCCGCTGCCGGCGTTGTAAATTCCCGAGGCGCGCGCGCGCGACGCGAGGATGGTGCAGTTGACGATGTCCTTGACGTAAACAAAGTCACGCAATTGTTCGCCGAACTTGAAAATCCGGGGCGGCTGGCCGCGCCGAATCTGCTGCGCCAACTGCAAAATCATGCTCGACGCCGCGCCCTTATGGGCTTCGCGGGGGCCGTAGACGTTGAAGTAGCGGAGGCCAACGACGATCTGCTTCGGATTTTCGCTCGCCCATTGGCGGGCGAGATTATCGAGCTGCACCTTGGAGAAGGCGTAGATGTTGGCGGGTTTCGGCGGCTGGTCGGTTTTGTTGATTCCGGCCGCGATGCCGTAGGTGGCGGCGGACGACGCATAAACCAGCCGCGCTTTGCGTCCCTCAAAATAGGTGAGAAGATTGCGCCACGACTCGATGTTGTCGTGGACCTGGCGGAATTGGTTGTGGTCGGTGGTGTCGGTAATGGAGGCGAGATGAAAAACGAGGTCGACTTTGCGGCCGCCAAAATAGTGCTTGAGATCGAGATGGGCGAGATCGCCGGCGATAACGTCTCCCGTGAAGCCTTCGAGATTTTTGAAGTGGCCGGAACGGAAATCGTCGACCACGGTCAGGCTCGCTTCCGGATGGCGCTTCGCAATCTCATGGACAAGGTTGGATCCGATAAATCCGGCGCCGCCGGTAATGACGATGTGTTTGAACATCGGCGCAGTTTTACACAACCTGGGGATTCTGGAAATACCTCTTTAAGCCCGGTTTCACCGGCTGACATCGCCCTGGGTGAGAAGCTTGAACTGATTGGCCAGCAGAACGGAGCCGGCGCACTCGCGGTCTTCGACATGGAGAGCGAGAGCCGCCTTGCCGCGGGGACGGGTGAGAAGAGAATAAGCGGAATGGATATTGCACTCGGCCTGGAGCAGGGCGGTGAGGACGGCCTTGAGATCGGCGGCGCTGCTGGAAAGTTCGACCACGATGAGGGTGACTTCGGTGAAAGCCAGACCGTGTTCCTGAAAAAGGGACCGGGCTTTCTCGGGATCGTCCACCACGAGGCGGACAATGGCGGCATCGGCGTTGTCGAGAATGCTGAGCGCGACGACATGCACTTTGGCCTGGGCGAATAAATTCACGATGTCGTGAAGGCGCCCGACCTTGTTTTCCATGAAAACGGAAAATTGTTTGACTCCTCCTGCCGGGGGTATTTTGGCGGTTTTGAATTCTGCCGATTCAATCTCCATAAATGCGGCGCGCCCGTCCAGGATGCGCCTGTTCCAAACCTAGAGCCGGCGGCGGGCCTGGGCAAGTGGCAAAGGCAACCTGCCCGGCGCGTGAAATTGAGTAGCCACTCCGCCTGGGTTGTGGCCTCATTACGGTGGTTATGGCCGCCGTCCCACCGCTTCCCGGCAAAAAATCGCAGAGCCCCAAGGCTCTGGGCTTGGTGGCCCGGCAGCAGCTTTTGCTCATCAACGGGGTGCTCGATGAGGTGGCGCGCAACTATGTGGCGCGGTTGCACCGCGAGATCAACGAATTGATCCGTTCCCTGGAAAAGAAACAGGCGGGACCCGGATTCTCACGCCGCGAAATGAAAGACTTGCGCAATCTCCTCAAGCAAATGGGGAATCTGCGGATCGATCCGGAACGGGGTCGGCGCAAGGACCTCAAAAAAATCGACACGTTGATCGGTGAACTGCAGTTAATCATCGAGAGGTGGTAAGGCGCTGAATTCATGGTTACTTAATTCCCTATGCGCTACGCTGTTTTCGACCTGGGCAGCAATTCGATCAAATTCGTGGTGGCGGATGCCTCGGCGGGACGGGTGCTGATCCTGCGCGAGAAAAGCATTGGCACGCGCCTGGCGGAGCATCTCATCGACACCTGCGAACTCCGGCCCGAGGCCATGGCCCGGACCCTGACCGCGCTCAAACATCTTCGCGCCGAGGCCACCGCCTTGGGGGTGGAACATTTCCGCGCGGTGGCGACCAGCGCGGTGCGCGACAGCCGCAACCGGCGCGCCTTTCTCAAGGCCGCGCGCGAGGTGCTGGGCTTTCCCGTGCGGTTGCTCTCGGGCGCGGAAGAGGCGGAAACCATTTTCTCGGGCGTAACCGCCGATCCCCACTGGAAGGGGAAAGACATTTTCATTCTGGACATCGGCGGCGGCAGCGCCGAGTGGGTGCAGGGACGGCATGGGAAACTGGAAAAAAAAATCAGCCTGCCTCTGGGCGCGGTGCGCCTGCGCGAACGGTTCCTGCACACCTACCCGGTCGCGCCCGACACGGCGGCGTTGCTGGTGGAGACGGTGCGGGGGCAACTCGCCCACCCCCTGGCCCATTATTCCCTTGGTTCGCGGCGGCTCATCGGCACGGGCGGGACTCTCACCTGCCTGGTGGCGATCCACAAGGGGCTGGCGAAATTCGATCCGCGCAAAATCGATCACGCTTCGTTAAGCCGGACGGAAATTCACGCGTTGATGGACCGTTTCACCGGGCTGACGCTCGATGAATTGCGCGAAATGCCGGGTCTGCCGCCGAAGCGGGCCGATCTGATCATTCCGGGCACGGCCGTGACGCTAGCCACCATGGAATTGCTCGGAGCAAAACGGCTGAATGTCAGCGTGCGGGGTCTGCGCTATGGCGTGCTGGCGGCGGCCATCCGGGAAATCGAACCTCAGGTGAAAGCATTCCCCTCGCGGGGGCGCGTCGCACATTCCATCCGCTGACTTCTATGGCCACGCTCTTGGAAGAAGTTCTTGCGCTGCGGGCGCGTTACGACGAGGAGCCGGGTCACTCGAATCAGGTGGCGAAGCTGGCGCTCGAAATTTTCGATGGCTTGAAAAGCTGGCACCGGCTGGAGGGGCGTCCGCGGGAATTGCTCCATGCCGCGGCTCTGCTTCATGATATTGGCTGGGCGATGACGCCCGACGGCAGGGGCCATCACAAGTGGTCGGCGCGCTTGATTCGGGAGCAGCCATGGAAACATCTCTCCAAAGATGAGGTGGCGATGGTGGCGATGATCGCCCGTTACCATCGCAAAACCACCCCGAGACCGGAACATGCCGATTTCCAGGAACTGCCGGCGTCCGCGAAGAAACTCGTGATGACTTTAGGCGGAATTTTACGGCTGGCCGACGCGCTGGACCGGACTCATACCGAACGGGTCGAACGGGTGGAAGCCAAGGCGAGCGATGAAATCATTACCGTGCTGGTAAAACCGCGCGGGGTGTGGAATGCGGAACGGGCCACGTTTGCGCTGAAACGGGACATGCTGCAACTGGCGGCGGAGCGTCCCGTTGAGTGCGGGCCGTTGTAAGAATGACAAGTTATGGAGAACAAGGCGGTTCCTATAGCGAAGACATGCCCCCCGATGTTGAGTTGTCCGCGATCAATCCGCCACCTGCAAAGGTTTCGCAAAATGGCGAGTATGTTTTAGGCGGAGTATACCGGACTGAGAATGGTCGACCTATCGTTTCGGGCAAGATCGAAGATGTTAAAAGCGGGTTGTTGCTTACTGTTCGGACTATTCCCGCCTAGGGCTTGCAAACCAGTTTTCTCGTTCGGTTTGTTCCATGCAGTTTATTACGGCGCAGCGGAGGAACCGATGCTTTCGGGAGCATCGCTGCCGGCGAGTTTTTTCAGCGTGGCGGCTTCGATCTTGCCGTAAAGTTCCTTGTTTTTCTTCAGCTCTTCCTTGGCGGCATCGCGTCCCTGAGCGACTTGGCCACCTTCGAAATAAAGATAGGCGCCTTTTTTCTCGATGACATTGATCTCAATCGCCAAATCGAGGAGCGAGCCTTCTTTCGAAATGCCTTCATTGTACATGATGTCGAACTCTGCCTCGCGGAAGGGAGGCGCGACTTTGTTTTTCACAATTTTGACCTTGGTGCGATTGCCCAGCACGGCACCGTCGGGCGTTTTGATGGCGGCGATACGGCGGATGTCGATGCGGACGGAAGAATAGAATTTGAGCGCCTTGCCGCCGGGGGTGGTTTCCGGGTTGCCGAACATGACGCCGATTTTTTCGCGAATCTGATTGGTGAAAATGGCGCACGTCTTGGCTTTGCTGATGAAAGAGGTGAGCTTGCGCATCGCCTGGCTCATGAGACGGGCCTGCGCCCCAACAGTGGCGTCTCCCATCTGGCCTTCGAGTTCGGCCTTGGTGATCAGGGCGGCCACCGAGTCGATGACGACAACGTCAACGGCATTAGATTTGATGAGGGTTTCGGCAATGGTCAGCGCCTCTTCGCCCGAATCGGGCTGGGAGACCAAAAGTTCGTTCATATTGACCCCGAGCTTTCGGGCGTAGGATGGATCGAGGGCATGTTCGACGTCGATGAAAGCCGCCACACCGCCGGCCCGTTGGGCCTGGGCCACTACCGTCAGCGTAAGGGTGGTTTTGCCCGACGATTCAGGGCCGAAAATTTCAATAATGCGCCCGCGTGGAAAACCGCCGACCCCGAGGGCCGTGTCGATAGCGATGGAGCCGGTGGGAATAACCTCGACTTTCAGTTTGGAACTTTCGTCGCCAAGACGCATGATGGAACCATCGCCGTATTGCTTGGCGATGGACTGGAGAGCCAGTTCCAGGTTCTTGTCACGGGCGGCCTGGGCTTTGTGGTCGGTCTTGGTTTCACTTTTGGAATCGACTTTTGTTTCGGATTTGGCGGCCATAGTCGGGCTAAGTTAAATTATTTATACAAATGTGCAAGGCCTATTTTGATATTATTTAAGTTCTATTTCGACCCTATTTAACTGGTCTGAGTACACCTCCAATCTTCATCCGGCAATGACGATTTTTGTCGAGGCGCGGAAGGCTTTTATGCCAATGCCCGCCGCAGAAGATTGAGGGCAACCTGCGAAGCCATGTATTTAAAAGTTTCGCGCGCGGTGGGGAAATTTCGCTGGAGAATCTCAGCCGAACCGTCGCGCCGGGCAAGGGCGAACCAAACCAAGCCAACCGGCTTTTCCGGCGTTCCGCCCGTCGGGCCGGCGATTCCGGTTACGGCGACGGCAAAATCGGCATCGCTGCCGCGCTGGGCACCCAAAGCCATGGCGCGGGCGACTTCGGCGCTAACGGCGCCGTGTCTTTCGAGAAGTTCGGGAGACACGCCAAGCTCGGTGATCTTCGCTTCGTTGGCATAGGTGACCCATCCGTAACGAAACATTTCGGAGCTATAGGAAACATTGGTGATCCGGTTGGCGATAAGCCCCCCTGTGCATGATTCGGCCGTGGCGACGGTTTTGCCGGCGGCGCGGGCCAGCAATACAACGCTTTCTTCCATCGTCATGCGACCCTCGGCGTAAATGGCGTCGCCAAGCTTGGCGCGGGCCAGACCGGCGGCCTTTTGCAGAGGCGCCGGATCGGAACAGATCAACCGTAGATCAACTTCTCCAGGGCGGGCGCAGTAGCCGACTTCGATGGGGCCGAGGGCCTTCATCTCTTCCTCAAGGAGAATCTGCACGCGCGTTTCTCCGAGGCCAAGAATACGCAAGGTGATTTCGTGCGCGGAGCCGAAGTATCCGGCAAATCTTTTCCGGAGCCATGGCGCCGCCCCGTTTTCCCACACATCGCGGAGTTCGGCGGGCGGGCCGGGTAAAAGAATGGCGATCACCCGCTCGCCCTCGATAATCAGGCCTGGCGCGGTGCCGTGCGCGTTGCCGAGCACAATGCCGCCTTCCGGAACCATGGCCTGGACGCGCTGAAGATCGTTCATGGCGAGACGGCGCGCGGCGAATTTGGCCGCGATGCCATCGAGTATCTCCTGGTGAAAAATAAGTTTCTTGCCCAAGGCCGCGGCCACGGCGTCCCGGGTGATGTCGTCGGAAGTGGGGCCGAGTCCGCCGGTCACGATAATGAGATCCGCCCGGGCCATCGCCTCGCGAAAAGCGGTGGCAATGGCGGGACCATCGGGAACGGCCGTCTGCCGCGCGGCGCGCAGGCCAAATCCGAAAAGACTTTGGGCCAGGTAACCGAGATGGCTATTGGTCACCTGGCCAAGAAGCAATTCGGAGCCGGTATTGATAATCTCGGCGCGCATGAGTCAAATCACCTTCAAAGGCTATCCGAAAAGCAGGCGTGGGTCACACCGAAAGGATTTTTGTCTTGGAGCAAGGAGCCGAGCAATGAGCATAGCCGCAGTGCCACATGGGGGGCGAACGACAAAGCTCCAAGGCAAAAAGACTTCGGCCCGCGGGGTGACGGTGAATTTGGGGTGCTGCGCAGGGCAGACTTTTTGCAACGAAGCTTTTTCACTGTCCGCAGGACCTTGTCGTTCGCGCCTCGATTCAGCCCAAATTGGACTCATCGTGTGACCCACGCCTGCTTTTCGGATAGCCTCTACTGCTTTCCAAGATTATTAAGCGCCTGAACGTCATTCAGGACCGCCTGCAATGAATTATTGTAGGCGGTAACGGCGTCCGGATTGTCAAAGGAGACCATTCCGTTGTTTATTTGCCAGCGGCCCCAATTTTGCTGGAGAATTTTGAGGCAAGTGGTTTCGTCGTCGGAGATTTTCATGGTGATGCCGGCCATGGCCGTCAACTGGTCCGTCCGGACCGATTTACGAAAACTGGCGACGGCTTCGTCGATGGTGTCGGAACTAAAACCGTCCCTGGCCACAGCCTCGCGGCAATTGGCGACGATATTCTGCAGAAAATTGTTAAGATCGGCCTGACTGTCGCGCAAGTCGGCAAGGCGAGAGAGGCGATTGTCCATGTCATCAAGACCCTTGATATTGAGAAGATTGAAAGGGACGCAGGCTGCCGCCGCGGTATTGCAGGCGGTGAGCTTGGCCGCAAGGTCATCCATGACGGTGATCAAGTCGCGCCGAATCAAAGCTTCGTCCGTATTGCTGGCCATAGCTTCATCGCGGAGAGTCCGGAGATTCCGCAGTGCCGGACTGAGATCGATATAGCCGTTGGGGAAGATTTTCCAGGGAGCATTCGATTCGGAGACATCCGCGGAATCGTTCCCGGCAAAAAGCGCATGCATCGACGCTTCGCTGGAAAACAGATAATACTCAACCCCCAAAGCCAGCGGGGTAAGAAAAAAAGCGGTGATGACAATCACCAGGGGACGGACAGGGTACCGGAAAAAAAGGCTAAACAGATAGGGCAGAGCGTAGATAAATAAAGCCGAAGCCAGAAAATAGCCGGAGACCTCCAGAAAGGAAACGCTCTCTGGTGAACGGAAAATATCGGCAAAAACAACATACCGCAGATGAACGGCGAGAAGGGCCCCACCGACAGTTATCATGCAACTCAGGGTATTGAGAGTACGAACGAATTGGGGATTGAGCAGGTTGGCATCGGAATACCAAGACGGAGGACGATAAGGGGTAAGTTCCGGTTTGGAATTTTTCGAGGAAACCTGCTTCTGCGCGAAACCCGGCAGAGCCGGGCGGAGCCTCGGGCGGGACTGAAACATTTCGGGATCAAGCGGTTGCCAGTTGGACTCGCCCTCGCGGCAAATGAAGCTTTCAGAATCGATGATTTTATCGAAAAACAACTGGGCGAGAACGGTCTTGCCGACCGGCCCTTGCGTCTCCGTGCCATCCTTTGAGTAATAATAGCGGACGTCGTCCACCATACGGCAAGCTAAGCGAAATGTCCGGCAGTTCCAAGGAGGTAATTGTTACGCTTAGGGTGCGTTTTCAAAATGGGAGGAGGTCATTCGCCTTCTTTTCCGATGTCTTCGATTCTTTTGCGAATGAAGAGAACTTGTTTGATTTGGAAAACTTCGAGCTATGTTTGGCCATCATGGCCTACGATGTCATCGTTGCCGGGGCCGGCCCTGCCGGTTCTTTCACCGCGCTGGTCCTGGCGCGCGCCGGTAAAAAGGTTCTCGTTCTTGATAAAAGTCTTTTCCCCCGAAGCAAAGTTTGTGGTTACACCCTCAATCCCCGCTGCCAGCCGCTTCTTCAACGGCATGGCCTGATCGACCGCTTCCGGCAGCTTTCTCATTTTGATCTCGCCGGCTTTACTCTCGAATACGATGGCCGGACCGTTCTCCGTCACAAATTCCGGCGCGATTGCATGCACACCGTCGATCGCGCCGGTCTGGACGCGTGGCTGGCCGGGGAAGCCTAGGCTTCCGGCGCCGATTATCGATTTGGCGTTGCCGTTCGCGGTCTCGATTCCGCGGGCATTCTCACTTCCACGGGAGAATTTGCCGCGCCGCTCATTATCGGCGCTGATGGCCGTAACTCGGTCATGGGACGCCTCGGTGGCCTCGCCCGTACCGCCGGACCTTGTTCACGGATTGGGTGGCAGTCTTACATCACCGTGCCCGCGCTGGATGACCACGTCCATATCAATGTCTTTCCCGAAGGTTATTATGGCATCAATCGCATCGATTCAACCCGCATCACCATCACCCTTGTCCTCTTCGCCGCCGCCAAAGTCACCCCGCAACAAATCCTAACCCGTTACTTTCCCGGGGCCGCCCATGCTTCCTGGAAAAGCATCCATCCCATCTCCCGGCCGGCCGCGCGGGTAACCAACGAGCGCATCTGGCTGGTTGGCGACGCGGCCCGCCTCCTGGAACCGCTTACCGGCGAAGGCATTTACAGCGCTCTCGCTACCGGCGAAATGGCCGCCCGTCACATTCTTTCCATCGATACCGTCGGCGCCCGCGCCGCGGCGCGGAATTACCGCCGCGAGCACGGCCGCCTTTATGGGCCACGCACCTTCGTCAACAGATTCGTCCGCTGGACGATGGAAGATTCGCACCGGAGCAAATGCATCATTGGCGCCCTGAAGCTTTGGCCCGCCCTCATCGCCCACATGGTCGAAGCGGTGCAAAGTCCCGATTCCGGAAGGCACTCTTCCATTTCCGCCCAGGCGGCGTAGACTTGCGTCCCAACGTCCGCGCCGGCCTAATTCCGTCATTCCGTAATTCGGTCCATCTGTTAGGATAGTTCGCTCATGCCTAACAGTTTTGGTCATCTTTTCCGAATCACAACCTGGGGTGAATCCCATGGCGGTGGAGTCGGTGTGGTTGTGGACGGCTGCCCACCGCGCATTCCCCTTGCCGCGACCGACGTGCAGGCCGATCTCGACCGGCGCCGTCCCGGCCAAAGTAAAATCGTCACTCCGCGCAAAGAGAGCGACCTCTGCGAGATCCTGTCCGGCACGTTCGAGGGACAGACGCTGGGCACGCCGATCTCGATTTTGGTGCGCAACGAAGACCAAAGGCCGGAAGCCTATAAAGAGATGGAAACGCTCTACCGCCCCTCCCACGCCGACTACACTTATCAAGCCAAATACGGCATCCGCAACTGGCAGGGCGGCGGACGGGCCTCCGCGCGTGAAACCATCGGGCGCGTCGCCGGCGGCGCGGTGGCCCGGCAGATTTTTAAAAAATTCGCGCCAAAATTGGAAATCGTCGCGTTCGTTTCCCAGGCGCATGACCTGACGGCAAACGTGCCTCTGGAAAAAGTTTCGTATGATGAAGTGGAAAGCAACATCGTCCGCTGGCCCGACAGCGCCGATGCGGAACGAATCATCGCCCTGATTGAAAAGGTCCGCGCTGAGGGCGATTCGATCGGCGGCGTGATCACCTGCCTCGTGCGCCATGCCCCGGCGGGGTTGGGCGAACCGGTATTCGACAAGCTCGAGGCCGATCTGGCCAAAGCCATGCTCAGCCTGCCCGCGAGCAAGGGATTCGAGATCGGTTCCGGTTTTGCCGGAACGCGGCTCAAAGGTTCCGAACACAACGATGCTTTTGTGACCGAAGGCGGGCGTGTCCGCACGGCGACAAACCGGAGCGGCGGTATTCAGGGAGGCATTTCCAATGGCGAAACCATCGTCTTTCGCATCGCCTTCAAACCGACGGCAACCATCGCTCAGGCGCAAAAGACTGTTTCCATCACTGGCGAAGCGGCCGAATTGAAGGCGCGTGGCCGCCATGACCCGTGTGTCCTGCCCCGCGCCGTGCCCATGGTGGAAGCCATGACCCGCCTGGTCCTGGCCGACCATCTCTTGCGCCAACGCGCAATAGCCGGAGATTAAAAGATGGCCTCGTGATTGCCGCCACGTTGTCTGTGAAACCTTTGCGCCCGCTTTTGCTCGATGAGATGCCGGAGGAATGGAATCTCGGCGAGGGCCCCGATTATCGCCGCAAGCAGATCGCCGAATGGATCTACCGTAAACGCGCCGCCTCCATCGCGGAGATGAGCAACCTCTCCGCGCCCCTGCGCCGCCACCTTGAGACTGCCTACGATTTTACGGCGCTCAAGCTGGCCCGCCTCCAAGGTTCCGGCGATACCACCCGGAAACTTCTTTGGGAATTGCGCTCCGGCGATTATGTCGAGAGCGTTCTCATTCCCGCCTCGCCCGATCTCTTTGGCGGGCGATCCGGCCGCTTCACGCTCTGTCTTTCAACCCAGGTCGGCTGCGCCTACGGCTGCAAGTTCTGCGCCAGCGGCCTCGAGGGCTGGAAACGGGACCTGACCGCGGGTGAAATCGTCGCGCAAATTCTCGAAACGGAACGGACGGCAAACACCCGCGTTAATAATCTCGTCTTTATGGGCATGGGTGAGCCGCTGGCCAACTACGCGAACCTGATGCGCTCTCTCCACATCATTAATGCGCCGTGGGGCGCCGGCATCGGCGCGCGGCACATCACCATCTCGACCAGCGGATTGGCTCCACAAATCCGGGAGCTGGCCCGCCAGCCGCTGCAGATCCGGCTGGCTCTTTCCCTGCATGGCGCGACGGATGAGGTCCGGGGGCAGATCATGCCGGTGAACCGCAAGTATCCTCTCGCCGAATTGCTGGAGGCTTGCGCAGAGTACCAGGAGAAAAAAGGCAAGATGATGACCCTGGAATATATCTTGATCGACGGGGTAAATGATTCGGCGGAACAGGCGGAAATCCTGGCCCGGCACGCGCGGCGGCTGCGCGCGAAGGTGAATCTTATTCCCTACAACACGGTGGAAGGGCTCGGGTGGCAAAGGCCCGGCGAGTTTGCCATCGACCGGTTCGCCGCGGTTTTGCGCGGAGCGAAAGTGACCACGACGGTGCGGCGCGAAAAGGGGCATGACATCGACGCCGCCTGCGGACAATTGCGGCTGAAACAGCTCAAAACGGACGCCGGCGCAAACCGGATGGATGGGTGAATAAAAAACAGAAACTGCCAGCCGCCACCCCGGCGGCGAAAATGAGAGTTCCGGCCCAACCGGCGACGCAAGATTGGATGCTGCTGGGCAAATTCGCCCTGATTTTGGCGGCTGGATTTTGGATTTACTGGCCCGTCCTTAACGGGGACTGGCTTTGGGATGACGACACTCTTGTTTCTCAAAACCCGATGATCCATGATCCGGCGGGGATATGGCATATCTGGTTTAGGCCGTCCGAGCTGATCGACTATTTTCCCCTCACCGCCAGCGTGCAATGGCTGGAGTGGCAACTGTGGCCCAACAGCACGTT
>Ga0335072_10011580_pt1 | contig 12631 bp, 10 predicted proteins | sample Lox_Sample_21_FD_206725 | JGI IMG/M metagenome (GOLD analysis project Ga0335072, IMG submission 206725) | Soil microbial communities from Loxahatchee National Wildlife Refuge, Florida, United States - Lox_Sample_2.1 | ecosystem: Environmental > Terrestrial > Soil > Wetlands | place: USA...
TGGTCCTGGTGCGCGACCAGGAAACTGTGGTCGTGCCCAACGTGAATGACGTTTCCAAATGGATCGTCTCCAAAGGTGCTGGCCTCGAGTTTCGGGCCGAGAATCGCGCCACCGCAGGCTTTGTTCCCTTCTACCAACTCGGGGCGCGCACCGGTTACACCATGTACTTCGACCTCGAGTCCACCTAGACGCAGCGACATCCGTGAAAACGGGCGCCCTTCACGGACTCCCTCGGGCACCATCCGCTGCACGGCCAACGCCAACCCAACCCGCGGCCGCCCCGCCTCGGGCGCGGTAGAAGCCGCGGGCTTTCAGCCCGCGGGAAATGCCATCCACAACAAACGGGCCTTCAGGCCCGGCCCCCTCGAAACTTCCGCAGGACCCATTCCTCGAAAAATCACGCCCACTCGATCCGCCCGCTGCTTCCCATCACAGCAGTGCCGGCCATCACAGCGTTCCCAGCCCTGATGTGCTAAGTTGTCGCCCCAGATTTCGGCTCAAGGAAGGAACGCTCCCATGCGTAACACTGCTTTCAACACCCTCGCAGTGCCTTGTCTCAGGGGAGCTTGCAAATCGCTCGCAAGTCTTCTGCTCGCATCCAGTGCGATTCTCGTCATCGCGCCCGCTTCGGCGGCACCGGATTCCAAAGGCCCTGCCGCGTTGCCCCCGCCATCCCCTGGCAAAGCCATCGTATGTATCTATCGCACCTACCGATTTACAGGGTCTGCCGCACACGACGAGATTTTTGTGAACGATACCCATCTGGGCAGGCTTCTCAACAGCGAATACATGTTCACGGAAGTCGCGCCGGGAACTGTCGTCATCACTGGCTTGCCGAAGATGTACTACGCCGGCGGCGTTGCCGTGTCGACGTACACCGCGCTCAGCAACGCAGAAAGGAAACAAAATGAGCGCGCCCGATTTGAGGCGGAGGCCGGCAAAACCTACTACCTCCGCTGGACCTCCGATCCCATGGCAACCGGGATCAAGGTCACGCCCGTCGATCCCTCGGTCGGAGCGAAGGATATGCGCAAACTCCATCTCTCCAAACCTCCCGACGACACCAACCCATCGCAGCCCCAGCCACCCGACACCGGAAAGCCCGGGCCACAATAGATCTGTACGGCTGCCTGTCGAGAACGAGGCTGTCGAACATCCTGGCAGAGGAGTTGTGTCTCTGTGACTTGAGGCCCCTGCTCCCCTCGCAACCCAGGCCTGTTTTTGCCGGGGTCGCAGCGGATCTGGAACACTCCCGAAGAACCTAGGGATGTTCCTCGAGCCAGTTCTCGATCCGCAGGATCTCCGACTCGCTCAGGCGGAACGTCGCCGCTGGCAGCACGCCATCCACCTGATCCGGCCGCCGTGCACCCACAATCGCCGCCGTGATCGCCGGATGCCGCAGCGTCCACGCAATCGCCACCACACCGGCTTCGACCCCGTGCTGGTTCCCGATCTGCTGCAGCAACTCCGCCAGCGCCAGGTTCCGCTCCAGCTTCGGGGACTGGAAGTTCGGGCTCCGCTTCCGCCAGTCGTCCTCCGGCAGATTCTTCACCCGCTCCGCCGTCATCTTCCCCGTCAGCAGCCCCGACACCATCGGCGAGTAGTTGATCACGCCAATGTGATTATCGTGGCAGAACGGCAGAATCTCCTTCTCGATGTCCCGCCGCAGTAAGGAGTACGGCGGCTGCAGCGACGTGATCGGCGCAATCCTCTGCACGCGTTTCATCTGTGCCACGCTGAAATTCGATACCCCGATGAACCGCACCTTGCCCTGCGACTGGAACTGAGCCAGCGTCTCCCATCCTTCATCCAGCTCATCTTCGGGATTCGGCCAGTGAATCTGATACAGATCGATCGCATCCGCGCCCAGCCGACGCAATGACCCCTCCAGCTCCTCCTGCAACGACGCCTTCGTCAGGCTTCGATAGATTTGCCGGTTCGCATCCCAGCGCATCGAGCATTTCGTGAACACCAGCGGCTTCGTCGCCCGCCCCTTCAGCGCCTTGCCCACCACTTCTTCCGAGCGCCCCAGCCCGTACACCGCCGCCGTATCGATCCAGTTCAGCCCATCGTCCAGTGCCCGCTCAATCGCGGCAATCGCCTCCCCCTCGTCCTGCGCGCCCCAGCCAAACTCCCAGTTCCCGCCGCCAATCGCCCACGCGCCGTAGCCAATCGGTGTCAGGTGCAGATCGGAATTTCCCAGCGCCTTCGTCGCAAACTTCGCCGACGTTCCGGATGCAGAAGGAGTTGTCGCCATGATTTTTCGATGCGCGCCTCGCTGCGCGAGCTTCAGATTCCCTACGCTTCAATCAGAAATTTCCCCTCCCGCATCACCGGCTCGTCTTCAATCCAGATGTTGAATCCCAGCCCCACCACATCGATATGCGTCGACGACCGCCACTCCGCCCCCGTGTGCTCCCCATACGGATTCCCGAACGCAATATGAATCCCCGGAAACTTCTCGTCCTGCAGAATGTTCCCGATCACGTGCTCCACGCCGATATTCGTACCAATCGCAAACTCGCCCACCCGATCCGAATTCTCGTCCGTATGCGTGTACGCCTCGAACTCCCGCTGCAGCTCCGCATTCTCCGACCGGCAGCTCACGATCCGGTTCTTCTCGATCTCCACCGTCAGCGGCGTCTTCCCCAGCAACCCAAACTGCGCACAGAGATAATCGCCCACCACCCCATCCACCACGAACACGCCATTCACTTCGCCCGGCGTCGTGAAGATCTCCCCGCCCGGCAAATTCCCCCACTTATCCCGTGAGATGATCCCCGACGTCTTCAGCCACTGGTACTCCGGATTCATCTCCGCCCGAATGTCCGTCCCCGCCGCCGTCGTCGCCCGAATCCATCGCGCCTTCCGCGCCTTCTCGATCACCTTCTGCGAAAGCCGGTCCACGCGATCGTAGTCCGCCCGCATCCCCTCGCACATGATCTGCGGCGTGATGTTCACCATGTGCGCATGCCGCATCCGGCGTCGGTTAACCACATCGGTCATCTGCATCCGCGACTTCAGCTCGTTGCGCTGCACCTGCACCGCAAAAATGCTGACGTCCGACGTCTCCATATCGGCCAGCACTTCGTGGGGCATCCCGGTCAGCGGCCGGGCGGCCAGATCCTCCAGCACAAACGCATTCCACCGGCACCCAACCCCCGCCAACTCCTGCGCCAGCGAAGCGGCAATCGCCACCGTCTCCTGGTCCGAGATCAGCGTTACCTTCTCTTCGGGTTGCACGCGCAAACACGTCCGCACCGCCGCCCGCGCCCCCGGCACAAACTCCCCCGGAACCGCTCGCTCCAGCAACTTCATCCGCGCCGTCGACCCCGGCTCCAGAACAGACCTGGACTCATCACTCATCCTGTCAGGCTACCTGAATTGTTCATGAGGAAAAATCCGCACCCCGGACCCCGCGCGCCCCGTTTCACGCCACGCTCTGCGTCTCCGCCGCCGGCTCGAACAAACCCGCCTTCGTCTCCTCGGCCATGTAATCCACCACGGCCTTCAGATCGTTCGTCTCTTCGTACACCTTCAGCTGCCGATCCGCCCCCGTTCCCGTCTTCAGAATCGTTCGAATCGACTCGATCGCCTCGCGGCTTCCCAGCTCATCCACCACCGGATCGACCATCGCCAGATACTCCTCGATCAGCTCCCGCTCCGGCACTTCTTCCTGCCGCCCGAAATCGATCAGCTTGCCATCCAGCCCATACCGCACCGCGCGAAATTTGTTCTCCATCAGCAGCGCCCGCGTGTACTGCCGATAATCCTGGTTCCCCGCATGCAGCCGGTACAGATACGCCGCCGTCGCCTGGATCAGCGCCGCAATCGCCACCGTCTCCTCGGCCCGCAGCGGAATGTCGCACGCCCGCACCTCAATCGTGTTGAAGAACGGATGCGGCCGAATGTCCCACCAGATCTTCTTCGCGTTATCGATGCAGTTGGTCTTCACCAGCAACGTAACGTAATTCTCAAATTCCGAGTAACTCGCAAACGCGTCCGGAATCCCCGTCCGCGGAAAATTCTCGAATACCTTCGCCCGATACCCTTTGTATCCGGTGTTCAGCCCCAGCCAGAACGGCGAGTTCGTCGCCAGCGCCAGAATGTGCGGCAGAAAATACCGCATCGCATTCATGATCCGGATCGCACTCTCCCGATCCTCCACCCCCACATGCACGTGCAGCCCGAAGATCAGGTTCGACCGCGCCACCAGCTGCAGATCCTTCACCACCTGGTGATACCTCGGGTCGGGATAAATCTCCTGCGTCCGCCAGTCCGCAAAGGGATGCGTCGCCCCCGCCACCAGCATCAGGTTGTGCTCGGCGGCCAGCTTGATCATCTCCCGCCGCAACTGGTAGAGATCCTCGCGCGCCTCCTCGATCGTCCGGCAAACCCGCGTGCCCACCTCTACCACCGAGGTGTGCATCTCCGCTTTCACCCGCTCCTCCAGCCGCACCTTCCCCTGCGCCAGCATCTCCGTCGCAATATGCGAACGCAGATCCCGCGTCTCCGGATCGACGGTCTGGTACTCCTCTTCAATTCCCAGGGTAAAGGAAGGCCGCATCGTGCCTGCCGTTATATGCCGGAAGCCGCCAGCGAATCAAGACAAAATCTTCTCGGTCCCTGCTGCGCTCCCGGGGTCGAGTCTCCCTATTCAATCGCCGACACCGTCGCCTCCCGCTGACCCACGCCGCCCTTCCTGCTCTTCCCAGCCTTCTTCCCAGCGGCTTTCTTCGCGGCGGCCTTCGTCCGGCCCTTGCTCGCCACAGCCTTCGGAGCCGCCTTCTTCTCCGCTGCCTTCGCCGTGTCCGATCCCGCCCCCAGATACGCACTCCAGTGGAACTCCGGTACCTTCGGCTTCGCCGTCTTCGCCTTCTTTACCGCCAGATCGGCCACCGTCTCCACGATCCACTCGAAGTTCTCTTTCCCCACCGAATGCAGATCCGCATCCGGCGCCGGATTCATGAAGTCGATCGCGTAGGGCACCCCCTCCTGCACCGCGAACTCCACCGTGTTCAGGTCGTATCCCAGCGCGCGGCACAGCGTTAGCGAGTCCCTTTCCACGCGCTCCAGCAGCTTCTTCTCCGCCGGCTTCGGATCCTTCACGTACCGTTCCGCATGCGGCCGCCGCGGATCGTAGTACATGATCCGTACCTTCTCCTGCCCCACCACATAGCAGCGGAAATACTCCGTGAAGTTCACCGCCCGCTGCAGCATCATGCACAGGTCGCGGCTCTGGTCGTACGCGTGATAGAACTCCTCCCGCGAATGCACGTGATAAACATCCCGCCATCCGCCTCCGTTCACCGGCTTTAGAAACGCGGGGAATCCCACATACGCAAATACCCCATCCCAGTCCAGCGGAAACTGCAAATTGCGCATCGACTTGTCCGTCGTCCCCGGCGGGTAGTGCTTGTGCGGCAGAATCACCGTGGGCGGCGCTGCCACCCCCAGCTTCGCCGCCAGCGAATAGTTGAAGAACTTATCGTCCGCCGACCACCAGAACGGATTGTTGATCACCGTCGTCCCGTTCAGCACCGCGTGCTTCAGAAACGCCCGGTAGAACGGAATATCGTGCGAGATCCGGTCCACGATCACCGACCACACCGGCGGCTTGTCCAGCCGAATCGCCCCAATCTCCACGAACTCCGCGCTGATCCCATCCAGATTTTTGCTGTTGATCTTCTCTGCCAGCGCGCCGGGGAACGTATTCTCCATTCCGAAAAGCACACCAATCTTTTTCACGATTCCGCCTCTCCGGTTTTCAATCGGGGAAACACGCGTCCGGGCTCGCTCGGCACGCGCCTGCTAGAGGAGTATGACTCAACCTTAGCCGACCTTCACCCTCGTTGCAAAAGAGTTAACGTGGAAAAGCCCTCAGCTGCCCGCCGGCAGCACCTCGTACGGCCGCATCATCTCGTTGTCTTCATGCTCCAGGATGTGGCAGTGCCAGACATACCGCCCCGCGTAGCCCTCAAACGGTACGATGATCCGCGTCACCGTTCCTGGATCCACCCGCACCGTGTCCTTCCATCCCCCCTCCAGCGCCTCCGGCGGCTGCGCCGGGCCCGTGAATCGCAGCGTCCCGCGGTTCTGATACTCGAAGACATCGAACGTCCGCCGGTCCAGAATCCTGAACCGCACCAGGTGGAGGTGAATCGGATGCGAATCCTCGGTCAGATTCACCAGCTCCCAAATCTCTGTCGTGTTCAGCACCGGCTTCTCCGTCACCGGAGCATGCCACGGTGTATTGTTCAGCAGCATCCCCATCGATCGCTGCACCAGATCCACCCGCTCATCCAGCGTCAGCCGCCGCGTCCGCACCGCATCCGCTTCCTTTGGACGAGCCAGATTGGCATGCAGCACCGCCGGCACCGCGCTCGTCTCCGGATTCCCCTGCTTCGCCACGCGGAACTCAAGAATCTCGAACGAATCACTCACCAGCTTCACCGTCGTCCCGGCCAGCGGCGCAAAATCCACCACCACATCCGCACGCTCCGCAGGGGCCAGCGGCACCCGCTTCGTCGTCGCCGGAGTCTCCAGCAGCCCCTGATCGTTTGCGATCACCGCAAAGCTCATCCGGTTTGACAATCCAATCCGGTAGAACCGCCCGTTCGACCCATTCATCACCCGCAGCCGGTACTTCCGCGGCTCCACTTCGTGATACGGCAGCAGCTTTCCATTCGCCAGAATCGCGTTCCCGAAAACCTCCGGCACCCACGGCCGATCCGGAAATTCCGACACCGGATACGACAGCTGCCCCTCGCGCGTCAGCAGCCGGTCCGCAATCAACAGCGGAATCTCATACTTCCCCGCCGGCAGTCCCAGCGCATCCTCTCGCGGATCACGCACCACAAACAATCCCTGCAAACCTGCATAGATGTTCAGCCGGTTAATCCCCATCGCGTGGTCGTGATAGAACAGCATCGCCGCGTGCTGCGCCGACGGATAGAAACACGTCTGCGTCCTGCCCGGCGTGATCCACTCCTCCGGATACCCATCGCTCGCCGCCGGCGTTCGCCCTCCATGCAGATGAACCACCGCTCGCACCTCGGGCACACTCGCCTCCGCTCCCATCAGCGTGCGATCGATGGGCAGAAAGTGCCGCGCCGGCAACCGATTCTGCCACTCCACCACCACCCCCTGCCCGCTCTGCGTCTCGATCGTGGGCCCCGGAAAGCTCTCTCCGAAACCCCACATCCGCGTCGGCGGCAGATCGCGATGCACCTTCACCTCGACCTCGCGCATCGCGATGCGATACAGCGGCACGCTCTCCCTGGGATTTTCGGGATTCGCCCGCGTCCCCTCCGCCTTCGCCATCGCAGGAATCGGCAGCGCATCGACAAAAGGCGTCAGCGTCGACGGATCGAGCGTGACCTGCGGCCGGACAGGGACAGGATGGCTGACCTGGCCGTTTCCCAGCCGCAGCCCCGCGATCGCCAGTCCGGCGTTGTGGAGAAATTTTCGCCTTGAGAACTGCAGCTGGTCGAACATCCCTCTCATTTTTACTTCAGTCCACGAAAAACCGGCCCTCCGCAGTTTCGCAAAGAGCCGGCTTCGAAGAACAGCGCCCGATCAGCGCGGTTCGCCTGTGCTCGGATTCAGCACCAGCGTCCCCCGGTCATCGTGGTCCCAGTCGCGATCGTCGTGGTGGCTGAAGTCGAACATGTTGTTGACCGAGCCGGCAATCGAGTCAAACGACCCCGCCCCAATCCGCTTCCCGCCCAGCCAGTTGTCCTCGACAAACCGGATGATCGAAGACTGATCGGTCATCGTGTGGTCGACGAAGTTGTGCTTCGCCCATGGCGAGATCACCATCAGCGGCAGCCGCGGCCCATAACCGCAGCGGCCCTGGGCGTGCGCCGCGCCGCCGGCTCCTGGCAAAGCCGAATCCGTTCCCGTACCGCACTGCCCGTTGCCCGTCAGCATGTCATCGGCCGTGGTCGACTGGTTCACGATCTGGCCCAGCTGATGATCGTACCAGCCGTCCGAATCGTCATAAGCGATGAATACCGCCGTCGATTTCCAGTCCCGCGACTGCTGCAGGAAGTTGATCACGTTCACGACGAATGTCTGCTCGTCCAGCGGATCGGAATAACCCGCGTGTGCATCCTCAAACCCAGGTGCCTTCAGAAAGCTCACCGCAGGCATGTTCCCCGCCTTCACCGCCGCGTAGAAGTCGTCGATGTCGTACTGGTGATTCGCCGCATCCTGCTGCCCGATCATCGAAACCGATGTGGGCCGCGCATGCGTCGGATTCGCTGTCGACGTGTAGTACTGGAACGGCTCGTGGTGCTGGATGTAGTCCACTTCGGTCACGCCCGTCACCGCCGAAGTCGTCGTCCGCGCGCACCCGCTTGTCCCATTCGTGTTCGTCTTCGAAAGATTGAATCCGCCCTCGAACCATCCCCACGTCACGCCGGCCCCGTTCAGCAGATCGCCGATGTTCTGCCCGCTCATCTGGATCAGCGCCCCCGTGGTCGTCGAGCAAACGTCGCCGATCGGGTCCGCATCCCCGATGTCGCTGAACCCGCCCGCGCCATCACTCACCACTTTGCTCGCCGCATTCATCTGGTCCGATACGCCATTCGTCTGTCCTGAAATCAGGTTCAGCGCGCCTGGCGTCGATGGCCCGAACGTCGTCCCGTACGAGTTATCGTTGATCGCGAAGTGCTGCGCATAGTTCCACAGCGCCGTCACCGTGTTGCCGTCGTAATATCCCATCACCAGCGCGGTGCTCGCATCGGCGCTCGGCGGAGGTCCCGGCACGCCGGTGAATTCCGGAAATGAATCCATCAGTCCGCCGTGGAACGCTTCCTGTTCCGGCGTGTAGTTGTGGTCCTGATCCGCCGTCGCTGCCTGCGACCGGTCCAGTCGGAACGGATTCGCCGCGCCCTTGCCGTTCCCCGTCGCGTTCAGAAGATTCGGATTGCTGTTCAGCAGCCCGACATTCAGCCCGTTCACACTCGGCGTCCCCGGCGCCGCATGAAACCACGGCTCGCCCCCTGGATTCGTTGCATACGGATAGGTGCCAAAGTAGTGGTCGAACGAAATGTTTTCGCCGAAAATCACCACCACATGCTTGATGGGCGTCGCCGTCGAATCCGACTGCGCAGACGCCGTCACGGGACTGGCCACGGTGCCAAAAACCAGCAGCGCAGACAACGAGGTCGCGAGGTATTTCTGCATCGATACTCTCTCCACGCCGGGCGGGTATCTCCCCGAGAAATCCGGTGCGATTCGCTGGTTTTGCTCTTGAGGACGCTCGAATCGACACCGAGATTCCCGGCGGCTGGGGCCGAAGATCCGAAAACCCGGTCCCTCCTGAAGTAACCGAGCCAAATGCAATTCCGTTTACAAAACGATGAAAATGTCGAGAATCCCCAAAGTTGCACCCCGCTCACGAATATTCCATGAATTCCTGGAACCCTCGATTCTTCCCAGCAGAGCGAGGCGCGCGTCGAATGGAACCCGCCCCGGAACACCTCACGCGAAACCTCCGCGATGCCGCCCGCCTCACCGAGGCAGTTCGTTGAAGCCCCGCCCGCTCCGGATCATCGGCACACACCGCGCCGCGCGGGCCGCTCTGGTTTTCGCCTGCTTTGCGCTCGAGATGTGGAAGCTGTACGACTTCCTGCGGCCGGGCGTGAGCGCCTCGAAGGCCGCCGCGAGAGAAGCGTTCGCATCCAGCAACGCCTGCAACTCCTCTGGGATGGGGAAATCCGCTGGTTTCTTCAGCTTTACTTTCCGGCCGGACTCTTCCAGTTCAATCGCCTCATAAAGGTAGTCCCTCAGAGTCGACCGCAGGCTGGCGACTTCTTTGACCGAGGTGAACTTGATCCATCGCCCCGCCTGCGTGTGTTCCCCCACCCGTTCGAGGATCCCCTTCGCATCCCTGAGCAGAGCGCCCTTGAAAAAGGCGAGCGCGCACGCATCCCGCAGCGGGATAATGACGGCGACATTCTTCTTCTGGAAGGTGAAACACGGTTTGCTCCACTTGATCTCTTCCGTCAGGAAGCAGTCGAGGGCAAGGTTGCGGAGCTTCTCCGTCTCCTTCTGCCACTTCTTCGCATAGGGAACCTGCACGATTCCGGTTCCTCCTCCTCGGCGTGCTCAGGGCGCACACCCCGTGCCCACCGAAATCACAACCACCGTGTCGCCAGCATACCGGCAGCTGGGATGCCCGCGACACGCCCACTTGAAGATGGGGGATGTGGTCTTGTAACAGGACAGGACTGCAGAGCCTGCCCTGAGCCAACTCCGGGCGCAGCGAGGTGTGCGTGGAATGGAGCCTGCCCTGAGCCAACTCCGAGCGCAGTGAGGTGTGCGTCGAATGGAGCCTGCCCTGAGCAAACTCCGAGCGCAGCGAGGTGTGCGTCGAATGGGCCGAAAAGACCCCCCAAAAGCGGGCTTTAGCCCCTGAATCGGTGGCGTTTCCTCGCATGCGAGGAGACGCCAGGGCGTGAGGGCGGGCAGCCGGGGTCCCGGCGAAACAACGTTTCGCCGGGGTGGCTGTGCAACTGGGAAATTTCGGCGTGCAAAGCGTCCTTCTCCTCCCACCAAAAGAGCGGCAATTTGACCTTGTATCCCGGAAAAGTGGCGTAGTTTCCATGCCTGCAATGCCACGCGAGAGCGTATGCGTATTGCCGATACTTCAACGCGGGCTCTGCGGCTCCCAGGATCAGAAGCGAAGCGATGACGATCAGCAGCTTTCTGGCGCGGGTCATGTAGATGGGGCCGGAGCAGCTTCCATCGTAATACCCGCAAAGTCTGCAACCCGGATCCTTCGGAAGGCTGGCCGCGCCTCCGTGCCCCACATCGGCCCGCCTTTGCCCGCCATGCGAAGCCGCAACCCTGGCCCCTACCTTCGCTTCAGCGCCTCCAGTTCATCCAGCGTCTTCGGCCAGTCCTGCTTCAGCAGCCGCGATAGTCCCCGATCCGCCAGCAGCTTTCCTCCCGTCTGGCACCGCGCGCAGTAGTCCGTCTCATTGTCCGCGTACCGAATCCGCTGAATCTTCTCCCCGCATCGCGGACACGCCTCGCCAAATTTCCCATGCACCGCCATCTCCGGCCGAAACGCCGTCACCTTCTCCGGAAATCCCTCGCCCATCTCCTCGCGCAGCCTCTCCACCCACAGTCGCAGCGTCGCCTGTGTCGCCCCGTACAGCCGCGCCCACTCCTCATCCTTCATCTTTTGCGTCAACAGAACCGGCGAAAGCTCCGCCGCATGCAGGATTTCATCCGAGTACGCATTTCCGATCCCGCTCACCCATCGCGGATCCGTGAGCGCCCGCTTCAGCGTCCGATTCTCCGCCGTCAGCGCCGCCCGAAACTCCCCCAGCCCCGCCGCCATCACGTCGATCCCGCCTGGATCCAGCCCCCGCAGCCCCTCTTCGCCCGCCACCACATATAAGGATGCCCGCCTCTTCGACCCTGCCTCGGTCAGCACCAGCGTCCCCGACGAAAAATCGAATCCCGCCAGCCCATTCCTTCCCCCCAGCTTTGCCCCCGCCGCCTTCCAGTGCAGCCGCCCCGCAATCATCAGGTGCAGCACCAGCCACACACGCCCAGGGTCCCCGGCAACTGCTTCTTGTTGCCGATGGGGTCGATCGTGATCCAGCCCGATCGCGATCCGCTTCCCAATCCTCCGCAGCTCCCGCACCACGCGCCCTTCCGCGCTCTCCAGCCGCGGCTCCACCGTCCGCAGCAGCGTAAAGCTCTGCAACCGGACCTTCTCCAGCTTCTCCCCCTCAATGCGCTTTTCCAGCGCCGTCAGGTACGCTGTGATGTCGGGCAATTCAGGCATCGATTCCTAGGGTATCTCGCATCCCACCTCGCTCCGTCCAACGCGAATAGAATGCCTCTTGGCAAAGGCGCAACCCCAACCCGCGTCTAAGAAACGACATGATGGAATTCCACATCGCCCGTGAGGTCCGCGACCGCTACCAGGTCAGCGACACCCTCTTCAACTTCGTCGGCAACGTCGTCTTCGCCGACCTCGCCTCCTGTCGCGAGCTCGCTTACCGCATGACCGAGACCCGCGCCGCCTCCGGCCTCGATCCCATCCACCCCGGCGCCCTCTTTGCCATGGGCCTGATCGATGAGATCAGCCACGCCATCGTCGCCCGTTACCGCCAGAGCCGCGACCCCCAGGCCAACCAGGCCGCCCTCCAGTGGTTCGCCCAACGCATCGGCGAGAACAACATCGAGAAGCTCCTCCGCACCTTCGTCCAGGAATTCCCCAACGTCGCCGTTTACCGCGGCGAAGTCTCCATTGACCGCTGGCTCGACCACTCCACCGAAGGCCTCCAGCATCGCGAAGCCGTCCTCGAAGAGCTCATGCTCCTCTGGCTCGCCAACCAGAATCCCGCCTTCCGCCCCTTCCGCGAGCTCTACGACGACACCCGACTCGCCCAGAGCACCGCCTACAGCCAGGTCACCGCACAGCTCGGCAGCTACTTCGCCACCCGCCCCGCTACCGGCATGGGCCGCGGCAATCTCCTCGACCTTCTCCGCGCACCCATGGAAGCCTCCGATTCCCTCAGCGGCCAACTGGCCTGGATTCGCGAGAATTGGGCCCAATACCTCGGGGAAAACTTTAGAAAACTCCTCCTCGCTTCCGACGTCC
>Ga0335072_10011581_pt1 | contig 12629 bp, 12 predicted proteins | sample Lox_Sample_21_FD_206725 | JGI IMG/M metagenome (GOLD analysis project Ga0335072, IMG submission 206725) | Soil microbial communities from Loxahatchee National Wildlife Refuge, Florida, United States - Lox_Sample_2.1 | ecosystem: Environmental > Terrestrial > Soil > Wetlands | place: USA...
CTGTCACAATCCCACATCGAAACTAATCTGTACTGGCTTCAGAGTATGATCCTTAATGGAAAATACCGCCTATGTTACCCCGGATCCCCAGGTCATCGTAAACCCCACAAATGATTGTGTTAGCACGCGGGGTAAATGCGGTGTCGTATCCGCAAGCTGAAGACACGCGGGTATGCCCCGCTACTCAGAGAAACCTGCGATGATGTATTCCAATCAATGATATAATACATCTAATTCTCTAGAATCAACATTAAGAAAACATCTTTCAACTGGAAGAAAAATCAAAAATGCAGCCAGGCGTATATCAATTTTTAGTCGGGTGCTTTGCGGCCCTAGGCTCCTTTTTATTTGGTTATGACTTAGGTGTTATAGCTGAAGTAGTTGCAGCGGACTCCTTTAAAACTCTCTTTCTTCAAACAGATGCAAACGCTCGTTCTGGTACTGTCGTTGCCCTCTTTACAGGAGGTTGCTTCGTTGGCGCTCTGGGAGCCGGTTTCTCAGACAGACTCGGCCGTCGCGGTACTATTCTTATGGCATGTTGCATCTTTGTTGCTGGGGGTACTATTCAAACCGCCGGTGTTGTGATTGGAATGTTGTATGCTGGAAGACTCATTGCTGGGATCGGTGTTGGATTTTTAACAGTGAGTAGGCAGAGAATTGTATTCGAGTGTAGCTGATCTGAATCGACTTAGATGATTATTCCAATTTACCAATCTGAGATCTCTCATCGCCGTATCAGGGGTAGGATCACGAGTCTCCAGCAACTATTCAACGCTCTGGGACAAATCTTTGCCACATGGGCCGGCTACGGTTGCTATGTGACTTGGGATGGGACCGGCGACAGTCGTTCATGGCGCATTCCTCTCGCCATCCAAATCATACCGGCACTTTTCCTTGGCAGCCTAGTATATCTGTTCCCAGAAAGTCCAAGATGGCTGTGTGACCACGACCAGCCAGAACAAGGACTCAAGAATCTAGCTCATTTGCATGCCCATGACGACATCAAAGACCCATATGTCATTGCAGAGTTCAACCTGATTCAAGCCCAGATCGCCGAAGAGCACTCTCAAAAATCCAAAACATACATTGATCTGTTCAGAGACTGGCCCAATCTACGCCGCACAATCCTCGTCATGATGATACAGGCAAGTTGCCAAATGACTGGAGTCAGTGCCATCCAATATTTCTCGCCCCAGATCTTTGCTCAAATCGGGATTCCCACCGACACGACGCTTCTCCTGCAGGCGGTTAATGCCATCATAGCCTTCCTCGGCACAGCCGTCTGCATCGCAGTGATTGACAATGTCGGAAGAAGACCACTTGAGATTTACGGTGCAATTATCATGAGTGGAACCTTCATCGTCAATGCCGTCTTAATTGCCGTGTTTCCGGCGACTGTATCCAACACCGGAGCTCACTGGGGCTTCATTGTTATGACATGGGTTTTCAACTTCGTCTTCTTCATCACCAGCGGCCCCTTATCGTGGGCTATTCCCGCAGAGCTCTTTGGCACGGCCATGCGCACCAAAGGCGTGTCCTGGGGCGCCATGACTTCCTTTGCGTTCAACACTATGATTGGCCAAATCACACCCATTGCCATCTCCGCCATCGGCTGGCGCTTCTACATCATCTTCATTGTGTGCAATTTAACGAGTGCGCTCTTTTTCTGGGCCTTCTTGCCGGAGACGAAGGGGCTTAATTTGGAGGACATGGATGACTTATTCTACAATTCGCCAACCTTCGTGCCGGGTTCTCACTGGAAGCCGAAATCTCATATTGATATCGATGCGAAGCAGGTGGAGGAACAGGAAGAGAGTAGTATGGGAAATGGGAAAGTCAATTATGAGAGTGCTTCGGCGACAAATGAGCACCTTGAACGTATTCATACTCCCATCGTCTAAGGAGGCGGTCACTCCTCATGTGCTGATCGGGCTGTCCATCCTAATCATTTTGATATGCCGGAGTAGATTCCATTAGATATAGTTATGGTTTTTATTCATGGATTTAGTTACACCTAGATGAGAGTAATCTTCATAATTCCATACAACTTATTGCATATGGTAGTTTATACAGATATTCAAACCGATAGAATAAAGATACTTAACAATCATCTTGCATGAACTTAGTAATACGGAAAAGAAGTACTTGCGCTAGATCTATTAGAGCCATTCTCTTCTCCGATGTTCTCATCTTGGTCCTACTAAAGAACACCAAGCTTTTGTTGAAACTCATATCTAAACGGCTTGGTAAACCACTATTTTCGGTCTAACAGTAAATTATTGATACAAGGATCTAAGAACCGAAGGAAATGTGTCCGGGCTACGTCACCGTGCATTTAATGGCTTACTGAAGATCTCCCAGAACCGGCATCTCGGCTGCGTCGGCAACCGAGATCAGTTCTTTTTAGTGCCTGTAATCCATCCGATTAGTGTTTCAAACGCCGAACTGATGGGGTAGTGCGTCACCGCGCGATAGAGCTGCGCGGCCTTCGTCCGATAGGTGCAGGAAATATCGGCCGAAAAAGCCGAGAGTGAAACAACTTCCCGATGCCAAGCGGTTGAGAAGTTCCTTGAGAACCGTGAGATATACAAGAGCTTTGGTATACGTCTTACGATCTCTGCGCCCGCTTTTGTCTTTGACAAGCCAAAAAGAATAATGGCAGAAACAGTATTCCCGCTCAATACTGGGGCGAAAATTCCGGCCCTCGGATTTGGTGAGTTTTCTTGTCCGCCTTCGAAATTGACAGATATTCTGACACGTCCAGGCACGTGGCAAGCAAAGGCTGGAGAGGTAGAGAGAGCAGTGGAATATGCCCTCTCAATTGGATATCGCCATATCGACACGGCTTATAGCTACGGCAACGAAGACGAAGTTGGTCTCGGACTGAAGAGGGCGTTCGAGTCTGGTCTCAAGCGCGAAGATGTCTTCGTCACTACCAAGTTATGGTCCACGCACCATAGACGCGTGCAAGAGAATCTTGACATGAGCTTGAAGAAGCTTGGCTTGGATTACGTTGATTTGTACCTAATGCACTGGCCCGTAGCCATGAATCCAAGCGGAAACCATCCTATGTTCCCAGTGACGGCCGATGGAAGTCGTGATGTTGATTTCGGCAGGCACCATGTAGATACTTATCTTGACATGGAGAAACTTCTTGAGACAGGCAAGGTTAAGGCCATTGGCGTGGCCAATTATAGTGTCATGTATCTCGAAGAGCTTCTTGCACGTGCTTCAGTCGTTCCAGCCGTCAATCAGATCGAGAATCACCCACTGCTGCCCCAACAGGACGTTTCCGACTTCTGCAAGGCCAAAGGCATCCATATCACGGCTTACAGCCCCCTCGGCAGCACCGGCAGTCCGCTTTTGAAACTGCCCGTTGTGGAGCACATCGCCGTAAAGCATGGCGTCTCGCCCGCCAGTGTGCTTTTAAGCTACCACGGTATGTGTCATCTTACCTAGAGAGCTTCGCATATTATAACTGATTTATTCAATAGTTGAACGGGGTCATTCTGTTCTTGCCAAGTCCGTCACACCGTCTCGCATTGAGGCAAATCGCAAGGTTACCAAGCTGGATGATGTGGACATGGAGGCCCTCGCCGAACTCTCTTCTAAAGGGCCTCTGAAAAGACATGTTGACCCACAATGGAAGATAAATCTCGGGTTTCCAGATAAGCAATAGAGGAAGCCAACGCATCGTCCAGAAGGCTATCCATCAGAAGTTAAAGTTTGGCTTGGGTCATTTAGTAGAGGGTATAACCTGCAAAATTTGGTTAGGGGTGTATGGTAGATTACGGTTAGACTCACATGAGGTCATTTCCCGCGTGCTGCATTGTTATGTCTTATTATCCCATACCCCCCGCACATCTCTATAGATAGATCTCATAGGACATAATACCTCATGTAACGTTCCTTGAATTTCATAGTAACGCCGCAAAATTCTAATTCTTAGGTGTTACGAACTCCCTTACATAGGCCCAGATTGCCATTGCCATAGCCCACCAATAGCCGTGACATCAAAGAACCCAATTGGGAAATAGTTCTCATCAAACAACTCCGTGGGCTCTCCATACATGGCGAGTTGGCCATAATTGGTACCGAATTCATATCTGGCATCAATGCTGGGAAAGGAACTACCAGCGCCCACCTGCTCGATGCCTCCCTGAACGCCATTTCCTCGCTGGACCCCACCATTTTGCCTTTCCAAATTCGGCGCCATCGAGCGATCCAGCCGCTCCAGCATCTTGCTCAATCCACACGATATATGATATGACAAATGGCGATCACTTGCCCTCACTTCATTCAGCAACTTGATAACATGATCCACCATCTCGCGAATAAGAATACTATCGGTCCCCAAGCGGAAAGCTTTCCACTGCTGCTGTATCTTAAGGAGGAAAACAGCCGCGTACGTGATCATCGTGTGGAGATACAGCGGTACGCCGACTAGCGCATCTCTGATATCAGGTTCGTTAATAACAAGCTGCAGGATTGTCATTGCACACGAAATGGCGAGGCTCGCGTGTTCGCGGCGGGCGGCGGATATGTTTTGCGAGGAGAGTTGTTGAAGGCCGCGCAAGGAGAGGGAGTTGAGTTGCAGTTTTGCGAAGTGGTAGTGGAGAATTACACCCTTTGATGGATAGGATGATATATATGGGTTTGGGGCTGTAGAGTGTTAGATCTTGAAGTGATGAGAGGTTAGGTGTGCCGAACCTAGTTGCGGTTCCCATCTGACACGCCAGCTGTCTATCTCGACGTTCCATTGCCTTAGCCGACCTAGGTCCTCTTCTTCTAATTTCTGCTCTATATCAGGTCCAAATGCATTGTATATCTGTGTGAGGATAATGAATATCGCGACCTGGCTGTGAAGTCGAAAGTCTGCTTGGGTGATGCCGGGCAATTGCAAGAACTTTTCATGGAAAACAATAGATGAGTCATCTTGGATTACCGGTGGCCTCCCATATGCAATGCTAAAATGGTGATCGCAAACATATAGAAGGTACCAAAGTCGAGCCCCTTCGAAGTGCTCTCGGGATCCTTTTATCGCTCGAGAATAACTTTGGTGGAGGTTCAGCTCGGTTGCAATTCTTACAGCATGACCCGATAATTTCCCTGCGTGTATAATTAGTTTTATAACGAACATGATTATGCAATAGGAGCGTTCATAAACTGACAGCTGACATCTGACAACCAAAATGCACCGATGCAAAGTCCTCTGATGCCATCCATCGTGTGATAGCGATCCAGCATCGAATCGCGGACGAGGGTGAGGAATTCAGAATAACAGATATCAAATGTTGATGATCTGCCAGGAATATGAAGAGCCGTAACGGTCAAGATCGCGGCTAGCAGTAAAGATGAAGAGCGCCGAACCGATAGTAAATCCTCATGTGTAAGGACAATGCCTCCCCAGAGATATTGATTCAGTGACTTATCAAATATCTGGAACAGCTCCTCTGCTTCATTTATACTTATTTTACCCTTGGATATGAAATCATTATCCTCCAGTGATGTCGTTGTTCCATGTTGGAAGTATCCACGCGGATTGCTCCGTAAATTTCGGAGTTTAGTGACTTCATATAGACTTCCCATTGGGGCGGCGATTATAGCATCACTTCCAGGTTCATCAGCTCCTAGACGTTCTTGCGAGTTTTCTCGTGTCATTGCCATTCCTACAGCCTGGCTGGACCGCAATTCCTCTCGAAAAAGGTCTGGACTACGCTCCTCAGAAGCCAGAACCCTGTCGCCGAGCTCTTGAGTATGGTTTCCTAAAGAATAGGAGTGGCGCGATAATAAATCTGGCACGCCGGACGCGAAGCTCTCCAGAGCAGGCAGGGCTAGAGTACGCAAGATCTCGGACACGGCTGTCTGTAGCTGTCTGGATGTGTGCTCCATCCTGGCCTTCCATCTGTGATGAACATAAGCTTCAAGATTCCAATCTAGAGATCAACCCCAGGACTTACTCCACATCATCTTCGAGAAATGACTGTAAATTCTTGTTCACTATACACTGAAAGCCCCTCTTGCGGCATCTGGTACATGCGACTTCACCCTCGCGCAGGTCGCATTTGATTTTGCGTCGTTGACATTCAGTGCCTAGGGGTTGTTTCAACCGATGCTCAATGCCTTTCCGAGACTATGGATGATTATGTGCACGATATGACTTACATGCTTGGATCTTCCTCGATATCTTCGGAACTCTTGTCTTTGCCCTGCCTCCATCCGAAGTAGGAGTCATATGATCTGCTACAACGTGTGACTGCGGGGATCGCGGTCTGTCGCTGATGTCATAGTAGACGCGCTTCATGCCGCTGAGTCGCACGCGATCTTCATCCGCGGTAGAACACTGCAGCGACCTTGGAGTGTGTACTTCCTACGGATATGTCTCCGCGATGATCATTCAAATCAAAAAAACAATGAAATTCAAGGACGGGAAGATGACCGTATAGATTTCACATTTTTCAACTCGAGGGGCAACGCCCTAAGCGGGGAGAACGCCGCGGGGATCGACAAGCGCTAAAGTGTGGGGCAATTCCGGAGGGAAGAGCGGACCGACATGGATTGAACGCAAAACAGAATCCGGCAAAGGGATCTATTTTGCATCTCACTAATTGGTTTCATGGCCTGGGAGTAACCTAGGGACAAAATATACAATTTCAGGGCAACTTCTTCTCAGTATTGCGTTAAGAGACAATTTTGAACATTTCCACCACGAATATGCATTCACGGCCTTCACACAGGGTCGCCTTTGCCGGCTTGGGCGCCATGGGCTTCGGCATGGCGTCTCATCTTGTGAAAATTGGCCATCACGTTATTGGCCTCGACGTCTTTGAGCCATCACTTGCCAGATTCCGGGAAGCAGGAGGGAAAACCTCGCATTCGCCGCGAGAGGCTGCAGAAGGAGTGGAGTTCTTCATTTGTATGGTAGCCAATTCAAAGCAGGCAGATTCCGTATTATTTGATCCCGATAAGGGCGCCGTTGAAGGTAAGGAGTTTTACAATTCTATGTTCCATTTTATGTCAAGATCATGGATTTCTTACGTAGAAGGAATCAAGTTCATGTATGAATCTAATAAAATTCTTTAGCTCTTCCGTCAAATGCGACTATCATTATATGCTCAACTGTTCCTTCCGCATATCTCAAGCAGATTCAATCAAAGCTCGAATCTATGCATCGACGTGATATATTTTTGATCGATAGCCCTGTATCAGGAGGCACAGTCCGAGCAGCTCACGGGACGTTGACAATTCTATCATCTGCCAGTCCGGCAGCATTGGACCGGGGAAACCACCTGTTGTCAGAGATGTCTGAGAAGCTATATATCATTCCTGGGGGTATCGGTGCTGCGAGTAATGTCAAAATGGTGAATCAGCTATTAGCCGGCGTACATATTGCTGCAGCTGCTGAAGCTATGGGTCTCGCAGTCAAGATGGGACTGAATACCCGTCACGTTTATGATATCATTACCAATGCCGCAGGCAACAGCTGGATGTTTGAGAATCGAGTACCTCACATGCTTGACAACGATTGGACACCACATTCGGCCTTGGACATCTTCGTTAAAGACATGGTAAGACCCTAAAGCTGCGAAAATGGGGTCTGTGGCTGATGCTCTGAAGGGGATTGTTACTTCTTCAGCTCGATTACAGGAATTTCCACTTCCGCTATCATCGGCAGCGGAACAACTTTACCTTTCAGCATCTTCACGTGGATATGGCAAAGAGGACGACTCCGGCATAGTGCGGTTATTCACCCCTCAATCTACATCAGCAGTTCATGATCAAGCTATCAAGGAATCATCGGATAACAAGTTAACACCCACGGTAACACCAAATGAGATAGACAAAGTAGGATTCATTGGCCTCGGAGCCATGGGAATTGGAATGGCGACTTCCTTGGTTAAGGCCGGGTTTCGTGTGTGTGGATACGATATCTCTGCATGCTTAACTGCAGATTTTTTACGGATTGGAGGAAAGGCAGCAGCGGCAAAGTCACCTGCAGAAGCTGCAATGGATGCCAAAGTTCTTATCTTAATGGTACAAAATGCTTCACAGGTCGAAGACGTTCTTTTTGGATCAGGTAAAGCAGGGGAGAAATTGCCAATTGGCGCGATTGTGATTCTGAATTCAACTGTGCCACCTTCTTTTACTCGAAGTTTAAGGAGCCGTCTGTTAGGCTTGGGCAAAGAACTAGACCTTGTAGACGCGCCGGTGAGCGGAGGTGTCACAAAAGCTGCCAATGGACAGCTGACCGTAAGTGATCATAAATCCCCATATTTGGAACTTCACCTTACTGTGAATTCAGATTATCTGCTCTGCGAACAGCACTGCTTTGTCGAAAGCGAATCCAGTCCTTGTCGCCATGAGCGGAATGCCGGAAAACCTTCACTGTGTAGAAGGCGGCGTTGGTGCTGCTTCTTCCATAAAACTTGTTAACCAACTCCTTGCAGGAGTACACATTGCGGCAGCAGCTGAGGCTATGGCATTTGGTGCCAAGTTAGGTTTAGACACCAAGAGTCTGTATGAAATCATCAGAAACGCAGCTGGGGGAAGTTGGATGTTCGAAAATCGTGTTCCAGCGATGCTAGGAGCCGACTGGACGCCACATTCAATGCTGGCTATATTCGTAAAAGACTTGGGGATTGTACTCGATGAATCAAAAAGACTAAACTACCCTGCAATACTCAGTGCTGCAGCTCACCAGCTATATCTGATGGGTGCGTCTTATGGGTGGTCCCGAGAGGCAGATAGTGGTATTGTAAGATTATGGGAATTGATGACTGGAGTTTCTGTTACGAAGAGTGCAAAGCTGGATCCGCAATATGGACCCTCTTTTAAACCCCTGGAGTACCCCCAGTTGTCTCTGAAAGAGACGCTCAACGCTCTCCCAGCACCTTATGAGGGAGATGTCCTTAGTATCATTAAAGAACGAACCTCAAGTGACAACACTCCGTTACTTGTGATTCTTGACGACGATCCAACCGGTACGCAAACTTGCCATGATATTGCAGTTCTTACGGTATGGGATCTTGACACGTTACAAAGCGAATTCTCAGTTGCCCAAAGAGGATTTTTCATCTTGACGAACTCAAGGGCTTTACCGCCCGCAGAGGCGCAGAAACTCATAACGGCCATCTGCAAGAACATAGAAAAAGCCGCTAAAGCAACCGGCAAAGAATTCGAAATTGTTCTGCGAGGTGATTCTACACTTCGAGGTCACTTTCCTGAGGAGCCTGAAACAGTCGAAGAGATCCTCGGGAAAGGCAAAATGGACGCCTGGATCCTAGCTCCATTTTTCTACCAGGGTGGTAGATATACAATTGACGATGTTCATTATGTTGCAGAAGGTGATATTCTAGTACCCACTAGTCAAACGCAATTTGCCCAAGATGCGACTTTTGGATACAAATCTTCGAACTTGAGGGACTATGTGTTGGAAAAAGCCGGCTCAAAATTCACTAAGGAGAATATATTCTCCATAAGTATCGCAGATATTCGAAGTGGGCCTCGGAATGTGACTGAGCAGCTTTTAACTGCCCCCAAAGGGTGTGTGATCATCGTTAATGCCGCTGCTGAGTCAGACATGTTTGTCTTTGCCGCCGGTGTGCTTGCTGGTAAGTAATCACTTCCTAATCTACTCATGATTTGCGCGTTGTGCCTTAGCAAGTCTTTTAAGAATTGACGGAGTTGAATCACAAATAACCCACTGAGGTAAATCTAAGCTAACGAATCCTTAAGCCGAGCAACAAGGACGGAAATACCTCTACCGGACTGGTGCAGCCTTTGTTTCCTCACGACTAGGCATAAGTAGTATTCCACCACTATCTGCTTATGACCTCAACATGAATAACAGCACCACAGGAGGCCTAATAGTTGCTGGATCCTACGTACCAAAGACTACAGCGCAGCTCCGCTCTTTGCGCGAACGACGGGGCTCGAAACTCCACGTTATCGAGCTTCCAGTGGCAAATATGATTGACTCAGCAGCCGGCGAGGGCGCTGTAATGAACGCAGTCATTGCAGAAGCAAACCAGAGACTCAAAAGCAGCCAAGATGTTCTGATCATGACATCCCGGAAATTAGTCACCGGCGACGATGCGATTTCGAGCTTGAATATTGGAAGTATAGTCGCGGCAACGATTGTAAAAGTCGTGCGAAGTATTGAGACTAGACCGCGATATGTCATTGCCAAGGGGGGGATTACGTCTTCGGACATTGCAACTAAGGCGCTGAATATGAGGAGGGCAATTGTTATTGGACAGGCTGCGCCGGGTGTGCCGTTGTGGAGGTGTGAAGAAGAAACTTCTAAACATCGAGGTGTCCCATATGTAGTGTTTCCTGGTAATGTCGGAGAGGAAGATACCTTGGCGGAGTTAGTGGAGAGGTGGGCGTTTCCCTAAAGTAGTCATACATGAGGTTTGTGAGAATGTAGTCGACTGCTACAAATACGATTATGTCCAAGAAAGGGGGTGGCAAATTGTAAAACTCAAAGCCTGTACAGTCGAGTTTAGAGTTCTTTATATACGTGGCAGCTTGGGCTGGCAGATTGCGAGTCTGCAGAGCTCAGCTACGGGTCAATCAAACTCGTCAGTATTCATGGTACCGGGATATAGGCTGTCTTTAGACTGTTTTGTCCTTGTATCCGGCGGTAGGGAAATAGTTTGAGATAATCGAATTTCTCGTACATTTGAGGTTGACTTTGTGGCGACAGCCGGGAACGGGCCAAGGAAGTCCAGTTAAGGCAGACGCTCGAGTGATGTTCATTGCGGGAATCACTCTAGTTAAACACGTAAGAAAAGTAGTATCTGAGAAGAAGCAGTGGGCGTTTCCCACCTGAATATTTAGCTGGAATTTGTGCATAGAGACGGAGACGCGACTGAGACTCGACTGTGATTCCAAGTGTTGTCGGTACTCGTTCATGCCTAGCTTTAGTGTAGGCCCCTATTTAGGTGCCTACTTGGGTCTTTAAAAAGTGACATGTTTAAGGCACTTTAGTGTATAAATACCGGGCCTTAAGCCCAGTATGGTGGTCTAATTCCACAGTCGTTTAGGAGCATTCAGCCGTCGTCACTCCTTACGTAATCCGCCTGACTTGCCTGGCTAATCTTCTAGAACTTTCGATGAAAGTGATCCTGCTCAAGTCTTAAAGGTCGCTCTCAGCTGCAATAGAATCGAGTCGAACTCCGAATTGACGCCAGGAAGGTTCCATTCCTCTGTATTGGAATTGCGTATTTGGTTCACTACAAATATCTTTGTTGACGCGTTGGAAAACTCCAGTAAGGTAAATTCTCGGTGTTGAACTATCTTAGGACAATAGTAACCGCAAGTCTCCGGATTTTGAGAGTGATCCGCACACGCACTAAGTCATACTCTTGTTGCCTCCAAGCGCACCCAGCCAGCGAAACCATTTACACAGACCAAGCCATCTAAGTAGTAGCTCTCCAAAATCCATTGCCAAATCACATAGTTCGGGAGTAGGGTTGCATTAGCTCATCCTCCATTCTGCCTTGGCCTTATGCTAGCCTAGGCCTTAATGCTAGCCTAGTAGTGCTCTGCAAAACGATGCCCGCACTCACATTGACTGGGCCATGGTATATACGCATAGAAGGCTGAGCAACTGCATTCGCTGCAAGAACCATATCCGTCACTCGGAGCTCCATAATGTTTGCTAGTGGATACTACGCCTCCTTTGACACTTCCCTTTGTCTCGGAGCCATCCAAGACTTCACCGTGCTTCCGAAGTTCGCCAAGTAAGAGGCATGGCTCAGGTAGGGGTAGTGTATCCTTTTTCTGTAAGCATTTGCATCCAAGAACCTAGGGCTCACATACCATGGGAATAAGATACGATGGTGTAGTACAGTAAAAGAAATCACGGAGTCGCTATATGTATCTAACGAGGAATGACTGGATAGAGAGGTGAAGCTGAAGCGACTTGATAGCTATATGCATGCGCCCGTCGATGCAAGAATCCAAAGGTGCTCCCGGAGCCTGGCGGGTGGAAGCCCTTTTTATCCTCTACGATCACATTTCTAGCTTGGCGCCATTGTCTGCCACGTGTCGTGAGAACTGACAACCAATGCACCACAAGTTCTCATTGGCTGATACTAGAAAGTATCCCTGTATTTAGGTTCCTCGTATCCAACCAGAGTTGATCATCCTCCAGTGTTGGGCATCGGGTAAATCGCATCTGACGCCCAACACTGCTATAGCCAAATAAAAACTAAGGGTCGTAAATCGAACATGTGACGAATGGGACGACAAACAGCGAGAAACACACCCGATAGCCTAGCCATAAGAGAAACATCAGAAGGTTACCTGAACAATTACGTAATAGAGCACTCCAGAATTCTACAATTTGGATCGCGAACTTGCAGGGCAATCCACCGACGACGTAGAATTTATCGACGGGGAGTTATTTCTCTACCGTTTCCAAGGTTGAGACTCTGCTTATCAACTACTAGAGTAGTAAGAATAGCTTTAATTTAAGAGGTGTAGGTTAGTAATAATTTGGGCGGTAGGTTAGATATTTACAGGAAAAAAACTGGTCCTTGTGGGCAAATACAAATCAAATACTCAGGGAGTCGAGGTCGAGGTTGCTAAGAAGTGCGAGGGTTGAGCGTTTGGGGGTTGCA
>Ga0335072_10011583_pt1 | contig 12628 bp, 10 predicted proteins | sample Lox_Sample_21_FD_206725 | JGI IMG/M metagenome (GOLD analysis project Ga0335072, IMG submission 206725) | Soil microbial communities from Loxahatchee National Wildlife Refuge, Florida, United States - Lox_Sample_2.1 | ecosystem: Environmental > Terrestrial > Soil > Wetlands | place: USA...
CGCGTCCAGAAGTGACACGTTTTTCAGATCGACTTGAATACGCTTGCCCGTGTAGTCAGGATCGAATAGCACGTTGATGCCGGCGGCCTGACCGATCGCCTGGTAGACGGTCTTGCTGTCATTCACCATGTAGAGCGTAAGCGGCTCATTCGATAGGGGCTTGAGTTCAACAGGAGCTCCCATCGATTCAATTTCCTTTTGTTCCGCTGGGGTTTCGGCAACCCCGGTCATCGACGGCGGCGCCTGCTCGGGCTGCATGGCCCTGATTTTGGCGATCTCCTGCTCTGCGGCTTCGTTGCTCGGGTCAATCTCGACAGCGTGCAGGAACTCCATCAGAGCGCCCTGCTGATTGCCGGCCTGCAAAAGCTTGCGCCCCTTCCCCACATGCAGCGCAGAAGCCGAAATCCGCACGCGATAGAGAGCCGTTTGATAGCTCATCTCGTTCGGAGCCATCGACAAGGCCTTTTGATAATCGTTGTAGGCGGTGTCGTAATCCTGACGCGCCTCGGCTGCCTGACCCTTCTTGAAGATGGACTTCGCCGACTCCGCCTGGGCCGGGATACCGCCCATCCCTGCCATAACCAGAACCGCGAAAACCGTCAGCAGCAGGATCACCCCGGAAACGGGTCGCAAGCCGGCGCAACAGCGCTCTGCGTTCGCCCGACCCATCGTCGATCCGGTTTCCATGCTGGCCCCTTTCAGGTCGCGATGGTCGCATTCCCCGCAGATTCTGTAGATTGCGATTGCCATTGAACGAAGCCTCATTCTAACAAATCCTTGTTGTGGCGAGGCTTATTCTTCCGTTTCCATATCCAGCCGTGATCGAGCCTCCTTTGCTCAGGCAGACCGCTGAATCCGCACCGATGCTACGATGAATCCTTGAGGCTCTTTTGCCATGCCCCGCCAGTCCAGCCACGTGATCACCCAGCCCGATCGCACCGGACCTCAGAAGCCGGCGCGTCCTCGCGACCCAGTGGCCTCCGGCGAACGGGACGCCGCCCATAATCGCGCCGCCAGCCACAACTATTTCCTGCTCGAGAAATTCGAGGCGGGCGTGGCTCTGCGCGGCACCGAGGTCAAATCGATTCGTGAGGGCAAAGCCAATCTCAAGGACTCCTACGGCCTCATCAAGGACGGGGAGGCGTTTCTGCTCAATCTGCATATTGGGCCTTATTCGCACGGAAATATCGCCAACCACGACGAGACCCGCACACGTAAGCTCTTGTTGCACCGGGACGAAGTTCGCAGGCTACAGGCAAAGACGCAGATCAAGGGTCATACGCTCATCCCCACACGCCTCTATTTCCGCAATGGACGCGTAAAAGCCGAGTTAGCCGTCGCCAAGGGCAAACAGGATTGGGACAAGCGCGAAACCGAACGCCGCCGCGAAGCCGATCGCGAAGCCCGTGCCGCCATCAACGCCAATAAACATCGCATGGGCCACTGATCCCGCCCCACACCTCTAAAATGAATGTCTGAGGAGAATGATGCGGACAGAACTGTCTTTTACCCCGATGAGCGGCATTAGCACCGAACTCCTGGCCGTCCTGGCTGCCGACACCCAATCCGCCAAAGGCCGTGACGCCAGGCCCCAGCCTGTCCTTCTCACCGGCGATGAGGCCATCAAAGCCGCCGCGTTATCCGTCCTCGCCAGCGGAGAATTCAAGGCTGCCCCCAACGAAACCTTGCTTCTCCACGCACCCGCCGGTCTGACCGCCAAACGCCTGCTCATTGTGGGCATAGGCAAACAGGCCAAGGCCACGGTCCACAGCGTCCGCAATGCCGCGGGAACAGCCGTGCGCTTCTCCAAACCGCGCGGCATCCGCGAACTCGTCTTCGGGCTTCCCGTTGCAAACACCCTGCCCGCCGTGGCCAGCGTGCGGGCCGCTGTTGAAGGCGCATTCGTCGGCGACTTCGATGCCGACACGTATCGCAGCGACCGCAAAGACCAGAGCATCCAGTCCTTCAGCGTCGCCGCGCCGGCAGACGCCGACCAGGCCGCAAGCAAAGCCGCATTTGCCGAAGGCGTCATCATCGGCGAAAGCCAGAACTTCACCCGCTCGCTGGTCAACGAGCCCGGCAACAAACTCACTCCCACCATCCTTGGAGAACGCGCCACGAAAATGGCCGCCGAAGTCGGCTTGAAGTGCGACGTCTACTCAACCGACAAGCTGCACGAATTGAAGATGGGCGCCTTCTGGAGCGTCTCTCAAGGCTCCGCCGAGCCGCCAGCCCTCATCGTTCTGCGCTATGAGCCGGAAGGCGTCACAGAAGGTCCCACGCTCGGCCTCGTCGGGAAAGGCATCACCTTCGATACCGGCGGCATCTCCATCAAGCCCGCCGACAAAATGGAGCTGATGAAGTACGACATGGCGGGCGGCGCGGCCATGCTCGGCGCCATGCGCGCCATCGCGCTTCTCAAGCCCAGGGTGCGCGTCCTCTGTATCGTGTGCGCCGCCGAAAACATGCCCGATGGCAAGGCCCAGAAACCTGGCGACGTCCAGACCGCCATGCCGGTGGCCGATGAGAAGCCCGGCAAGACCATCGAGATCATCAATACCGACGCCGAAGGCCGTCTCGTCCTCGCAGACGGCATTACCTACGCCCGCCGCCTCGGCGCCACCCACCTCATTGATGCAGCCACGCTCACCGGGGCCTGTGTCGTCGCTCTCGGCACCATCAACGGCGGGGTCTTTTCCAACGACGACCCCACCTTCGACAAATTCAATGCCGCCCTTTCCACCTCCGGCGAAAAGTTCTGGCGTCTGCCCGTCAGCGACGAGTACGCCGAGATGATCAGGTCCGATATCGGCGACATCAAGAATACCGGTGGGCGTCACGGGGGCGCCATCACAGCGGCGGAGTTTCTGCGTGCCTTTGCCGAAGATACTCCGTGGATTCACCTCGACATCGCCGGCATGGCCTGGATCGAAGACGCGCGCCCCCACATTGCCAAAGGCCCCAGCGGCGTCGCCGTGCGATCGGTCCTCGAATGGGTCCGCAGTTACCAATAATCCGCTGCCGGAACACCAGAGGACTTTAGCTCGACAAATCTCGCATAAAACGAAGACAACAAGGAACTTATGCCCAGACACCCCTGAGGGGGACTACTTCGTTGCCTTGTCGATGAATGCCTTCAGGTCGTCGCTCAGATGGTGCAATGCTTCCACATTCAGGTAGATCATGTGCCCCGAGGGATAGTAACCGAACTGCACATTGGACCGGAGAGCCGGATCCAATTCCATGTGGTCGAGATCGTATTCGGTGGCAAAGAAAGGAGTGGCAAGGTCGAAATACCCATTGGCTGAGAAAACACGCAGGTGCGGATTCTTGCGGAGCGCGTTGGCAAGGTCTCCGGCCACATAGGGCTCCGCCTGCTCGCCGCCGGGTCCGCGACCGCCGCTCGGTGGCCGGTGCTTCCAGTCCCACTGGCCGATATCGTTCGCGCTCGGGCGATAGGTTTCTGTCGATTGGTATTTCAGATCATTTTCGAGGTAGTTGTTCAGAGCAGCCACAAAGGCGCCGCTGATGCCTGCGTCAGAGGGATCGTAGCTGGGGACCTCGCCCGCCGCGTCCACATCTTCGCCCTCAAAGCGCATGTCATAGCGCCCTAGCGTTTTGCGATCGTCGCGCAGCACTTCTTTGCGGAATCGCGACGGAGAGATGCGCAGGTTTGCTTCCTTGATGTAGTCCACGCTGAGCCCTGTAAAGTGGCTCACCTGCCTGGCAATCTCGTCGAGTTTGGAGGCAGGAAGATTGTCTCCTTCAAACAGGGCCTCCGCATACGGGCCTGATGCGAACTCCCGCGCCTGTTGTACCCAGGTCGAAACATCGGCCGGCTTGTTCGGAATTTTGTCGAAATACCATGCCGCAGCCGCATAACTCGGCAAGTTGAAGATGTAGATGTTGTCATAGCCCGGAGCGCGAATGCTGTAGTTCAAAATCGATGAAATCAGCACCACGCCATTCAACTGCACTCCATGATTGAACAGCACATCGGCCAGCGCCGCGGAGCGTGTTGTGCCATACGATTCTCCGATAAGAAACTTGGGCGAATTCCATCGCTGGTTCAGCGTAATGTAGCGCTCGATGAAACGATCAAACGCCTGCAGGTCCTGATCCACGCCCGCAAAATCCTTGGCTACGCCCTTGCCCGCCGCCCGTGAGTACCCTGTCAAGGGCGCGTCAATGAAAACCAGGTCCGTCTTGTCCAACAGCGAATACTGGTTCGGCACCAGTTTGAACGGCGGGCCTGCCGTCGGTTTTGGACTATCCGTCTCCACGCGCACCGGTGAGAATGAGCCCATGTGCAACCAAAGGGTTGCTGAACCGGGTCCGCCGTTATAGAGAAAGCTCACCGGCCGCGAGTTGGGATCGGCTCCATCCAACGTATACGCCACGTAAAACATGCTTCCGTACGGCTTGTCATCCTGCTCGCGAATAAGCAATGTCCCCGCGGTCGCCGTATACTTCAGCGTTTTGCCGTCAAGAGACATCTCATGATGTGTCGCAACGGTTCGTTCCGGCGGAATTGGCGCGTTTTCCTTGTCCCCTTCCTTGTGTTGATCGCTTTGTGCTGCGGGCGTCTGTGCAGGGTTTCTCTCCTCCTGGCTCTGGGGTTCCTGACCTCGAATTTCCAGTGCACCAGCCACTGAACTAAACAGCAAAAGCGCTCCAAGCGCAACCATCCCATGCACTGATTTCATAAGCAATATGCCTCCGGGGAACCGCCGCAAAGACGTCCAACGACCCTGCATATACTGACCGCAACAATGCATGCATGGTAAATCAACCCTCGGGCCGGCGCACCAGTCATGGGCCCAGGCAGTCTCCAACTCGCCGGCTCGATGCAACCCGAAAGCGCCCTTCGACCCTCAAAGAGATAGAGTTTTGAGCGGCTCAAAATTGCCCGACCTGATGCGGAATTGAGCTTCCTTCGGATCATCGGGCTCGTGCGGCTCATCTGCGAATCCCGGTGCGTTGACATGAGTAGCCTGTCTGTCCCTCGGATGCACCGACGTCAAGACCGATTCATCCTACCCAGTCTGCACCTCGTGTTGACTTGCTTGGTCTTTGTGCTCTTCGTCGGGTGCGGAGGCTCAAGCATGGTGTCGACGCAATCCAATGCCGCGAACACTCCTGTTGTTCCCCGAAGCCGGCACATCGTCATGGTGATGGAAGAGAACCAAAGCTATGCCAGCGTGGTAGGCGATTCATCTGTCTGGCCCCATTACAACAATCTGATCAGCCATGGAGCTTTGCCAACCAACTATTTCGCCAACGCGCATCCTTCAATTCCCAACTACTTCATGCTGACAACCGGGCAGACACTGACCAGCAACGACAACTCAACCGCGGTATGGAACGTCGACAATCTCGCCCGGCGCATGCTGGCGGCGAACGTCACGTTTCGTGTCTACGCTGAGGGAATATCCCGCGGTTACGTCGGTGGAAATTCCGGCCTCTACGTCATCCGCCACAATCCCTTCGCCATGCTCTCCGACGTTGCTGGAAATTCTCAGGTCGCCAATAACGTCATTTGGCCATTCACGCAGTTTGCCAAGGATATCGCCGCCAAATCCCTGCCTGAGTTCTCCTTCATCGTGCCCGACATCAATGACGACGCGCACAGTGCGTCGCCACAGATTGCCGACGACTGGCTGCAATCGAATATCGTCGAGCCCTTGTCGAGCGACTCCGCGTTCCAGCCCGGTGGCGATGGCCTCCTCATTGTCAACTTCGATGAATCCGTGACCAGCGACACCGCTCATGGCGGAGGTCACGTCGCGCCTGTCTTCTGGGGACCGATTGTGATGCCCGGTTTCCGGCAGCAATCCGGCACCGTCTACCAGCATCAGAGCATGCTGCTCACCGTCATGCAGGCGCTCGGACTCACCAACCCTCCTGGAGCCGCCGCAAACGCGCCTTCTATGGGCGAGTTCTTCGTCCAGAAATAAACCGAACCACCGCAGGAATGAGGCACTATTTGTGCTCTGGGTGCGGAATCAGTCCCTGCGCTCTGAGCCAATTCTCCAGCAGGTTTGGCCATTGATCGAGCGCCGGGTCTCCTGATCCCAGCCCCGTTCCGTGGGGACCATTGGCAAAGATATGTGCCTCGGCCGGAACACCCGCCTTCACCAGCGCCTCGTAGAAGCGCAAACCCTGCTCCACCGGCACGGTCTGGTCATTGAACGTGTGATACCAGAAAGTTGGCGGCGTCTCCCTGGTGACGAATAAATCGGGCGAATATTTCTTGCGCAATTCTTCGCACTCGTCCATCAGGTTGAATTCCTTGCAGTAGCTCAAGTGCGAGGTATCGGAAGAGATCGCGCCAATCCAGGGATAGCCGAGCACGAGATAGTCCGGCCGGCTCGAAGCGCGGTCGATTGCATCTTCTGCATCCGGATTTCCAGGCACGAACTGCGTTGCCGCCAATGCGGCCAGATGTCCGCCCGCAGAGAATCCGATCAACACAATGTGTTTGGGATCAATCCGATAATCCTCGGCCCGCGCCCTCACCAGTTGAATCGCTCGACGTGCATCGAGCAGAGGGACCGGCAGCAGGTAGCCATTCACGGGAAGCCGGTAACACAGGATAAAGGCGCGAAAACCGCGCGCGGCAAACCAATCCGCGATCTGCCTTCCCTCAAGATTGGCGGCCAGCCAGGTGTACCCTCCGCCAGGAAAAATCACCACTGCCGATCCATTCCCGTCGCCTTGCTGCGGGTCAAAGATGGTCAGCGTGGGTATATCTTCACAACGCTTTCCATGCGCCTGCGGAGCATCGCCCGGCCACAACCGAATGGTCTGAATGCCGAGGAAGTCATTGTTCTCGCCGGGCACAGCACAAGGCGGCTTCTCCGCACGGGCAAGAGCGCACACAGCCAGTATCGCGAGCAGCATAGTCAAAAATCTTCTTTTCACGGGACCCTCACCGAGGTTCGGAAGGATTATACGAAATTACGGTTGATTGTCGGTTCTCAGGCCATTTAGTCGTCAGACCTAAAGCCAAATCGCCTTGTGCCCCGGACAGGTATCGACCGCCTGTTCCGTCAGATTCTCAGCCAGTTCGAATCCATAGCGTCCGAAGTAGTACGCCGCTCCATGCAACCGTTCCTGCAGTACGCCACCCGGATACAAGGCACGACTGATGGCTTCTGCATGCCGCTTCAGCGAGTCCTCTCGTTGCAGCTGGAAGTTTGCCGCCAGCCGGCGCAGCCGGTTCATCTGGTACCGCATTTTGCTCGCCGCGGTTTCAGCGGAACGGCCCAGGCCGGCGTCCAGCGCATGCATCCACTCGAGCAGCGGAAGCAGTTCTGCATCGAGAGCGGTACCGGCCGCGGCCAGTTTCCGTTTTCCATCGACGGGCATAGCGCGAGCGGCCAGCAACTGGGCGAGCGAATCGAGTGTCTCGGCAAAGACTCTCTCCAGTGTCAGTTCGTGCTTCTTCAGCAGTTCGCCGATTGCCGGCTCGATCAGCGTGGCGCTGAGCCGCGGTTCAGCCGGCGTCATCCGCCCAAGAATCCGCTCGTAAAGTACTGCCGACTGCGCAAAATAGGAAATTTCCGCAGGGCCGCCAATCGTCAGCGAAGTCGAGAGCAGGTAATCCTGGAAAACAGGCCGCAGAAGCGCCGAAGGCGAGACCCGTTCAGGCTCCGCTTCCAGAATCGCGACCAGGTCCCCTGTCGAAAACCGGTCCCGCCCCGCCTGCCACAGACCGTTCGGCTCTTTGGAATTCGGCGCCATTCGCTTCAATGCCAGCCGTGCTCCACTGCGCTTATCGATCAAAAACAGCAGGCTTGATTGCGCCGCCACCGCAACTTGGGCGTGATAGCCGGCCGCTTCCAGAGCCTTGTTCCGCTCTATCAGGGCCGCGTGCAGTTCGTCGGAGCGCTCAAGCGCCGCTCGCAGCACCGGCGAGCCTATGCGATGCAGGTCTCGCCCACCCGCATCCAGCACCAGCAGTCCCTGCGCCGCAAAGACTTTGGAGTAGAACTCCGCAAACGCCTGCCCGAATGTTCGGCCTGGCCGATATGCTGCCGCCAGCGCCTCCATCGCATCCGAGTAACCCACCAGTTCCCACGCCTGTTCCAACAAGGGAGCGATCGATTCGTTCATCAAGACGCTGCCTACCGGTACTGGCTCTGCAGGCGTCTTGGTGTACTCGAGAGTGCGTAGCTCTTTCCGCGCCGGCAAAACCACATGATTAATCTCGGCAAAATCGTGATCTTCGGTCGCCAACCAGAAAATCGCTGCATGAGGTTTGCCCACCGTGGTTGCCTGTCGAGCTCTTGCCAGAGCCGTCGCCGCCTTGAACGGAGTGAAGAGCGATCCGCCGAAAAGTCCGACCTGCTGTCCAGTCACCACAACGCCCGATCCGCCCCTCAAAGCATCGAGCTGCTTTTGCGCCGCACTGCCGGCCGCTGCCGGATTTTGCGCGGCAATCAATTCGATGAGTTCCGCCCAATGCGCTGGAACTTCCGGACGCGCCTGCCAGCCATAGTCTGCCAGCGCCGCTTCGTAAAAGGTCCGCACCTTCGGAGCGCGCGCACAGAAATCTCGAAAGAGCGGATGCAACCCCGGTATCAAGTCGATGGGATGACAGTCTGCGGTGGGCAACGTATTCACTTCCAGGGGGTGTGACGTGGTCGAGTCCTGGTCTTGGCATTAAACCGATTGTGTTAAGGATGCCATGGCAGGCCTTATCGATGCACAACAGCGTGATTCCATCCGAGCATTCCGAGAGCCCGCGCTCCGGTGCGTATACTGCTCTTGTCAAAGATTCGAGGAGAGGAACCCTGGATGCCCAAGACCGCAAAGGCCAAAAAGGCCGCCGGAAAATCAAAAGCCGCCAAGCGCCAAGCGGCGAAGCCTACGACGCAGGGCGCCGAACTGATATCCGAGAAAGCTCAGCTTCTCAGCTCCGAGATTGTTTATGAGGGGCCTCTTTTTCGTGTCCGGCACGACAAAATCATTGAGCCAGGCGGCCGCCAACGGGAGCGCGACGTCATCCGCCACAATGGCAGTGTTGTCATTCTCGCCCTCGATAAGTCCTCCAGCAAGAAAGATCCCTGGATCGTGATCGAGCGGCAATACCGCCATGCGGCCAATCAGTATCTGTGGGAACTGCCTGCCGGAAAGCTTGACGCCGGCGAGGAGCCCGTCGCGGGCGCCCAGCGAGAGTTGGAGGAAGAAACCGGCTACCGCGCCAAAAAGTGGAGCCCGCTGGTCGAGTACTACGCCAGTCCCGGGTTTCTCGGGGAAACTATGATCGTATTCCTGGCCGAAGGACTGGTCGCAGGCGATGCCCACCCTGAAGAGGACGAGCACATCGAGTTCCGCCTCGTGAAGCTCTCTGACCTGATCAAAATGATTGACAAGGGCGCCATCAAGGATGGCAAGACGCTCACCAGCATTCTCTTCTACGCCCGAAAACTGGCTCAGAAAAAGAAAAAATGATGGATTGGAGCCTCCCTGCATTTCAATCGATTCAATAGCTTCCGTCTGGGGCGCTGCGTCTTGCATCAAGCCTGTACCACTTTGTGAACACTTCCCGGGAAGTTTGAATCAACCTTTCCTGCGGTTTGATCGTCATAGAGTTTAGGCGGCCCGCGTCCCTCATTCCCTCGCTCGCCGCAATCACATTGAAACTGCAAGAAAGGCACAAGCCTGTGGCTCAGTACAAAGGCAAAGTGAAGTGGTTCAACAACGCCAAGGGCTACGGATTCATCGGCCGTGAAGATGGCCCTGATGTCTTCGTTCACTACTCGGCGATTCAATTGGACGGTTACAAAACACTGAAAGAGGGCGATGACGTCGAGTTTGACATCGTCCAAGGCCAGAAAGGTCCGCAGGCGGATGCAGTTATCCGGCTGAAGGACGCCGCCCATAGCGCAGCTTAGTTTCTTTATCGTTTCCAGGAAGTCGCAATTATCTGGAACGTTGCAGTGATAGGTACGACTGGACCCTCAAGCAAGACCACCGCACGTGGTACGGGATGTTTACGCCTTGTCCCGCGGCTATTGTCACCATGTGGCTCTGCCCTCGGCGCGAGTTCCAATTTCACCCGCCAGTTTTGATCCCTGATTCATAACCGAAACGTCACCGCGATCATCCATACTGATCGCGGAGACTTTTCCATGGACAACCTCACCATGGCTCGGCTAATTGCCGAGACCGCCGACCTCATGGAAATCAACGGTGCGGACAGTTTTCGCATCCGCAGCTACCGCCGTGCCGCAGAGTCCGTGGAGCAAACGACGGTGGATCTGGCTACGATCGCGCTCGATACCGCCCGACTGCTTGAGATTCCGGGAATCGGCAAGAGCATGGCCGCAAATCTGCAAGCCATCGCCACCACTGGCACGCTCCCGCTGCGCGACGAGTTGCTCGCCAAGTATGGCGCGGGCCTTCTTCAACTCCTCAAGCTGCCGGGAATGGGTCCCAAAACCATTGCCCTTCTTTGGGACGCCGCTCAGATCTCCAGCATTGATCAGCTCGCCCAGGCCATCGATGAGGGGCGCCTCGCAGGTTTGCCGCGCATGGGCGCAAAGCAGATTGAAAAGCTTAAGAGGGGCATTGAGGACTACCGGCGAAGCGCTGGCCGATTCCGCCTCGATGAGGCCGAGGAAGCAGCCGAGCGTATCTCTTCGTATCTACTTGCGTTTGAAGGTATTGAACATGTGACTCCGGCAGGCTCCCTTCGGCGCGGCCGCGAAACGGCCGGCGATCTCGACCTTTTGGTCACCGGCCCTGCTTGCCTGGTCGAGAAGGCGGGTGCTGCTGTCGATTATGTGGTCGCCTATCCGGGAATTCACAGCATGATTGCCAAGGGAGAAAACAAGGTCAGCTTCTATCTTTCCAACAGTCTCCAGGTAGATGTACGACTGCTGCCGCCAGCCTCCTATGGCGCTGCCTTGCAATATTTCACCGGCTCAAAGGCGCATAATGTCTCGCTCCGCCAGCGTGCTCTAAAAATGGGCTACACCCTTAGCGAATGGTCGCTCGCCAGGCTCGATGACAATTCCACTGTGGCGGCGGCCACCGAAGAAGAGATATACTCCGCCCTCGGCATGGACTGGATGCCGCCGGAGCTCCGCGAGAACCTCGGCGAAATCGAGGCCGCAGCCCGCCATCAGCTTCCTCGACTGATCGAACCGGCTGATTTAAAAGGTGATGTGCACATGCACACCGACGCCACCGACGGCCACAACTCCATTCGCGAGATGGCCGATGCCGCTCTCGCCCATGGCTACCAGTACATTGCCATCACCGACCACTCCAAGAATCTTGCCATGACCAATGGTCTCGACGACGCACGGGCTCTCGAGCACATTCGCCGCATCCGCGAAGTCGACCGGCAAATGGAAGGCCGGATTCGTGTTTTCACCGGGATCGAAGTCGATATCCTCGCCGACGGTTCTCTGGACCTTGACAACGAAGTCCTGGCGCAGATGGATGTTGTCATCGCCAGCGTTCACACCCGCTTCGAACAATCACGCGATGAAATGACAGCCCGCGTTCTGCGCGCTGTCGAGAATCCGTACACGAAAATCCTCGGCCATCCGACAGGGCGTCTTCTGCTCCGGCGCGAACCGTTTCAGATCGATCTGGGCGCCGTTCTTCGACGAGCCGCCGAACTGGGCGTCGCGGTGGAACACAACGCCGCCCCTGAACGCCTCGACCTGTGCGACCGCGATTTACGGCTTGCCAAGGAACTTGGCTGCCGAATCGCTATCAATACCGACGCCCACAACCTGCGCGATCTCGACAAGATGACCTACGGCCTCCGCCAACTGCGGCGCGCCTGGCTCGGCCCGGGCGATGTACTGAATACCCTGTCCCCTGACGAATTTCTCGCCGCGCTCCGACCTCGCCCCTGACCGATTCGCGAATTGACTCCATTCAGGGAGCAGCAAAAGTGTCGTTTATCAATGAACCACGAAGCCCATGGCTTCTCTTGTGCAACTGGAGCTAAGATAGTTCGCTATGAGTCTGCTTCATCAGGAAAACCAGCCGGAACTCGACGACGCGGCGCGCGGCGAATCGTTGACCAGGGGTACCAGCCACGTCGTATGGGCCAGCATCGCGGCCACGGTCATCGTCTCGGTCGCCATCGCTCTCTACATCATTGCGGGCCAAAAGCCGCCCGTTGCCACTGGCGAAGTCGTTTCTGTCTGGGCGCACCCTATGCACACAGTCACACCCGCCTTCGACGCCGGGGGCGCACCCGTGCCGCAGGATTCCTTTGACCAGGTTCTCGTCTTCACCAGAGTCCGGCTTCACAATCAAAGCAAGGGACCGCTCTTCCTGCACCAGATTCTGACCAATTTGACGCTTGCCGACGGCATTCATTCGAGCTACGCCGCTGAAACCTCGCAATATGATCGAGTATTTTTGGCGTATCCCGATCTTGCTGCGTGGCACGAGAGCAGCCTGTCTCCTGAATCGACTCTCGAACCGGGTCAATCGACAGAAGGCACTTTCGTCTCCGCCTTCCGTCTCTCAAAAGAACAGTGGGATGCACGCAAGGGCCTGAACTACTCTTTCAGTTTTCGCTACCAGCCCGTGGTCACACTCACTCCAAAAGTCGCAGTTACTGAACACTAGGCGGAGCCGGAGCATTTTT
>Ga0335072_10011584_pt1 | contig 12628 bp, 4 predicted proteins | sample Lox_Sample_21_FD_206725 | JGI IMG/M metagenome (GOLD analysis project Ga0335072, IMG submission 206725) | Soil microbial communities from Loxahatchee National Wildlife Refuge, Florida, United States - Lox_Sample_2.1 | ecosystem: Environmental > Terrestrial > Soil > Wetlands | place: USA: Florida...
GTCAGCGGTGTCCCGTTGACCGTAACCGTGAAGGTCGCAGTGCTGGTGGCTCCCGAGGTGTTGGTGTAAGTGACGGTGTAGACGTTGCTGGGTGAAGGCAAGGGAACAGCATTGATCTGTCGCGTGCTGGCCATATAACCATTCGGCCCGGTCCAGCTCCAGCTGCCCCCGCTGATATTCGTAGGCGCCAGATTCACTCGGTCGCCTACGTTCACCGTCGCGCTGCCGGCCTGCTGCCACGCGCCCCCATTCACCTGAATGTAGGGTGTCAAGGGCGTGGGGGCAGGCTGGGTGACGGTGAAAGTATCGTAACCAAAGACCGCGCAGCCACTCGATCCGCCTGGGAAGTTTTCCACAAAGACGTCGAACGTGGCTGCAGTGGCCACCAGACTGCTGGGAACTGTCACCTGGAGTTCAGTAGAACTGACATACGTCACGGGGTTCAGATACGTGCCGTTGACTGCAACCAGAGACCCCGCGGTGAATCCTGTGCCGTTGATCGTGAGAGTGAAGCTGGAGGAACCGGCGACCACAGAACCCGGGCTCAAGCTCGTAATGGTCAGGGGCGTATCGGTGGTATTGAAATTGGCGTAGACCAAAGTCTCGTTATTCGCCGTCAGGTTCCCCGGATTGCTCGTTCCGTTCAGATCATAGGTCCAGCCGGCAAAGGTCCAGCCGCTGTCCGGCGTGGGGGTATAAGTCAGTTGCGTTCCCCACGGATAGAAGCCACCGTTGGTGGAAGCTGGAGTAATGACCGCTGTTCCTCCGCAGGGGGGAAATCCAAAGTTGGTTGCGGGTTGGTATTGAGGGGTGACCGTGGCGGTGTAGGTGGCGTTCGCAGCGGGTAATCCGGCCGTTGAGTGGGTGTACGCTCCGCCGTCGCTCCAGTTTGAAAACGCAAACTCGGTATTGATGCTGTACGGTTGCTCGGGAGGATTGGTCCTGGTGTCGCCGTTGTAGGTCAGTGATAACACGTGCATCGTGCCTGCGTTCCACGCGCTGCCGTCGTAGGAGGGATCGGGCGAGAAGCTCTTGGGGGTGTTCCAGAATCCGTCATCGACATAGGCCCAAAGGTTGGGGCTGAACCCGTTCTGGATCGTATTTGAAGGTACGACGTTGATCGTGTAGACCGCATAGTTTGTAAACTCTGCGTTTACTGCAACGGGATTACCGGTATCCGGCACAAAGAAGGTCTTTGGGTTTGCCGACAGCCCGCCGGGCAACCAGAAATAGGGAAATTGCGCATTGAATTCGTAGAAGTTGTAACCCGAGGTTGGCGAGGCAGTGAGGGTGGCCTGCTGACGCGCGACAAAGAACTCTCCGCTCGCTCCGGAGTAAGTCTGAGGTAGCGGAGAGACGTCTACACCGTTCCCTGTTGGCGTTGATGGGAAGACCGTCGCCGTGTAGGGGACCAGCTGAATGAAGTTCGCCGTGTAAGTTGCGATTGCGGGCTTGTTGGTGGGAAATGCGGGACTTCCGTTGCCTGGGGCGACCGTGATGGTGTGGGTTTGCTGGGTTGAATCGCTCCACCGGCCGTAAGTGTAGTAGAACGTCGTCGAGGTGGTGCTGTTCTCGATGTCTCCGGTCAGCGTTTGCACGCCATCGGGGACGCTGATGGTATGAGTATCGTTCAGGTTCCAGGTGGTGAAGGTGTGGGGGGTGGTGTAAGTAACGTTGTCGACGATTACCTGGAGTCCGACCGGGTTCGATGTGACCGTAACCGTTGACGGCGCAGCGCCATACAGGCGCAGGATTGCTTCCTTATCTCCGGCCGAGTAGTCCTGGTTACCCGCTCCTGGCACGCCTTCGGTTCCCTGGAGAGGAATGCCGGCCGGAATCGTCTCGATTACCGGGCCGCCGTTCGCCGTATCCACGAACGAGGGGTACTGCATCACCGAGGCGTAGTCGTAGGAGGTAAGCAGCTGCTGATTCTGCATCTGGATGGCAAAGTTTGAGGTCCAGCTCCCCTTGATCACGTTGGCGTAGTTGACGGTGACGTACGTATCGCGATCCGTGCGCGTCATCTCGTGATAGAGGCCGAGGATGTGGCCCATCTCGTGGAGCAGTGTGGCCGCGTTGCAGTCGGTGTTGCAGTTCAGGCTGACTGATCCGAAGTTATTCCCCGGATAGCCGATGGTGTTGACGTCACCTCGGCCACCGGTGCCGCTGAGCGTGACGTCGACCCATGTGCCCTGACCTGAAACCGGCGTCCACTGCACGACTTGCGTGGCACCGATCCTGAAGTCCGCATTGAAGGTGCTGACGGCATTGGCAAAGGTCGGGCAGGTGTCGCCGGCGATGCAGCCGTGGTCATCGTAGTAGATGACGCCGCCTGGCCAGGTGGATCCGGGATCGGCCACGCCGACTGAGGCCGGCTGAGGGCTTCCCTGGGCGAGGGCGACGGCGTTGAAGGCCAATAGAATGAACGCCTTGAAGGAGCACTGCAGAGACCTGGGGACGAAGCCCCGGAGACGAGACTGAACAGGCAGCATGGGGCACACACTCACACGAAGAGGTGCGGACCGGGGTCCGTTTGGGGGAAGAGTGCCATGATGCTCCCATGAGGTTGCGCGGGTGTCAATCGATTCGAGGAAGGATGGTTCAGCCTGCGGCTGGGCGTGTGGAATCAGGGAGATGCAGGGGGTTGCGGCTGTGATGTTAACGATATAGTTAACGGCAGTCCGAAGCTCGCAGCTGAAGCTGCCAGTTGCCGGAGCTGTTAGCGGGGGGTCTAAACTAGGCGGCTCCGTGTCTCGGGCGTGGTTGCGCTCGTGTCAACGAGTTCGAAAGTCGTGGTGCCGGGGGTCTTGGAATTGAGCATTCACGATGTCGGGGGCGGCTTGGCGCTAACGTGGAATCAATGAGTTGAGCGGGCCAGGGTCAACGCCAACGAGACATTTAACAGTGTACAAAGCCAACTCGTGGTATGTGCAGCGACCCTCCGGTGCCGAGCAGTCACCGGGGGGCGCGTTCGGTGCAGGGAAGAGATCCAGCGATCCCCGCAGCAGCAAGAGGAACTCCGAGGAAAGGGCGACCGGCTTTATTTTTTCTCTCCGTGGGTCGGCGTCCAGCGGAGGCCGGCGGAAAATGTCGGCTGATAGTACTCACGCTGGATCATGTACTGAGGACTGCCCTGGTAGAAGCCGAAGACTTCGTTATTGAGGTTCAGACCGGACACTACCAGATTCAGATCGTGTCGCAGTCCGATGATACCCTGTGCGTCTACCTGAATGTGCGAGTAAAAGTAGATATCGCTGAGAGGTCCGTTGATTCCTCCAGGTGTGCCGTCTGCATACTGGTAACCATAAATACTTGCCTGGTTGTAGGAGATTCCCATACGCAGCGAGTAGCGTCCCTTATCATAAGTAGGACTGATGTTGAACATGTTCGGCGAATTGCGTAGCAGGCGAGGATGATCGGAACGACCCGGTATTCCGCTGGTGCTTGAACCTATGTAGCTGTAGTTGGCTGACAGACCAAGTCCGCCGAGAATCCCGGGCAGGGCGGAGTAGTGCTGGAGGTAGGAGGCCTCAAAGCCGCTGAGCCATGCACTGCCTGCATTTACCGGTTGAGTGTACTGGTAGGTTCCTAAATATTGTTGGGGCGCCCCTGGCGGAAGGTAATTCTGTAGTACGCCTGTCCCCGTGACGATGGGGTCGTGTAACGACTTATAGAAATAGCCGACGGAGATAATGCCAAGCGGTTTGAGGTAGTGATCGAAAAGCACATCAACATCATCGCCAGTTTCAGCCTTTAGATTGGCGTTGCCGAAGGTGATGCAGTCGCGGTTCGACCCGTTGCAGTCCAGAGAATAGCTAAACGGCTCCGCGATATCCTGGGGATCGGGTCGTGAAAGACCGCGGGCATAGATCAGACGCACGTAGCTATCGGGTCCGGCGTTGAAGCGGAGCGATGCGCTGGGCAGAAGGGTATAGTAGGAGCCCGTATAGGCGTTGGGCGTAATCTGGCTGGTGTCATTATTGGCAGCCAGATTGTGAACGCCATCGAAGGTGCTTTCTGCACGCAGACCGGCAATGAAGCGAATGCCATGAGAGAAGTCGATGGTGTTCATCAGGTACCCAGCACCGATTTGCTCAACTATGCCGAAGTCCTGAAGATCGCTACCCTGAGTGCTGCTGGCGGTGAAAAGGGTGGGGTTAGCATTGGCGTATGCCAGGACGTCTTCGAGCGAGACGTTATAACCCAGCTGATAGGCGCCCCCGTTGTAGTAGTTGTGGTTAATGAGACGGTTAGGGAACCGCGACATGCTGACGGTGCCATTGGCTGTGAGGTTCAGCACGTATGCGTCGGAGTATTTGTGTTCGTTGCGGAATTCGCCGCCGCCCTCGATGACCGCGGAGTGGTTGCCGACGTGATATTGCCAGGCACCCGAGCCGCCGACTTGCAGGTTCAGCTGAGCAGCTGTGCCCTGATCGCGGCTGATGCCACCCAGAGTCGGTGTCATGGCAAAGTTGGCCGGATTCTGGATCTCTGTGAAGCATGCTTGATTCCATTGCGGCAGGTACTTATCTTTAGTTGCCGCGGAGTTGAATTCACAGTTACTCGAGCTGAGAGTGGATCCAAAGCTGGCGTCCGAGTAAGGTGAATGGCCGTAAGAGGAATGGCCGACGTTAGCCTCCCACGTGAACCAGGTCCTGTTGAAGACGTGACTGCCGCCAACGATGATGCTGCCGACCTGGATATCAGGATTGCGAAGCTCGCCGTCGTAGGATGGCGTGCCGCCCTGGTTGGCAGGAGCAAGCAGCGAGACACTAGCCGTGTTGTCCTGGAGCCCATAGGCCCAGCGATCACCGTAGTTCTTGAAGTCGGAATAGAGATAACGCGCGTACACGTGCGACCCTTCGCGGATGCGAGAGTCGAGTGTGCCGGCCACGCCGTACCGACTACGAAAATACTGATACTCGCGAAGGCTCATGCCATCGAACCAGGTAGCGCCGTTATTTTCGTCCGGAACCGGCTCAATGTCGTCGATGCCTCGGCCTTCCCAGTCAAACGAGCCGGCGATGAGGAGGCCGAGTTTCCTGGCGGGTCCAAAACGATGACCCAGAGTGGCTGTTTCAGTGGTATTGCCGCGGCCGCCTTCGATGGGCGTGTAACCGCCAAGACCAGTTATCTCGAAGAAGGGGGTATCGGTAGCTTCTTTTGTGACGAGGTTCACCGAACCGCCAATGCCATCACCTTCCATATTCGCCTGCAGGGTCTTGCTGATCTGGACGGAGTCGACCAGGCTCGATGGGATAGCGTCAAACTTAATCTGCCGGACGCCCGGCTCTTCGGAGGGTAGGTTGACGCCGTCTACTGTCGTATTCGTCAGGCGCGGCTCTGTGCTGCGGACCTGTACGTATTTGCCCTCGCCTTCGTCGCGCTCGAGGGTCACGCTGGGCAGGCGGCCCAGGGCGTCGGCGAGGTTAGCATTGGGAAGACTGGTGATGATCTGGTTTGGCATCACCTGCAGAAGGTTATCGGCCGCGCGTTCTTCGTTAATGGCTTCTGCCTCAGCGGAAGGACGGGCGGCGGTAACTACCACGGTTTCGCCCTGGTTGGCGACTCGCAGCTGAGCATCGACTTGCGAGACTTGCCCGGGTGTGACCGTAACCGACGTGGTGAACCTGCCCAGGCCGACATAAGTAAAAGTGAGGTTGTAAGTTCCTGGGGCAAGACCATTGATGTAGAACCTGCCCTCTTCGTTGGAGGAGGCGCTGATCACGGGTGACTCCACGGAGATCTGCGCACCTTTCAGCACAGCTCCCGCTTGATCCGTGACCGTTCCACCGATGGCACCGCGCGCTTGCGCGCCTGCATTGGGCAGAAAAGCACAGAAGAGCAAAACGAAGACCGAAAACGAAATAAGACGAAATGTATGCAATGATGCGGATTTCATTGGCTCTCCTCAAAATGTCTGAAGGCGCGCCTCCTGTGGCTGGCAACGCAGCGGTTGAGATAGACCGGTTGAGCGAAGTGGGTTTAACGGAGTTAGGCCTATCTGTCTTCTTCAGGAGAAGTCCAGTCTGGGAGCCAAAGCTGAAGCCAGCCTTAAGGGGCAGGACGATTCAAGGAAGATTGAATGACAATTCACTGCTTTTTGACATAGGCGGTCGGGGGCTCTCGGCTTCGAAGAGCCCTGACCGTCTGTTGTCCTGCTGCTATGCGGAGATTTCGCTGATGCGGACGGGGCGGTGTTCGGCGCTGGATTTGTTGGCGGCCAGCGCCATGACGACCGGCATGCGGCTGTCGTAGCCGGTGACCTGAATAGGCTTGTCTTCGAGGACGGATTCGGTGAAGGCCTGGATTTCGGCGGCGAAGCTGTCGGTGTAGCGCTGCATGAAGAAGTTGTAGGGGAGGTCGGAGTAGACGGTTTTGTCTCCGCTGACGATGACCTGGTTGGGGTAGCGGTTTTCGGAGGCGATTTTGCCCTTGCTGCCGAGGATTTCGACGCGCTGATCGTAGCCGAAGGTGGACTTGCGGCTGTTGTCGACGGTGCCGAGAGCGCCGCTCTCGAAGCGGAGCAGGACGAGGGCAGTGTCGAAGTCATCTTCTTTGGCGACGGCGGGATCGACCATGACGGCGCCGGCGGCGTAGATCTCTTCGACTTCTTCGCCCATGAGGAAGCGGGCCATGTCGAAGTCGTGGACCATCATGTCGAGGAAGATGCCGCCGGAGGGGCGCAGGTAGGAGAGCGGCGGCGGGAATGGGTCGCGGCTGACGATGTGGAAGAGGTTGGGCGTGCCGATTTCGCCGGAGGTGACGGCCTGGCGGACGCGGAGGAAGTTCGAATCGAAGCGGCGATTGAAGCCGACCTGGAGTTTGACTCCGGCGGCGTCGACGGCGGCGAGGGCGCGATCGATTTCTTTGAGGCTGAGGGAGATGGGCTTCTCGCAGAAGATGTGCTTGCCGGCTTTGGCGGCGGCGACGATGAGGTCGGCGTGCGTGTCAGTGGGGGAGCAGATGGCGACGGCGTCGAGGTCTGGGTCGGCGATGATCTCTTCGCCCGTGGAGACGATCTTCGAGATGTTGCAGCGGGAGGCCACGGCCTGAGCGGCCGGGTGTTTGAGGTCGGCGATGGCGGCGAGGCGGGCCTGGGGGACGCGGAAGGCGAGGGTTTCAGCATGGACGGGGCCGATGCGGCCGGCGCCGATGAGGCCGAAGCGAAGCTGGTTGGGCATGGGGTGCTGGTGTCTCCGGTTGGTGGGTACAGGATAGTCGAGGCCGCAGGCGGCAGGCGGTCGGCCGTTGGGGCGGTTTCGGATTTCAGGAGCATCAAAGCTGCACGCAATTGATTCTGTTGGGGTTAAAAATGTTGACAAGCTTGACAACATGCTAACCTCCTGCAACATGAGCCTTTGAAACGGCCGTTTGTGTAGCATTCGCGGCCGCGAATGTAACAGAGGCGGTCGCTTGTGGGGGACAGGCGGGTGAAACGGCTGGGAGTTGGCTCCGGCTGGTCGGTGATGTCGGGCTTTCGCGGACCTCGAGCTGCATGCATCAGATTCTGAATGGTTTGTAATTGTTGACAAGCTTGACAACAGAATGCAGCCGGGAGCTGAGAGCCTGGAACTGGGAGAGAACAGTTTTTCGCGGCTGGCCTGGTTCTTCGGCATGGTCCTTGTCTCTTTTGGCAGCAATGGAAAAGGCTCGCCGGGCTGCCTCGAGAATTTCGAACTACCCATCTCGGGGCAATCATCTGTGCTTTTGATCGGGAAGAATGGCGCCGGTAAGACGACGGTTGGGCTAGCCATTCAGATCCTGCAAAATATCGCCCGCGGGACGAATCGGGTCGGGCAGCTTGTTAAGCCGAAGGACGTGAGCAGAGGACGATCTGGGACACCGATCCGCCTTGAAATCGAGGTCGAACTGGATTCGCAGTTGTTCCAATACACGGTCGCTTTCGAATTTCCGGAAAGCTTCAAGGAGTTCCGCGTCAAAAAAGAGGATCTGTTCTTAAACAACAACCCTCTCTACACCCGCGACCTCGCACACGTACAAGTGGCAAAAACTGGATTCGACCAAAAGGCTGAGTTCAATCTTGACTGGCATTTGGTTGCACTCCCAATCATTCAGAGTCAACCCAAGGAATCCACTCTTCACTTTCAGGGAATGGCTAGCCCGAATTCTCATACTCCGGCCTGTTCCAAGCTTAATAACAGGCGACTCGGAAGACGAAACGCTCGAACCAAACGAGGACGTGAGGGATCTGGGAGCTTGGTTTTCGGGATTGCTGGCCGATCAGCCTTCCGCATACAACACTATTGATAACTACCTGAGCCAGGTCATGCCGGACCTAATCGACATTAAGAATCGCGCGACGGGAGCTGATTCGCGGAGTTTGATTCTGCAGTTCGCGTCGGGCCAGGAAAGTCTTCAGATCCCCTTCAAGGATCTTTCCGACGGAGAGAAGTGCTTTATGGTTTGCGCGATGGTGTTGGCTGCTAATCGGGCGTATGGGCCACTACTATGCTATTGGGATGAGCCCGACAGAGAAAGCGTGCTACCTCCCGGGGCACGCGTGGCCTGGCTGCGCAGTGAAGAAAGCGTCGCTCCGAAAGTCAGAAGGAGAAGCGAAGTGCGAATCGGGCGATGAAGGGGTTGAGCTGGTTCGTGGGCTCTTCGAAGCTGGGCCCACCCGTTGGCACTTCGCTGACGACGGTATTCGCGTTTCCGATGTTGAAGAGGTCTGCGATGGGCTCGAGCGTGAAGCGATCGCCCAGATGCGTCGGACGCGAGAGGCGCAGGTTCACGATGTTGACGTTGGGTAGACGGATCGTGCCGATGGGAACACCGATAACGGAAACCTGTCCCTGATTGAGGTTTTCGAAGACGGCGGTGGGCGGACCGTTGTTGGGATCGAGGGGATAGCCGGTGTAGTGCTGGTAATTCACGCCAAGAGCAATGGATTTTGGAAGCGTGTAATTGCTGAGGACCTTGAACATCTGAGTGGCGTCGTAGTTCAGGATCACATTCTTCCGGTTGATGTCGTTGTTGGGATTGTTGAAGTCATCGTAGAGACCGCGGGAGTAGGTGCCCTTCTGCTGCTGGAGCGTGTAGCCGGCGAGCACCTGCCAGCCTTTGCTCATCCGTTTGGTCGCGGTCAGCTCGAAGCCGTTGTAGTGGTTGCTGTCGAGCTCGGGGATGGTGGTGATGAGGTAGTTGGAAAGGCCCACGTCGGCGGAATTGAGGTTATAGAGGGTGATGGGCCGGCCGGTAATGGAGTTGATCAGCGGATTTCCACTGTCGTCGACGGTGGTGGCGGTGTAATCGCTGGCCGGGTTGGCGAGGTTTTCCGCTCCGGTCTGGTCCTTGATGTTCCGGAAGTAGTAGTTCGCGCTCAGGACCACGGAAGAGAAGACCTGCTGCTCATAACCGACATTGAATTCGTTGGTGTAGGGACGCTTGAGGTTCTTGTCGACCTTGGTGACCACGCCGCCCGATGCGGCAATGAGATTGGCAGGCGAATCCCACTCTGAGGTCTGGGGAATGCCGTCGCCGTTGGTGTCGTTCCACGTATAGACCTGAGTGCTGAGACCGTTGGGGTTGATCTGCTCGGCGAGGCCGGCGCCCTCGATGATGTCAAACCGCCCGAAATAGGCGCGGATGACAGACGTACCCTTGCCCGTAATGTCCCAGGCAGCCCCAATGCGCGGCCGGAAGGTATTCCACGTGGCGATGTTGGGAGATTGAGCGAAGGTGCGCTGAGTAAAGAGCGCCGGGAACGTAGCCGCCGGACTGCTTTGCGCCGGATAGAAGGTGTCGAAGAAATCGTAGCGAACTCCGAGGTTCAGGGTCAGCCTGCGCTTCAGAGTGACCGAGTCCTGGGCATAGGCCGCGGTCTCGTGATAAATGCTGCGCACGTCGACCGGCGTGTTATAGGCAATAACCTCGATCGGGGTGCCGTTGTTGTAGAGGGCGTTGATCCCCTGGTCGACGGTGTAGTTATAGCCGTTGTGATTTGTGGAGCTGTCCACTCCAAATTTGAAGTTATGGGCGGCTTTCCACAGATGGCCGTTGTACCAGGAGACGCCCTCGGCAAAGGCGAAAACGCTCGCCGGATTGACGAAAGAGTAGGGTGGCGCTCCGGTTTCGGTGGAAAGGGTTACGTCCTGGCGATTGAGAGCTGTCACTGGCGTACTCGCCTGGTTGCTGAGCGGAAACACCTGATGAAGATAGCCGAAGCGAGTATCGAAGAGCAGGTTGTTGCGGACGGTACTGGTCCACTCTGCCTGAAGAACGTAGGCCGGCTCAATCTGGCGCCATGCGGCGTCGGCATCGACGAAGGCATATGAGGTGTCGCGGCGGAAGAAGCGGTTCTGCTCATTGAACCACCACACGAAGTTGAGGCGGTTATTTGCCGAGATCGCGTAATCGGTGCGCAGCGTAGTGTTGCTCTGGTGATTGGGATCTGTTGTGGGGCTGCCGTCAGGATTCGTAACCGACAGGACGCTCTCCTTCAGGTCATAGAGCCGCCAGGAGCCGAACAGCCACCATTTATCGCGCACAAGGGGCCCGCCGAGGTTGGTGGCTACATCGCGAGCCATGATGAAGGGCGTACCGGAGGGGACCGGAACTCCGTTATAGATCGGATCGGAGATGGTGGCCTGGGTACCAGCGGACTGATAGTAGAGCGCGGCCAATCCGTGCATCTGGTTGGAACCAGACTTGGGAACCATGTTCATGTACACGCCGCCGACCGCAACTTCAGCCGGAGCGCTGTCAGTAATAACCTGCAGCTCGGAGAGAGAATCGTCGTCGATGTAAAACGAGGTGTAACCGCCCGTGGCTCCGGGCCAGTTCATGCGCAGGCCGTTGAAGCTGTAGACCTGATCGCCGGGGAGGCTGCCGTGAACCTGCATCACGGACTGCTGGAAACTCTGGCTGCCTGCGATATCGAAGTCATTCGACGCGACTCCGGGCGCCTGAGCCACGGTGGAGAAAGTATCTCGGCCACTGGGCACGTTCTGCAGAAGCTCTTCATCGAATGTGGTCGCCGTGGTGTTGTTGGTGGTGTCGATCACAACGGCGTTTGCCTCGACAACGACAGACTGCTGCGTGGCTCCGACAGCCAGCTGAGGGCTGACCGTGGCTGTGAAGCCCGGAGTCAGACTGATGTTGGAGCGTGCCTCGGTCGAATATCCAGACAGCTTGAAGGTGACTTTGTAAGTGCCCGGAGGAAGAGAGTCGAACGAGTAATTGCCGGCGATGTCAGTGGTCGTCTGCCGTGGACTCATGATCGCAGGACCCTCGACGGTGATCCCGACTCGGGGAAGAACGCCTCCCGAGGCGTCTGTGACCGTGCCACGGATAGAGCCTGTGATTGCGACCTGGCCAAAGGTCAAAATGGGGAACAGGGACAGGAACAACAGGAGGTAAGGCTTTCTCATAATTGCTTCTCCTTTTTGGCTGGCCGCTGGGGTCAGCAGAGCAGCCGACGAACCGTCCGGGGTGAATGGAAGAGCGTGGCCGGCTGGAGATACGAATGCGAGCGGGCTCCAGCCGCCGAAACCAGGTCCTGTTTCTTCAGGCCAGTGCTAACACTGATTCGGAAGGGAGAGCTGGCGCTTCCGGATCAGAACTTCAGGCCGATAGCGATCCTGCCGGGCTGGCAGGAGGTTGAATAGCCGTTGCCCAAAACAGCGGTGAATCGCAGTGAGCGCCTCGGTGAACTGGGTGCCCTCCCTTTTTTGGCCGCGGGAGGAACAGCGAGCGCTGGGACTATTGCTTCCTGTGAACGGGTCAACCGGGCCCCGTCCGACGTCAGGAAAACACCGCTGGAACCACTTTGAGTGCAATGTATACAATTCGCTGAACAATCTGTCAATGGTTCTGGGATCAAATGTCCCCACAAAGCGACGACAGGCAGTAGTACGGCCCCGTAGAACTGATGAGGGGGATAAATTTGCTGATTCTGAGTCCACGCACGACATGCAGCGCCGCATAATGGGACGCCAATTGTGCACAATGATGGGCGCAGACGGTAGACTGCACGCTGGTTCTCGCACACGCAATCCCTCCCATGGAGCACGAAGCAGAATTTCATTCACGAGGTTTGGCCAACCATGCCGATAACGCCCCGTTTTCTGACTGCTTTACCGCTGACGATGATGCTGATCTTTGCCGCGCAGTGCGCCCATGCCGGGCGACTCACGATCAACCAGTTGCTCAACATCCGCCACCCCTCCAACCCGGTATGGTCTCCGGATGGAACGCGAGTGGCCTATCTCTGGGATCGCTGTGATGTTGTGAATCTCTACGTCGCGAATGCTGACGGTCAGGGGGAACCGAAGGCGCTGACCCGTTTCGCCCTGGGTAAAGCTGAGAATGCCTTCTGGTCTGCCGATGGAGCGTCGCTGTATTTCATCGAGGGCGGGAGCCTTTGGAGCGTGAGCGCTTCCGGAGGCGAGCCGGCGCAGGTTTGGGCGCCATCGAGCGGAACGGCCGAGGTTACGCCTTCGCCAGACCGGACGCAGATCGCGGCAGCTGTCCCGGATCCGGATGGTGGCCATGCCCTGGTGGTGCGGACCCTTGCCACCGGCGCCATGAAGACAGTGACGCACAACAAGGGAATTATCTACAGCATTCGCTGGTCGCCTGATGCGCACCACCTTGCCTTTGTTGG
>Ga0335072_10011587_pt1 | contig 12628 bp, 12 predicted proteins | sample Lox_Sample_21_FD_206725 | JGI IMG/M metagenome (GOLD analysis project Ga0335072, IMG submission 206725) | Soil microbial communities from Loxahatchee National Wildlife Refuge, Florida, United States - Lox_Sample_2.1 | ecosystem: Environmental > Terrestrial > Soil > Wetlands | place: USA...
CGCCGGCCTCCGCGCCGTTCAGTACCGGCGACACGCTCCCGGTCAGCGTCGCGCTGCCGTCACCCGCCGCGGCCGCCGAGACGTGGCCGCCCGCGCCGCTCGCGACCGCCAGCGTCGCGATCAGCTCGCCGCCCGCGATCCTTGGCAGCAGCTCAGTCTTCGCGGCCTCATCGTCGAGCCGCAGCAGCACCTCGGCCGCAAGCACGCTCGCGAGGAGCGGCGATGCCACCAGGCCGGCGCCGAGCTCCGCCAGCGCGATCGACAGCGCGGACTTGCCCGCGCCTACGCCGCCGTACTCCTCCGGTATGGTCAGGCCGGCCAGGCCGAGCTGAGCCGTCATCTGCTTCCACACCTGCGCGTCGTACGGCTCGCCCGATGCGATCAGCTGCCGCAGTGAGGTGAGCGGGCTCCGGTCGGCGACGAACTTGCGCACCGAGTCAGCGAGCGCCTGCTCTTCGTCGGTCAGGATCAGTGCCATGTCGGGTGTCCTCAGTCTTCCGCTGCTCGAGCTCAGTTCTGGCGCTGCGTGCCGACGCGCAGCTGGCTGAACGGGGTTGCCCGGTCGACGCCGGGGTCCTTCGCCAGGCCGAGCACGCGCTCGCCGATGATGTTGCGCTGGATCTCGCTGGTGCCGCCGGCGATCGCGCTGCCCGGCGCCGCGATGATCGCGGTGGTGACGGCGGCCAGCTCGGCCTCGTCGAAGCCGGCGATCTGGTCACCGAGCACGTCCGCGGCCACGTTCCCCGCGAACCGGCCGAGCTCCGACCCGGCAAGCTTGGCGACCGATCCCCGCGCCCCCGGCAGCCGGCCTGCCTGCGTCTCCTCGCGCAGCAGCAGCGCGAACAGCTGCATCGCCCGGCCCCGCGCATACAGTTCGGCGAGCTCACGCCGGACGCCTTGATCGCTGGTGCGACCGAGGCCGGCCGCCAGGTCGCGGAGCGAGTCGTAGGCCAGCGGATTCGTGCGCGAGCCGCCCATCGTGCCAATCGCGATCCGCTCATGCCGCAGCATGACGACAGCGGCGTCCCAGCCCTTGTTGACCTCGCCGATCAGGTTCGCTGCGGGGATCCGCACGTTGTCGAAGAACACCTCGTTGAACGGCGAGTGCCCGGTCGCGACCTTAAGCGGCCGCACGGTCACACCCGGCGCGTGCATGTCGACGATGAACATGCTGATGCCGTTGTGCTTAGGCTTCGCCGGATCAGTCCGCGCGATGATCGCGCCGTAGTCGCTGTACTGAGCACCAGACGTCCACACCTTCTGCCCGTTCAGCACCCACTCGTCACCGTCGCGTACGGCAGTGGTCTGCAGGCTGGCGACGTCCGACCCCGCGCCCGGCTCGGAGAACAACTGGCACCAGATCTCCTCGCCGCTCAGCATCTTCGGCAGGTAGCGCTTCTTCTGCTCCTCGGTGCCGAGCTCGACCAGGGTGTTGCCGGGCATGCTGATCCCGATGAAGAAGGCGCCGGTCGGCAGGTCGTAGGCGGCCGCTTCCTGACTCCACGCGATCTGCTCGGCGCTCGTCAGGCCCTGCCCGCCGTAGGCGAGCGGCCAGGTGATCCCGGCGAACCCGGCATCGAACAGCTTCGCCTGGAAGGCCTTCTGCTCGGCCAGGACGGCTGCCTGCCCCCGGGTCTGCACCTCGGCCTCGTCGTCACTGGCTGCCCGCCGCGGGGCGTTGGCCGCCAGCCACGCCCGTGCGCGGGCGCGGAAGTCGTCGGTCATCGCGTGCCTCTCGTCGATCTCTGGCCGCCCAGAGCCGGCAGACAGGCCGGCCGGGCTCAAAAAACTGAAATCAGTTATAGTTAATGTCTGGCTCTGAGCGAAGCATGGCGCGAGTTCCCATGTCAACCAGAGCGGGCGCATCGTGCCTCGTTTCCCTTCCCGGGGAAGAAACGTGGCACGGCACGGCCGGTCAATTCGCCCGGCCGCGGACGCTCCAGGCTGGTGAGAAGGGCAGCAAGCGCATGCAGGTAACCGGCACGCGGCAGCGTGAGGCGTGGCAGCGGGCCGAGCTCCCGCCGGTCGAGAAGGTGGCCGGCGGAGTCTGGTCGATACCGGTGCCGATCATCGACAACCCGCTCCGTTACGTGCTCAGTTACCTGATCGAGCATGACGCCGGATTCGTCATGATCGATCCGGGCTGGAACCATCCGGACAGCTGGCTGGCGCTCACCACCGGGCTCGAAGAGTGCGAGATTCCGCTGAGCGCCGTGACTGGTGTCCTGGTCACGCACGTGCACCCGGACCACCACGGGCTGTCGGGGAAGGTCGCATCACTGACGGGAGCGTGGGTCGGCATGCACCCGGCCGAGGACAAGTTCCTCGGGCTGCGGGGCGACAACCTGATGATGCGCGACAGTATGGCGGCTTTCCTGCGCTGGTGCGGCGCTCCGGCCAGCCACCTCGAGGAGCTGATCAGCAGCCGTCAGCACACCGCGCAGGTCGAGCCGATGGTGCGGGCGGACCGGCTCGTCGAGCACAGCCAGCTGATCGATGCACCGGGCCTGCGTCTGCGCGCGGTCTGGACGCCGGGGCACACGCCCGGTCACCTGTGCTTCCACGACGAATCGCGGGACCTGCTCCTGACCGGCGACCACATTCTGCCGCGCATCACGCCGAACGTGTCTTCGTACGACATGACGTCCAACCCGCTGGCCGACTACCTCGCGTCGGTGGAGAAACTGCGCGGCCTGCAGCCCGCGGAGGTGCTCCCCGCGCATGAGTACCGCTTCACCGATCTGGACTCGCGCCTGGCGTTCCTGGCCAGTCACCATGAGGAGCGACTGGCCGAGGCCGCCGAGATTCTTGCCGGCTCTCCCGGCGGCGGGGACGACGCAGCGGGTCCGGCTGGTCTCACCGCCTGGGAGATCGCTACCGGCGTGACGTGGTCGCGGGCCTGGGCGGATCTCGTGTCATTCCAGCGGCAGGCGGCGGTCGGCGAAGTGCTGTCGCACCTGCGCTACCTGCAGGCACGCGGTCTGGCTGCCGAAACTGACGCCGACGGAGTGGGCCGGTGGACCCCGGCCGGCAGCTCGCCGGCAGCCTGACGGCATTCTGATAGTTTCCGCAGCTACTAGCCTGCGGCGGAAGAGGTGGCAGTGGAGGACCGGCACGCATGGGCCCACGAGGGCGCCCACCTGGTCGCGCCGGGCGTGCACCGGATACCGCTGCCACTGCCGTCGGACGGACTTCGGGCCGTCAACGTGTACGCGGTCGAGGCGGACAGCGGCCTGGTGCTCATCGACTCGGGCTGGGCACTGGCCAACGCGCTCGACCAGCTCGAACGGTCGCTGGCCGCGATCGGCGCCGGGCTGCCGGACGTACGGCAGTTCCTGGTTACCCACATGCACCGGGATCACTACACGCAGGCGGTGGAAGTCCGGCGGCTCTTCGGGACTCCGGTCGCGCTCGGCGCCGGCGAGAAGCCGTCGATCGACGGCCTGCTCTCCGGCGAATTCCGGCCGCTGCGCGCGCAGCTGGCAATCGTCCGCGCGGCCGGAGCCGGGCCAGTCGCCGACCAGCTGGCCGACATCACCTCGGCCAGCCTGGCCGAGCGGCAGGATCGCGCTAGCCAACCCGCCTTCGGCGGATTCTCGCCCGGCCACCCTGTCCTGCGGCCGGGCGAGACGTTCGGCGCCGCGCTCGGTTACGAGCAGCCTGACGAGTGGATCTGCGGGCAGCAGGTTTTCGACCTCGGCTCGCGCATGCTGACAGCGATCGAGACACCTGGCCATACACGTGGTCACGTGGTGTTCGCCGACGCCGCCGCAGGACTGCTGTTCGCGGGCGACCACATCCTGCCGCACATCACGCCGTCGATTGGCTTCCAGGAGGCGCCGTCCGCTGAGCCGCTGCGGGAGTACCTGCAGTCGCTGCGGGTCGTGCGGGAGCTGCCGGACATGCGGCTGCTCCCGGCGCACGGCCCGGTGTCGGAGAGCGCCCATGACCGGATCGACGAGCTCACGGCGCATCACGCGCACCGGCTCCAGGCGATGGCCGAAGTGCTGACCGCCGGCGAGCAGACCGGCTATCAGGTGGCTCTCGCCATCGGATGGACATCCCGGCAGCGCAAGCTCGGCGACCTCGACCTGATGAATCAGATGCTCGCTGTGTGCGAGACCGTGTACCACCTCGACCTGCTGGTGGCGCAGGGCCGGGCCAGCCGCCGGGCCGGTGAGGACGGCGTTTGGCGCTATCAGCTCGCAAAGACGCCCGGTGACGAGGAGATCTCCGCATGACCGACGTGTCGCAGAGCGCCCGCCCGCAGTTGCCCACTCGCCCGACGGGGACCAGCCTTCAGCGGCTGGCCGACCAGTACTGGCAGCGCGATGCCGGGCAGTCGGAGCTGTACTTCGAAGGCCGCCGGTGGACGAGCGCCGAGCTAGCCGACCGGGCCCGGCGGCTGTCCGGCGGCCTGCGTGACCCCGCTGGCGTGCGACCAGGTGACCGGGTCGTCGTGTGCATGGCGAACTGCCCCGAGGTGAGCGTTACTTACCACGCGATCTGGCGAGCCGGGGCGGTCGCGACGCCGGTGCTGTTCCTGCTGAGCGAAGATGAGCTGCGTCACGTACTCACCGACAGCGGCGCGGTGCTCGTGGTCACGACACCCGAGTTCCTGCCAAAAGTGGCCGCAGCCGCCGCGGGCGCGCCGGAGGTGCGCGGCATTGTGGTCACCGGCGAGCCTGCTGACGCGAACGAGGCGGCCGATGGCACGGTCCCGCTGCTCGGCTTCGCGGCGCTGGAGGCTGCCGAGCCCGGCGATCTCGTCGACAGCGACCCGGCCGCGCTCGCCGCGCTGCTGTACACCGGAGGCACCACCGGCCGGTCCAAGGGCGTGATGATCAGCCACAACGCGCTGTCCGCCAGTGCCTGGGCGGCCACGGCCACGTCGTACGACCCGGCGCACCGCACGGTGCTGCTGCCGTTGCCCCTGTCGCACGTGTACGGCCTGATGGTGAGCGTGATGAGCCTGCACGCTCCGGAGCCGAACACGGTCGTGCTGATGCGCTGGTTCGACCCGGCCGGCTGGCTCCGGCTGGCTCAGGAGCACAAGATCAGCGGAAGCCCGCTGGTTCCGTCGATGCTCCAGATGCTGCTTCAGCAGCCGCTCGAGGACTACGACCTGTCCGCGCTTGCGCGCCTGAACAGCGGCGCCGCCCCGCTTCCGCGCCAGGTGATCGACGACTTCGCCCGGCGCCTGCCGCACGTGGAGATCGCCGAGGGCTACGGCTGCACGGAGTCAGCGGCAATCATCGCGACGTCGCCGCTCGGTGAGTCCCGGCCGGGCAGTGTCGGCAAGCCGGCACCCGGCGTGGACGCGAGGATCGAGCTGCCCGACGGGAGCGACGCAGCTCCCGGTGCAGATGGCGAGATCTGTGTTCGCGGTCCGGTCCTGATGACTGGCTACTGGAATGCGCCCGAGGAAACCGCGCGAGCGCTGCGCGGTGGCTACCTGCACACCGGCGATATCGGCCACCTCGACACCGACGGCTACCTGTACATCGTCGACCGGATTAAGGACCTCATCATCCGCGGCGGTTATAACGTCTATCCGCGCGACGTGGAGGACGTGCTCGTGCAGCATCCCGATGTCGTCGCTGCGGCGACCGTCGGCAAGCCGGACCAGATGTACGGCGAGGAAGTCGTGGCCTTCGTGCAGCTCGCCGTCGGCGCGACGGTGACGCCGGCGGAACTGGTGGAGTTCGCCCGGCAGCGACTGTCGGCGGTCAAGTACCCGCGTGAGGTCCGCATCGTGGACGCGATTCCGCTGACCAGCGTGCTCAAGACCGATCGCAAGCGGCTCCGGGCGCAGCTGATCAGCGAGTCAAGCGACTGACGTGCTGGCCCGGGACGCGCAGCAAGCCCGGGCTCATCGCCCGGGCCTGCTGACTGGCTGGGTGTCCGCTGAGCTCCGGCAGTCAGCTGACCGATCTGGGCCGGCGACTGGCTGAGCTAACGGACCTGTGGTGGCGCCCCCGCGCGTGGCGGGCACGTGTCTGAGCTAGCGGACCTCGCCGCCTGGCATCGCCTGACCAGGTCCAGGCTGCTGGCCGGCGTCAGTGCCGGGCATTCCCGCGTCCAGGCTCGACTGGCCGGCGCCAGACTGCCCGCCCATGGCCTGCCCGCCCCTCGGGTCCACGGTCGTGGGCCGGCCGCTCATCGGCTGACCGTACTGGGAGCCCTCGCCGTAGTCTGGCTCCCGCTGACCGCCGCCGCTCTGGGCGTAGGGCGAGCCCTGCCCGTACTGACCGGCCGGGCTGCCCTGCGGATAGTCCGGCTGGAAGACCGCCGACCTGGTCGAGATGACCAGCGTCCGGGCCAGGTGGTCACCGATCCGCTGCCGGTACCGCGAGCACAGCATCACGATCAGGCCAAGCAGTCCGGTGAACGGCCACATCCACGGGAAACCGTCGAAGATGAGGCAGATCCAGCGGATGAACATCTGGGTCATGGTCGCCGGGCCGCCGTGCTTGCTGATGACGCGCAACCCGAGCCACTGCATGGCGAATGTCTGGCCGTTGTGACTGTGCGGCCTGATGACCCAGTACCAGACGCCGATCAGGACGAACAACACGAAGGCCACGACTCCGCCCAGAATGTGGACGAGCCTGCTGCCGCTGCTGTCGAAGGGTATCGACACGAGGTAAGGAACGATCCACACGAGGAACGCGTCGATCCAGTACTGGAAGATACGGCGCCAGGTGACGCGAGTCTCGGCCTCGTTGACAGGACTGGCCCGGCCCGGCTGACTGCCCCAGTCGCCGCCGGGCTGACCGGACATGCCGCCCTGCGGCTGCCCTGGGCTGCCGTACCGCTGTTCCTGCCCCGGCACGGCGCCCGGGGCCGGCGCGCCGTAGTCGCCGGGACGAGCGCTCTGCTGGGTGCTGCCCGGCTGTCCCGGCGCATCCCGCTCAGGCATGCTGCTCATCTGGTTCCCCCGATCCACGCCGGCCACGAAGGCGTTTTGCGGCAGCTTCCTATCGGGCCGCCGCTAGGCGTTGCCGGGGTTCGTACCCACAGAAACCGAGCGAACACGTCTAGTCACAGACTGTTAGGAACTGGCGATTTTCCCAGGTCAGGGAACCGCAGACGCCAAGGGGATGCCTTGGTGTCTCGCCGTCGGTCATCCGGGGCATGTACTCGGGCGAGCCGACGCTTGTCCCGAATCGCAGCGGAGGCACGGTGGACAACCAATGAGACGAACGGTCATCAGCACTGTCGTGAGCGGCCTGCTGTGTCTCACGGGCGCAGCCTCCGGCGCCATCCGCGCCGCTGGCACTACTGCCGCTGGCACTACTGCCGCTGGCACTACAGCCGCTGGCACTACAGCCGCTGGCACCCCGGGCGACCGCGAAGCCGGCGCCAGAATCGAACCGATCAGCACGACGCACACCTCGATGGCAGTATCGGCACCAAGGCAGGTCGGAGCCGAGTGTCCGCAGATCCCGCAGGCCGGTGCGGCAAGTCGCGCGGCGCTGGCCAGAGTCCCGGCAGCGACTGCGATAGCCCGGATTCCGGTGTTGTCCGTCCTGGCCCGCGCAATCACCAGGGCCGGCCTCACGGCCAGGCTTGACTCGGCGCGCCCGGTAACCGTATTCGCCCCCGATAACGCCGCGTTCGCCGGGCTCGGCAGCGGCAACGTCACCACACTGATGAGCAGGAAGCATGACCTCGCGCAGGTGCTGCGCTACCTCGTCGTGAGCGGCCGCGTGAGTCCGGGTGATTTCGCCGCAGGCCGGATCTTCAGCACGCTCGCCCGCCATCCGCTCGTCGTCTTCCTGCACGGGACGGCGTACAAGGTCGACACCGCGAAAGTGCTGTGCGGCGACATTCGCACTTCTGACGGAACCATCTACATCCTGGACAAGGTACTGGTCCCCGTGCTCTCCCGGCGGGCCCTGAGAGCATGGGCCGCGCCGCAGCCGACCGGCGCGTAGCGTGAAGCTACGCATCCGGAGAGGTCCATGAAACTGAAGCTTGACCTGCACGACATTTACAATCGCGGCCAGGACATCGACCGCGCTCTGCGCGGCATCATCGACGAGGCAGTGCGGACGAAAGCGCCGCTCGTGGAGATCATCCCCGGCAAGGGGTCAGGTCAGCTCAAGAAGCACGTGCTGCGCTTCCTGGAGCAGAAAGAGATCAAGGCGCTCTACCACCGGGTGGAGAAGGACTCCAAGAACTTCGGCCGGGTCTTCGTGCACTTCCGGTGGTAGCCCGCTACCGAACGGGGCACCCCAGACTCAGGGCCCGGCTACTTCGTGGGCGCCGCGCTTAAGCCGTCGCCGGGCAGCAAGGCTGGCGAACACCGGGTGCTGCGGTCTGGCCTGCGCGTGGCGGCCCGCTCTGTGGAGACCATCCCTGGCCCTGCGAACCGACGCCTGGTCATGTTCGCGGCCGCCGCGGTAGCCGCCGGCGCCACTACTCCTGGTGGCAGCACCCCTGACATCCGCGCTTGCCGATGCCTCGCGACCGTAGTCCGCCGCCCATGCGAAGCCCATCCCCGCTCCCCCGAGCGAACCGCCGCGTGGCAGCAGCGGTATCGAATCCCCGCACCGATGGTGGCAGCGTCGCGGGTTCGTGTCTACCATCGGCGCACGGGCCTGGGCCGGACTCGGGACAATTCCGAACATGCTCGCGACTCGACGGAGACGACCTGTCCGGGATGAGACGGCAGCACCCGGCTATCCGGGAACCGCCGCAGAAATCGCTCTGGAACGGATTATGGCCGTTTGGGCGATCATGGCAGGATGACCGCATGAAACTGCTGTTGCGCATCCTCATTCCTGCGGCGGGCCTCGGCATCGCTCATCTGCTGGTCCCCGGCATCGAGCTGACGGGCAGCAGTGACTGGTCGAAGGCCGGAACGCTCATCCTGGCCGCGCTGATCTTCGGTGTCGTCAATGCCGTGCTCAAGCCCATCGTCAAGACCGTCGGCTGTCTCTTCTACGTGCTGACTCTCGGGCTGATCGGGCTCGTCGTCAACGGCCTGCTCCTGTGGCTGTGCAGCTGGGTTGCCGGGAAGCTGAGCCTGCCGTTCCATATCACCGGCTTCTGGCCGGCCTTCTGGGGGGCAATCATCGTTGGCGTCCTCGGCTGGATCTTCAACCTGGTCTTCGACGACCGCGGCTAGGAGTCGCAGGAATGCCCGGGGCCTGCGGCCCGGCGGCGAGCGCGCCAGCGCGGAACCTCTTAGTGTTCAGTGCGGGCGGGCGTTCAGTGCTGGAGGTGGCCGTTGTCGCAGCAGTGGCCGGTGATCGACCTCTTCTCCGGCGCTGGCGGGATGAGCTGCGGTTTCAGCCGTCAGCCGGACTTCAGGCTCATCGGCGCGGCGGACGCACAGCTCGGCAAGCCCAGCTCGGCCGCGGGCTCGCTGGGCTGCAACGCGAGTTACGCGCTCAACATCGGCCTGCATCCGGTAGACGCTGATCTGGCCGCAGCTGAGCCGGAGCGAGTGATCGAGGCCATGGGTGTCCGCGGCCAGCACCCTGCGGTGCTTACCGCCTGCCCGCCGTGCACGGGTTTCTCCCGTGCAGTCGCCAGCAACCATCTACGCGACGACGGCAGAAACAGCCTGGTCGGCCGGGTCGCCGCGTACGCCGCCGTGCTCCGTCCCGACATCCTGGTCGTCGAGAACGCCCGCGAGCTCGTCACCGGGCGATTCAGCGATCACCTGCGCGGCCTGCTCACTCAGCTCACGGCTCTCGGGTACCAGGTGACCGCGAGCACGCATTTCCTCACGGACTTCGGGCTGCCGCAGCGCCGCGAGCGCGCCATCGTCGTCGCGGCGCGCGAGCCGCTCCGGCTCAAGAGCCTGCCTGACCTGTGGCGAGGCTGGCGAGTTGATCCGAAGGCGACGCACGTGCGCCGCGCCATCTGGGATCTGCCCCCCGTCGAGGCTGGCCGGGCCCATGTGGATGACCAACTGCACGTTTCCCCGGCATTTGGGGCTTCCCGGAGCATGCGCAGGCTGACCGCGATCCCGCATGACGGCGGGAGCTGGGCGGACCTGGCCTCGCGCGGCGACGCAGCCGAGCTCATGACACCCGCGATGACCAGGCGGCTCGCGCGCGGCGATCTTGGCAGTCATCCTGACGTCTACGGACGTTTGTGGTGGGACAGGCCGGCGGTAACGATCAAGCGCGAGTGCAGCCATATCGGCAATGGCCGCTACTCGCATCCCGACCAGGACCGCTTGTGCACAGTCAGGGAGATGGCGCTGCTTCAGGGATTCCCGGCGGACTACATGCTCGCGGGGTCGCTGGCGAACATGTACCGGCACGTCGGCGATGCCGTCCCGCCGCTCATCAGCTATCAGCTCGCCGCCCTCTGCCGGTGGATGCTGACCGGACGGCGGCCCGAGGCCGAGGAGCTGCTCCTTCCGCGGTCCCAACTGAGGCCCGGCGATCTCGTGCGCGCCTGACCGTAGCAGGGGCGCCGAGCGTCCGTTACCATGAAGGCATGCACGAGCTTTCGCGTTTCACCTGGTGGTGGCCGCTCTAGGCGGCCGCTCTGTCCGTGCATTCCGACGGCGCGCCCGCTGGGCAGCGCCGTCTCGCAGTCAGCGAGCGAGCTCTCCTGGCGGGTCAACGACTCTTCGAGGAGACCTTCCATGCTTACTGACACTGCTCTTAAGGCTGACACTGCTCTGACGACTGACATCGCCCCGCTAGCTATGACGGCGTCCGCGCTCTCCAGTCTCCGGCGTTCGGCGGCGCTGGAGCAGGCCATCGCGAACGACCCTGCTGCCTTCCGGATCCTGACCGGTGACCGGCCGACCGGTGCCCTGCATGTCGGTCACTATTTCGGCTCACAGGCCAACCGCGTCCGGCTGCAGGACGCCGGGGTCGAGCTCTTCGTGCTGATCGCGGACTATCAGGCCATCACCGACCGGCAGGCGCCCGCCGAGATGGCGGGCATCGTCACCGGGCTGGTCGCCGACTATCTCGCCCTCGGGATCGACCCATCACGGTCGGCGATCTTTGTGCACAGCCAGGTTCCCGCGCTCAACCAGCTGATGCTGCCCTTCCTCAGCCTCGTCAGCGTCGCGGAGATCCGCCGCAACCCCACGGTCAAGGACGAGGTCGCGGCGGGAGGCTCCGGCACAGTGTCCGGGCTCATGTTCACCTATCCCGTCCACCAGGCTGCCGACATTCTGTTCTGCCGAGCCAATCTGGTGCCGGTCGGCAAGGACCAGCTGCCTCACCTCGAGATCACCCGGACGATCGCGCGGCGGTTCAACGAGCGCTACTGCCCGGACGCGCCGTTCTTTCCCGAACCTGAGGGCCTACTCAGCGCCGCGCCGCTCTTGCTCGGAATGGACGGCCAGAAGATGAGCAAGAGCCGCCACAACTCCATCCCGCTGCGGGGGACGCCGGATGAGACAGCCCGGCTGATTGCGCGCGCGAAGACCGATTCGCAGCGGTCTATTTTCTATGATCCGGCCGCCCGGCCCGAGGTGTCGAACCTTCTCCTGCTGACAGCACTCTGCCGCGACACTACGCCAGAGGCCATCGCCGGGAAGATCGGCGGCGGCGGCGGCGCCGCGCTGAAGGCCGCGGCGACCGATGCGGTCAACGACCGCTTCGCCGAACTGCGAGCACGCCGGGCTGACCTGGCCGGTGACGAAGCCTATCTTCGCGAGGTGCTCGCAGCTGGCAACGAGCGCGCGCGAGCAATCGCGGACAAGACCCTCGACGTCGTCAGGCGGCTGATGCACCAGCAGTACTGACGACAGAAGGAACCTATATCACTCGCTGGTTATATATGCTAATCTTGATATAGTGAGCACGTTCGAGGTCGTCGCGGAACCAACCAGGCGTCAGATCCTGGATCTGCTGCTGGGCGGCGAGCTGCCGGTTGGCGACATCGTCGCGCGGCTCGCGATGAGTCAGCCAGCCGTGTCCCGGCATCTGCGCGTGCTGCGCGACGCGGGCCTGGTCCGCTCGCGCGTAGATGCGCAGCGTCGGCTCTATAGCATCGATCCCGCTCCGCTGGCCGAACTCGATACCTGGCTCCAGCCCTACCGGCAGCTGTGGGCCGGAGCACTCAGCCGGCTCGCTGCTCACCTCGACACCATGCCGCCGGGCGATGCCGGCGTGACCGAAAGGAGTCCGGCATGACCAGCGAGGAAGGCGAGCTCGGTGCGCTCGAGCGGCACGGAGCCGGGGTGACGCTGCGGTTCGCCCGCCTGCTGCCACACGCACCGGCCACGGTCTGGCGCGCGCTGACCGAGCCCGACCACTTGGCCGCCTGGTTTCCCACGGCAGTCGAGGGCGATCTAACCGTCGGCGGATCGCTGACGTTCAGCTTCCCGGACATGGACGTGCCTGCCTTCGAGGGCACCGTGCTGGCAATCGAGCCGCCGAGGCTCTTCGAGCTCATGTGGGGCGATGAACAGCTCCGGTTCGTGCTGACCGAGCACTCCGCCGGGACGCTGCTGACATTTACTGCCTCGTTTGCCGAGCTTGGCCGGGCCGCCAGGGACGGGGCCGGGTGGCATGTCTGCCTGGATCAGCTGACCCTCGAGCTCAGTGGCCAGGCTGCGCCCTGGTCCAGCGACGACCGCTGGCGGGAGGTCCATCGTCAGTACGTCGCGTCCTTCGGCGAGGAGGCCGCCACGATC
>Ga0335072_10011588_pt1 | contig 12627 bp, 7 predicted proteins | sample Lox_Sample_21_FD_206725 | JGI IMG/M metagenome (GOLD analysis project Ga0335072, IMG submission 206725) | Soil microbial communities from Loxahatchee National Wildlife Refuge, Florida, United States - Lox_Sample_2.1 | ecosystem: Environmental > Terrestrial > Soil > Wetlands | place: USA: Florida...
GTAGATGCGGCGCTTGCGAGCGTGCAGCAGAGCATGCCGTCCACGGTGCATATCAACGCCAAGCGGCTCACTTTCGCCACCTTCCCAATTCTCGGTTACAGCCTCACATCCGATACCCTTCCGATGAGTCGTCTATGGGAGATTGCAACCTACGATCTAAAGCCGCCACTCAATCGCGTCAACGGCGTAAGCAATGTGGTCGTGCAGGGCGGGCAGGTGCCGGAGTTCCACGTCACGCCCAATCTCGCCCAACTTCAGGCCTCGGGCATCACCATCACAGATCTTGACAACGGCATCCAGGCATCGAACATTGTTCAGTCTCCGGGACTCTATGAAGCCAACCACCAGTTGATCTTGAGTCTGGTGGGCGCGCAGGTGCACGACGCTGCCGAAATCCGACAGCTCGTGGTCAAGACCTCGCCGGGCGGCGCACCCGTGCATGTCGGTGATGTGGCCACTGTCGAATCGTCGGTCATGCCGGTGTATACCATCGTGACCGCCAACGGCAAGAACGCCGTGCTGCTCAGCGTCACACGCCAGCCCACCAGTGACACCGTCGCAGTGGCCGACGCAGTGGCCGCGCAGGTGAAGGAGTTGCGCAAAAAGCTTCCGTCCGGCATCCAGCTCCAGCCTTTCTATGATCAATCGCAATTGGTGCGCGACAGCATTAAGAGCGTACGCGATGCCATCTTCATCGGCCTGGTGCTGGCCTGCATTATTTTGTTCCTATTCCTGCGCGACTGGACTTCATCTCTCATCGCCGGCCTTGTCATTCCAGTTACGGTGGCCATCACCATCGTGGCGCTCTGGCTGGTGGGCGAGAGCTTCAACCTGATGACGCTTGGCGGTCTGGCCGCCGCCATCGGCCTGGTCATCGATGACGCAATCGTCGTGGTAGAGAACATTGTCATGCACCGCGATGCAGGTGAACACCGCGCCGAGGCCGTGCGCAAGGCGCTCCATGAGCTCGCTGTTCCGCTCCTGGGTTCCACCATCACGCCGGTGGTCGTGTTTTTGCCGCTGGTTTCGGTTACCGGCGTGACCGGCATCTTCTTCCGCGCGTTGGCCATTACCATGGCGGCGGCGCTGATCACCTCTCTCGCCCTCGCGCTCACCTGGACGCCCGGTCTCAGCTATGTGCTGCTGCGCGAAAAACGCGAAAATGACGGTGAAGCTCACAAGCATGAAACAGGCCGCCTGTTGCAGAGCGCACTGCGCGCGCACCATCGTGCTCTTGGCTGGGCTGTGGCCAGACCTCTGTGGGTCGCCGGCGCCTGTCTATTACTTGTTGTGGCCACCTGGGCCGGCTACAAGGCTCTTGGTTCCGACTTGCTGCCGGAGATGGACGAAGGTGGCTTCATTCTCGACTACATTATGCCGGCCGGCAGCTCGCTCACCGAGACCAACCGCGTTCTCGAACACGTCACCCACATCCTGCACTCTATTCCCGAGGTCGAAAACACCTCGCGCCGCACCGGCCTGCAACTGGGGCTGGCCGCGGTCACCGAGGCCAATACAGGCGACTTCACCGTCAAGCTCAAGAGCAATCGCAGCCGCTCGGTCTGGGAGGTGATGGACGAGGTGCGCAACCGCCTCAAGGCAACAGAGCCGGAACTCGACATCGAGCTGACGCAGATCCTGCAGGACAACATCAACGATCTATCGAACGCACCGGAGCCCATTCAGATCAAGGTCTTCTCCAGCGATGCCAAACTGCTCAATCAGTTGGCCCCACGCATCGGCGATGCCATATCCAAAGTTCCCGGCATCGTGGATGTCGAGAATGGCGTCGAGAACACCATCAGCGGCCCAGCCACAAATTTCCAGGTCGACCCGACGGTTGCCTCGCGCCTGGGATTCACACCGGCTGAAGTTTCTGAAGACGCGACGGCGATTCTCGACGGCATTGAACTCGGCGATCCGCTGATCGCTAACGGCCGCCCTTACCCAATTCGTGTGCGTCTGGGCCCTGAGAACCGCACCTCGCTCGACGCCATTCAGAGCACGGTCTTCAACAGCAGCTCAGGCCACACCGCATCGCTTGGCTCGCTGGCCACGGTCACCCAGTTGCCGCCGCAGAACGAAATCCTGCGCGAGAACCTGCAGCGGCTGGTCGAAGTCACGGCCGGTCTTGAGGGATCCGACCTGGGCTCGGCCATCGCCGGCGCCAAGCGGGCGGTAGCCGGCCTCCACTTGCCGCCTAGCGTACGCGTCGAGTACGGCGGCACTTATCAGCAGCAGCAGCAATCCTTTCACGATTTGCTGCGCGTGCTGTTACTGGCCCTGGCGCTGGTCTTCGGCGTATTGCTTACGGAGTTCCGCAACTTTCCCGCGCCCATCGCTATTCTCACCTCGTCCGTGCTCTCCATCTCCGGCGTGATTCTGGCGCTACTGGTCACCAGGATCACCTTCAATGTGGCCTCGTTCATGGGAGTCATCATGGTCATCGGGATCGTGGCGAAAAACGGCATCCTGCTTCTCGATGCCGACGAAAAATACCGCTCTGAAGGCGCTTCTGCCCGCGACGCGATGATGCGCGCCGCACAGCGCCGCCTCCGCCCCATCGTGATGACCGCCATAGCCGCCATTTGCGGCATGCTGCCGCTGGCCTTTGCCCTGGGCGCAGGCTCGCAGATGCTGCAGCCTTTGGCCATCGCCGTTATCGGCGGCCTCGCGATTTCAATGGTGCTCAGCCTGATCGTCACACCGCTGGTCTACTTCCTGCTCACGCGCAATCGCGAGACCAGGTCTGAAGCAGTGTGAGGTTGGTCTAGATCAGCTCGTGCCCCGCGAACCAGTAGCCAATCTCAAATGCCGCCGTGTCTTCGGCATCGGAACCATGGATCGCGTTTTCCTGGATTGACTCCGCGAATTTGCGGCGAATCGTGCCCTCCGCTGCATTGGCCGGATTGGTCGCACCCATCAACTGGCGCAGATCGCCGATCGCATTTTCCTTCTCCAGCACCATCAGAAACAACGGTCCCGACGACATGAAGGTGCAAAGATCCTGAAAAAACGGCCTCTCTGCATGCACGTGGTAAAAACCCTTCGCCTGCTCCATTGAGATGGAGGCCTTCTTGATTGCCACAATGTTGAACCCGGCCCTGTCAATTTCGGCCAGGATCGCCGCCGTGTACCCTTTGCGGACAGCGTCCGGCTTGATGATGCTGAAAGTGCGTTGCGCCACTCGATTTGCTCCTTGCGGGCATTGATCCCTTTCTATTGTACGGGTCGCAAGCCACTGCTTGGGACTGGTCAAATCTGGTAGAGTGTCGCCATGTTTCGGTTCCCCTCCAAACTCGACTTCCGGTTCGCATGGATCGCAGTTTTCGCCACCGCACCGCTTTTTTCTCAGAATCCAGCGCCGGCCGGGTCGGCCTCCAAAACCGAGTTACGCGTCTTCGATCCTTCGCTTATCGACAAGTCCGTCGATCCCTGTGAAAATTTTTACCGCTACAGCTGCAACGGCTGGTTCAAGCGCAATCCCTTGCCGCCCGACCAAGCCTCCTACGGCCGCTTTACTGAGCTTTACGAGCAAAACCGCCTCGAGCTCAAGAAGATTCTCGAACAGGCTGCCGTGCCTTCGCCCCAGCGCACTCCCAACGAGCAGAAGATCGGTGACGAGTACGCAAGCTGCATGGACACGGCGGCGATCAATAAGCTTGGAATCGCGCCGCTTCAGCCGGAACTCGACCGCATCGCGGCACTCAAGTCAACGGCTGAACTTCCTGCCCTGCTGGCCCACTTGCATGCCATCGGAGTCGATGCCTTCTTCGGCATGGGATCGAATCAGGACTATGCCGATTCCAATTCGGTGATCTCGTTCTACGACGCTGGCGGACTCGGACTGCCGGAGCGCGACTACTATACTCGCACCGATCCAAAGTCCGCGGAACAACGTAATCAGTACGTTGCACATGTAAAGAAGATCTTCGAGCTTGCCGGAGAGCCCGGTCCGCAGGCAGCGAGCGATGCCGGCGTGGTGCTGGATCTTGAAACGCGCCTTGCCAGGGCTTCCCTTACCATCACCCAAGAACGCAATCCGCAGAACCTTAACCACCCCACCGAGGTTTCCATCTTCGAGAAAGAACTCACTCACTTCGATCTCGCCGATTACGTGGTTGCGGCGCACGCGCCCGCCTCGGGCAAAATGAACGACGCACAGCCAAAATTCTTCGCGGAGTTCAACGCGCTCCTGGACGAAGCGCCGCTCGATCAAATTAAAACCTATCTGCGCTGGCATCTTCTTCATGCGTACGCAGGAACCACACTGCCGGATACCTTCGACCATGAGACATGGCGCTTTTACGCGCATATTCTCAATGGCGTAGACAGGGAGCAGGACCGCTGGAAACGCTGCACACGCCGCGTCGATTTCGAAATGGGCGAGGCGCTCGGCCAGGTATACGTTGCAAAGTACTTTCCGCCAGAGGAGAAGCAGCAGGCGCTGGAGATGACTCTGTCAATCGAACAGGCCATGGATAAGGACATCGATTCGCTCGATTGGATGAGCGTCGAAACCAAGGCAAAAGCCAAAGACAAGCTGCACTCCGTAATGAATAAAATTGGCTATCCCGACAAGTGGCGCGACTACTCCAAACTTGAAATTGTTCGCGGCGACACGTTGGGCAACGAGGAGCGCGTACACGAGTTCGACCGAGCCCGCGACCTGGCCAAGATCGGTAAACCGGTCAACAAGGGCGAGTGGTACATGTCTCCGCCCACCGTCAATGCCTATTACGACCCGCAGCAGAATAATGTGAACTTCCCCGCCGGCTATTTTCAACCGCCGTTTTTTAGCAGCAAGGAAGACGATGCTGCGAACTACGGGGACATGGGTTCGACCATAGGCCATGAGCTCACTCACGGCTTCGATGACGAAGGCCGCCAGTACGACAAAGACGGCAACCTGAAGGATTGGTGGACGAAGACCGACGAAGAGAACTTTACCAACCGCGCCGAATGCGTGGTCAAGCAATACGACGCCATCGAGGCCGTTCCTGGTGTCCATCTCAATGGCAAACTTACCCTGGGTGAAAACCTCGCCGACCTAGGCGGCCTGTGGCTTGCCTGGATGGCGTGGCAGGAAAAGGCCGAGGCCGAGCATATGGACATGTCGGCAACAGCCGACGGCTATACTCCCGATCAGCGTTTCTGGATCGCCTATGCGCAGCAGTGGTGCACGCAGACGCGCCCCGAGCAACTACGCACGCAGGCCGAGACCGATCCTCACGCGCCGGATGAGTATCGCGCCAACACCGTGCTGACGGATTTACCGGAGTTCGCGCGCAGCTTCAGTTGCAGGAAGACCTCTGCAATGGTGGCCCCGAAACCGTGCCGCGTGTGGTGAAGTGCGAAGAATTCCCCTGCACATCCATCGGACTTCCGTCCTGCAGCCTATCATCAGCCGGCGTCTCGTGAAGCGGGTGCAAAAGGCAGCGTCGAAAGAAGACGCTGCCCTCTGCTTCACAGAAATCGTGGGACAACCGCGCCGCATTACCTCCCCGAACCTGCTTGGGCTGGAATTCCGGAGGCGCCTACCACCGCCTCAAGAAGTTCGTCTGCTTTCCGTTTGCTGAAACCATTCAACCAACGCTCGTATTCCTCACGCGATAGCTTCACTTTCAATTCCGCTCCATCCCTTGTCGACGTTGAGAGGCTCACCAGATGGGTATTGCTATACAGGGTGCTGGCTATACATGCGGTCACATCTCGCGCCTGGCTACGCGTAGCGGCCACCGTTCTCATATCCAACTCGGTCGTCGATGCAGGCAGAATACCTAGCACGAACTCGCCTCTCGATCCCAGACAATGTTCGATTTCGTCCGTGTGATCTCCGAGATGCGACCGCACCTTCCCCGATCCAATTTCGATCGACGACCACGCCGCATCCTGCCGGGGAATATTTCTCAGCCGACCCGCGATGTCTGCATCCGCTTTCGCATGGTCAACCGACCGGTCCAACGCCTGCGCAACTGCCGCGTGCGTGCCCAGCATCGCCACATCGTCGCATATTCAGTTACGCATCTCAGACCAGGGCCCCGGCGTCCCGGGGCGCGACCTTGAGAAGATTTTAGGCCGTTCTATCGTGTCGCGGACGCTCGCGATCGCCAAACGGGCGGAGCAGGACTAGGGATCGCCATAGCTTCCCGTGTCATGGCGCTCCACCACGGGATGATCCGCGCCCTAAACCGCGACGGAGGCGGCCTCGAAGTCCGTCTTCAGCTGTCGGCGGCCTGACCCCGCGCCAGACTCTTGTCACAAAATCCTCACATTCCATCGGCTAGCATTCGCTATCATCGAAGGCAACCCTGGGTCTGAGGAGAAACGTATGCGCAAATTGAGCCTAATGCTGGTCTTCGTGATAGCGGCTTCCATCGGAACTGCTGAAGCACACAGCATTTACGACTTCACCATGAATTCGATTGATGGGGCTCCGGTGAGCCTCAGGAGCTATCACGGCAAAGTCTTGTTGCTGGTCAACGTCGCCAGCAAATGCGGATTCACGCCTCAGTACGCGGGCCTCGAAGCAGTCTACGAGAAATACAAGGATCGCGGCCTCGTCATCGTCGGCGTCCCGGCCAATAACTTCGGTCAGCAGGAGCCGGGCACGAACGAAGAGATCAAGACTTTCTGCTCACGCAAATACAACGTGACGTTTCCGATGATGTCCAAGGTTTCTGTGCTTGGCGACGATGAAACGCCCCTCTATCATTTCCTGACCGACAAGTCCTCGGATCCGCAGTACGGCGGCGACATCAAGTGGAACTTCACCAAGTTTCTCTTCGACCGCAAGGGCCATCTCGTAGCGCGCTTTGAACCGCCCGTCAAACCCGATTCGCCTGAGGTCACCACAGCGATCGAGTCAACTCTGGAAAAGTAAATCGTTCTCGCTAGCTCCGCAAACAAATCAAGCTCTGCCTGTGCGGAGCCAGATTGCTGACTCGCCGCAATCTGGACGGAGTGTGGCGGCTAACCCACCATTCGCGCAACGAAGGGTGGCGGTCGGCCTGCAAATCAGGAGTGAAGCTTCGCGCAGGCAACGATAAAGGAGGTTGTGGCCGTTTTCCAGGGAGACCAGAAATAAAGCAGCGTCTCCGCACACTCCAAGGCCACCAGAGCCAGGGTGCCCAATAAAAACTGCTTCATGAGCCGCCCGCGCCACCAGTCCCAGGCGATCATCAGCGCCATGATCAAAACACTGCCGTAACACTCCCAGAAAAACCAAAGCATCCTGGAAGTAGGCTCATTGGGCCACAGCCACTGAGAGAACCTTCCATATCCTGCGTCGACCAGCGCGATTGTTGAGAGAATCATGATTCTCTTGTGCGCGGCCGAATTCTTTCTGAGGGATATCCCTACGGCAACAAAGACCAGAAAGCTGGTAATGCCACCTAACTGTACGGATAGGAATGCCGGAGCGAGCCCTGGGCTATTGAAGTTGAGAATCTGGGAAGCGATCGCGGCCCATGGCCCCAACACGGCCATCAGGCATGCCCAACCGGCGGTCACCCAACCCAGTGTTCTGTGCCATGCGATGCGATTGCCCACCACGAGCGACACCTGCGCCGTCAGCAGAATCATCCAACCGGTGAAGACAAACGCGTGGACGTCGACGACCAGGGGCGGAGTTGGGTTCTCGTGCAGGAATCGCCCCATATCCGTGCCGAACCCGGCGAGGATGCCCGCCCACAGCAATGCCAACCACACGACCGAAGGCAGCCTGTCTTCGCGCGGGTTCCAGGTGCCGCGCGCATGCCACGTGGGTCTCGGTCTGTGCACCGCCGATGCTGTCGCGATGAACGGCCTCCGAGTGCCGATTTGAACGCAGCCTCACGGGTGTAACTACGCGAACGGAGACCGCGGGTGCTGCAAACGTCTTGCGTAAGGGGAGGGAAAGAAACGCGGCAAGTATAGCAAAGCCTGGCTTGACGCGACGACAAAAAAGCCTCGGAAGCATTGCTCCCGAGGCCTCAATTTCGATTCGCAGTCGATTGATCAATGACCACTGTTCACTGACTAATGTTCACTCTTCAGGCCATCGCTTCCCGTCCCATGGGCTCAAAGTGCAGCTGATTCGATTTACGGTCCACGTCGATGCGTACGTGCGAGCCATGCAGGATCTCGCCATTCAGAATCTTGATGGCCATCGGATCCTGCACCATGCGTTGCAAGGCCCTTTTCAAGGGTCTTGCCCCATACGCCGCATCTGAGCCCGAAGCCAAAATCAGTTGCCGAGCCGGTTCCGTCAATTCAAAGGAAATCTGCCGATCTTCCAGCAGCTTTTGCAATTCAGCCAGGCGCAAATTCAGAATCTTGCTCAACTGCGCCTGTCCCAGCGAATGGAAGATCACGATATCGTCGACCCGGTTCAAAAACTCGGGCCTGAAATGCTCGCGCAATACCCGCATCACGCTTTCGCGCGCCATCTCCATGTCTTGATCGCTTTTATGCGCATCGCCGGCAAGAAACGCCGCTCCCAGATTCGAGGTCATGATCAGCACCGTGTTCTTGAAGTCCACCGTGCGCCCCTTTGAGTCAGTGAGCCGCCCATCATCCATCACCTGCAACAGGATGTTGAAGACGTCCGGGTGTGCCTTCTCGATTTCGTCGAAAAGAATCACCGCATACGGCCTGCGCCGCACCGCCTCGGTCAACTGGCCGCCCTCGTCAAAGCCCACATAGCCAGGAGGCGCGCCAATCAACCGGGCCACTGCGTGCTTCTCCATGTATTCGCTCATGTCGATGCGCACCATGGCCTGCTCGTCATCAAAAAGAAATTCCGCCAGCGCGCGTGCGGTTTCGGTTTTGCCCACCCCCGTCGGGCCCAGAAAAATGAAACTTCCAATCGGCCGCTTCGGATCGCTCAAGCCCGCGCGGGAGCGCCGAATCGCGTTGGCGACGATTTCCAGCGCTTCGTCCTGACCCACTACGCGCTCGCGCAGCCGCTCTTCCATCTGGACGAGTTTCTTCACCTCGCCTTCGAGCATCCGCGACACGGGAATCCCTGTCCACTTGCTCACGATCTTGGCAATGTCCTCCTCGTCCACCTCTTCCTTCAGCATGCGCTGCGCATTCTTTTCTGCGCCATCCTGCTCCGCGTTGAGCTTTCTCAGTTCCGCTTCCAGCCTGGGCAGTTCGCCATACTGGATCTGCGCAGCCCGGTCGAGCATTCCCTTGCGCGTCTGTTCTTCCGCTTCGAAGCGCAAAGCCTCGATCCGCTTCTTCAACTCGCTGACGCGGCTGATTGCTTCGCGCTCCTTCGTCCAGCGAGCACGCAACGCAGTGGTTTGCTCCTTCAAGGCCGCGAGTTCGCGCTCCACTTCCTCAAGCCTCTCACGGCTGTTGGGATCGGTCTCGCGCTTCAACGCGGCGCGCTCGATCTCAAGCGAAGTCGCCTCGCGCTCGAGCTGGTCGATCTCAGTCGGTACGGAACCAATTTGAATGGCCAGCGAAGCCGCAGCCTCGTCCACCAGATCGATGGCCTTATCCGGCAAGAACCTGTCGCTGATGTAGCGGTGCGACAAGGTCGCCGCCGACACAATCGCCGCATCTTTGATGCGCACGTTGTGGTGGGCCTCGTAGCGATCCTTCAGCCCTCGCAGAATCGCAATCGTGTCTTCCACGTTGGGCTCGCCCACATAAACGATCTGGAATCGCCGCTCCAGAGCGGCATCTTTTTCAATGTACTTACGGTATTCGTTCAGTGTGGTTGCACCGATTGCCCGCAATTCGCCGCGTGCCAGCGCCGGCTTCAGCATGTTGCTCGCGTCGATCGCGCCTTCCGCGGCCCCCGCCCCCACCAGTGTATGCAACTCGTCGATGAAAAGAACGATCTGCCCGTTCGATTCTTCGATCTCCTTCAATACCGCTTTCAGCCTGTCTTCGAACTCGCCCCGATACTTTGCTCCTGCCAGCATCGAGCCAAGGTCGAGCGAAATGACTCGCTTGTCGCGCAGGCTCTCCGGCACATCGCCCGACACAATTCGACGCGCCAGGCCTTCCACAATGGCCGTTTTGCCCACCCCGGGCTCGCCAATCAACACAGGATTGTTCTTCGTTCGACGGCTCAGCACCTGGATCACGCGTCGAATCTCCTCGTCTCGGCCAATGACAGGATCGAGCTTGCCACGCCGCGCCAACTCCGTCAGGTCCTTGGCATACTTTTCCAGCGCCTGGAATTTGCCCTCGGGGTTCTGGTCGGTGACTCGCTGCGATCCACGCACCGCGGTCAACGCCTTCAGAATCGCTTCGTGCGTGGCCCCTAGCGTAACCAGCGCTTCGCGCGCGGCGTCGCCCTTCAGGTGCGCCGAACCTAGTAGTAGGTGCTCGGTCGAAACGTACTCGTCCTTGAAATTCGCAGCCTCGCGGAACGCTTGCTCCACTACCCGGTTCAACGCCTGGCTGATTCCGGGCTGCGAACTTGATCCGGCCACGCGAGGCAGCTTCTCTTCGATCAGGTGCAGATCATGCTCAAGCCGCTCAGTGGGCACACCAATCTTCTCGAGCACCGCGGGAATCACGCCTTCACGGTCCTCCACCAACGCGAGCAGCAGATGCACCGGCTGCATCTCAGGATTGCCGAGCTCCGTCGCGCGCTCCTGTGCCTGCTGCATCGCCTGCTGCGACTTCACGGTCATTTTGTCCCAACGAATTGCCATAAAAACACTCCAGCCCTCACCCTTCAGTTCCTAGCTTGCTCTTTTCGGCCTCCAGGGCGAAAGGCAAACAAATTCTATTCATAAAATGTGCGCCGGGAGGCGGACCTTCTCCACACTCCCGGCCGAATCGACTCTGCCTCGCTGGCAGAGAAAAACCAGCGGCTAATACCAGCCCGCTTGAATCTTGCCGCTCCCTTAGGCCGCGACATTCACCTTGATCTGCTTGGGCTGCGCCTCAGCCTTCTTCTGCAGTTCCAGCTTGAGCACGCCCGCATTGTAGTTCGCCTTGACGTTCTCGGAATCGACGGTTGAAGGCAGCGTGAAAGCACGATAGAAGCTGCCATAGCGCCGCTCGATTCGATGGAAATTCTCTTCCTTTTCCTCTTTTTCGAATTTGCGCTCGCCTTTCACGGTCAGTGTGTGATTTTCCACCCGAACATCCAGATCTTTTTCTTCAATTCCGGGAACTTCGAGTTTCAACACGACCTTTTGCGCATCTTCATAGATGTCGACAGCTGGAACGAAACTGGCCGTCGTGAGAGCGTTGTCGCCGTCATTGAAATCCCGAAATATCGAGTTCACGCGGTTCTGAAGAGTCATTACATCCCGAAACGGGTCCCAACGAGTAATTGCCATTGTGTACCTCCACATGGATTTAAGAAGTGGTGAACGAGGCGGTCACCCGCCGCTCATTCCGTTGGATTCAACTATAGCACAAGTGATTCATAAAATATGAGTGTAATAGGCTAATATTCAAGAATGTTGGCTAAGTTTATATTTTTAAATGATTTACACTCTTCCTTGTTGGGATTTACCTTGTGATCACCCCACGTTATTGTCAGAATTGTTGCGGCGGCCTGAGTTCGCTTGAAGATCCTCCCGCGCCTTATGCCTGCACAAAATGCGGTGTCGAAAGGTGAGAAGACGATTGCTGGCCCTTGCCAAGACGAGTCAGCGTCAGCACCGTGATGTCGTCGTCCTGCCCGAAATTGATGGCCGCTTCGGTCGCCTTGGCTGCATCAGGGCGGGTCGCGAACAGCGCATCAAGCCGCTCAAAGCTGAAGATCTCGCCGCTGGCGCTGCGTGCCTCCAGCAACCCGTCTGTGTACAAGGCGAAATGGTCTCCTTCTTTCAAAGCGAGCGTCTTCTCTTCGTACATTGCAGCTGGGAGAATGCCGAGAGGCAGCGTACCCGGCATAGCAATCTCCTTCTTGTTCAGAAACGGAGCCGGATGGCCCGCGCTGGCCACGGTACAATTGCCTGCGGCATCAAGCCGCACGGCCAGGCACGTGACAAACCCGCCCTTCAGCCGGCCAAAAAGACGCAGGTTGAGTTCGGCCAGCATTTCGGCGGGACTCGGCGCATACCGCGCCAACGTTCGCGATGCACCTACAATGAGTGAAACAGTCATGGCCGCTTTCAGCCCCTTGCCGCTTACGTCTCCCAGCAGGATCATCGTCGATCCTTCGTACTCACCCTCCAGCGGAATCACCTGGAAAAAGTCGCCGCCCACCTCTTGCGCCGGTCGATAGGAACTCGTAAACGCAAATCCAGGCAATGCCGGCAGCGATTCGGGAATGAGTACCTGCTGCAGCTCACGTGCGCTTTTAAACTCCTGCTCCATCACACTCTGGCGAGACAATGAATCCTGCAAATAGCGGTACACAGCATAGATTATCGCGAGCAGAAGCAGGGTATTGGCAACCGTCTGCGCGGTAAGGACATTGCCGTTGACCGTGAAAAGCGGTGCCGCGATCTTGTCTCCGAGCGTGAAATGAGTGAATCGGCTGCCCTGTTGCACGGCAATCCGCACGACTTGAATCATTCCCGCCAACGTGGCCGCAATTGCGACCATCCAGCGCGAAGGGTCAAGACGCTTGGTGATGGCATATGCAACGAGTACCAGCGGAAAAGCCTCCAATACCGTGAAAATGAGGGTCAGGATTCCGTCAGCGGCCTGCACCCA
>Ga0335072_10011589_pt1 | contig 12627 bp, 10 predicted proteins | sample Lox_Sample_21_FD_206725 | JGI IMG/M metagenome (GOLD analysis project Ga0335072, IMG submission 206725) | Soil microbial communities from Loxahatchee National Wildlife Refuge, Florida, United States - Lox_Sample_2.1 | ecosystem: Environmental > Terrestrial > Soil > Wetlands | place: USA...
CCGCGGGCGGTCAGTTCGGTGGGCAGGGCCCGGCCGACGGGTGCCTGTGCGGGGCGGGTGACGAGTCCCTGGCGTTCGAGGGCTTGCAGGAGCACGTTCATTGACTGGCGGGTGACGAAGGCGCCGCGGGCGAGCTCGGAGTTGGACAGGCCCGGCCGCTGGGCGAGCAGTTCCAGGCAGGCGTAGTGGGTGATCGTCATGCCGAGCGGCCTTAGTACGGCCTCCAGGGCCGAGTGCAGGGCGCTGGCGGCGGCCTTGAGCATGTAGCCCAGCGAGGTGTCCAGCTCGACTCCGGGCTCGTCTTGACTCATGTCAGTAGTCTGACATACAGTGCTGTATGTCAGAAGGCTGACATGCGATGAGGAGGCAGGAATCATGGCCGTCACCGGACCCGACTTCATTTCACTGCAGGTACGCGACCTGGAGCGGTCTGCCGGTTTTTATGAGCGATACCTGGGGCTGAAGCGCTCCGACGCCGGACCGCCGCACGCCGTGGTGTTCGGCACCACGCCGATCGCGTTCGCCGTCCGCGACGTCGTCGCGGGCACCGACCTGGACGCGATCGCCCAGCCGGGCCAGGGAATGGCGCTGTGGCTGCACGCCCCCGACGCGCAGGACATCCACGACGCCCTCGCCGCCGCCGGCACCACGATCGTCTCAGCGCCCGTCGACGGTCCGTTCGGGCGCACTTTCACGTTCGCCGACCCCGACGGCTACCACGTGACCCTCCACGCCCGTGGCTGAGCTTGCGGCGCGCTGGCTGTACGTTGAGGGCGTGGTCTTGGTCCGGCCTGGCAAGGCGGCTGATATCGACGACGCCGTTTCGCTCTACGAGCGATCGAATCTGGCCCGCCGTCAAGGCGCCTGGCCCGGCCAGGCCGCCCGAGTCGACCACGTCCGGGAACGCCTGCGGGACCCTGACACGTGGCTTCTGGTGGCGACCGAGGGCCCGGAGATGGTTGCGATGACCTCCGCCCGGGCTCTGCGCGAGCAGGACGGGGAAGGCGCGGTCATACCCGGCGGCTGCTTCCTCGGCTTTATGTACGTCGCTCCCGAGCGGTGGGGCCGGGGAATCGGAGGAGCCCTGCTGGACGCTGTTCTCGCCGAAGCGGAGCGACGGCTCCAGCCGCGGATTCACCTCTTGACGCATCCAGACAATGAACGCTCGCAGCGGCTATACCGAAGCCGTGGTTTCTCTCCAACAGGCCGGAGTGGAGATGGCCAGGAGGAATGGGTAAGGGCGCCCGGCATACCTTCATGACTTTGCCGAGCCCTGGCGGCAGAATGGCCGCCGGGCAACCTCGCCCGTCATTTGAGCGACGGGGAGAGCACCGCCGACAGCCGCTCCGGGCGCGTGCGGAATGCTGAAGCGTAGTTCGCTGAGGTGTACTTCAGTGACGGCGAGCGCCGGCTTTGATGGCCGGGCCGGTCGTCAGGTTGCTTGACCGTAGAGATCGGCAAGTCCGACGAGATCTACGTCGCCTTGCTGGCGACGCTGCTTCAACTCGTCGGTGAAGCCGGCTCCGGAGAAGCAGACAAGACGAGTTCGCGACGTATCGAGCTTTTCGTTACCTGCCAGCAGGTCGCGGATCCGGCTCAGGCGATCCAGGTGACCCATCCCCATCTGCTCGTTCCACTTTGCTTCACCGATGGCCAGGAGCGGCGGCCGCGCTCCATCGGCATGGCCGACGACGGCGACGTCGACCTGATGCAGTGTCTTGTTCCGCGGGTCGTTGACCGTGCCAGCGGCAACCTGGACGGGCCAGTCTCCGAATCTGTCGCCAGCGAAGTAAAGCGCCCACTCCCGGCAGAGCCGTTCGAAATGCGGGCCAAGGATGTTGCTCGCGAACCGCCGCTGACTGCGCTCCCAGACCTGCGGGGCGCCTGTGCCGCGCATGAGCTGTGGCCAGAACGGCCGCATGATCGCGTGATAGAAGGCAAGCAGCGGTTCGTTGATGCGGAAATCTGTGCGGTTGGCGCGGAAGGCATCGTTCTCGCGCACGATCAGGCCGGCGTCTTCGAGAACGGTCAGGGGATGCGAGAGTTCATTGCTGTTCCTGCCGACGTGGCCGGCGACAGCGCCACGGCCGGTATTGCCCGCCGCGATTGCCGCGAGCACGGAGTGGTACAAGGCGGTGTCCCGCAGTTCGGGCTCCTCGGCCAGCAGATAACGGGCCTCAAGGAACATCGGGCAACCGGGCGAAAGGACTGTCCGGGCCGCCCAGGCGTCGAAGTCGGCTAGGCCGTTCGGCGCATCGAACCTGATCATCTCGGTGCGGTAGGCGGGTGTTCCGCCGACCACCGCGTGCACGAGGAAGGCAAGCCGCGGATCCTCCAGGCCCCAGAACTGGGCCGCCAGCCGGTAGTCGAGAGTCTGGACTGTCAGGTCGAGCGAGGCGCGCCCGCGCAGCGGCGCGTTGCCGGACAGCAGCTTGCCCATGAATGACAGCGCCGACCCGCACAGCAGCAGCCGGGTACGGGACTCCGCCCGTTCGGCGCGGCGTGGCGCATAGGCAGCCTGGATGATCGACGGGAGCGCAGGGCTCACGCGCGCGAGGTAGGGAAACTCATCGATCACCACCGGAACGGCGCGTTCGCGACCTAGCCGCAACAGGATGTCAATCGCGGTCTGCCAGTCGGCCGGCGAGATCGGGGCGACTGGGTTGAGATACCTCGTCAGCGCCGCGCCGATCAGCGACAGCGATTCTGCCTCAGTAGCTTCTTGCGCGGAAAAGTAGAAGCCGCCTGCTTGCTGGCATGCCGCTTCGAGCAGGAAGCTTTTCCCTTGCCTGCGCCGCCCGGAGACAACTCCCAGGGTGGCGCCGGGCCGGTCCTCCTCGATGAAGGCTGTCACCTGGGACCACTCCCGGTCCCGGTCAAACATGTCTGCGGGCTTGAGCATCGGCTAGTCCGAGGTTATGAGATTTACAGTTATCATAACTATACTTCTCATAGCTATTCGCAGCCAGCCTGGCGAGCTGCGGCGGGGGCGGCTGGTCTCTGACGCCGTGGCGCGTCCCGTGGTCGCCAGGACCGAGTTGTCACGGGCGGCTGGGTGCGAGCGCAGCCTCGTTCCCGCCTTGATCGGTCCTGGGCTCTGAGGGGAAGGGCCACGCGCTCCGACCGTGCGCAAAGACTTTTGTTTCTTGTTCGCCGTGAGTCTCCGCCGCGTTCGCTGAACGCGGTGCAGCGGCGACGTAACTGGTGTCGAGGGCTCGATCGCGCCGCTGCCCCGCCGTGAGCTGTGTCCCGGGTCAGCCGCTGAGACGAGCTCCCCCCGCTGAGCACTTCCCGAGAGGACGGCAAGGACATGGACAACCCCGCCAACCATCAGCAGCCCGGCAGCACGGATTACCGGTTCGTCGCCCCGTTCAAGACCTCGGTCACCAGGCGCCGCCTGTTCCAGTTGGGAGCAGCTGCCGCCGGGGCCGCCGCGGTCTCGAGCATCGGCGCCGGAGCTAGCGGGATCGCCGGGAGCGAGGCGGCTCTCGCCAGCACGATTCGCAGGCGAACCGGCACGATGGCTGACCTCAAGCACGTCGTGATCCTGATGCAGGAGAACCGCTCGTTCGACCATTACTTCGGCAGCCTGCGCGGCGTCCGCGGGTACTCGGACAAGCAGTTCCTGACCTACCAGGACGGCACCAATGTCTTCCAGCAGCCAGACGCTGCGCGCACTGACGGCGGGCGCCTGCTGCCGTTCCACATGGACTCCAGCAAGTTCAACGCGCAGAACGCGGGCGACCTAGACCACAGCTGGACCGGCGACCACAGCGCACGCAACGGCGGCGCCTGGAACAACTGGGTGCCGGCGAAGACCGAGCAGACCATGGGCTATTTCACCCGGGCCGACATCCCGTTCCAGTACGCGCTCGCCGACACGTTCACCATCTGCGACAGCTATCACCAGGCGATACTCGCGCCGACCAGCCCCAACCGGATGTACTTCTGGACGGGCACGAGCAGCGGCTACATCACGAACCCTGACGACTACGTGGTGGACTTCACCAACGTGCTGACGTATCCCGAGCAGCTGCAGGCCGCCGGGATCAGCTGGCAGGTGTACACCAACCACGAGGTCGGCGACAACGGCGGGATCGAGGGCTGGGTCGGGGACTACGGCGACAACCCGCTGTGGTTCTACCAGGCGTACCAGACGTCGATGAACGCTCCTACTCCCGCCGGGCAGGAACTGGCGATCCGCGGCGCCGTGCAGCCATGGCAGCCGTTCGAGAACTTCCCGCTCGGGCCCAATCACGTCAATCACGTGCTGGCGCAGTTCGAGGCGGCGTGCGCGGCCGGCAGCCTGCCGCAGGTCTCCTGGATCGTGGCGCCGTACGAGTACTCCGAGCATCCGTCTGCGAGCCCGAGCTACGGCGCCCACTACGTGCGCGCCGTCCTTGAGGCGATGATGGGCAACCAGGAGCTGTGGGAGTCCTCGGCGCTGTTCATCACCTACGACGAGCACGACGGCTATTTCGACCACGTCGTGCCGCCGTCGCCTGAGGCAACGACTCCGGACGAGTTCATCAACGGCCTGCCAATCGGCTTCGGTACCCGCGTCCCGATGCTGGTCTGCTCACCGTGGACCCGCGGCGGCTTCGTGGACTCCAACCTCTACGACCACACGTCGATGCTCCGGTTCCTGGAAACGTGGACCGGCGTGAAGGCCGCGAACATCACCGACTGGCGGCGGACGCTGAGCGGCGACCTGACCACCGCGTTCGACTTCGCGCACCCGGACTTCTCCATCCCGGACCTGCCCGACACCGTGCCGCTCATCAATCAGTCCGATGAGGAGGAGAACTTCCCGCCGATCACGACGCCGGCTGCTGGTGCACAGATGATGCCGTCCCAGGAGCCCGGCCATCGCCCGCACCGCCCGGCGAACCACCAGGCGCACGCCGACGTCGCGGTGAACCGCGGCAGCGGCGCGGTTGTCGCGACGCTCACCAACGTGGGTGAGGCGGGGACGTCGCTGGCGGTGTACCCCGACAAGTTCCAGGCGTTCACGCCCACGCAGTTCACCGTCGTCAGCGGCGAGAACCGGACCTACACCTGGGACTCGACCCAGAGCGGCGGCAACTATGCCTTCAGCATCTACGGTGCGAACCGGTTCGTGCGGTCGTTCGCGGGTGCTGTCGTCCCGGCCGGGCAGAACAGCGGTCAGGTACCCGTTGTCGCGGCGGAACTCGTGCGCGGCCCGTTCCCGTTCGTGCTCCTGAGCCTCGCTAACCAGGGCGCCGCCAAGGTGACCTTTACCCTGACGCGCAACGACTTCGTGGGGCGCACGCGGACGGTCTCCGTCGGGCGCGTTCCCGTCACGATCGAGTGGCCCGCCGACCCCGAGGGCTACTACGACGTGATGATCACTGCCAGCACCAGCGACGGGTTCACCCGCCGGTACGCGGGCCGGATCGCCTGAGGCGCCTCAGTCGAGCCAGCGCCGCGCGAACTCACGCAGTCGTGCCGCCCGGTCCCGCATGGTGCCGGGCGGCACGCTCGCGAGTCAGTTCGTCAGATCCTCACAACGGCGGCGGGCCGTCGTGCGTGCCCGGGATGGTGGCGAACGGGTCCGACGGTGCTGGCTGGCTGTCTGCCAGCGGGCGGGCGATATAGCGTGAAGGCACGTCTCGACGGAGGGATAAGGCAATGGAACTGACCTCTGGTAAGACAGCCGTCGTCACCGGGGCCGCTAGCGGCATCGGCTTCGCACTCGCCGAGCGCTTCGCCCGCGCCGGGCTCGACATTGTCCTGGCCGATATCGAGCAGGAAGCCCTGGACGCGGCCGAGCAGAAGATCGCGGCGCTGGGCGTGCAGACGCTCGCGGTGCGCACCGATGTGAGCGACGAAGCCGCTGTGCAGGCTCTGGCGGCTGCTGCTGTCGAGCGGTTCGGTGCTGTGCACCTGGTCTGCAATAACGCCGGGGTGGAGAGCAGCGCCGATGCCTGGCTGGGCCCGATCTCCGCCTGGAAGTGGGTGCTGGGTGTCAACCTGTGGGGAGTCATCCACGGCATCCGGGCCTTCCTGCCGCTCATGCTCGGCCAGGGTGAAGGACACTTCGTTAACACGGCCAGCATTGCCGGGCTGTATCCCGGATTTTCACCCTCGTACGACGCGTCCAAGCACGCGGTGGTCGCCATTTCCGAGGGCCTGTACCGCAGCATGAAACTGGCTGGCTTGCCCATCGGCGTGAGCGTGCTGTGCCCCGGCTGGGTCAACACCAACATCATGGACGCGCGGCGGAACTGGCCGGCGGACCTGGGGGAGCAGCCGCCGCAGGCGTTCGGCGCCGAACTTGTGGAGCCGCATGTCCGGAAGGCGATCGAGGAAGCAATACAGCCGAACGAGGTCGCCGCGTTCGTGGCGGACGCTGTGGCGGCCGGCAAGTTCTGGGTGTTCACCGGACAAGAGTGGGTCGACCTCGTCGCCCAGCGATGGAACAGCATCGCCGAGGGCGAGGACCCCTCGCTCGGCGTGCAAGTCCCCGGCATGCCGCCGACGGCCCAGCTCGCTGACGAAGTCAGGAACTTGCTCGCCCAGGTGCTCGGCGGCCAGTGATCTAGTAGCTCGCGGTTCTCAGGCCCAGAGTGACCAAACCGGCAGGGCGAGGATGCCGTCGTCGATTCGGAATGCTCGCGGGCCAGTGTGCACTAGTGCTCGTGACATAACTAGCCAGTGCTCTACCTCTCGCGGACAAATGCACTGCTCAGGGCCTGGTGACCTGGCTTTAACACGACCAGTGACCGATGTTTAGCACGGAGATTGGCCGGAATTTAGCACAACCGCAGCCCTGGGTGGCCGTAAGGAACGTCGAGAGTAACTTGCCAACCCAGCGCACTGGTCACCGTCCGTGCTGATAGTCCCCTGTGGCCGCGCCTGCCAGTAACGAGAGCATCGCCAGGCAAAAGGCCGACGCCGAGTATGAGACACGGTATACTCAAAGTATGACGGCCATGACTACGATAAAGGTGTCGGCTGAGACTCGCGACAGGCTGAAGAAGCTCGCGGACGCCGACCAGTCGACCATGGAGGCCGCGCTCGCCAAGGTTCTAGATCAAGCCGAGGAAGCCAGATTCTGGCAGGGCGTGAAGGACGACTACGCCCGGCTGCAGGATGATCCCGAGCAGTGGGCAGGCTACGTCAACGAGCTGGCTGAGTGGGACCAGACCGTCAGCGACGGTCTGGATGATCTCGCATGAGCGCACCGTTGCGCTCGGGAGATCTCTGGCTAGTCGACCTCGACCCGGTCGTAGGTTCAGAACAGGCCGGGCAACGGCCTGCGGTCATCGTGTCCGGCCCCCTGCATCTCGCACTGCCGCATGCAGTGGTCTTCGTGACGCCGGTGACGAGCCGGGATCGCGGACTCCGTCACCAGATCTCGATAACGTCGCAGTCCTCTGGACTAGCCAAGCTCCCGTCGTTCGCCCGCCCGGAGGATACTCGCGCAGTCGCCTACCAGAGGCTTCGTCGGCAGCTTGGCGCAATATCGTCCTCAGAACTGGCGGCGATCAGGCGGGTCCTGCGGGGGTTTTTGGACCTGTAGCCGCGGTGTCAGGCTTGCGTCAGGACTTGTGCCGCACGCCGCGGCGCTGCGAAGCGTTATCCCCTGAAATCCCGTTGCCGGCTTAGCACATGAGACATTGCTGGTGTAGCACGCACTAGCTGCCAGGCAAGTCAGAACGGCGGCGGATCGTCGTGCGCGCCGGGGATCGCGGCGAACGGGTCTGACGGCGCGGCGGGGCCGTCGTCTACGCCGGCCCAGACGCCTTTCTCGCTGGGCCTGGTCGCCCAGGCCGGGAACGGGAAGTCGACAGCCAGCGGCACGGGAATGTCCGGCTGGGAGACGAACATCGTGCCGGGCTTGGCGAGCATTGCGCGGACGCGCTGCTGCGGCGGGAGGAAGCCATACTCCGGCCGCTCTGCCTCGGCGGCGTCGAGCCGTCCGGCGATCTTGATGGCGCAGTTAGCGAGGATGCGGCGTTCCACTTCTGAAGCGGTTTGCTGCGCGCCGATGAGGATGACGCCGAGGGATCGTCCTCGTTCAGCGACGTCGAGGAGGATCTGCTTGATCGGGCTGTCGCCCTCGCGCGGCGCGTACTTGTTGAGCTCGTCGAGCACGACGAACATCAGCGGCCGGGCGGTGCCCTGGCGTTCCTTGCGGGCGAACTCGCCCCGGAGTGTGACGCCGACAACGAACCGCTGCGCCCGGTCAGGGAGGTTGTGCAGGTCGACGACGGTGACCTGGGCGCGTGAGGTGGAGATCGAGCGCTCGCCGCGGTGCGCCAGGTCGCCTCGGATGATGGCGGACAGCGGCTTGACGGCGGAGCGGAGCCGGCGGAGCAGGGCATTGATGCTGCCGGTGACGGCGCTGCCGGCGACCCAGGTGCTTCGGAGCTGGTCGTCGCCGAGCTCCGCCTCGAGCAGCTCCACCAGGTCGCCGAACGTCCGGATGATCTTGTCGTTAGCTGGGTCGACGTTGACGACGCGGACGGCGCCGTCGCTGCCGGTGGGTGTCGCGTCGCGCTTGAGCCGCGCGGCGACCTGGCCGATCAGCATTGTGTACTGCGCGCGTTCGTCCTCGGCGTCGGCGAACACGAACGGCAGCAGCTCGTCCTGGCAGAACTCCGCCAGCGTCCAGTAGAACGGGCTGACCGCTTTGTCCCTGGCGGCCACATCTGGCGTCCCGGACTGGTCGCCGCGCCGTGGCGGGGCAAAGACCCTTACATTCTGGAACGGGGTAGCAGGCAGACCCAGCTCTTCGTAGCGCTTGCGCTGGTCAGGGCTGAGGCGCTGATTGGCGTAGTCCAGGAACAGCAGGTCCTCGCCCTTAACGGAGAACACCAGCATCTTGGTGTTGTGCGCCTCTGCGGCCAGGACGCCGCAGTGGATGATCGAGTGCAGCAAGAACAAGGCGAAGCTGGTCTTGGTAGCAATGCCTGAGACACCGGAGATGGAGACGTGTCCGCCGCGCGTTCCGTCGACGAACTCGAAGTTGAGGTAGACCGGGTTGCCATCGCGGCCGAAGCCGACCGGGACTTTCTGGTCGCCCATCTCGTCGAAGTACAGCGCCGACTCGCGTTCTTTGCCTTTGGCGCGCATCACCGGTGCACCGGGGATCGGCGGGACGTAGACCTCGGGCTCGACGCGCGTGACGGAGACCTGCGCGATCTCCGCGACCTCGGCGGGCAGGGCGCCCTGCTGGATCAGGAACACATCCGATGCGAACCGCGCGCCCTCGTGCACGGCCTCCACGTTGGTGACAACACCGGAGACGCGGATCGTCGGCTGGCCAGGTAGCTGGCGGCTGGTGGTGACGACGTCATCGAGCTGCAGGTACTGGTCGGCTTGCACTGCCACCGAGAACTGCAACGGGGTCGCCGCCACCGTCCCGACAACCAATCCGACCGGGTCAGCGTGCGGCGCCTGGGCGCTCCCCGATGCACTGCCGTCCATGTGCTGCTCCCTCCTCTGCGTCCTCAGCGTAGAGGTCTGCCAAGTGTGAGGAGGCGGGTCCGGCAAGCGCTTCGGCTAGACAACATCCTCCTCGGTTTCGCCGCCCCTGGTTGGCGGCGGTGCGGGCCGCATGTGCCAGTGCGGCCGCCCGGCTATCAGCGCAGGCCTGCGCCCAAGAGGGGAGGATCGCCGAGGATTTCCTGCCGGACCAGGTCTGGCATCGCGGTCAGCTTGCCGTCGTAGAAGGTCTCCGACGTGAACCGGCACAGGTCCGGGTGCATCCGCCAGGTCTTGTCGATAAGCAGGCCCGCGTCGGGCGGCATCGTCGCGCGGTCGCCCAGGATGTGCTCCAGCGCTGAGACGCCAGAGCCGGGCGGGTGCGCAGCCTGGCTCGGCTGGGCGAGCTGCTGCGGATCGCCGAGCAGGACGACGTTGCGCGCTGCACCTGCCACCGCGATGACGTCGGCCAGCGACATCTGACCCGCCTCATCGACGAACAGCGTGTCCACACTTTCCTGGAGGTCGGGGCGGGACCACATCCACGTCGTGCCTGCCGCAACGTCCAAGTCGCCGTCTGCGAGGCCGCTGACTAGCTTCGGGTACTCCAAGACCTGAGTGTCAGGATGCAGGTGCGGATTGTCCTTCTCGGCGCGCTGACCGACCTTCGGGGCTGGGAAGTTACAAGCTTCTGCGTGCTCGAAGACCGTGTCGATCAGGTGGCAGATCACCGCGTGGGACGGGCCCGTGATGCCGACAGTCCGCCCTTCCTTGATCAAGGCCAGGATCTGCTCGGCGCCGGTGTAGGTCTTGCCGGTTCCAGGCGGCCCCTGGATCGGCAGGTAAGAGTTCTCGAGCGACAGAGTTAGGCGGACGGCCGCTTCCTGGGCCGACTCGTCGGCGTTTCGGAGCGGCAACGCTATCGGGGGTTCCAGGGGGTCGCCCCCCTGGGCTGACACAGTCGCGGGAACGCTGGCCGGCGTTCCCGCGGGAACGCCGGCAGGCGGGCGGCGCAGCAGCAGCGCCGTCGCGGCGTCGGACCGGCCCAAGCCATCCGCGAGCACACGTGAGCCGAGATCGCGCATCCGCTCTGCCTGCAACTTGATTCCCGGCGGCCCGCCCTGAACAAGCGCCGACGGCAGCGCTCCGTCGTAGCTCGCGCCGACCTTCAGCACGATCTCGCCGCGCGCGTCATCGACCGAGTAGACCTCGAAGCCACGACCGCTGACCGGATCGTGCGCGGTATCACGGGGGCTGAACTTGTGCTCCTGCGGTGGAAAGCCGAACCGCCAGAGCAGCGACCGCTTCTCCGCGCTTCAAGGCGAACCAGCTCCCTGACCCAGCGGGTCGTTACCGTCGTCCCGAAGGCTGGTAATCACTCGGGCCTAGGGAAGCAAGCTAGCCACGGCTGCGTTATAGTTCTCGCATATACCACCCGGCTCCTCGTGGGCCGGGTTTTCGGTTGTCCGGAGGCCTCTTCCGCGGCTTAAGTCGCCAAGCGCGCCCTCCAGCGCTGCTGCGACCCGCTGCCACGCCGCCTCTAACGAGAGCATCGCCGACGGATTGGCAATGACCAGCTCGGCAAGTGTTGTGTAGAAGGTCCATTCAAACCGTACATCTATGGATCTGTCGTACTCGCCGGGGCGGGCGCGCCGGGTAAACACATCGGGCGTCTCCGGCCCCGGAGGGCACCCCGCTGCCCAGCGCTAAGGAACCGTCACCCCCTGCAGCTCTACGCCGGACGGGTTCTGCGTGGGATCTAGCTCTGTCTGAACGTTCACGCTGGCCGGCGGGATCGTATCCATGACGAACGGGACGTTGGCCGGGTTGTAGGAGCAGATTGCCGGCGGCGACGGCTCGCTGGCAACCGCAGCCGAGCAGACTCCGAAGTTGTAGGCCTCCGGAGTGGCCGTGAACGTCCTTGCGTCGTCGGTGCCGAAGCCGTCCTGTCCGGTCAGCGTCACCGTGAACGTCCAGCCCGATCCGGGCGTGCCCAGCGCCGACGTTGGCACCGTGATCGTGACCAGCCCCGGAGTCTCTCCGCCTGACGGCGACAGCTGGGCCACCGAGACCTGCGGAGTCCCCACCGAGGACGACCCGGAAATGCCCGACGTCGAACCCGCAGGCGTGACCCAGTCGTCGGCGCCGAAGCCGTCGACCTCGATGAGCTGGTTCCACGCGTCCGCCGGCGCGATGGAGTAGTTGAACGCTCCGGCCGCCCCGGTCGACTGAATCTCGCCCGCGGGCACACTGCCGGACGGCGCGTGGATATAGATGTCAATGAGCTGAGCGCCGAGCAGCGAGCCGAACGTGGACTGCAGGTTCGCGATTCCGACCTCGAACGTGACAGTGCTGCCAGAGTTGATAACTGTCAGGCCGTTCAGCCGGAACGAGTCGGGCGCGAAGACCGGCGACCCGTCGGAGTTCGTGGCCGTGGGATACGCATAGGTTCCCGGCCCGTTGCCGCCCCCGGCGGCAGGCCCGGCGTTAAGCACCACGGTGCCGGGCACGAACAGGTCGGTGACCGTGAAGATCGCCTCGTTGGTGCCAGCGTTACCTGCGCTCGATGCGACCTCAACCGAGTCAGCGCCAGGCTGCAAGCTGACCTGCGCGGAGAACGCCCCCGTCGAATCCGCGGTGACGGTGGTGATCGAGGTAGCCGGCGATGAAGCACCGGGCGACGTGCCGGTTACCGCCACATCCACGGTCGCGCCCGGAGCTGTCGTCCCGGACACCGGCACCGACGCGGCATTCACCGTGACGCTCGGCCGCGTCAGGTTCATCGGCACGTTCCCGCCGCTCACCGTCAGGGGCGCCGTCACGCTCAGCGGAGCCGCAGCAGGCCCGCCGCCCGTCCCCGCATACCGCGACGCGACAATCGACGGCTGCTCGAGCAGCCGCCCAGAAGCCATGTCGGCGATCAGCCGCAAGAGCTGCGCCTGCGCCCACGTCAGCGGCGCTGCTGAGCCGTCCGCCTGGCCATCGGTGAACCCGATTGACGCCGTCGCCGGGTCCGACCCGTACGGCGAGGCGGGCACGTCGGGATAGTTCCACACCTGCTCGGGAACCAGGCCGACGCCGGATGCGGAGTTCAGCATGAAGTCAAGATCGTCAGTTGCCGCCGACGAGTTTCCGGCGAGTACCTGGTACTCCGCGTTCTCGCCGGACAGGACC
>Ga0335072_10011592_pt1 | contig 12625 bp, 13 predicted proteins | sample Lox_Sample_21_FD_206725 | JGI IMG/M metagenome (GOLD analysis project Ga0335072, IMG submission 206725) | Soil microbial communities from Loxahatchee National Wildlife Refuge, Florida, United States - Lox_Sample_2.1 | ecosystem: Environmental > Terrestrial > Soil > Wetlands | place: USA...
GCGCGGCCGGATCGCAGACCCCGGCCAGCTTGGCCAGCTCGTCCACCGAATCGGCCTTCTTGATCCAGCCCTTGGCCACCTCACGGGAGTTGTCCGGGCTCCAGTCGTAGTACCCGGCCCGCACGAAGCCCGAGTGCAGCGAGGCCCGGCCGATCATCTGGTTCATGTGCCACAGGTCGGCGCCCACCGCCTGGGCCATCCGGATCCCGTCGCCGGTGTTGCCCGGGTCGAAGTGCGTCATGTTCCGGCCGATGTCGTTGTAGTTCAGCGTCTCGTTGGTGAACCGGCGGCCGCCCGCTTCAACACGTCCGGCCGCCCGGCGTCGAGCCAGAAGTTCAGGACCCGGTGCGGCGTGCCCAGCTTGCCGGCGTAGAACGAGCGGAACTGGTCGGATTCTGAGTCCGTAGCGGTCTCGAAGACCGACAGGTCCAGGCCTCGGTTCAGGTCTGCCATGGATCTCTCCGTAACTTTTTATGCCGAACGGGCCGTGGTCTCAGCCCCCGCCACTCGGTGACTGCCCCGCGACGTAACCGAACGTCACCGCCGGGGCCAGCGTGCCGCCCCCGCCCGGGTAGGCCAGGCCGAACGGCGCCGCCACCGCGTTCCCCGCCCCGTACAGCCCGGGGATGGGCACGCCGTCGAAGTCGATGACCCGGGCCGCCGCGTCGATGACCGGCCCGCCCTTGGTGCCGAAGCAGCGGGCCACCACCCGCTGCGCGTAGAACGGCCCGGCGCTGCCCAGCGGGGCCAGCGCCGGGTTGGCCAGGGTCTTGTCCAGTTTGCGCCACCGGTCCCAGCCCGCCACGCCGCGGCCGAAGGCCGGGTCCCGGCCGCGGGCCGCGTGCTGGTCGAACTCGGCCACGGTCGCCTCCAGGCTGGCCGCGTCCACGCCGATCGTCTCGCCCAGCTCCCGCAGCGTCGGCGCGCTGAAGTCAGGCGATTCCAGCGGCCGGCGTTCCTCATGTGCCAGGCGCTCATCCCGGCCATGCGGTCGGCCGGCTACGGCAAGGTGGTCAACATCTCCTCGGCCACGGTCCACGCCGGCCGCCCCGGCTACCTGCACTACGTGACGAGCAAGGCTGCCCTCATCGGCTTCACCCGGGCGCTGGCCGCCGAGGTCGGCCCGGCCGGCATCACGGTCAACGCCGTCACCCCCGGATCGACCGCCACCGAGGTCGAACGCGAGACGATCACCCCGGAGCAGCGCCAGGCCATGGCCGCCGCCACCGCCCTGCGCCGGGTCCAGGTCCCCGCCGACCTGGTCGGCGCCGTCGCCTTCCTGCTCTCTCCCGACAGCGACTTCATTACCGGCCAGACCCTCAACGTCGACGGCGGCTTCGCCTACCACTGAACGGAACGGCAGCCATCCTTGCTGGGTGATGCGCGCGCTCCCGCGATGCCGCACGATGCAACCGTGACAGTCGGCGTGGGGTGGCCGACATGGTGATCGTCTTCGCCCTGCTGGCCGCCCTGTCCAACGCGGTCAATGAGGCCACCCAGCACATTGCCAGCGCCGCTGCGCCGCGCCGCTCTTCGGGGTGGCACCTGGTCGTTTACCTGTTCCGCAATCCGCTGTGGCTGGTGGGCTGGGTGGCCCTGGCGGCGGCGTTCGTGTTCCAGGCCCTGGCCCTGCACAATGGCCTGCTGTCGATCGTGCAGCCGGTGCTGGCTACCGAACTGGTCTTCATGCTGCTGCTGCGCCGGTTCTGGATCCGCCAGTCGATCCGCTCGGTCACCTGGGCCGCCGCCGCCGTGACCTGTGCGGGCCTGACCGTGTTCGTCATCGCCGGGCAGCCCGGCGGCGGCCAGCCCACGCCTGCCAGCAAGCACTGGTTCACGGCCGGGCTGGCCTGCTGCGCCTGTGCCGGCCTGCTGGCGGTCGCGGCACGGTGGGGATCCCCGAGCCTGCGCGCGGCGCTGTACGGCGCGGCCTCGGCGGTCATGTGGGCGCTGGTGGCCACGTTCATCAAGGCCACGACCGACACGCTGACCCAGTTCGGCCTGGGCGGGATGTTCACCCGCTGGCCCGTCTACGCCCTGGCCGCGGGAAGCGTGGCGGCCTTGTTCCTGATGCAGGCGGCGCTGCACGTCGGGCCGCTGCGGGCCTCTCAGCCCTTCATAGTGATCGTCGATCCGATCGTCAGCATCACCCTGAGCCTGTGGCTGTTCGATGAGCACTTCACATCCGACGGCGCCGTGCTGGCCCTGGCGGCGGCCGGCTTCGCCGTAATGTGCGCCGGTGTCGTCGTCTTGACCCAGACCGCACCAGCCACCATGACCGCCGAAGCGCCTGGTGACGAGCAAGGCAGCCACACCACGCCGTGAGGCCGGGATCCGTTTATTTACTTATAAGTCAGTTATAATAACGTAGCGATCGATCAGCACCCATAACCCATCCCTGCGGCTCCCCAGCATCCCGGCATAGATGACCTAGGGCTGGCCACGGGGCCGAGCCGCAGATTTGGTTGACCCAAGAGTAAATAAGTGCTAGTTTACCTACCAGTAAGTAAGCCTGGCAGGTCGGCCGCATGCCGTCAACGGCATCAGCCGACTTTTCATGTCAGGCTGGCGCGTAACCTCCAACCCACGGTCCGAGGCGACTACAGGCAGATGATGCGCCCCGTCCCGACACGGTAGACGTCCTGGTTGTGGGCTTCGGGCCGGTCGGTGCCGCACTGGCCCGCCTGCTCGGCCAGCGCGGCACCGACGTCCTGGTGCTGGAACGGGATTACGAGGTCTTCCCGCTGCCCCGGGCGGCCCACGTCGATCACACCGGCCTGCGCACGTGGCAGGAACTGGGCCTGCTCGACCGGCTCCTGCCCGCCATGCAGGCCAACCGCGGGCTGGACTTCCTCACCGCCGGCGGTGAGCTGCTGGCCAGGATCCCCGGCCACCAGCGCCTTGGCCTCGTCCAGGCCCTCGTAGCACTGCAGCCGGATCAGCCGCATGCCGCTCATCCGCGCGACGCTCTTGGCCGGCTCGATCTTCCCCGTTCCCGCGGGACCCTCGACGAGCACCGGCTTGCCCAGCCGGTCGCCCAGGTACCCGACGCTGGAGATCCGCTCGTCGGCCAGGTAGCCGACCTCCTTGAGCGAGCCCCCACCAGCTGAGACGACCCGAACCGGTACGGCTGGCCACCAGCCCGCCGGTCTCGGACGGCTAGCCGTCGGCCTGCCCGGGTCGGCTTGCATCAGGTCGCCGGTCCACTCGCGCCCTGCCCTTCCCGTCCGGCTCGCAGCGCCCGCCTGGCCCGCCCGGGGCCCGCGAGCCGCCAGGAACCGGAGGTGCCGTGATTAAGTTGTCATTTCTACAATAATCAAACTATAGGGAAACCGCCGACCTGGTCAAGCCGACGCGGGCGCTGGCCCTGTGCCGTCAGCTGCCCTCGAAGATGGGGATCTTGTGCGCGCGACGGGCCTTGATGCCCTTGTGGATGTCTGCGGTCGCCATCGTCACCGGCTGGGCCAGGGCCTCCCACTGCAGGGCCTGCTCGAAGCCGCCGGCCGAGCGCTGGGCCAGCCCGGCCTTGGTCAGCCGGGTCGCGATCGGCGCCGCCCGCGCCACCCCCTCAGCCACCTCCAGAGCCCGGCCCACCACATCCTCGGCCACCTCCGAGACCAGCCCCCAGGCCAGCGCCTCCTCCGCCGAGACCACCCGCCCGGTATACAGCATCTCCCGCGCCCGCGGCATCCCCACCGCCTCCGGCAGCAGCCAGCTCACCGCCATCCCCCCATGCGTCCCCAGCTGCGTGAACGGAGCACTGAACGCCGCCGACGGCGACGCATACCGCAGATCACACGCCAGCGCCAGGCACAACCCCGCCCCCACCGCCGGCCCGTTCACCGCCGCCACCACCGGCACCGCAATCTGCTGCGGCGCCAGCCACGCCCGGTAAAACGGCAACATCTTGTCCCGCAACCGATCCGGCGTGTTATCACTCAGATTCCCCTGATCCAGCCACGACAGATCCGCCCCCGAACAAAACGCACTCCCCGCTCCGGTCACCACCACCGCCCGCAGCGACCGGTCCCCGGCTATCTTGTCCATCACCGTCACCCAGGCGGCCGTCAATTCCGTCGTCATCGCATTGCGGACTTGCGGCAGATTCAGCGTGACCAGCGCCACCCCAGGTGAGGCCAACCGAACATCAACCAGATCTGCTAGATAATCAGCCATCCCGCCACCCCATCACGGCTACGCCTACCGCAGCCATCAGCGCGACTCTACGGATATTCAACAATACTAACCAGCATTCACGGCAGACTGTGGAACCTTCGATTGCGGTTTCCCCCGAAAGGCTCAAGCGACTGAAACCCGGGTTTCACTGCGCTCTAACGTGGTGAAACCCGGGTTTCATCACGTACCGGACTCCGGGTCTCCGCTGTCCCGGGCAGGCTGATGGCACGTTCCGCAGGCCCGCGCCGGGCCATGTCCGTACTCGCAGGATCACGCTGCCCGGGCCTCCCAGCCGGCCGATCGCCCGCCGGCCGATGCTCGGCCGGGGGGCGCGCACGGGCGGGCCGCGAGCATGAGCCCGCCCGGCGGCGGGCAGCGCTATCCGGAACAGGCCCCGGGTCCAGCCGTGGCCACGGGCCGATGCGGCGGCGCCGACGCGCCGCCATAGCCTTGAACGCCGCCCGGCGCTCAGGCATCAATTATGCGGAACGGCCAATCTGCATCCCTGCCGACCGCCTGGCGTCGTCGCTAAGATCCAATGCGGCAGCTGGATATTCCGACGCATAAATGTCACGCTCTTGGCGTCCCGTGCGCACGCTGAGCCCTTATCGCTGCGCCGAGCGTACCGTTTAAGCACATCGTGGCAACGCCAGATCGCCATGGGCGGGATCGGTCGGCCCAGGGCGATCTGGCGGTCGGCTTGCGCCGTCAGCGGGTATCAGCTGGCGGCGAAGACGATGTCGTACGGGCCTTGCTTCAGGTCGCACTCCTTGAGCGATGCGGACGGGAAGCCGTTGTGGACGCTGGGGGTGGCGGTCCAGTCCAGGTTCAGGCCGGGCCCGGACGACACCAGCCTGCCCATCTCCTCGGCGACGATGCAGGTGTCCACCAGCCCCTCGCCGGAGATGCTGTCACCGCCCGCCGCCGGGTCGACGATCATCGAGTTCCAGCCCAGCTCGCTGCCGCGCCTCCACCAGTCCGGCTCAAAGCCGACGCCGCTGCCGGCCAGCTCGCGGACCCGCGTCAGCGGCATCTCCTTCTCGAGGAATTCCCCGGTCGTGGCACGGAACAGCTTCTGGTCCGCAGTGAGGTCGAAGTCCATCCGGTGATCTCCTCCGGCGTGCCAAGGCCCGCCACACCAGCCGGGCCATCGCCACGCCGGGCCATCGCCACGCCGGGCCATCGCCACGCCGGGCCATCGCCACGCCGGGACATCGCCACGCCGGGCCATCGCCACGCGGGGACATCGCCACGCGGGGACATCGCCACGCCGGGCCATCGCCACGCGGGGACATCGCCACGCGAACGTGCCAGTTCGTTATTTTTATAATCATCGCACTATTTGGCGAGCCCGGTCAACCACTTCGACCCGCTTGGCCGCCGCGCCGGCGCGTCCTGCCGGCCCGCGGCCGCGTTGCGCGTTTCCGCAGTCGGCGCGATGCCCCGCCGAGCCGATTATGGGGATGTTCCGGAATAGCCTGAGTTCGCCGAGTGACGATACAAGGCCGGTTTTATCCGAGGCCACATTAATGATCCACCCGGCGCCGGCCCGGCCCGGGCGGCGTTCATATGGGGCTTGTGGCACGCATGCCCCGATAGACGGGGGTTGTGGCACACGCGCCCCAATCCACGGCGCCCAATCGGCCGCGAAGAGGGCAACCAGTCCGGAACAGCGTGCCCAATGACCCATCTACCAGCTAAGCAGCGTGCCGGGCCCGGTAAGGCACCCGGGCAGGACGGCCGGGAAAAGACCGGGGCCAGCCATACTTCTCACCAGGTGAGGACGGCGGCTTCCTCGATTTCGTCACTCACGTCGTGCGGCCGGGAAACGCCGGCGATGCCGGCCGGTTCGTGCCGCTTCTGACGGCGGCCGCTCGCTACCGCCCCGTTCTCCGTGCCGACCACGGGCCGGGGCGTCGGAGCCAGTTCCCACAGCCCGTCCAGCAGATCGCGGAGCACGTCACGGCGCAGCGAATAGTAATAGTTACGTCCAGCTTTGCGCGTGCTGATCAGGCCCGCATTCTGGAGAATCTTGGTGTGGTAGGAGATGGTCGGCTTTGACACCGGCAGCGTGCTCTCCAGCGTGATGCACGGCAACTCGTCCACCTGTGCCATCTGGACGATGATGCTCCACCGGATCGGGTCGCTCAACGCCCTGAAAACTTCGGTCGGCGGGTTTTCGACCGTCAGCTTGCGAGCCATCAGGTAACTCGGTTCCCCTCGGGTGCCAAGATCATCACGATACCGGCACACTTTGCAGACAACTTCGAGAACTATCATACAGCCCGCCCAGCCCCCCAAAACGCGCCCAACGCGCCGCCCGCACGCGCCGCCCGCACGCTTCAGTTGGTCCGGGCCGGGCTGGGCACCTCCTCCGTGCCGCGCATGATCGCGAAGACGTGCTCATCCTGGGCCGGGACCGGCGAGTCCCCGCTGATCACGATGCGGCCGCGCTCCATGACGTAGCACCGGCTGGAGTTGGCCAGCGCCCGCGGGACGCTCTGCTCCACGATCGAGGTGGCCAGGCCCTGGTCGCGAAGCTGCCCGATGGCGTCGTAGATGGTGCGGATGACGATGGGAGCCAGGCCCTACGTGGGCTCGTCCAGCATGAGCACCCGCGGCTCGGCCATCAGCGCCTGGCCGATGGCGACCATCTGCTGCTCGCCGCCGGACAGGTAGCCCGCGTTGCGCGAGGCGTAGGTGCGCAGGATGGGGGAACAGGTCGTAGACCCGTTCCATGGTGGTGCCTACCGCCTTGTGGCCCGCCCGCCGGCGCGTGTACGCGCCGAGGCGCAGGTTCTCCTCGACGCTCAAACTGGCGAATATCCGGTGCCCCTCGGGGACGTGGGCCAGCCCCGCGTCGACGATCTGTCGTGAGGTGGCCCGGGAGACATCGGCGCCGACCTGGGCGCATTCGGTGCGGTCGCTGCGGCCGGGGGGGCGGATCGTGGTCTGCGGGGCGACCAGCGGGGATGCGCCGCCGGCGGAGCTGACCCGGGTGTTCTTCACCCAGCTGTCGGTGGCCGGGTCGACGATGGGGACCCGGGATCAGCTGGGCCGGCTGGCCCGGTTCTGCGAGCAGGCCGCCGTCCGCCCGGTCATCGACCGGGTGCTGCCCCTGGCCCGGGCCCGCGACGGGTTCGCCGCCATGCTCGACGGCACCCTGTTCGGCAAGATCGTCCTGGTCCCCTAAGACGGGGAGTCCTTGCTCGCCTCGCCCGGCTGAGCCGGGGCTTCCGGGCCGGAGGTCTCCGGCTCGCTCGCGCTCGCCGGGTGCTCGCCCGCCGGGCCCTGCTCGGGGCCGAAGATCTCGGTCTTGATGCGCTCCAGCGCCTCTTCCAGGATCGTGCGCAGGTCGGTGATGACGTTCTCGCCGACCACGGAGGACTGCATGGCCAGTTTCCTCAGGTCCGAGGTGAACTGGACCGCCACGCGCTCCAGGTCCTTCAGGGTCCCGAAGTCCAGCGCCCCGCTCCAGCCGCGACGGCCGCGCGTCCGGGCCCACTCGTCCCAGCCGCGCCGGCCGGGCCACTCCGTCCAGCCGGCTCGTCCGGTCCAGCCCGGCGGGACATCCCAGTCCTGCTCGCCCGGCGCGAACCGCGCGCCCGCCTCCTGGTGGACCCGCTGGGCCTCCTCACGCAGCCGTCGCGCGTGCTCGCGCACCCGCCGGGCCGTGTCCTGCCCGGCCGCCTCGGCCTGACCGCGCTCCGCGGTACCCGCATCATCCTCGTCGGTGGCCCGCTCCCAGGGATCCTGCCGGGCCTGCTCGTTCGCTTCCCGGTAGGCCTGCTTGGCGTCGTCGTGCGCCTGCCGGGCCTGCTCGTTGGCGTCGTCGTGCGCCTGCCGGGCCTGCTCCTTGGCCTCGTCCCGGGCCTGCCGGGCCTGCGCCCACGCCTCGTCCCGGGCCTGCCGGGCCTGCGCCCACGCCTCGTCCCGGGCCTGCCGGGTCTGCTCGCGGGCATCGGCGCCGACGTCCCGGCCCATCTGGCGGGACTCGCGGGCGGCCCGGGTCAGTTCCTCGCGCAGGCTGCGCACGGTCTGCCTGACGTCCTCCCGGACCTCGCGGACGATGTCGCTGACCGACGCGGACAGTTCCTCCTCGAGCTCGTCGAGCTCGTCGCTGCGGCTGCGCAGTTCCTCGCGGCCGGCCTCGGTGATGCGGTAGACCTTGCGGCCGTCCACCTCGTCGTGGGTGACCAGGCCCTCTTCCTCCAGCCGGGCCAGCCGGGGGTAGATCGTGCCTGGGGAAGGCGAGTACACGCCCATGAACCGGTCGCGCAGCAGCCGGATGACCTCATAGCCGTGCCTGGGCTCCTCATCCAGGAGCCGCAGCAGGTACAGCCGGAGGCTGCCGTGGCGGAATACCGGACTCAACTGGCCTCGCCTTCCATCTCATTCTCATTATCAGGCTGCGCCGCACCGGTCCGGGCCCCCTGTGCCGCAGTCCGGCGCTCGGCGCGCCGCAGCAGCATGACCCGCCCGGACATGGTGTTGACCGACACGTGTCCGGACCCGCTGCCCAGGCTACCGCTTACCGTATGAGACGCGGGACCCGACATCGACCTCAGCTCGGAGAACTCGCTGCGGACCTGGCCGGACATGGAGTACAGGTGGACCTGGGCGTCGGCCTCGGCCGGCAGCCGGAGCGTCACCTCGCCGGACACCGTGGTCACGTGCATGCCGCCCAGCGGGTCCAGGTCGACGTCCGCGGTCACGTCGCCGCTCACCGAGTTCACGTCCAGGCGCTCCAGCCAGCCGTCGGCCAGAGTCAGGTCACCGGACACGGTGTTGAAGTTGAGCTTGCCGTTGATCTCCTGGGCCTCCAGCGCCCCCGACACCGTGTGGGCGTCGACGTCACCGGTCACGCCGTCCAGCGTGATCTCGCCGGACACGCTCTTGACCGAAGACCTCGCGCTGATCCCGCTCACCACCGCCGTCGCGCTGACCACGCCGACCTGCGCCGGGCAGTTCCGGGGCACGGTGACCGTCACCGTCGCCGAGGGCCGCTGCGGCCGTAGCCACTTCAGCAGGCCCTCCCAGGTGAGGTTCTGGTGGGTAATGGTCAGCACGCCATCCTCGTAGGTCACGTCCAGCGGGTCGCCGCTGACCTTCGTCACGTCCAGCGACGGCTTCCCGCCGGTGGCCAGGACGGCCACCGACCCGGCGATGAGCCTGACCCGGAGCGCCGTCACGTCGTCGAACTCCAGACTCGTCGGAGCCTCGATGGTCCAGTGCGCCATCCGCCCGTCCTTCCCGTCGGCTTCCGCTTGCACCTAACGATATATCGCATCCCCCCAAAGTCAAGACATATCGCGAGATGGGTGCGCCAACACGGTGAAACCAGCCGGCCCGACGGAACATCGAGCCGCTTATAACCGGCCCGATGGCACATCGTGCCGGTCGTGTCCCGGCGCGGCGCTTGCCGTCCGCAGGCGGCACGCACCACGGCCCGTTCGGCCGAAAAGGTCTAAAGGTCTTCGTCGTCGTCGAGGCGGGCGAGCCAGCTGGCCAGGCGGTCCACCGCGGTCTCGAAGCCCGGGTTGAGGTCGACGAAGTCGCGGAGCCGTTCGGCCAGCCAGGCCACGGTGACCTGCTCCTCGCCGCGCCGGTCGGCCAGCTCCTCGATGCCGCGGTCGGTGAAGTACATCAGCCGATCGCGGTCTCGACGAGCTCGGCGTGGGTCGCGGCGTGCTGGGCCGCCGAGCCGGTTGCGGGCGCGGAGCTCGCGGGCAGGGACACCACGCCGATCGGCCGGCCCAGGTGCAGCGGGAGCTTGAGCGCCATGGTCGGCCAGGCCCCCTGGTTGGCCGGCTCCTCCTGGACCCACGTCACCGACTCAAGAGCGGGGTAGCGGGCCAGCTCGGCGGACAGCTCCGAGACCGGCAGCGGGTAGAGCCGCTCGACCCGGACGATCGCGACGTCGGTCGTGCCCGTCTTCTCCCGCCGGGCGGCCAGGTCGTAGTACACCTTCCCGGCGCACAGCAGGACCCGGCGGACGCCGACCGGGTCGACCCGGGAATCCGGGATCAGCGGCCGGAACGAACCGGAGGTGAACTCGCTGACCGGCGAGGCGGCCGCCTTCAGCCGGAGCATGGACTTCGGGGTGAACACGATCAGCGGCTTGTGCCGGCCGGACAGCCCCTGCCAGCGCAGCAGGTGGAAGTAGTTGCCCGGCGTGGTCGGCATGGCCACGGTCATGTTGTCCTGGGCGCACAGCGACAGGAACCGCTCCACGCGCGCCGAGGAGTGGTCGGGACCCTGGCCGTCGTAGCCGTGCGGCAGCAGCAGGACGACGCCGGAGCGCTGGCCCCACTTCTGCTCGCCGGAGCTGATGAACTCATCGGTGATCGTCTGCGCGCCGTTGACGAAGTCCCCGAACTGGGCCTCCCAGCAGACTAGCGCTTCCGGCCGGGCCACCGAGTAGCCGTACTCGAAGCCCATCGCCGCGTACTCCGACAGCAGCGAGTCGTGCACGAAGAACTTGGCCGGGCCGGAGTCGAGCTGCTTGAGCGGCGTGTACTCCCGGCCGGTGTGCCGGTCTACCAGGACCGCGTGCCGCTGGCCGAACGTCCCGCGCCGGGAGTCCTGGCCGACCAGCCGCACCGGGTAGCCGTCGATGATCAGCGCGCCGAACGCCAGCAGCTCACCGGTCGCCCAGTCGATGGCGTCTTCGGCCACCATGGCCGCGCGCCGGTCGAGCAGCGGCTTCAGCCGCGGGTGCACGGTGAAGTCGGCGGGCAGGTTGACCTGGGTGTCGATGATCCGCTTGACCACCTCGGCGGACACCGCGGTGGGTACCGCCTCGTGGTTGACCGGCCGGTCCTCCGGCTCGGTGCGCAGCACGGTGCCGGGCTCGGCCGGGCGCGCGGCGGCGTCCCTGGTCTCGGTGAAGGCCCGCTCGAGATGCTGCTGGTAGTCGCGCAGCGCGCCCTCGGCCTCCTCCATGGTGATGTCGCCGCGCGCGATGAGCGACTCGGTGTACACCTTCCGGGTGGACCGCTTGGCCTCCACCAGGTCGTACATGAGCGGCTGGGTGAAGGACGGGTTGTCGGTCTCGTTGTGCCCCCGCTTGCGGTAGCAGATCATGTCGACCACGACGTCCTTCTTGAACGCCTGCCGGTAGGCGAAGGCCAGCCGGGCGGTCCGCACCACGGCCTCGGGGTCGTCCCCGTTGACGTGGAAGATCGGCGCCTGGATCATCCGGGCCACGTCGGTGGCGTACACGCTGGACCGCGAGTACTGCGGGGCGGTGGTGAAGCCGACCTGGTTGTTCACGATGATGTGCACGGTGCCGCCGGTCCGGTACCCGCGCAGCAGCGACAGGTTGAGCGTCTCGGCCACCACGCCCTGGCCGGCGAAGGCGGCGTCGCCGTGGATGAGCACCGGCAGCACGGTGAAGCCGGGTTCGCCCTTGTCGATCACGTCCTGCTTGGCCCGGACCACGCCCTCCAGCACCGGGTCGACCGCCTCCAGGTGGCTGGGGTTGGCCACCAGCGAGGTCTTGATCGACCGGCCGTCCGGCGCGCGGAACGTGCCCTCGGCCCCGAGGTGGTACTTGACGTCTCCCGAGCCCTGCGCGCTGCGCGGGTCCAGGTTGCCCTCGAACTCCTTGAAGATCTGCCCGTAGGACTTGCCGACGATGTTGGCCAGGACGTTCAGCCGGCCGCGGTGCGCCATGCCGATGACGGCCTCGTCCAGGTCCGCGTCGGCCGCTTCGGTCAGCACGGCGTCGATGAGCGGGATGAGCGACTCGGCGCCCTCGAGGGAGAACCGGCGCTGGCCGACGAACTTGGTCTGCAGGAACATCTCGAACGCCTCGGCCACGTTCAGCCGGGACAAGATGTGCATCTGCTCGTCGTGTTCGGCCCGCGCGTGCGGGACCTCGATCCGGGCCTGCAGCCAGCGGCGCTCCTCGGGGTCCTGGATGTGCATGTACTCGGTGCCGACGGTGCGGCAGTAGGAGTCACGCAGCACGCCGAGGATGTCCCGCAGCTTCATCCGCGGCTTGCCGCCGAAGCCGCCGGTGGGGAACACGCGCTCCAGGTCCCACAGGGTCAGCCCGTGCAGGTTGATGTCCAGGTCGGGGTGCTTGCGCTGGGTGACCTCCAGCGGGTTGGTGTCGGCCATCAGGTGGCCGCGCACCCGGTAGGCGTGGATGAGCTCCTGCACCCGGGCCGACCGGGCGACGTCGTCCTCGTGCCCGTACGGGAAGTCCCGGACCCAGCGCACCGGCTCGTACGGGATGCGCAGCGCGGCGAAGATCTCGTCGTAGAAGGCGTCCTCGCCCAGCAGCAGCTCGTGGATCTTCTTCAGGAACTCCCCGGACTGCGCGCCCTGGATGATCCGGTGGTCGTAGGTCGAGGTCAGCGTGACCGCCTTGCTGATGGCCAGCCGGGCCAGGGTCTCCTCCGACGCGCCGGCGTACTCGGCCGGGTACTCCATCGCGCCC
>Ga0335072_10011593_pt1 | contig 12624 bp, 9 predicted proteins | sample Lox_Sample_21_FD_206725 | JGI IMG/M metagenome (GOLD analysis project Ga0335072, IMG submission 206725) | Soil microbial communities from Loxahatchee National Wildlife Refuge, Florida, United States - Lox_Sample_2.1 | ecosystem: Environmental > Terrestrial > Soil > Wetlands | place: USA: Florida...
CACACGACGGGACAGAGCAGAAACGCCCCGCTAGCACGAGAATTCGCAGCTAGCGGGGCGTTTTCGCAGGGTGTGGCAGGTGTTGGGTTCGAACCAACGTAGGCTGAGCCGACGGTTTTACAGACCGTTCCCTTTGGCCACTCGGGCAACCTGCCGTGCACCGCCGGACTGCGACGGTAGCAGAGAGAAGAATAGCGGACATCGCGAGCGGTTGCGACGCGGACTGCCTGGCAGCCGCTCGCGACCACGGCACGACGAACGCCCGGGCCACGACTGCGTGGCCAAGGTGACGAGCGGCACCATACCCGTCTACCCTGTGGTCCATGCCAAGCGAGTCAAGCTTCGACATCGTGTCCAAGATCGACCGCCAGGAAGCCGACAACGCGCTCAACCAGGCGGCCAAGGAGATCAGCACCCGGTTCGACTTCCGCAACGTCGGGGCGTCCATCGCCTGGTCGGGCGAGAACGGGGTGGAGATCCGCGCCAACAGCGAGGAGCGCGCCAGCGCGGTCCTCGACGTGTTCAAGGAGAAGCTCGTCAAGCGGGGCATCTCGCTGAAGCACCTGGACGCCGCGGAGCCCAAGGTCTCCGGCAAGGAGTACCGGATCGCGATCGCGATCAAGGAGGGCATCACCCAGGAGAACGCCAAGAAGGTGTCCAAGATCATCAGGGACGAGGGGCCGAAGGGCGTCAAGGCCCAGGTGCAGGGCGAGGAGCTGCGCGTCTCGTCCAAGAGCAGGGACGATCTGCAGTCCGTGATCAGCCTGCTCAAGGGCAAGGACTTCGACTTCGCGCTGCAGTTCGTCAACTACCGCTAGCGGCGACGGCTAGCGCGGTCGCGTCGGCGCCGGCTAGCGCGGGCCGGCCCCCGCCAGGCCCTCCAGCCTGCGCACCCGCTCACCCGTGGGCGGGTGGGAGCGCAGCAGCCGGCCGAGCCCGCGCGGCGGGAACGGGCACGCGATCATCAGGTGGCTGGCGGCGGCGAGCGGCCCCCGTCGGCGCAGCGGCCGGGCGGCCGCGCCGGAGTCGATCGTGCGCAGCGCGCTCGCCAGCGCCAGCGGCTCCCCGGTCAGCAGCGCGCCATCGATGTCGGCGCCGTACTCGCGGCCGGGCGGTGACGCGACCTGCAGCAGCAGCAGCGCCGTCAGCGGGCTGATCGCGACCAGCGACGCGAGCCCGGCCGACGAGGAGGAGACCGCCACATCGCGCCGGGTCACGTGCGCGAGCTCATGCGCGAGCACCGCCCGGAGCTCGGCCGGCGAGAGCTCCGCCAGCAGCCCCTCGGTGCAGCACACCGCCGCCGACCGCGGGCCGTAGCCGACGGTGAGGATGTTCGGCTGGGCCGTCGGCGACACGAACAGCCGGGGCATCGGCAGCCGGGCCGACCGCGCGAGCTCCCGCACCAGACGGTGCAGCTCGGGCCGCTCCACCTCGCTCACCTGGCGAGCCCGGAGGGCGGTCAGCACCGCCCGTTCCGAATGAAAATAGGTGATCCAGCCGAGGGCGACGATGAGCGCGCTGACCACCGCGGCGCCGACAAGCCCGAGCCACACCGAGGCGATCGCCACCAGCGCCGCGCACAGCAGGACGGCCAGCAGCGCCGCGCGCAGTCCGTAGCAGCGCACTGCCGCTCCCTCCCGAATCCCGGCCCCGGCCTGAGTCCTCGAGCTTCCGCCCGGCGTGACCGCCGCGAAACAGCAGCTCACCCGGTTAACGGTCGGAGTCGACCCGGAGGTTCCCGCACCGCGACGCCAGCCTATGGCCGGCCCGGCCGGGGTCCGCGCGGCTGCCGAAGAAACAGCGGCGACATTATGGACAAATAACAATAACTTTGTTAGAACGCAGCAGAAAGGTGGCGTGTCCCACACTCGTGGGGACGGCCATGCGGCGCCCGGGTCCGCGTAGAATTTATCCCGTCCCGCACTGAAGCCCCGGCCATTGGGGTGGTGCTGCACGAGGGCGCACGGTCCTGCGTGCGGAGGAGGATTTGGGCTGTGACCAAGCAGGTCCAGGAGCTAGACCACGTAATCATCCGGTTCGCAGGCGACTCCGGTGATGGCATGCAACTCACCGGTGACAGGTTCACCCAGGAGACCGCGGTCTTCGGCAACGACCTGTCCACCCTGCCGAACTTTCCCGCTGAGATCCGCGCGCCGCAGGGCACCCTGCCCGGGGTGTCCAGCTTCCAGCTGCACTTCGCGGACCACGATATTCTCACCCCCGGTGACGCGCCTGACGTGCTCGTGGCGATGAACCCGGCCGCGCTCAAGGCGAACCTGAAGGACCTGCCGAGGGGCATGGACCTGATCGTCAACACCGATGAGTTCACCAAGCGCAACCTGGTCAAGGTCGGGTACGAGAAGAACCCGCTCGAGGACGGCTCGCTCGAGGCCTACAAGCTGCACCCGGTGCCGCTGACCTCGCTGACGGTCAAGGCGCTCGAGGACCAGAACATCTCCCGCAAGGACGCCGAGCGGGCCAAGAACATGTTCGCGCTCGGCCTGCTGTCCTGGCTGTACGGGCGGCCCTCGGAGGGCACGCTGTCCTTCCTCGAGGCGAAGTTCGGCAAGAAGCCGGAGATCTTCAAGGCCAACGTGACCGCCTTCCAGGCCGGCTGGAACTACGGCGAGACGACCGAGGACTTCTCGGTCCGCTACGAGGTCAAGCCCGCCCCGATCGCGCCGGGCAAGTACCGGAACATCACCGGCAACACCGCGCTCGCCTACGGCCTGATCGCGGCCGGCCAGCTGTCGGCGCTGCCGCTGTTCCTCGGCTCGTACCCGATCACCCCTGCCTCGGACATCCTGCACGAGCTGGCCAAGCACAAGAAGTTCGGCATCCGCACGTTCCAGGCCGAGGACGAGATCTCCGCCGCCAGCTCCGCGCTCGGGGCGGCCTTCGGCGGGGCGCTCGCGGTCACCACCACCAGCGGCCCCGGCATGCTGCTGAAGGCGGAGACCGTCGGCCTGGCCGTCTCGGTCGAGCTGCCGCTGCTCATCGTCGACGTGCAGCGGGCGGGCCCGTCGACCGGCATGCCCACCAAGACCGAGCAGGCCGACCTGCTGATGGCGCTGTACGGCAGGAACGGCGAGTCGCCGGTGCCGGTCGTCGCGGCGGCCACGCCGTCGGACTGCTTCTTCGCCGCGATCGAGGCGGCCCGGATCGCGATCACCTACCGGACCCCGGTCATCCTCCTCTCCGACGGGTACCTGGCCAACGGCTCCGAACCGTGGCGCATCCCCGAGATCTCGTCGCTGCCGGACCTGAGCGCCCAGTTCGAGTTCGCCTCGGAGGCCGACAAGCCGGCCGACGGCGGCGACTTCCTGCCGTTCAAGCGCGACCCGAGGACGCTCGCGCGGCCGTGGGCGATCCCGGGCACCCCCGGCCTCGAGCACCGCGTCGGCGGCATCGAGAAGGCCGACGGCTCCGGCGCGATCTCCTACGACCCCGACAACCACGACCTGATGGTCCGCACCCGGCAGGCCAAGATCGACGGCATCGCCGCCAGCATCCCGCCGCTCGAGGTCGACGACCCCTCCGGCCAGGCGAAGGTGCTGGTCCTCGGGTGGGGGTCCACCTACGGGTCGATCGGCGCGGCCGTCCGCCGCACCCGCCGCGAGGGGCACGCGGTCGCGCAGGCCCACCTGCGCCACATGAACCCGTTCCCCGCCAACCTCGGCGAGGTGCTCCGCCGCTACGACAAGGTGATCGTCCCCGAGATCAACCTCGGCCAGCTCGCGCTGCTACTGCGGGGCAAGTTCCTGGTCGACGTGATCTCCTACAACCGCGTCAACGGCCTGCCGTTCCGCGCGGCCGAGCTGGCCGAGACCATCGAAGAGGTGCTCGCACATGCCTGAAATTCAAGATCAGCTTTCGTCGAACGGTCCCGGGCGACTCCAGTCCCTCACGCTCGTCCCGCACAAGGGCGGCCTGGCGACCAAGGACTTCAAGTCCGACCAGGAGGTCCGCTGGTGCCCGGGCTGCGGCGACTACGCGATCCTGGCCGCCTTCCAGGCGTTCCTGCCCGAGCTCGAGGTGCCCCGGGAGAACGTCGTCGTGGTCTCCGGCATCGGCTGCTCGTCCCGGCTGCCGTACTACGTCTCCAGCTACGGCATGCACTCGATCCACGGGCGGGCGCCCGCGATCGCGTCCGGCCTGGCCGCGTCAAGGCAGGACCTGTCGGTCTGGGTGATCACCGGGGACGGCGACGCGCTCTCGATCGGCGGCAACCACCTGATCCACGCGCTCCGGCGGAACGTGAACATCAAGATCCTGCTGTTCAACAACCGGATCTACGGGCTCACCAAGGGCCAGTACTCGCCCACCTCGGAGCAGGGCAAGGTCACCAAGTCGACCCCGTTCGGCTCGCTCGACTACCCGTTCAACCCGGTCTCGCTCGCGCTCGGCGCGGAGGCGTCGTTCGTGGCCCGGTCGGTCGACTCCGACCGCAAGCACCTGCAGTCGGTGCTGCGGGCGGCGGCCGACCACCGCGGCTCGGCCTTCATCGAGATCTTCCAGAACTGCCCGATCTTCAACGACGACGCGTTCGCCCCGATCAAGGAGCCGAACGCGCCCGGCCTGATCCGCCTGCAGCACGGCTCGCCGGTGCGCTTCGGCCCGGACGGCTCGATGGGCCTCACCTACGGCCCCTACGGCGCCCTGACCGCGGTCGAGGCCGCCTCGGTGCCCGAGTCCGAGCTGGTCGTGCACGACGTGACCAGGACCGACCCGTCGTACGCGTTCGCGCTCTCCCGGCTCGACAGCTTCGACTTCGCGCACACCCCGATCGGCGTGTTCCGCTCGGTCGAGCGCCCGGCCTACGACGACCTGATGGCCGCCCAGCTCGACCAGGCCCGCGCCGCCGGCGCCGGCGACCTGGCTAAGCTCCTGGCGGGCAACGACACCTGGCAAGTCGAATAGCCAGCCGACCCCGCCCGCACCATCCCCGAGATGCCGGCATCGCCGCTCACCCGGCGACAGCTGGCATCTCGCATTTCCGGCCCCACCCGCCGCCCACGCCCCAGGCAGAGCGTGCGCCATATCCCGGATGCGGGCGTGGGGCCCCCAGAGCCCGATAGAGCGACCGTGTGGCCCCCACAGCCGATACGAGCAGTGCGCCCGTCCGCCATGGCGCTGTGGCCCACAACGCTAATGGGTACTTGGCGCTGTGGCCCACACCGCCAATAGGTTCAGCGCTGTGGCCCACAGCGCCAATGGTGGTTTGGCGCTGTGGGCCACAGCGCCAATGGGTGCGGCCGGGCGCGGCAGAACGGTGGCGGTGGCGCTGGGGTTGTGCGAGGCGACGGGTGCTGGGCGGTGCTTGTGATGGTGGCGGTAGGGCTGGGCCGGGTGGTGCTACGCGGTGCGGGTGATGACGAAGTCGCAGAGGGACTCGAAGGCGTGCCGGGCCGGGACGTCGGGAAGCTTGGCCAGCAGGGCGGTCGCGGCGGCGATCCAGGAGCGGACGGTCTCGCGCGCCTCCTCGAGGGCGGCCGATTCGCGCAGCAGCGTGAGCGCCTCGGCGTGCAGCGCCGGATCGGTCAGGTCCGGCTCGGCCAGCAGCGCCCGCAGCCGGGCCTCCGACGGCGAGTCTCCGGAGCCGCGCAGCGCGTACAGGACCGGCAGGGTCCGGACGCCCTGGCGCAGGTCGGTGCCCGGCTCCTTCCCCGACTGGGTGGATGTCGACGCGACGTCGAGCACGTCGTCGGAGAGCTGCCAGGCGACGCCGATCCGCATGCACGCCTCCGCGATCAGGTCCGTCCTCTCATCGGAGAGGCCAGAGAACATCGCGCCGAATCGTCCGGAGGTGGCGATCAGCGACCCCGTCTTCTCGGTGATCACGTGCATGTAGTGGTCCAGCGGGTCCTCTCCGGGCCGGACGCCCACCGTCTCGAGCAGCTGGCCGTCGACCAGACGGCCGAACGTCTCGGCCTGGATCCTGATCGCCGCCGGGCCGAGGTCGGCCAGGATGCGGGACGCCCGGGCGAACAGGTAGTCCCCGGCCAGGATCGCGATGGAGTTGCCGAACTGGGAGTTGGCCGACGGCTGGCCGCGCCGGATGGCGGCCTCGTCCATGACGTCGTCGTGGAAGAGCGTGGCCAGGTGGGTGAGCTCGATGGCGACCGCGGCGGGCACGATGCGCTTGTCGCGGCAGTCGCCGAAGCGGGCGGCCAGCAGCACCAGCATGGCACGGAAGCGCTTGCCGCCGGCCGTCATCATGTGCCGGGAGACCTCGGCGAACATCTCGTCGCCGCCGAAGGAGGTGTCACGGAGGGCGGCTTCCACGGCGGCGAGATCGTCCGCCATCTCCGCGGTGAGGGTCGCGTCGGCGAAATCGACGGGGACAGCGATGATCACACGAACTCCATGTCGTCGGCGCATTTAACCCGAGCGTACGAACACACCAGCATACGCGGTTGTCGAATCGGCGGCAGGGCACGCCCCCCGCGCAGCGATATGGCCGTCGCCCGCGCTCAGCGAGCGCGGGCGGCGGCCATAGCCAAAAGCAACTAAAGCAGGCATTACCTGACGAACAGCTGCGTCGCCGCGTGGTTGGCGAGCGAGAGCACCGGCTCCGGGAAGACGCCGAGCACGACGGCCGAGAGGGCGCCGACGCCGACCGCGATGCCGGTGAAGACCGACGGCACCGCCACCACCGGGCCGTCCGGCACCGGGTCGCTGAAGAACATCAGCACGATCACGCGGGCGTAGAAGAACGCGGCGATCGCCGAGGACACCACACCGACGACCACCAGCGCCAGGTCGCCGCCGCCGACCGCGGCCTGGAAGACGGCGAACTTCCCGACGAACCCGGACGTCAGCGGGATGCCCGCGAACGAGAGCAGGAACAGCGCGAAGATCCCGGCGACCACCGGCGACCGCTTGCCGAGGCCGGCCCAGCGGGACAGGTGGTCCGCCTCGCCGCCCTTGTCGCGGACCAGGGTGATCACCGCGAACGCGCCGACGGTGGTCAGGCCGTAGGTGGAGAGGTAGAACAGCGACGAGGACAGCCCGTCGACCGACGATGAGACCACGGCGGTCAGGATGAACCCGGCGTGCGCGATCGAGGAGTAGGCGAGCAGCCGCTTCACGTCGGTCTGGGTGATCGCGATGACCGCGCCGATGACCATCGTGAGGATCGCGATCACCCACAGGGCCGGCCGCCAGTCCCAGGTCAGCGTGCCGAACGCGACGTAGAAGACCCGCAGCAGGGCGCCGAAGGCGGAGACCACGGTGCAGGACGCCATCAGCGCGGTGATCGGGGTCGGCGCGCCCTGGTAGACGTCCGGCTTCCAGGCGTGGAACGGCACCGCGCCGATCTTGAACAGCAGCCCGAGCCCGGTCAGGGCGATGCCCGCGTAGAGCAGCGTGTCGCTGCCGGTGCCGGACGAGACCGTCGTCGCGATGGTGGCCAGCGAGACCGACCCGGAGAACCCGTACAGCATCGCGATGCCGAACAGGAAGAACGCCGAGGAGAACGAGCCGAGCAGGAAGTACTTCATGGCCGCCTCGTGCGACAGCAGGCGGCGCCGGCGGGCGAGCCCGCACAGCAGGTAGAGCGGCAGCGAGAGCACCTCGAGCGCGACGAACATCGTCAGCAGGTCGTTGGCGGCCGGGAACAGCAGCATGCCGCCGACCGCGAACAGCGTCAGCGGGTAGATCTCGGTGTGCACCAGGCCGCGCAGCAGGCCCTCGCGCTCCTCGGTTGACCCCGGCACCGCCGCCGCCTGGCCGGCGAACGAGGACACGTCGGTCGAGTCGTCGGCGATCAGCAGCACCGCCACCGCGGCCAGGACCAGGATCGTGCCCTGGATGAACAGCGTCGGCCGGTCGACCGCGACCGCGCCCTCGGCCGCCGAGTGCCCGGCGCTGCCGTGCGCGAAGATCGTCGAGGAGGCGGCGATCACGCAGGTCCACACGAACGCGGCGACCAGCGCGCCGAACGTCACCAGCAGGTGAATCGGGCGGCGCAGGTCGCGGGGCGCGAACGCCTCGACGAGGACGCCCACGACGGCCGCGCCGAAGACGACCAGCATGGGCGCGAGCTGGCTGTACTCAATGCTCGGGGCCGCGATCGCGCCGGGGACGGCAGCAGTGACAGCGGCGGCGGCGAGGGTCACGGCTGGTTTCCCTTCTGGGCTACTGCGGGGTGGGCGGGCACCGGATCGTGCGCGCCCACCTGGGTCATCGTTGTATTGACGGCCGGGTTGATCACGTCAAGGACCGGCTTCGGGTAGACGCCCAGCGCGATGATCAGCGCGACCAGCGGCACCACCGCGAGCAGCTCGCGCGCCCTGAGGTCGGGCATCGCCGACACGGACTCGGCCACCGGCCCGTTCATCGTGCGCTGGTACATCCACAGGATGTAGATCGCGGCCAGGATGATCCCCGCCACCGCGAACGAGCCCGCCACCTTGTAGCGCGAGAACGTGCCGACGAGCACGAGGAACTCTGACACGAAGGTGGACAGCCCGGGCAGCGACAGGCCGGCCAGACCGGACACGAGGAACAGCCCGGCCAGCACCGGGGCGACCTTCTGCACGCCGCCGTAGTCGGAGATCTTGTCGGAGCCGCGGCGGACGATGAGGAAGCCCGCGATCAGCAGCAGCGCGCCGGTCGAGAAGCCGTGGTTGACCATGTAGAGCGTGGCGCCCGACTGCCCCTGCGAGGTGAGCGCGAAGACGCCGAGGACGATGAAGCCGAAGTGCGAGATCGAGGTGTAGCCGATCAGCCGCTTCATCGAGGTCTGGCCGATCGCCACGATCGCCCCGTAGATGATCGAGATCACCGCGAGGACGAGGATGAGCGGCGTGAAGTAGCGGAACCCGTCCGGGAACAGCTCCAGGCAGTACCTGATCATCCCGAACGTGCCGACCTTGTCCATCACGCCGAGCATCAGCACCGCCGCCCCGGGCTGGGCGGACGCGGTGGCGTCGGGCAGCCAGGTGTGGAACGGCCACAGCGGCGCCTTGATCGCGAACGCGATGAAGAACCCGAGGAACAGCCACTTCTGCACGGTCGGGGACAGCGCCACGTGCGTCAGCGAGTAGAACAGGAACGTCGGGTGCTGACCGTTGTGCCCCGAGTAGACGTAGAGCGCGATGACCGCGACCAGCATCAGCAGGCCGCCGAGCAGGCTGTAGAGCAGGAACTTGACCGCCGCGTACTGCCGCGCCCCGACCCCGAACGACCCGATCATGAAGTACATCGGGATCAGCATGGCCTCGAAGAACACGTAGAACAGGAACACGTCGGTGGCCGCGAAGACCCCGATCATCATCGTCTCGAGGACCAGCATCAGCGCGAAGTACACCTTGGGCGAGCGTTTTGCCTCGTCCGCGTCGTGCCAGGAGGCGAGCACCACCACCGGCATCAGCACCACGGTCATGCCGATGAGGACCAGCGCGATCCCGTCCACGCCGAGCGCGTAGTGCACGCCGAACTGCGGGATCCAGGAGTACTCCTCGGTGAACTGGAACGTCGGTCCCGAGGTGTTGTACTGGGTGGCCATCACGATCACCCACACCAGCGTGATCAGCGAGAACGCCAGCGTCAGCCACCGGGTCAGCCGGGCGGGCCCGACCGAGACCACGATCGCGCCGACCAGGGGGATACCGCCGGCCACGGTCAGCCAGGGGAAACCAGTCCCCGCCACCGTGATAGCCGAGGTAGCAATCATCAGAGCCTCACCACCAGAAGGCCGGCCACAATCAGCACGGCGCCGATGAGCATGGACAGCGCGTAAGAGCGCACGAAACCGTTCTGCAGCCTCCGCAGCCGCGCCGAGCTTCCCCCGATGGTCGCCGCCGTCGTGTTGACGAGGCCGTCCACGCCGCGGCTGTCGAAGAAAACTGAGAGCCTGGTCAGCCACTGGCCGGGGCGCATCAGGACCGACTCGTTGAACGCGTCGCCGTACAGGTCGGCCCGCGCGGCCCGGGTCAGCACCGACCCGCGCGGGGCAAGGGCCGGGATCGTCACCCGCCCGTACATCGCCCAGGCGACGCCGACGCCGAGGACGACGAGGATCAGCGCGATGATGCCGGGCCAGGACCAGATGCCGTGGTCAGGGAACGGCGCCCCGATCACCGGGGCGAGGAAGTTCTGCAGCCGCTCGTTGATGATGAAGAACGCGCCCGCGCCGATCGAGCCGATCGCCAGCAGGATCATCGGGATGGTCATGACCAGCGAGGACTCGTGCGGGTGAGGGATCTGCGGCTCGGTGAAGGCCGGGTGCGCCCCGGCCCCGCCGAGCACGCCCTCTTCCTCCCACCGCTTCGGGCCGTACCAGGTCATCAGCATGACCCGGGACATGTAAAAGGCGGTGATGGCGGCCCCGCCGACCGCGCACGCGGTCAGGATCCAGCCGTCGGTTCCGCCCTTGGCCCAGGCCGCGTCGATGATGCCGTCCTTGGTGAAGAACCCGGAGAACGGCGGGATCCCGATGATCGCGAGGTAGCCGAAGCCGAACGTCGCGAACGTGATCGGCAGGAACTTGCGGAGCCCGCCGAAGCGGCGCATGTTCACCTCGTCGTCCATGCCGTGCATGACCGAGCCGGCCCCGAGGAACAGCCCGGCCTTGAAGAACCCGTGCGCGAGCAGGTGCGCGATCGCGAACACGTACCCGGCCGGGCCGAGGCCGGCCGCCAGGATCATGTAGCCGATCTGCGACATCGTGGACCCCGCGAGCGCCTTCTTGATGTCGTCCTTGGCGCAGCCGATGATCGCGCCGAACAGCAGCGTGACCGCGCCGACGACCGTCACCGCGAGCATGGCGGTGGGCGAGGCGTTGAAGATCGGGTTGGAACGCACGATGAGGTAAACGCCAGCCGTGACCATCGTGGCCGCATGAATAAGGGCCGACACAGGCGTCGGGCCCTCCATCGCGTCGAGCAGCCAGGACTGGAGCGGCACCTGGGCCGACTTGCCGCACGCCCCGAGCAGCAGCAGCAGGCCGAGCGCGGTCGTGATGCCGGTCCCGCCCGACTTCGCGTGGTCGAACACCCCGGTGAAGTCGAACGTGCCGAACTCGGAGAACATCAGCATGATCGCCAGCGACAGGCCGGCGTCGCCGACCCGGTTGGCGATGAAGGCCTTCTTCGCCGCCACCGCCGCCGTGGGCTTGAACTGCCAGAACCCGATCAGCAGGTAGGACGCGAGGCCGACGCCCTCCCAGCCCACGTACAGGCCGAGGAAGTTGTCCGAGACCACCAGCAGCAGCATCGCCGCGATGAACAGGTTCAGGTAGCCGAAGAACCGGCGCCGGTCGCTGTCGCCGTGCATGTAGCCGACCGCGTAGATCAAGATCAGCGATCCGACCCCGGTGATCAGCAGCACGAAGCAGATCGACAGCGGGTCGATGAGGATCCCGATGTTGGCCTGGAACCCGTTGACCGGGATCCAGGAGTACACGTGCAGGTCCTGGCTGCGCCCGGCCCCGGTCTTGCCGAGCAGCGCGAAGAACGCGATCACGCCGTAGACGAACGACGCTAGCGACATCAGCACGGCCAGCAGGTGGCCCCACTTGTCGGTGCGCCGTCCGCCGAGCAGCAGGACCGCCGCGCCGAACACCGGGAAGGCGATCAGCAGCCACGACAGGCGGAACACGCCGGTGGCGGCGAGCGTCGTCATCGAGTCAATCCCCTCAGTTCTTGAGCAGGTTGGCGTCGTCGACCGACGCGGACCTGCGGGCGCGGTAGATGGCCATCAGGATGGCCAGCCCGACGACGACCTCGGCGGCGGCGACGACCATCACGAAGAAGGCCACCACCTGGCCGTCGAGATTGCCGTGCATCCGGGAGAACGTGACGAACGCCAGGTTGCAGGAGTTGAGCATCAGCTCGATGCTCAGGAAGATCAGGATCGCGTTGCGCCTGACGAGCACGCCGACCGCGCCGATCACGAACAGGACGACGGCCAGGAAGATGTACGGTGCCGGGCTCATGCTCCACTCTCCTCGGTACCCCGGTCGCCCGATTCGATCGCCCGCTCGGAATCGATCCGCTCGCCGGTGGAGAGGTCGACGGTGACGACCCCCTGCGGGTCGCGGCCGAGCTGGACGTCGCGGCCGACCACCGCGTGGGACACCGACCGGTCCGACAGCGTGCCGTCCGGCAGCATGGCCGGCATGTCGACGGCGTTGTGCAGCGCGTAGACGCCGGGCGGCGGCTCGGGCTGGACCTGGCCGCTGTCGATCTTGGCGCGGGACACCTCGCGCTGGGTCGGCTTGCGGGTGGCCCGCTCGCGGTGCGCGAGCACCATCGCGCCGAGCGCGGCCGTGATCAGCAGGGCGCTGGTGATTTCAAACGGGAAGACGTAGGTGGTGAAGATCAGCCGCGCCAGCCCGGTCAGGTTGTCGGTGCTGTTGGCGCTGGTCTGCGGGGCGGCCGAGCCGATCGCGGCGTGCCCGATGCCGACGATGAGCAGGACCGCGAGCCCGATGCCGGCCAGCGCCGCCCAGAGTCGCTGGCCCCTGATCACCTCGGTCAGGGATTCCACCGAGTTCGTGCCGATCAGCATGACCACGAACAGGAACAGCATCAGCACGGCGCCGGTGTAGACGATCACCTGCACGAAGGCCAGGAACGGCGCGCCCTGCATGGCGTACATGACCGCCAGGCAGAGCAT
>Ga0335072_10011595_pt1 | contig 12623 bp, 9 predicted proteins | sample Lox_Sample_21_FD_206725 | JGI IMG/M metagenome (GOLD analysis project Ga0335072, IMG submission 206725) | Soil microbial communities from Loxahatchee National Wildlife Refuge, Florida, United States - Lox_Sample_2.1 | ecosystem: Environmental > Terrestrial > Soil > Wetlands | place: USA: Florida...
CTCCTTGACGCCACCCCCGGCGCGGATTGGGTTCCGCTGATCACTCAGTATGGCCCCGGCGCGCTGTTCGTCTTTATCACCCTCTACCTGATCAAGACGCGGCCGCAGGCCGGCAGCCGCAAGCTGAACAGCACCATCGTGGCCACCATGTGGGGTTGCGTATTTCTGCTGGTGCTGGTGATCGTCGCCGCTTGGTGGAAAACCACATTCCACTCCGAGTTTGTGATCAAGGGCAGAATCGAGAATCTTCACGATCCCGAGTTCATCACCACCAGCGAGCCCGTCTATCTGAATAAGCGCCCGACAGCCGGCAAGGATTTCGAGTACCAGTGGCGCTACATCGACAGCACCAAACCCTCCGGCTCGTTTGAGCTAATTCTCGAGCCCGACCCCAAAGGGGTAACGGTGTTCAAGTACAAGGTCCCCATCGACAACGCCTTCTTCGATGGGTCGGATGTGGTGCTGGCGCTGAATCAAAGCGGCGGCATGATGCTGACGCATAACTCCACTACGCTGACGATCAATGCGGAGACCGACAACCTGGCGAGCGTGGCCAGTGAGCAGCGCGGAGCGCCTGCTGCGGCCTGGCTGGCGGTCGTCGAAGCCGCGGGGCTTGAATCGGCGAGCATTGAAACGCTGATTGCTGCGCTCGATGCTGACGACCCGATCATTCGCGCCAACGCCAAGCGCGCCCTTGCCGCGCGCGGCGCGGCGGCCATACCGGCGCTGGCCGGAGCCATTCACGGCAACTACCGCGTCCAGGTGGAAGTGCTGGCGACACTGAGCAAGATGTCCGCGGGCGACCTGGCCCGGCTGCCCCAGGATGCGCGGTGCACGATCTTCCAACTGGCGGTATCGAGCGATGCTCTTTTGCGGAGCAGTGCTCAATCCGTGCTCGGGACCGGCCTTTCAACGAATGGGTGCCGGCGCTGACCACGTGGATCGAAGGAATGGAAGGGCGGGCCGATTCAGCCACTCTGTTTCTGGTTTGCGGGCTGCCCGGTGCGGGCAAGACGACACACGCGTGCGGGCTCGAAACCGAGCGCGGCGCCATCCGGCTGTGCCCCGACGAGTGGATGCAGGCGCTCGGGATCGATCTCTACGACGAAGCAGCGCGGGCAAGGATCGAAGCGCTGCAATGGCGACTGGCGCAGCAGCTTCTTGTGCATGGAGTAAGCGCAATCATCGAGTGGGGCACGTGGGGCCGGTCAGAGCGGGATGCGCTGCGCGAGGGCGCGAGGGCGCTCGGCGCACGCGTCGAGCTGCACTATCTGTCTGCTCCGGCCGAAGTATTGTTCGAACGGATTCAGCGACGCTGGATGGAGAACCCTGCGATCGAGCGGGCCGATCTGGAGAAGTGGGTGGCTAGGTTTGAAGAGCCGACGGAGGAAGAGATGGCGCTGTTCGATACGTACCTCGCGGCGTAACTTTCGGCATAACTCTTGCAAGGCTCTCCTCTCCCCGACTTGTGGATTCGCGCAAAGGGTGCCAGACTGGTGCGCATCGGGGGCGATATGTTCGACAGTTCGTGGCCTGGATGGGGCCTCATGCAGAGCGGCATTTCAGCTGCGTCGGGGCTTCTCGGAGTATTCGCCGCTACGTGGATGACTTCACGGAACCAGAAAGAAGAGCAGCGCGCTGCTCGACTTCGCGAGCAGTTGCAGCAGTTTTATTCCCCAATGCTTGGGATGCGTGCAGAGATTGGGGCGAAGAGCGCCGCGCGAGAAAAAATCTCGGGAGTCGCTAGGAAAACGTGGTCGGAATCGCAAATAGACGTCTCCGACGCCGAACTATGAGGCACATTTGCCGAGGCCGGAATTCCGACGATCAAGAAATTGACCGAATATAACTATGCCCAATTGCGCGATGAGCTCGTACCTCAATACAGAAAAATGCTCAGCCATTTCACCGAGCATATGTGGCTTGCTGAGACATCTACACAAGCGCATTACGACAAGCTTGCGGAATATGTTGAGATCTGGAATCGGCATCTGAAAGACACGCTCGAACCTGAGCTTGTTATGAATCTCAATCACACCGAGGAAGCTCTCAAGCCGTTCTACGAAGACCTGCTCCTTCAGTTCGAACGGCTGAAGAGGGATCTCAACGAGTAAGATTGCCGGGGCGCGTCGCTACGCACGTTCCTTCCGACGCCATTTGCCGCATAGGCGTATCCTTTTCCTAGCCGTTATGAGCCTCTACTGCGCCATTGGATCGGAGACCACCGAGCTCGACTCCCAGCAGCTTGAAGAGCTTCTGGCCGGTGCGCTGGCCAAGATCGGGCCGCGTGAGAGCGTCCTTGCAGTGCCGCCGGATGCGAGCCGGTTTCATTCCCGCGCCGGCGAGCTGACGCGCATCGCGTGGAAACACCTCGGCGACCGGCTCAAGGCCGTCCTGCCGGCGATCGGCACGCATACGCCGATGAGCGAAGAGCAACTGGAACGCATGTATGGCGAGGTGCCTAGGCATCTGTTTCGCGTGCACAACTGGCGCACCGATATCGAGACGCTGGGCGAGGTGCCGGCGGAGTTCATTCGCGCGGTGTCAGAAGGCAGGCTCAATTTTGCGTGGCCGGCGCAGGTGCATCAGCTCATCTCGCGCGGCGGCTTCGACCTGATTCTTTCCATCGGGCAGGTCGTGCCGCACGAAGTGATGGGCATGGCCAACTACACCAAGAACATTCTGGTGGGCACGGGCGGGCGCGACGGCATCGACCGCAGCCATTTCCTCAGCGCGGTGATTGGCCTTGAGAACATCATGGGCCGCGCCGAGAACCCGGTGCGCTCCGTGCTCAACTACGCGCAGGAGCGGTTTCTGCGCCATCTTCCCATCGTGTATGTTCTGACCGTGGTCGGGCGGACGGAAGACAACCGGCTGGTGGTGCGCGGCCTCTATATCGGCGACGACGCCGAGTGCTTCCATCGCGCGGCCGAGCTGAGCGTGAAGGTGAACATCGAGCCGCTGGACGAGCCGGTCACCAAAGGCGTCGTCTATCTCGACCCGCACGAGTTCCACTCGACGTGGATCGGGAACAAAGCCGTGTATCGAACCCGCATGGGTCTTGCGGACGGGGCAGAGCTGATCATTCTTGCTCCGGGGGTGAGAGAATTCGGCGAAGACAAGGCGATCGACGGACTGATCCGCAAATACGGCTATCGTGGCACGCCGGCGACGTTGAAGGCAGTCGAGGAGAATCCCGATCTTGCCGCGGGGCTGGGCGCGGCGGCGCATTTGATTCATGCGTCGAGCGAAGGCCGGTTCACGATCCGCTGGTGTCCGGGGCATCTGACGCGGGACGAGATCGAGAGCGTTGGATTCGAGTACGGCGATCTGGCGGAGATGAGCCGGCAGTACGATCCAGCAAGGCTCACGCACGGCTTCAACGACGTGGACGGCGAGCGGGTGTTTTTTGTGGCCAATCCGGGGCTGGGATTGTGGGCGCTGCGGGCGCGGCTTCAGGAGCCTGCGACGGCTCGGCAGTAGGATGCTTTAGATTTGTGCTTTCCCAGGTCCAAAAACCCGGACCTGGGGCGCCCGGGCTGAAGGTCGAGTCGACTTCTCGGCAGGCAGCCGCGGATCCTTCGGCTCGTCCGCTGTGCGGACTCACTCAGGAAGACAAACGGAAGGGAAGCTACACCAGCCGCAGAAACTCCTTCGCATTGAGCTTGGCGCCGGGAAACACCATCTCATAGTTATTCGCGCCGATGGATTTCGAGACCACTTCGCCGAGCACGGCCCTGAAATCGGTGGTGACGGCGAGGTCGCGGCCCTCGTTGAGCTGGTGGTCGGCGAGGCCGGGCCAGCGGCCATAGACTTTGCCGCCGCGTACGCGGCCGCCGAGCACGAACATGGCGTTGGCATGGCCGTGGTCAGTGCCGCCGGTGCCGTTCTGGCGCGCGGTGCGGCCGAACTCGGACATGGTGACGAGGGTGACGTTTTCGGCCTGGTCGCCCAGGTCGCGCCAGAAGGCCGAGATGGAGTCGGAGAAGTCCCGGAGACGATTGGAAAGCTGGCCGTCAACGCCGCCCTGGTTCTGGTGCGTGTCCCATCCGCCGACGTCGGTGAAGGCTGCCTCGACTCCAAGACTCGCTTTCAGAAGTTGCGCGATCTGCGCCATATTCCTGCCGAATTCGGAGTTGGGATAGTCGATGCCAGCAGCCGGTTTGTATTTCGCCGGGTCGGCCGCGCGCAGCATCTTCACGGCCTCGAAGGTCTCCTCGCCGGTGAAGTGAAAGATCTTGTCGCCGGTATCGGCGTACATGGCTTCAAAGGCTCCGGCGGCGGGCGACACCTGGCCCACGCGGCCACCGACGGCGAAGTTGTTGATATTGGGAATGGCGAGCGCCGGGATCTTGCCGGCCAGCGTCCGCGGCACCTGAGCGCCGAGCGCCAGTGCGCGGAAGGCGGTGTGCTCCTGAGCGTGGCGGAGGACCTTCTGGTTGTACTGATCCTGCGATTGCAGCGCGCGGTTGAGCCAGCCGTCAGGCGTGCTCTTGACGCCGGGCGTGCCGGACTCCATGTAATCCTGTGCGTCGAAGTGGGAGCGCGACATGTTGGGGGAGCCGGCGGCATGGACGATGGCGAGATGGCCCTGCGCGAAGAGCGGCTGGAACGATGCGAGGGATGGATGCAGACCGAAGAAGCCATCGAGGTCGACCACTTTGTTTTCGGGGATGGCGATGGTGGGGCGCATCGAGTAGTAGTTCTTCTCGCGATAAGGAACGACGACATTGAGACCGTCGGCGGCGCCTCGCTGGAAGATGACGACAAGGCGACCATTTGGAACTTGGGCGGCTTCAGCGAGAGCGGCGCGAATGAGGAAGCTGGGGATGGCCGCGGTGCCGGCGACAGCGAGTGCGCCATTGCGGAGGAAAAAGCGGCGGTGGGTATTCATCGTGTTCCCTCAGGGGCTGAAGCCCCATTCCATTTCTTTGCCTGGATGTGCGGACTGAAGCCCGTACCCTCCATTCCCTCAGGGGCTGAAGCCCCCAATATCTTTCGTGGCATCTTCGGCATGACTGAAGTCCTGCCCTGTCACAAAGCCCTCGGCCGCGCGACTTCTTCCACAACTTGCGATCCGCTGCCCTAGCCTACATCGGCAGTTGCGCGCGGCGGATCAGCGGCGTTGAAACTCCGGCGAGCCGAGCAATAGTCCGGCCAGCATTTCGTCCTGCCTCTCTAAATCCTTTGCGGCCCGTGGCGGATCAACGGGCTTGGCGACGACTGCGACGTGGCTGGTGTCATTGGCTGCCTCCGCACCCGGCACATTCAGCGACTGCAACTGTTCCAAGACGGCTGCGCGCGTAGTTTCGCTCACGCCGCCGGCGATCAGCAGCGATTCGAGGCGATGCTCTTCAGCCTCGGGGCTGGGGATCTCGATGGGCGCGGCGGATTCGACCTGTGTGTCAGAAGAAACCCGCGTGGCCGAAGGCTCGGCCCATGCGGTGGGCAAGCCCCCAAACTTGTTTGAGGCGAGCATCAGCGCGAAGTTCATGCGATTGACGAGCGCGCCAGCGTTGACCCACGAGGACGCCTCCCAGTTGTAGCCGGTGGGCGGAACGGCGCCGTAGAGCGGCATGCCCATGCCCTGCAGCACGTTGACAAAGGGCTTGAGGTCGTCGGGCTGGACTCCGATCTGGGCAGGGGTGGCACGCAGCGACGAAACGACAAACTCGATGGGCGTCTTGACTTTGGCGCGATAGTTGTCCGCGGCCCAGAACTCGGGCGAATGGAATAGAGTACGGAGCAACTCTGAAATGTCGCCGCCGGAGCTCATGTAGGTCCTGGCCATGCGGTCGACGAGGGACTGCGGCGGATCGTCGCTCACAAAGCGGATGGCGAGCTTGCGCGAGACGAACTTCGCTGTGCTGGGGCTGGAGGCGAGCATGTGCAGCACTTGTTCGCCTTCCCGCTCGCCGCTTTCCTTGATCTTTTTGCCCATCACGAGCTTGACTCCGGGCTGGTGGCGATTCGGATCGTAGCGGAATGGGCCGCCGCGCGCGGGCCGCTCGACACCCCAGCCGGTGAAGACGCGCGCCACCTGCGTTACGTCTTTCTGCGTGTAGCCGCCGTTCACGCCTACGGTGTGCAGCTCCATCAGCTCGCGCGCGTAGTTCTCGTTCAGGCCTTCCTGTGCCTTGTTTCTGCCGTTGCGCGCGGCGCGGGCGGCGGCGATGGATTGCGGCCCAATGCTGGAGGCGTTGTCGAGGTAGAGCATCATGGCCGGCGAGTGCGCGGTGGCTTCGAGGAGATCCTCAAACTTGCCGAGTGCGCGCGGGCGAACCACGTCGCGCTCGTAACTCACGAGGTAGTATGGCGTCTCGTCGTTCTTGTGCAGGAAGACGTTGAAGTGGTTGAGCCAGAAGTCAGTCATCACTTCCTGCAACTGGGCGTTCGAGTAGATATCCCGCGTGAGGCGCTGCTCGCAAATCTCGTTGTTGACGAGGTTCTTGGGGTTTTCCAACGCTGCGAGGACTTCCCTCTGTTCAGGATTGAGACCGGTTGCCAGCGCCGTTCGCTCCGCGGGCTTCAGCGCTTTGCGCAAACGGTCGAATTCCTCCTCGCGCATGGTGGCAAGCTGGGCCAATCGGCGCGCCGGCGGGGCGAGAAGCAGTTGCTCGATCTGCGCTTGGCTGAAAGAGGCCAGCTCAGGCTTCTGCGCAGCAGCGATCTCGTTCATCTGGCCGCTCTGCGTCTCGCCGGATTGCGGGCCTGCTGCAGCGGTTGCCGCCAGCGCGCCGCGGTTTAAGGAGTTCCCTGCCGCAGATGCCTGCTGTCTCTTCTCTTCATCCTTTGCGGCTTTGCGCAGTGCATAGCGATCGATCTGATTCACGTAGACGGCGTGCAGCGCGCCGCTTTCGGGATAAGCAATCTTGCCGTCGGCGGCCTGGCGGATCATCGCATCGCTGGGCAGGCGGTAGATCAGGTCCTCCGTGCTCCATTGCATGGCGGGAAACTCGGCCAGCTTGAGCGCGAGCAGGGAGTTGTCGAGCGTGGCAGGATGAAGCTGACGCTCGAACCAGCGATCGAGCCCCTCGGCTTTTACGGCTTCAAGATCGCCCGGGCGCGGGCCGAAAGTAAAACGATTGAGAGCGTGGAGGATACGCTCGTCGCCCTGCAGCTGGCCCGAGCGGTAGGGCCGACGCGGCTTAGCCGGCGCCTGCGGCCGGGCGGCAGGCGCGCTGGGCGACGACTGCGCGGGAAGCGTTGGAACGCACAGAGTCAGGCACAGAATCGAGGCCAGGCTTGCCTTCCACTGCTGCATCCGCGGTTCTCCAGAACGACGAGAAAAGGGGAAACGGACGCCCGCTCCAGCGGGACAATCACTTATACCCGATTGCCGCGGCAAAGTTGTGCCACTCTCGCGTTCGCGGGGATACCACTAACTCGCCATGGACTGAGACGTGCTGTTGATGGCCTTCGCCCGATCCAGCGCCGCTTGAATGTTCGGCATGATGTTCTCGCGTCCCACGCGATCGAGGAAGCGCGGACTCTGGAGCAGGCGCGAGGGCTGTTCCATGGCGCCGCACAGCAACAGGGACCGGCCGGTTTCGCGAAGGCGGCGGGCGAATGACTCGATGGCATGAATGCCGGTGTCGTCAATTGCCGTCATATTCCGCAGGCGCAGGATGACCACGGGGGCAAAAGCCGCAAGGTTGGCGGTGGCATCGACCAGCTTCTCGGTGGTTCCGAAAAGAAACGGCCCATGAATGCGCAGGAGCGTGACGTAGGGCGGCACAATGCGCCCCTGCAGCACATGCGGCAGTCCGTCGCGGATGTAGTCGTCGGTGACGGGCGAGACCGTGGTCGTTTCGGCGATGCGCTTGATGTAAAGCAGTGCGGCCAGGCCCAGGCCCACGGCAACCGCCACCGTGAGATCGGCAAAGACGGTAAGCGCGAACGTGGCCAGCCAGACGGCGATGGCGGCAAGATCGGTTTGAAAAACGCCGGCGATCTCGGACCATTCGCCCATGTTGTAGGCAACCACAAAGAGGACAGCGGCCAGGGTTGCCAGGGGGATATAGGCGGCCAGCGGAGCGGCCGCGAGCAGGATGCCCAGCAGCGTGAGCGCATGGATGATGCCCGCGATTGGGGTCCGCGCGCCGGAACGAATGTTTGTCGCGGTACGGGCAATGGCTCCGGTGGCGGGGATTCCGCCGAAGAGCGGCGAGACGATATTCGCGACGCCCTGGGCGGCCAGCTCGACGTTGGAGTTATGACGATCGCCGGTCATGCCGTCGGCCACAACCGCCGAGAGCATACTTTCGAGCGCTGCCAGCATGGCGACAGTAAACGCCGATGGAATGAGCGGAAGAATGTGTTCGGCGTGAAAGTCGGGAATGGCAAATGGCGGCAGGCCCCGCGGAATTCCGCCGAATTTTGTGCCAATCGTCTCCACCGGGAGGTGGAAGGCGACGGAGACGCTGGTGCACACCAGCAATGCAACGATCGATGCCGGTACGCGCCTGGTCAAACGTGGCAGGATGAGGAGGATTGCAAGAGTCGCCAGACCGAGACCGAGAGCCGCCCAGTTCACGGTGCCTGCGCGGGCGAGAAGCACTTTGATGCGGGAAAGGAACTCGCTGGGCACGGCACCGGTGCGCAGGCCGAAGAAGTCCTTGATCTGCGTTGAAGCGATCAGGATCGCGATCCCGTTGGTAAACCCGATTACGACGGCGCGGGGAATGAAGCGCACGGCCGCACCCAGGCCGGTGAGACCCATCGCCAGCAGGATGAGGCCGCCCATGAGCGTGACCATGGCGAGGCCCGACATGCCAAAGCGAGCGACGATGCCGGCGACAATCACGACGAATGCGCCTGTAGGCCCGCCGATCTGGGTGCGCGAGCCGCCCAGCGCCGAGATGAGGAAACCCGCAACGACCGCCGTGTAGAGGCCGGCCTGCGGCGTAACGCCCGATGCGATACCGAAGGCCATGGCGAGCGGCAGAGCAACCAGGCCGACGGTGATTCCCGCCAACAGGTCGTGAAAGAAGAGCTGAGCGTTATAAACGCGCAGCGCGAGAAGGAGCTTGGGGACGTTCGGCGTGCTCAGTGACATCTGAGGATATGTCCATTTTAGCGCGAACGCAGGTTTCCGCGTCACTTAACCTGCGGGGGACGGCTGGCTTGGCCCCAGGGATTTGGAATAAATCAGCGCCGCGCGTCCGCGCCCGTAGTAGTTGTCTTCGCTGCCCCGGCAGAGATAGCCGGCGGATTGGTAGAGGCGGATGGCCGGACGGTTTTCGGCGTCAACATGCAGCCAGAGCGACGCTGCGCCGGCGTTCCACGCGGAAGATTCGGCGCAGCGCAGTAACTCGCGCGCCATGCCTCGGCCGCGATATGCCGGAGCAACCTCAATGGTCTGAAGATACGCAAAGAACCGGCCGCCGTCGCGCAACCATTCCACGATGGCAAAACCGGCTAGCGTTCCCTCCTCTTCGGCGACCCACGCGGCGGCGTTCGCGGCGCGAACGAGGCGGTGCATGTAGTTCCGATTGAACCGGAGCGGCGGCTCAAAGCACAACTCCTCGATGGCATAGAGGGCGCTGAAATCAGCGGGAGCAAATGGCCGGAAGTTCACACACCAACTTTATAGCGGCTTTCCAATTGGCGTAGAGCGCCGGGAAATTGTTCAATGGCTCGTTCTTCAAGAAAAAGCGCCTCTGAAAAACACTCAAGATGCCTCACCGGCACCGGAGAACCGCTCTCGAGCGCCGCCCCGGTTCGGCGGCCTTCAGACCGCTGCCGCCTCCGCAAGAACAAAGGCCGCTTCCTTTCAGGAAAGCGGCCTTTGCCGTGGGCGGGAGGGAGTGGTTAGACCTTGGCTTCGAGAGACGAGATCACGTCGAAGAATCGCTGATCGAGGCGGCGGTTGGCAGCAATAGCTTCCTTGATGGTGATGTCAGTGATCTCGTTGCCGTGCAGGACGGCAATGCGGCCCCACTTCCCTTCGTGGACCATGTCGATGGCGTGGAGGCCGTAGCGCTGGCCGAGCAGACGGTCGAAGGCCGTGGGCACACCGCCGCGCTGCGTGTGACCGAGATTGACGGAGCGGGTTTCGAATCCGGCCTTTTCCTCGATCAGCTTGGCCAGAGCTTCACCGATGCCGGAAAGCTGCACGTGGCCGAAGGAGTCGACTTTCTTGGAGCCAAGCACCTGGCCGACCTCAGGCAGGTGGCAGCCCTCGGCTACGACAACAACTCCGTAATGTTTGCCGTGGTCATAGTTGTACTTGAGCAGGGCGCAGACGTGGTCGATGTCGATCTCCTTTTCGGGAACGAGGACGACGTGTGCGCCGCCGGCGATGCCGGATGCATAAGCAATCCAACCCGCGTCGCGGCCCATCACTTCGACCACGATCACGCGATTGTGCGAGTCGGCGGTGGTGTGAATGCGATCGATGGCTTCGGTGGCGATCATCACTGCCGTATCGAAGCCGAAAGTCTGGTCGGTGCCGCTGATGTCGTTGTCAATGGTCTTGGGGACGCCCACGCCGGGCACGCCGTGCTCAGTCAGATATTGCGTAACCGACTGGGTGTCGTCGCCCCCAAGGGCAATGAGCGCGTCGATTTTGTTGGTCTTAAGAACTTCCTGGACCTTTTCAATGCCGCCGGGGATCTTTTTCACATTGGTGCGCGAGGAATGCAGGATGGTACCGCCCTTGAGCTGGATGCCGTCGATGGCCTCGAGGGTGAGCGGAATCCAGTTGTTGTCGAGCACGCCGCGCCAGCCGTTGAGAAAGCCGATCAACTCATCGCCATAGACGTTGATGCCCTTTTTCACCGCCGCATAAATCACCGCATTCAGGCCGGGGCAATCGCCGCCGCCGGTCAACAAAGCAACACGCATCGCAAGGTCTCCTTATCGAAATGGCGAGGTTTGCAGCTCTCGCAAGGGGGATGTTGCGGCCAACGGCCAGTGTGCCCGGCGAGCCGATCACCCTGATTAGTTTACTCCGCGGGCGAATCGGCGATAGGTGACAACGCTCACGCGGTCTGGCCAGCGGCGATCTGCATTTCACAATGGGAAGCGCGCTGCGGAGTGATTCAATTAGGTATGCCAGGAAACGGCGCTTTCTTACTGCTGATTCTCGCCAGCGTGGTGGTGATCGTGTTGCTGGTGCTGCTGCAACTCACGCGGCTGGGGTTCCTGGTACGATCCACGATTCCCGATCGTCCGCGACGGCGCATGTTTCTTGCGTCGGTGTCGTTCCTGGTCACGTTTGCAGGAGTGCGGATGCTAGTGGTCCTGGTGATGCACCAGGAAGGACCGTTCCAGTGGGTCATGGTGCACGGAAGGCACATTCACCACCTTGTGTGGGGCATCCTGATCCTGCTGCTGGTGGGTTATGGTTGGCTGCTCGACCTGGGGCGGTCGCACTCGCCGGTTTCGATCTTCATGAGCCGCCTGATGTCGATCAGTTACGGCGTGGGCGCCGCGCTCACGCTCGATGAGTTTGCCCTGTGGCTCAATCTCGACCCCGATGCCTATTGGAGGCGCGAGGGACGCGCCAGCATCGATGCGGTGATTCTGTTCGGCGGCATTCTGGCAGTGGGAGCCTGGGGTGCGCCATTCTTTCGCGGGCTCTCGTTCATGTGGAGCCGGCGCGGGCTGCTGCGCCGCGTACCGCGCGGAGGGATGCGGGGCTCTATCCGGCGCGTGAGGTTGCTTCGTCCGCGTAAAGTGCGGCGATCAGATCGGCATAGCGGGTTGTAATTTCGCGCCGCTTCAGCTTCATCGAAGGCGTGAGATGGCCGCTTTCAAGCGACCACTCTTCCGCCACCACGCGAAAGCGCTTGAGCGATTCGAAGTTGGCAAGCTCGGCATTCACCTCACGGACGACCTCAGCGTAGAGGGCGATCACGCGCTCGTTCGCGACCAGTTCGGCGCGCGATTTGGCGTCAATGCCGTGCTGGCGGGCCCACTCTTCGAGTGCGACGAAGTTGGGCGAAAGCAGCGCCGAGATGTACTTGTGGCGGTCACCGACCAGGGCTGCATGGGCGACAAAGACGCTGACTTTGAGCTTATTCTCGATGGGCTGGGGAGCAACGAGCTTGCCGCCGGAGGTTTTAAGGAGCTCCTTCTTGCGATCGGTAATGTAAAGAAAGCCGTCGGCATCGAGGTGCCCGATGTCGCCGGTGCGGAACCACCCGTCAGCATCGAAACATTCGCCATTCCACCCCAGCGACGAAGACCTGTCGCCGGGGGCCCCGGTGTTCACGCCAGCATTGCGCCAGTAGCCTTTGAAGACGGAGGTGCCGCGGACGAGCAGTTCTCCGTCCTCGGCCAGACGGCACTCGACGTTGGCCAGAGGCCGGCCAACCGCTCCCATGCGATGCGTCACGGGCGAGTTGACCGCAATGACGGGCGAAGTCTCGGTGAGGCCGTAGCCCTCGTAAAGCGCAATGCCGACGTCGGCAAACCAGCGGGCGGTATCGATGCCGAGAGGCGCGCCGCCGGAGATGAAGATGCTGACGCGGCCGCCAAAAGCCTCGCGCACTTTGGAATAGACGAGTTTTTCGGCGATCCGCCAGGCGAGCGAGGTGGGACGCCGGCCATCGTAAACGGCGTCGCGGTGGCGCACGCCCGCCGCGAGTGCCCACTTGAGAACGCGCCTTTTGAAA
>Ga0335072_10011597_pt1 | contig 12623 bp, 11 predicted proteins | sample Lox_Sample_21_FD_206725 | JGI IMG/M metagenome (GOLD analysis project Ga0335072, IMG submission 206725) | Soil microbial communities from Loxahatchee National Wildlife Refuge, Florida, United States - Lox_Sample_2.1 | ecosystem: Environmental > Terrestrial > Soil > Wetlands | place: USA...
CTTTAACCCGAGCCTCGTGGTCGACGGGCATCCGAGCTAAAGCGGAGGCTGCGGTTGCCCGATTGGCGCCCCTCGCGCCTGCGGACCGTTGATCCGCGACCACGGTCGAAGGGCGCACGGGGCGCCCATCGGACGCCGCAGCCGCAGCGCCGACTGCAAACGAGTGCATAATCATTCCGCGATGGCGACCAAGACGAGCCTCGCAGGGCCGGCGACGTTGCGAGATGTGGCCAGGGTGGCCGGGGTGCATCCTGGGACGGTCTCGCGTGCGCTCAATCCGCAGACCCGGGGGCTGGTCAACGAGCGGACGGCGCGCCGGGTGCTGGCCGCGGCGGAGGAGCTCGGATACCGGCCGAACCCGATCGCGCGTGGGCTGCGCACGAACCGGTCGAACACGATCGGGGTGCTCGTGCCGGACCTGCTGAACCCACTGTTCGCCGCGGTGGTGCGCGGGATCGAAGACGGGCTGCGCGAGGCTGGGTACACCCCGCTGATCGCCAACACCGACAACGACGCCGAGCGCGAGCGGGTGGCCTACGAGGCGATGAGCGCCCGGCAGGTCGACGGGTTCATCGCCGCCACCGCCCGCCGTGACCACTGGCTGCTCGCCGATCGGGTCGAGTCGGGCCCGAAGCTCGTGCTGGTCAACCGGCGCGTCGACAGCGACGCGATCCCGGCCGTCACCGGCGATGACCACGAGGGAGTCCGGCTCGCCGTCGAGCACCTGGCCGAGCTCGGTCATCGCCGCATCGCGCATCTGGCCGGCTCGCAGACGCTTTACACCGGCTGGTCACGGCACCAGGGCTTCCGTGACGGAATGCGGGCCAGCGGCCTGGAGGTCGACGATGGACTGATCGTGTTCAGCGAGGCGTTCACCGTGCGCGAGGGTGCTCGCTGTTGCGGTCCGCTGCTCGATCGGCGTCGTGATTTCACCGCGATCGTCGCCGGTAACGACCTGCTGGCCCTGGGGTGCTACGACGCACTGGCGGAGCGGGGGCTGCGCTGCCCCGAGGATGTGTCCCTGGTCGGTTACAACGACATGCCGTTTGCCGACCGCTTCCGGCCGGCGCTGACCACGATTCGCATCCCTCACTATGAGCTAGGCGCCACAGCGGCGGCGCTGATGCTCGACCAGCTGCAAGAGCGGGCCCCCCAGCCGAGGCAGGTCCTGTTGGCGCCGGAGCTCGTTGTCCGCAGCTCGACGGCGTCGGTGCGGCGTCCTTCGGCGGCGCCCACGCGCGTGTCGCGCGTGCAGACCAAACGCGCCAAGACGCGGCGCCGCAATGCTGATCGCAGCACCCAGCCCCTTGATAGCTCACGATGACGACGACAAGACGTAGCCGCAGGATCCGCGGATCCTGACCGGACGGGGTGATTCGATCGGTCGGCGGCGCCTGACGGCGGCGCCTCAGCCGAGCGGGAGCCTGGCGCCCACGTCGCCGGTCGGCTTGCCGTTGGCCGGCGCGGCCTCGTGAGCGCCGTGGTCGAGCACCGTGTTGCGCTCCGAGGTCACCTCGCGCTCGAGCGGGAGGGAGCCGCCGACCGTGTAGTAGGGCTTGCCGGCGATCACGAGATCCTCGGCGGGGAAGCGGGTGATGACCTCGCAGCCGTCGGCGGTCACCACCAGCTGCTCCTCGATCCGCGCCGCCGACCAGCCGTCGCTGGCGGGCCAGAAGGTCTCGAGCGCGAACACCATGCCCTCCTTGATCTCCTCGGGATGGTCGAGCGACACGAGCCGGCTGAAGATCGGCTTCTCCCAGATCGACAGCCCCACGCCATGCCCGAACTGGAGCGCAAACGCCGCTTCCTCGTCGGCGAAGCCGAAGTCCTGGGCTTTCGGCCACACGCTGACGACCTCCCCGGTGGTTGCGCCGGGGCGGATCAGCGCGATGGCAGCGTCGAGGTAGTAGCGGCAGCGCTTGTACGCGTCCACCAGCGCCTTGGAGGCGCCGGCCACCGCGAACGTGCGGTAGTAGCAGGTGCGGTAGCCCATGTAGCTGTGCAGGATGTCGAAGTAGGCCGGGTCGCCCGGACGCAGGGCCCGGTCGGTGTAGACGTGCGGATGGGGGTTGCAGCGCTCGCCCGAGATCGCATTGACCCCCTCGACGAACTCCGATCCGGCGTCGTAGAGCACCTTGTTGACGAGCCCGACGCACTCGTTCTCGCGCATCCCGGGCCGCATCGCGCGGTAGAGCTCCTCATATGCGGCGTCGACCATCGAGCACGCCTGGTTCAGGAGCAGGATCTCGTCGGCGGTCTTGATCACGCGCGCCTGCTGTATCAGTTGCTGGCCGTCGAGGACCTGGATTCCGCGTTCCTGCAGGGCGAACAGGACCGGGAGCTCAACCGCATCGACCCCGACGGGCTCGTGCTCCAGGCCGCGCTGCTTAAGCTCGGCGTGGATCTTGCTCGCGACGTCCTCGGCCCGACCGGACTCGGGGGACATCGCGCCTCTGAGCGTCGAGATGCCGGCGCGGGAGCGACCTTGCGCTAGCCACGGGTTGTAGAGCTGATGGTGGCGGGCAGCCGACCCGAAGTCCCACATGATCGGATCGTCGTTCTGGGGGAGGAGGCAGAAGCGGTTGAGCTTGTCTTGGGCCCACGTGCCGATATGCGTCGCGGTGATGTAGCGGATGTTGGCCATGTCGAAACACAGCAGCGCGCCCATCGAGGAGTCGGCGAGCAGCCGGCCGATCCGGGCCAGGCGCTCCTCGCGCAGCCGGTCGAAGCGGATCCGCTCCTCCCAGTCGACGGCCATGGTCCCGTAGGTGTGCAGTCCCATCCCGAACTCCTCTCGGCTGCTTGACGCCACAACCGACTGTACGTTACTCTGCAATCGATTGCATGGCGACATGACAGCGGAGATCGGGCGAGGAGCTGACCCTATGCAAGATGCAAGGCTTAACGAGAAGAGGCTCGGCTGGGTTGGCTGCGGCCGGATGGGCCTGGCGCTCGCGACGCGGCTTCTCGAAGCGGGGTGTGACCTGGGGGTGTACAACCGCACCCGGTCAAAGGCCGAGCCGCTGGCCAAGCTCGGCGCGACGATCGTCGAGCGGCCGGCGGATCTCGCTGACCGGCAGATCGTGTTCACGACCCTCGCGGGATCGGACGACTTCGAGCACGTGGTCGCGGGTCCCGGTGGGCTGCTCTCGAACGACCGCGCCGCGCCTTCGATCGTCGTCGACTCGACGACGATCTCGGCCGAGGCCTCGGAGACCGTCCGGACGAAGGCGGCGGCGCGCGGCGCCGCGCTGCTGGCCGCGCCGGTCAGTGGGAACCCGAAGGTCGTCAAGGCCGGCCGTCTGACGATGGTCATCTCGGGTCCGGCGGACGCATTCGATCAGGCGCTGCCATACCTCGAGATCCTCGCCGGCGGCGGCGTGACCTATGCCGGGGACGGCGACCGCGCGCGGCTGGTCAAGGTCTGTCACAACCTGATGCTCGGGGTGATCGCGCAGACGCTCGCCGAGATCCTCGTTCTGGGCGAGAAGGGCGGCGTCTCGCGTGCCAGCATGATGGAGTTCCTCAACAACAGCGTGCTCGGCTCGACCTTCACCCGCTACAAGACTCCCGCCTACGTGAACCTCGACTTCTCGCCGACGTTCACGCCACCGCTGCTGCTCAAGGACTTCGACCTGGGCTATCAGGCGGCGCGCGAGCTGGGCGTGCCGATGCCGGTGGCGGCGGCGGCCCAGCAGGTGGTGCAGGGATTGATCGGCGACGGCTACACCGACGTTGACTTCGCCGCGCTGATCGAGCTCCAGGCCAAGCTATCGGGGCTCGAGCTCGAGCCCGAGGGGGCGGCGGTGTCGGATGGCTTGGAGTCGGCACCACCGTCGGCACCGAGACGCCGGCGGCCTATCTGGATCGGTACGGGCTGATGCTGCTGATCCGCCTGTTCGAGACCGAGATGCAGCGGCTGTTCCTCAGGGGCGAGGTGCACGGCACGACTCACCTGTGCGCCGGTCAGGAGGCGGTCCCGGTGGGCGTCTGCTCCGCGCTCGAGCCCGACGACTATCTGGCGGGGACCTACCGCGGCCACGGGCACGCGCTGGCCAAGGGGACCGACCCGGACGCGCTGCTGGCCGAGATGCTCGGCCGCGCCACCGGCGTGTGTGGCGGTCGCGCCGGATCGATGAACGTGATCGATGTCGACCACGGCCTGGTCGGGTGCTTCGGCATCGTCGGCGGCAGCGTCGCCGCGGCGACCGGCGCCGCCCTCACGGCCAAGCAGCAGGGTCGGGTGGCCGTCGCGATGTTCGGCGACGGCGCCACCAACCAGGGCTACTTCCACGAGTGTCTGAACTTCGCCAAGGTGTTGTCGCTGCCGGCCGTGTACGTGTGCGAGAACAACTTCTACGGCGAGTTCACGCCCATGCTCAAGGTGACCGCGGGCGGGGACATCGCGGCCCGAGCGGTGCCGTTCGGGATTCCCGCGGTCACGATCGATGGGAACGACCTGTGGGCGGTCCGCGAGGCCGCGCTCGAGGCGGTCGAGCGCGCCCGCTCGGGGGAGGGCCCGACGCTGCTCGAGTGCCAGACCTATCGCCACCACGGCCACTCCAAGGCCGACCCGGCCAAGTACCGCCCGCCCGAGGAGGTCGAGCAGTGGCTGGCCCGCGATCCGCTGAACGTCACCCGCCGCCGGCTGGCCGACCTCGGGATCTCGGAGCAGGAACTGGCCGATGCCGACGCGGCGATCAAGGCCCGCATCGAGCGCGCCGTCGAGCACGCGCTGGCCGCGCCCTATCCCGATCCGGCTGCTGAGAGCGCCTCGGAATTCGCACCGTGACCGCCGACACGACGCTCGAGTTCCGCGCCGCGATTCGCGAGGCGATCATCGAGGAGATGGAGCGCGACGAATCGGTCGTGTTCTTCGGCGAGGACGTGGCCGCCGAGCAAGGAGGCGTGTTCGCCGTAACGCCCGGGATCCAGGAGCTGTTCGGCGCCGAGCGCGTGTTCGACACCCCGATCTCCGAGCTGGCCATCACGGGCGCGGCGTTCGGCGCCGCCGCCACCGGGCTGCGGCCGGTCATCGAGATCATGTTCGGCGACTTCATGGGCCTGTCGATGGACTCGCTCGTCAACCAATCCGCCAAGTACTGGTACCTCTCGAACGAGCAGCGCAGCGTGCCGCTCGTCGTGCGCTCGGCCGTCGGTGGGGGCGGCCGCTTCGGGGCCATCCACTCGCAGACGCACGCCACGTGGTTTCAGGGCGTGCCGGGACTCAAGATCGCGTTCCCATCGTCTCCGGCCGAGGCCAAGGGTCTGCTCAAGGGGGCGATCCGCGACGACAACCCGGTGATCTTCCTCGAGCACAAGCGGCTCTATTCGGTGAAGGGCCCCGTGGACGACGTCCCCGACAGTGCCGACGGCGCGATCCCGCTTGGCCGCGCCCGGATCGCCCGGGCCGGGAAGGACGTCACGATCGCCTCAGCCGGCAAGGGCGTCTCGGACGCGCTGGCGGCCGCCGCGGTGCTCGCCGGCGAGAACATCGAAGCCGAGGTCATCGACCTGCGCACGCTCCGGCCGCTCGATCTCGATACCGTGCTCGGCTCCGTGAGCCACACCAACCGTCTACTCGCCGTCGAGGAGGGACCGGCCACCGGAGGGTGGGCGGCCGGCCTGCTCGGCCTCATCGCCGAGCACGGCCTGCACGATCTCGACGACGCGTGGCTCCTGACCACGGGCGAGCTTCCGATCCCCTACAGCCCGACGCTCGAGGATGCGTTCATCCCCGGCGCGGACGCGATCACCGCGGCCGTGCGCGAGCGCGCCGGCGTGGCGGCCGCGAGGTGAGCCGCTATGCCTGAGGTGGTGATGCCGCGCCTGTCGGACTCGATGGAGGAGGGGACGATCGTGCGCTGGCTCAAGCAGGACGGCCACCCGGTGACCACGGGCGAGCCGCTGGCCGAGGTCGAGACCGACAAGGCCACGGTGACGTTCGAGGCCGACGCGGACGGGACGCTGCAGATCCTCGTCGCGGAGGGGGAGACCGTGCCGCTCGGAGCGGTGATCGCGCGGATTGGCGAATCCGCGCAGACCGCGGGGATCGCCGAGACGGCCGCCGAGCCCACGCCGGCGACCGCCGGCAACGGAGCTGGGCGCGTCAAGGCCTCGCCGCTCGCCCGCCGCATCGCGCGGGAGGCCGGCATCGACCTGAACGGGCTCACCGGAACCGGTCCCGGCGGCAGGATCGTCAAGGCTGACCTCGATCATGCGCCCAGCGCGACCCCGCCGACCGAGCCGGAGCCCGCGCCGACGGTGAGCGTGACGGCGACGCCGCGAGGCAACAAGGGCGCGGTGACGATCCAGCAGCTGTCCCGGACGCAGGTGCAGATCGCCCAGCGGATGGCCGAATCGAGGGCGACGATTCCCGATTTCACGCTCCAGAGTGACGTCGACATGCGCCACGCGGTGGCGCTGCGCGACCAGCTGCGCCGCGGCGTCCACGGAGGCGACGTCATTCCCTCCTACAACGACATGGTGGTGAGGGCGTGCGCGATCGCGCTGCGCGAGCACCCGCGGGCCAACGCGGCCTACCGTGACGGAGCGTTCGAGCTCTACGAGCGCGTCAACGTCGGGATCGCGGTCGCCGCGCAGGACAGCCTGATCGTTCCGACCGTGTTCGACGCCGATCAAAAGACGCTGCTCGAGATCGCGCGCGAGGCGCGTGCGCTCGCCGAACGCGTCCGCCGGCGCACCGTCACCCCCGCAGAGCTGTCCGGCGCCACATTCACGGTCTCGAATCTGGGGATGTACGACGTGGCCAGCTTCGCGGCGATCATCAATCCCCCGCAGGCCGCGATCCTCGCCGTCGGCGAGGTGCGCGAGCTGCCGGTGGTGCTCGACGGTCAGGTGGTCCCGGGCCCGCGCATGAACGTGACCCTCACCTGCGACCACCGGATCCTGTACGGAGCGCCCGCGGCGGAGTTCCTCGGGCGCGTCCGCCAGCTGCTCGAGCAGCCGCTCAACCTGCTGCTTTAGGTCGCCGGCGGCACCCAGGGCCCGTGCCAACCGCCGTAGGCGGCGACGAGATCGTGCGCCTCCTCGGGTCCCCAGGACCCCTTGGCGTAAGGATGCACGCGCGGCGGCGAATCGAGCAACGGCTGGACGATCCGCCACGTCTCCTCGACCATGTCCTGGCGGGCGAAGTGCGTGCTCTCGCCGACCATCGCGGCGTGCAGCAGCACCTCGTAGGGCGTGGGGGCCTCGCCGCCCTCCTCGGCGAACTCCATGTCGAACTCGATCTCGTTGATCCCCGGCTTGTCCGCGCGCTCGGCATCGAGCCGGATCTGGATGCCGGTGGAGGGGTCGATCTTGAACACGATCTGGTTCGGCTCGGGTTGGCGGCGCTGGCCGCGGACGAAGCGCACGCGAGGCGGATGGCGGAACAGGAGACGCAGCTCGGTCTGATGGACGGGGAGGTGCTTGCCCGTCCGGATGAAGAACGGAACGCCGGCCCAGCGCCAGTTGTCGATCTCGAGCCGCAGGGCGGCGTACGTCTCCGTCGTCGAGTTCGGCGCGACGCCGTCGGTGTCGCGGTAGCCGTCGTACTGCCCGCGCACGTACTGTCGCGGCTGGGCGTCGGCCATTGCCTTGAACACCGCGGACTTCGTGTCCTTCAGCGTCTCCGGGTCGCTGCCGGCGGGTGGCTCCATGGCCGCCATGGACAGCAGCTGGAGCAGGTGGTTGGCGACGACGTCGCGTAGTGCGCCGACCGGGTCGTAGAAGCGTCCGCGATCTTCAACGCCGAATGGCTCGGCCATCGTGATCTGCACGCAGGCGAGGTAGTTGCGGTTCCACACGGGCTCGAGCATGGTGTTGGCGAACCGCAGGTAGAGGATCTCCTCGAGACCCATCTTGCCCAGGAAGTGGTCGATTCGGTAGACCTGGGACTCATCGACGTACTGGTGCAGGTCCGCCGCGAGCGCGCGCGCCGACTGGAGGTCGTGCCCGAACGGCTTCTCGACGACGACGCGCCGTCCGCCCGATAGGAGCCCGGCCTTGGCCAGCCCGGCGACGACGGTGGCGAACAGCGACGGCGGGATCTCGAGGTAGAACGTCGGCTCCTCGAAGTCGTGCAGCGCCTGCGCCAACCGGGCGTAGGTCTGATCGTCACCGAAATCGCCTCGCACGTAGCTGAGATGACCGGCCAATCGGTCGAAGACGTCGTCCTCGAGCGTCTCACCGGTCTGCTCGATCGATTCCCGGGCGCGCTGGCGGAGCTGATCGTCGGTCATGTCGTCGGCCGCGACTCCGATCACGGGCACGCCGAGAAGTCCGCGCCGCTCGAGCCGGTAGAGCGAGCGGAACGTCATCTTGCGGGCGAGGTCGCCCGTGATGCCGAACACCACGAGGGCGTCTGATGGTCGGGCGCTCACGCGCGGGAACCTACCGCTTGACCCTCGACCGCGCCGCCTTGCCGCGTCCGCGCAGCTTCTTGGCGAGCGCCACGTCCTCGGCCGCGGGGCTGCCGTGGTCGCGCCCGGTCTCGAGCACGCCGGGAAGCTTGTCGAACCGGGGTTCCGAGATGAACACCGCGCAACCCTGCTCGCCGAGCTCGCCCTCGCCCATGATCGCGTGCCGGTCGCGATTGGAGCCGAGCGCCACGGCGGAGTCGTTGACGTGGAGCGCGCCGAGGCGGTCGCACCCGACGGTTGCATCGAACTTGTCAATGACCTCGGCGAGCGAGGCGCGAGTGCGCACGTCGTAACCCGACGCGAACAGGTGGCAGGAATCGAGGCAAATCCCGAGCCGCTGGCCAGCGCCGGCGGCGTCGATCAACTCGGCGAGCTCCTCGAACGAGCGGCCGAGCGTGCCGCCGGCGCCCGCCGTGTCCTCGAGGAGTAGGGCGCATTTCTCGGTCTCGTCTAGAGCCTTCTTGATGACCTTGCCGGCGCGCTTGATCGCCTTGGGGACATCGCCCTGCTTCGCGGAGCCGGGGTGCAGGACCACGCCGACCGCCCCGATCCCGGCGCCAACGCGCAGGGACTGGACCAGCGAGGTGAGCGACTTCTCCCGCATCTCCGCGTCTTCGGTCGCGCAGTTGATGAGGTAGACCGCGTGGATCATCACGGCCTTGATCGGGCTCGCCTTCATCGCCTCGCGGAACTCGGCGAAGTCATCCTCCCCGTAGGCCGTCGGCCGCCACATCCGCGGCGATTGGTTGAATATCTGGATTGCCTCACAGCCGCGCTCGACCCCGCGCTCGACCGCGCGGGATAGGCCGCCGGCGTTTGAGACGTGTGCTCCGATTAGCATGCGATTCTGTACGTCATGCGCGTTCGCTTCGCTCCATCCCCAACCGGGGCATTGCACATCGGCGGCGCCCGGACGGCCCTGTACAACTGGCTGCTCGCGCGCGGCCAATCGTACGGGCCAGCCGGCAAGCCCGGCACGCTAGTGCTGCGTATCGAAGATACCGATCGCGAGCGATCCACCCCGGAGAACGTCGAGCAGATCCTCGACGCGCTGCGATGGCTGAACCTCGACTGGGACGAAGGCCCGGTGTTCCAATCCGAGCGCTCCGAGCGCCACCGCGAGGTGCTCACGCAGTTGCTCGAGTCGGGGCACGCTTACCACTCGACGGCGACCGCCGACGACGTGCAGGCCTACAAGGAACGCCATGGGTTCGAGCGAGGGTTCCGTGGCGAGGAGGAGGCGGCCGGCGCCGTGCGGCTGCGCGTGCCCGACGAGGGCGAGACGGTATTCGACGACGTGATCCGCGGTCAGATCCGCTTCGCCAACGCAAGCATGGACGACTTCGTGGTTGCGCGCGCCGACGGGTCGGTTCTCTACGTGTTCGCCAACTTGGTCGATGACCTCGACGCCGGGATCACCGACGTCGTCCGCGGCGAGGACCACATCTCGAACACCCCCAAGCAGTTGCTCGTGGTCGATGCGCTCGGGATCGAGCCCCCGCGGTACGCCCACTTGCCGTTGCTCCACGGTCCCGATGGGCGCAAGCTCTCCAAGCGCCACGGCGCCGCGTCGGTGCAGGAGCTCCGAGCGGCCGGCTACCTACCCGAGGCGGTCGACAACTACATCGCGTTGCTCGGCGCGGGCTTTGCATCCGACGAGGAGTTCTTCTCGCTCGACGAGCTGGCCCAGCGCTTCCGACTCGAGCGTGTCTCTAAGAACCCCGCGGTGTTCGACGAGCGCAAGCTCCGGCATTTGAACGGACGCTGGATCCGGGAGCTGGGAACCGACGAGCTGACCAAGCGCCTGGAGGAGTTCACGGGTCGCGCCGGACTGCACGATGCGGTCGGGATTTCCGAGGAGAAGATCCAGACCCTGGCCGAGTTCTGGCCGCTGGTTGGGTTCCTGTTCGACGGGCCGGCCGATGATCCCGCCGCCTTCCAGAAGGTGATCGCCTCGGATGGGGGGGTGGAGAACCTCAAGGCGGCCCGCGCCGCACTCGCGCAGGCCGAGCCGTTCACGGTCGAGAACGTGGAAGCCGCGCTGCGCGGCGTCGTCGAGAGCCAGGGCGCCAAACCGGCGAAGGTGTTCCAGCCGGTGCGGGTGGCTATCGCCGGTACTACCGTGTCGCCCGGAATCTTCGAGAGCGTCGCGCTGCTCGGCCGGGACGAGGCACTTGCCCGGATCGACCGGGCCCTGGAACATGCGCAGTGACGCCTGCCCCACCCAACCCCGAGCGGCCCCGACTAAACGAACATCGTATGTGTGCCGATAACGCAGGCTGAGGCGGCCATGAGCTCTGTGGAACCGCCAACCGCTTCTGAACCTCCGAGAAAGGCGAGCACGTCCGTCGTGGCCACGCTAGCTGCAGTAAAGACCCCCACCGACCCGTACGCATCGCGCGAGCGCCATCACAACGAAGGCCATGGGCGCCGGCTGACCGCCGCGTTCGAGGCGCTCGAGGCGTTCCCGATGCTCGCCGAGTCCCGGAACCGCGTGCTGCGCCTGTTCGAGAGCGGCGAGCCGTCCACCGCCGACGTCGTAGCCGCTGTCGAGGCCGACGTCGCGCTGGCCGTCACCGTCCTGCGGCTCGCCAATCGCGTCGACGGCCGGATGCGCGGCCGCGTCGAGAGCGCGGTCAAGGGCGTCGAGGTTCTCTCGCCCCGCACCGTCCACTCGATCGCCAGCAAGGCTCGGACGTTTGACTTCTTCGAGCGCACGGCGGTGTGGCAGGGCGTGCCCGAGCGCTTCCGCCTGCACGCGGTGGCCACCCAGCGGGCCGCCGACCGGATCGCCCGCGAGCTCGGCTACGAGGCGCGCGACCGGCTGATGGTGACCTCGCTGCTCCACGACATCGGCAAGCTCGTGCTCGTCCACGCCTATCCCGGCTATCCGCGGCAGATCCATGCCGAGGCGCGCACGCCCGAGGAGCGCATCCAGTCCGAGCGCCGCGAGCTCGGCGTCGACCACGCCCTCGTCGGCGGCGTCCTCGCCCGCCGGTGGGGCCTGCCCAAGTCGGTGGCGAGCGTGATCGAGCGCCACCACGCCGAGGACGTCGACGGCGAGGCCGCGCTGGTGCGCCTGGCCGACATGCTCGCGCACTACACGCTCGGCGCTTCGGTGTCTCCCTCCGAGCTGCTGTCCGTGGCGCGGCTGGTCGGGATTGCGCCGACCGAACTGCGCACGGTCATGTACGACCTGCCGCTGCCCAGCTCCGGTGGACGCCGGCGCCAGATCGATCCCTGCCCGATGTCGACCCGCGAGGTCGAGGTCCTGCGGCGGCTCGCTCGCGGGATGGTCTACAAGCAGATCGCCTCCGAGCTCGGTCTGTCGACCAGCACGGTCCGCACGCACCTGCACAACGTTTACGGGAAGCTCGGCGCGATGGATCGCGCCCAGGCCGTGCTGATCGCCACGGAACGGGGCTGGATTTAATCGCTTCGCCTGAACTCCCTCCGGGCACCCGCGCGTGCTCGATCGAGGGTCGCAAGGTGACCGCGGTTCACGCGAGGGTGCCCGGGAGGGAGTCCCAGGCTCGCTCCTCAGCTTGTCGCGGTCAGCGATATGACGCGATCCGACCTGGCCGTTCCTGCGATGATCGGCTTCGCGTGATCTCGATCACCACGAAGTCTCCGTATGCGCTGAGCGCACTGGTCGAGCTGCATCGTCAGGGCGATCGGGGGCCGGTTCCGATCGCCGAGCTCGCGCGCCGGCGCGAGATCCCGGTCCAGTTCCTCGAGCAGCTGTTCGCCACGCTGCGACGGGCCGGGGTGCTCCGCTCCCAGCGCGGGGTCAAGGGTGGCTACTCGTTCGCCCGCCCGGCAGCGGACATCACGGTGCTCGAGCTGGTGGAGCTGCTCGATGGGCCCGTGGGTGCCGGGGCCAGCGGGGTGTTCGCCGACGCGGCCGAGGCGGCGCGGGGGGTGCTGGCGCAGTCGACGGTGGCGGACGTGGCTCAGGCGGAAACGCGCGCCGCGCCGATGTACCACATCTAGAGGGCGCGACTTTGAGGGTCGGCGGGTGTTGGGTGCCGACGATGCGGAGGTTCGTGCGCGTGATCGTCTGCGCTTCTGCGGCGCTCGGGCTGGTCGGCCTGGTGCCGGCAGCCCTCGCGGCGAGCGAGCCGGTGGTCTCCACCGGCACGGCAACCGCGATCACGTCCACGTCCGCGAACCTGAACGGAACGGTCAACCCCGAGGATC
>Ga0335072_10011598_pt1 | contig 12622 bp, 10 predicted proteins | sample Lox_Sample_21_FD_206725 | JGI IMG/M metagenome (GOLD analysis project Ga0335072, IMG submission 206725) | Soil microbial communities from Loxahatchee National Wildlife Refuge, Florida, United States - Lox_Sample_2.1 | ecosystem: Environmental > Terrestrial > Soil > Wetlands | place: USA...
GAGTCCTGTTCATTGACGATCGTGCGGAGAACCTGGCGGGTGCTGCGAGCGTGGGGATGAAGACGGTGCGGTTCCAGGGCTCGGAGGCGCTGAGACGCGCTCTTGAAGGTTTGGACGTGCTTTCATGAGATTGGAAGGGAGAGTATCCATGCAACTGGGATTGATTGGCCTGGGCAAGATGGGCGGCAACATGGCAGAGAGACTTCGGCTGGGCGGCCACCAGGTTGTGGGTTTCGACTTCAGCGCGGACGCCGTGAACAAGTTGACCGCTTCGGGGAACGTGGGCGTGTCGTCGCTGGAGGATCTTGCCGGCAAACTGCAAGGACGCAAAGCGATCTGGATCATGGTGCCGCAGGGCAAGCCTGTAGATGACACGATTGCGAAGCTGGAGCCGCTGCTGAACAAAGGCGACATCCTGATCGACGGCGGCAACTCGAATTACAAGGACTCGCAACGCCACTACAAAGAAGTGACAGCGAAGGGATTCCAGTTTGTCGACGTGGGCACGTCAGGCGGCGTTTGGGGATTGAAGGAGGGTTACAGCATGATGGTGGGCGGCGACAAGGACGCCGTCGATTATCTGCGGCCCATCTTGGAAACGCTGGCGCCCGGCAAGGACAAAGGCTGGGGCCACGTAGGTCCGGCGGGCTCGGGACACTTTGTGAAGATGGTGCACAACGGCATTGAGTATGGCTTGATGCAGGCGTATGCCGAGGGATTCACGATCCTGGAGAAGAAGGAAGAGTTCAAGCTGGACCTGGCGCAGATCTCGCAGATCTGGCGCTTTGGCAGCGTGGTGCGCAGCTGGCTGCTCGATTTGACCGCAGACGCGCTGGGCAAGAACCCGAAACTCGACGGGCTCGAGGCGTATGTGGCGGACTCGGGCGAGGGCCGCTGGACGGTCTTCGAGGCGATTGACCTGAATGTGTCGGCGCCGGTGATCACCGAGTCGCTGATCCGGCGAATCCGCTCGCGCGAAGAAAACAACTTTACCGACCGCATGTTGGCCATCATGCGCAATGCGTTTGGCGGGCATGCGGTGAAGAAGGACTAGGGAAGCAGTGGTCAGTGATCAGTGGTCCGTGATCGCCGGTGAGCTTTCCGTTCGAACCCAGGACGGTCGATCACTGTTATCGAGGAACGAAAACAACCAGCTTGAAGTTCGCCATCCGAGGAGGGTCAGGTCATGGCAACGATTCAGATGAAAGTGAGTCCCGAGGATCTATCGCAAGTCCCTCGCGGCAATGAGCGAGTTCCCGATCCCGTCATCATGACCATCTTCGGCGCTTCGGGCGACCTGACCAAGCGCAAGCTGCTGCCAGCGCTCTTCCATCTTGAGCAGAACGGTTTGTTGCCGGACAAGTTCGCGATCGTCGGCGTGGCGCGGCGGCCGCTGGGCGATGAGTTCGCGGCCGACATGCGCGATGGCATCATTCGCTTTGGCGGCGCGGACGCAAACGATCCCAAGCTCGACGGCTTCATCAAGAAGGTCAGCTACTTTGCACTGAACTTCGACGATCCGGGCCACTACGCCGCGCTAAACGCAGAACTGGAGCGCCTTGCCGGCGAACACGGGATTGGCAACAACCGGCTTTTCTACCTCGCCACTGCGCCGGAGTTCTTCACGGGGATCGTGGAGAATCTTGGCGCCCAGGGTATGGCGCACACCGAAAACGGCCATATCGGCGTGGTGATCGAAAAACCGTTCGGGCACGATCTGGATTCGGCGAAGGAGCTGAACCACCACGTGAATTCGGTGTTCGATGAGCGCCAGGTGTTCCGCATCGATCACTACTTGGGCAAAGAGACGGTACAGAACATTTTGGTTTTCCGTTTTGCGAACGGCATCTTCGAGCCGATCTGGAATCGCAACTACATCGATCACGTGCAGATTACCGCGGCGGAGACGATTGGAGTCGAGGGCCGTGGACCGTTCTATGAAAAGGCGGGGGCGCTGCGCGACGTGGTGCAAAACCACATGATGGAGTTGCTCAGCTTTGTGGCGATGGAGCCGCCGCCGAGCTTCCATGCCGAGAGCGTGCGCCGCGAGAAGCTGAAGGTGTGGCAGGCGATTCCGTCGATTCCGATTCAAAACGCGGTGCGCGGGCAGTATGGGCCAGGCATCGTGGAAGGGCAGAAAGTGATCGGGTATCGCGACGAGGAACGGGTGAATCCCGAGTCGGGGACCGAGACCTATGCTGCGGTGCGATTGCAAATTGAAAACTGGCGCTGGGCAGGCGTGCCGTTCTACATGCGGGCAGGGAAGAGGCTGAAGAAGCGCGCGACGGAAATCAGCATCCAGTTCAAGCAGCCGCCGTTGCTGATCTTTAACCGCATGCAGGGCGGCAGCGGACCGTGCCAGGAGATCCAGCCGAACCTTCTGACGATTCGGATTCAGCCGGATGAGGGCATCGCATTGCGTTTTGGCGCCAAGGTGCCTACGACGCCGGAGATGAATGTGTGCCCCGTGAACATGGACTTCGATTATGGGGCGGCGTTCGGGCGATCGAGTGCGAACGGTTATGAGCGCCTGTTGCTTGACGCAATGCTTGGAGACCAGACATTGTTCTCGCATCGTGACGGGGTGGAAACGACCTGGGCGCTGTACACGCCCATTCTGCAGGCGTGGGCGGCGAAGGAGCCTGAGGTCTTTCCGAACTATTTTGCCGGCACGTGGGGACCGGACTGCTCTGACCGGTTGTTGGAGCGGGGTGGACACACGTGGCGGAACAACCTGGGCGTGAAGAGCTGATTCCCGGGCGCCTAAATTCCTCAACTCTGCGCGGACGCAGGGCTGGAACTCGACGCGGCAGCTTCAATGGCTTCGGTGAGCAGGTTGAAGAGGTGATCGGAGACGCGCTCATAGTCCTGCTGGGTCTTGTCCTGAAAGCCCATATCGTTCCACGAGCCCATGCCTCCGAAGACCCACGAACTCTGCGCCGCTTTGAGCAGCGCGACGGCTTGTGGCGCGAGGCTGCCAGCCGGATATAAGTCCTTGTGATAACCGATGTCGGCTTCGGGCTGGTCGATGGCGTGCAACGCATCGTCAAAGCAGTGGACAAAATTGTCGCATTGCTGGGCTTCGGCAAACCCGCGGATGGCGGCGAGCGCGGAGCACAAGTCGATGGTGATAGCTTCGAGAGAGCGCAGCGGGGCGGGTCTGGTGGGCTCGACGGCCACCAGCCCGTAGGAGACGTGCCAGATTTTGCGATCCGGGGCGTTCCGGTCACCGACCTCCCACCTGTAGAGCCAGAATTCGCTGACGGATCCCTTGCGCATGACCTCGATGGCCCAGACTCTGCCGCCTCCGACGAAGCCGGAGGCGTTTCGATCGGAGATGCCGGGCTGGTTGCGGGCTTGCTGGCGGAGCTTGAGTCCGATTGCGCTGCGGGATGGCAGCAGGCGCATCCAGGCGTCGGGTGAATCGGCAAAGACAGCGGTTTGGGGCTCGCTGTCTGCGGGTTTGCCGCTCACGCAGAAGGTAATGGATTCGCAGAATTGGCAGGTGGAGTTGCCGGGGAAGAATTGGGGCGCCGGGATGCCGCGCAGTGCAGCATTAGCGTGGCAAATGAGCGCGACGGCCTGGGCGAGTGGAGTTTGCATGCGGGTCCTTCCAATCGCGCTACTCGCGAATGACCTTGACAAGGATGCCGTCGGGCAATTCGCCTTCGATGAGATGGACCACCCCGTTCTTGACCAGGCCTTCGAAAACCTGGCGCTGGGGTGCGGGCCGCCCGGGTGCCGCGCTTTCGCTCGCACCGCCGGCACCGCGCGACGCTGATCCCTGACTCCTGCTTTCTGATTCCTGGTGTTTCCCCATGCCTTTATCCATGGCCTCGTTGGCAAGGCGATCGGCGTCGGCGTTGCCTCCGCGAAGGGTGTGACGCATTTCGAATCGATCGAGGCGGGCAGCGCGGCGCCGGGCTTCTTCCCATAGTGGACGAAGGGTGGGGCTCGCGACCTTATATCGGCCTTTCATCTGGTTGACCATGAGTTCGGAATCGGAGACGATCCGGAGCTGCCGGACATCGTGGGCCAGGGCCCAGTCGAGGACTGCGAGCAGGGCAGAGTATTCAGCGTAGTTGTTGGTTTGACGGCCTAAGTACTGGCTCAAGCGGGCGACCACCTGGCCGTCCGGTCCCTCGATCACAGCTCCGTAGCCGGCGGGGCCGGGGTTACCGCGCGAACCCCCATCGCAGTGAGCAACATACCAATCCGCTGTGTCGATTTTCTGGTCTGGAAAAAGGCTTTCCTTCACGGTTACCAGTGTACCGGTGCAGGCTGCCGGAAGCGTGCAGGCACGCTCACCAAGGCGATTGGGGTGCGTCTACTCCAATGGGATCAGTTCTCTAGGTCCGGAGCGGAGATTCCATGGCAATGAATGCTGCAAGTTTCCCTTCGCCCCCAGCCGGAATCCCGGCTTCCTTAGCCTGGCCAGCCACGTCGAGGGTACAATCCTCAAAAGGAATGGCTGCATCGAGGGCAATGGACGGACCGAACCGCGCGCAGGAGCGTCTCGAAGTCCGCGCGCCCGAGATGGAACTGATCAAGCAGGCTCAGGCCGGCTCGCGAGCTGCTTTTGACGCGCTGGTTCGCCAGTATGAGCAGCAGGTTCTGCGGCTTGCGTTGCACCTTACGGGGTCAGAGCACGATGCCGAGGACATTTACCAGGAGGCCTTTCTCAAGGCGTTCCGGTATATCGGCAACTTCCGCTTCGAATGCTCGTTCTATACCTGGATTTATCGGATTGTCACAAATCTTTGTCTTGATCAGCTGCGGCGTCGCAAGACGCGGCGCGAGGATCAAGCGGTCCTGCTGGACCACTCGGGCGACGAGATCGATTTGCTGGCCTCGGTGTCGGACAACCGGTCGTTTTCGAACCCGGCCCGGGAGCTGGACCGCAAGCAGCTGGGCGAAAAGATACAGGCGGCGCTGGGCAAGCTCACCCCGCGCGAACGCATGGTTTTTGAACTGAAGCACTACCAGGGGCTCCGCCTGCGCACTATCGGAGAGATGTTGAACACCACGGAAGAAACCGCCAAGAACACGCTCTTCAGAGCGACAAAAAAGTTGAGAACGCAACTGGCGGGATTACGGTAAGGCGCTGCCGGCTAGCAGCGCGCATGGCACGACTGATTGAGGCTGGAAGGACGTTGAGGTATGAATTGCGAACTGGCACACGAGAAAATTGTGCTGGCAGCATATGGAGAGCTGCCCGATGATCAGATCCACGAATTGGATCGGCATCTGACTGCCTGCTATGACTGCCGCGAGCAGCGCGAGCAAGTGTTGGCGCTGCGAACACTGGCAGCCATGTATCCCGTGGTTGAGCCGCCCGCGAATCTGGTGGCTCGTTCCCGCATCCGGCTTGAAGAAGCCCTGGACGCGCTGCCGCCGAAGCGGTGGTATGAACGGCTGAGCACACGGCTCGTGAACAACGTGGCCAGCTTGCAGGCTGCGCCCGTGGCTTCGGTGCTGCTGCTGGTGGCGGGCATGGGAGCCGGGAGCCTGGGCGGATATGAGTATGCGCAAGGGCGTGCCGCGCACACGGCCCTGCGGCCTGCGCTGCGGATAACCGCGGCGCAACCCGCGGCGAACGTTGCGCCGGCAGACGTTGCCAGCATCTCGAGTATTGTGCAGCAACCCAACAGCGACATTGTCGAAGTGCGCTATAACCAGCTCGTTCCGCAGCGGATGCAGGGATCACTCGACGATCCCGCGATTCGGCAATTGCTGATGATGGCGTCGGAAGATGCGGCCTCGGCGGGCATTCGAGATGATTCGGTGGGCCTGCTTGCGGCTGAGTGCCGGGCCGGTCACAGCTGCAATCCCGCGGGAATTCGCGATGCCCTGATGGTGGCCCTGCGCTACGACAGGAATGAGGGGGTGAGAGAAAAGGCACTGAAAGGGCTGGAGCCGTACGTTGCTGAAGATATGCGGGTGCGCGACGCCATATTGGAAGCCCTGCTGAATGACAGTGACGCACGGATTCGCAGCGAAGCAATTAGCATCCTGGAGCCTGTTGAAGCGGACACGACTGTGCGCCAGGTGCTTTCAACGGTTGCAACTTCGGACCAGAATCCTCAGATCCGCAATGTGTCCCGGGAAGTGCTGAGCCGGGCGCCGGAGATTCAATAGATAAATATGCGGGACTTTCGTTCGGTTAACTGCGCCATGCAGCAAAGAGCGCGGATCCGGGCAGCAATTGAGAGGGAGAAACAAAGATCATGAAGTACTTTTCGAGGCCGTACCAAACGATTGGAGTTGCCATCCTGGTTGGCGCAGGCATGGCATGGATTCCGCCATGCGCGAGGGCGCAGGCATCTGGGTTTGCCCAGGTGCTGGATTTGCCGAGGCCGCTGTTAGGCGCCAGTTCGCCGGGTTACCTGGGCGTCCTGGTGGGGGACGTAGATAATGACTCGGCGCCGAAGCTGAAGTTGAAGGAAGTGCGCGGCGCGGTGATCACCCTGATCGATCACGATGCACCCGCGGCGCAAGCCGGTATTCGCGTAAACGATGTGGTCATGCAGATGAACGGGCAGACAATCGAGAGCGCGGAGCAGTTCGTGCGCATGCTGCACGAGATCCCGGCAGGCCGGAAGATCACGCTCATGATCAGCCGCGACGGCAGCCCGCAGACGCTGACCGTGGAACTGGTTGACCACAAGCATCTGGATCACGATGTCTGGAACAAGCTGAACAACGGCGGTGATGATGTAGTGCCGCAGGCCGGCATGGGCATCTTCTCCGGCGGGGGCGATGCTCCGTTGCCCGGCGGATTTCATTTTCCGTTCTTTGGAAGCACACTGAACGTGGGCGCAATGGTGGAACCGCTGACATCGCAGATGTCGGAGTACCTGGGCGTGCCGAGCGGGCTGATGGTGAAGCAGGTGGCGCGCAAGAGCGAAGCCGCGGCAGCCGGACTGAAGGCGTTCGATGTGATTCTGAAGGTGGGCACGGAGACGATTGCCACCACCGCCGACTGGGATCGCGCGCTGCGGTCGAACCAGGGCAAGCCGGTCGCGATCACCATTCTGCGCGATCGCAGGCAACAGACGCTGACCTTGCAGGTGGATTCGAAGCATCATCATGCAGAGCTCGAAGACCTGTTCCCGGATGGCAGCTGCCCGGTGGTCGCGGAACTTGATCCGGAGTACGCGACGCAATTCGCGGAGCTGTTCGCGGGTGACGCGGATGCGCCGCGGAGGCAGATGGAGGAACTGGGAAAACAACTCAAGGATCAGCTGGGCAGCGGAAACTCCTGGATGTCGCCAGAGCAGCAGAAAGAACTGGAGAAACAGGCCGAGAAGTTTCGCGATGAGCTGAAGGGGCAGGGATTCCCGTTTGACCAGAATGAGATGGACAAACTGCGGCAGCAGATGGACGAGTTCGGGAACAGCTTCGCGCCTGAGCAATTCAAAGTGGATCCGAAGGCAGAAGAGGAACTGCGGCGCCAGATGCAGCAGTTCCAGCAGAACTTCAGGATGGATCCGAAGCAGATGGAGGAGTTCCGTCACCAGGAGGAACAGTTCAGGCAGCAACTGGAGCAGATGCTGGCGCCGGCCCCCGATCACTTTGTGTAAACGATCGCTACTGAAGAAGGAAGGGCGCCCTGATGAGCGCCCTTTTCCGTCTGCGAAAGCGTTGAGCGGGATTTACTGCTGCATCCAGAAACCGGGTGTAGAACGCGAAATCTGTTGTTCCTCTTCGTTCATGTCGGTCGCAACCTCGGCAAAAAGCGGGGTGCTCAGATATCGCTCGCCGGTGTCGGGCAGCATGCAGAGAATGGTCGAGCCCTTGGGTGCTTCGGCTGCCATGCGCTGCGCGCCGGTAAAGGTCGCGCCCGAGCTGATGCCGACGAAAATGCCCTCCTTGCGCGCCAGCTCCCTGCTCCAGCGCATGGCTTCGGCGTTGGGTATGCGCTCGATCCGATGAATCACCTTCATGTCGACGGCATCGCCGGTGAGCTTGGGAACGAAATCGGGGCTCCAGCCCTGCAGCGGATGCGGCTTCCACGCAGGATGGCCGGAGGCAGGTGATCCGTCTGCGTTCCGCTCTTGTGCAATGCCGCTTGAAAGCATCGGCGCGTCGTCCGGCTCGCAGACAACAATCTTGGTCTCAGGCCGTTCTTTTGCAAGCACGCGCGCGACGCCTTTCAACGTGCCGCCTGTGCCGAATCCGGTGACCCAGTAATCGAGCCGCTCGCCTTTGAAGTCTTCGATGATTTCACGAGCCGTGGTCCGCGTGTGCATGTCGGCGTTGGCCTCGTTTTCAAACTGGCGGGTAAGGAACCATCCGTGGGCTTCGGCCAGTTCAAGAGCTTTCGTCACCATCCCCATTCCGCGCGCCCCGGCGGGCGTAAGGATGACCTTCGCACCAAGGAATCGCATCAGCTTGCGGCGTTCAACGCTGAACGTTTCAGCCATGGTGACGACAAGCGGATAGCCCTTTTGCGCGCAGACCATGGCAAGTCCGATGCCGGTATTGCCGCTGGTGGCTTCGATGACCGTCTGCCCGGGCTTGAGCTTGCCAGCTCTCTCCGCATCTTCAATGACGCCGAGAGCGAGGCGGTCCTTCACTGATCCGAGGGGATTGAAGGCCTCGACCTTGACGTAAAGGTTGATGTCGGGTGGCGCGAGCCGGTTGATCTTCACAACGGGCGTATTACCTACGGTTTCAAGAATGTTTGCATATCTCTTCCCCATCCATCGACCTCCGAGTTCGGGCAAATTGTATCTTTGCGAAGCAGGAATACGAAGCAAAAAGTGGAAGCGAAAGCGAGGCGGTGCTCTATGAAGCCGGGGATGGAGCGCGTATCCGCGTTCTTATCAGGTAGAATGCGCCCGAGGTCGTGATGCAATCCGAGGACATCTCTTTGCAACGTGAATCGCCGCTGGCGATGAGTTCCGCGGAATTCCGCGAGGCGGGACATCAACTTGTCGACCGCATCGCCGATTTCATTCAATCGCTGCCGGAGCGTCCGGTGACTCCCGCCGAGTCTCCGGCAGAGGTGCGCAAGGCGCTGGGCGCAGAGCGGGCATTGCCCCATGAAGGCATCGATGCGGCGTCGCTGATGGGACGCGCTGCCGACCTGCTGTTTGACCACTCGTTGTTCAACAGCCATCCCCGCTTCTGGGGCTACATCACCTCGTCGGCTGCACCGATTGGCGCGCTGGGAGATCTGCTGGCAGCTTCGGTCAACCCGAATGTGGGCGCCTGGCTGCTGTCGCCGATGGCGAGCGAAATCGAAGGCCAGACGATCCGGTGGATCGCCGAGATGCTGGGCTACCCGACGGATTGCGGCGGATTGTTCGTGAGCGGCGGCAACATGGCAAACATGGTGTGCTTTCTGGCCGCCCGGCAGGCCAAGGCCGGGTGGGACGTGCGTACGCAGGGGATGAAGGGACAGCAACTCCGCGTCTATTGCTCGAGGGAGTCGCATACATGGATTCAGAAAGCGGCCGATATCTCCGGTATGGGAACGGACGCGATCCGATGGATCGCAACGGACAACGAGATGCGCATGGATCTGGCGGCGCTGCGGGAGCAGATTGAGCGAGATATCGAAGCAGGCGACCGGCCCATGATGGTCGTGGGCAATGCGGGGTCGGTCGGCACCGGCTCGATCGATCCGCTGCCGGAGCTCGCTGCGCTCTGTCGCGACTTCGATCTGTGGTTCCACGTCGACGGCGCCTACGGGTGCATTGCCGCACTGCTACCCGATGCTCCTGAAGCGCTCGCCGGATTGCGTGAGGCAGATTCCGTGGCCGTCGATCCACACAAGTGGCTCTATGCGCCCCTTGAAGCGGGCTGTTCGCTGGTGCGAGATGCCGAAAAGCTGCGTGATGCGTTTGCCTATCATCCCGTGTATTACCACTTCGGCGTAGAAGCGACAAATTACTTTGACCTTGGACCGCAGAATTCGCGCGGCTTTCGCGCTCTGAAGGTGTGGCTTGCCTTGCAACAGGTGGGTCGCGCAGGATACGAGCAGATGATTGCCGAGGACATCCGTTTGTCGCGTGCAATGTTTGCGGCCATCGCGAAGTATCCGTCGCTTGAGGCGATCACGCAGTCGCTCAGTATTGCCACGTTCCGGTACGTGCCTACTGACCTCAGTGCAGGCGACGAAAAGGTAGCTCAGTATCTCGACAAGCTGAACCTCGAGTTGCTGACGCGTTTGCAGAATAGCGGAGAGGCGTACCTGTCGAATGCTGTGGTCCACGGAAAGTTTGCCTTGCGGGCATGCATCGTGAACTTCCGTACCACTCTTGCGGACGTGGAAGCGCTGCTGCCGCTGGTGGTGCGCATTGGAGGCGAGGTGGATCGTGATCTGCGGAAGCAGTCGCCGCAGTAGAGGGGAGCGAATCGCGAAGAGCGAGTCACAGAACCTGTGAGAGATATCAGCGGGTGGCGGAAGCGCTGTGACGGGCGGCGCGATGGCAGCGCGAACGAACTTCGTCACCGCCATGCAAGTCGAACGCGGCATTCACTAACGCAATATGGGAAAAGGCCTGGGGGAAGTTGCCGACCATGCGCCGCGAGTCGGGCTCGTACTCCTCCGCGAGCAGGCCCAGATCGTTGCGAAGCGCCAGCAGCTTTTCGAAGAGCGCACGTGCGTCCTCTTCGCGGCCGATGACGTTGAGGCAGCTGACCATCCAGAAGCTGCAGGCGAGGAAAACCCCCTCTCCCGCAGGCAGTCCATCATTGACCTTTTCAGTTCTGTAGCGCATCACCAGGCCGTCGCACATCAGTTCGCGTTCGATGGCTTCCACCGTGCCGACCACGCGGGGATCGTTTGCGGGCAGGAAGCCGACAAGCGGCATCAGCAGCAGCGATGCATCCAATTCATCCGATCCATAAGCCTGCACAAAGCTGTTCTTTGCCTTGCTGAAGCCCTGGGCGCAGATTTGCTGGTGAATGGCGGAGCGAATCTGTTTCCACTTGTCCAGGGGAGCCTTGTATTCAAGCTGCTCGGCGAGAAGCACGGCGCGATCGAACGCGACCCAAGCCATCATTTTCGAATACGTGAATTGCTGGGCGCCGCTGCGCGTCTCCCAGATGCCCTGGTCGGGATCCTGCCAGATCTTTTCGAGATGCTCGAGCAGGAGCACCAGCACGCGAAAGTCGTCTTCACCGTGGCGGCGCATGCTGTGCTGCGAATGGAAGAATGAATCCAGCATCTCGCCGTAAATGTCGAGCTGCACTTGCTGCGATGCGGCATTGCCGATGCGCACGGGCTTGGATTTCTCGTAGCCGGGCAGCCAGTCGAGGTTCCATTCGGGGATGAGACGTTCGCCGCAAAGCCCGTAAAGGATTTGTACCTGCATCGGGTCGCCCGCAAGTGCGCGAAGCAGCCAATCCTGCCATGCCACGGCCTCCTCGTAGTAGCCGCCGTTGGCGAGCGCGAGCAGGGTAAACGTGGTATCGCGCAGCCAGCAAAAGCGATAGTCCCAGTTGCGCTCTCCGCCGATGCGTTCGGGAAGGGAGGTAGTGACGGCTGCGACGATGCCGCCGCTCGGCCGGTAGGTCAGCGCCTTTAAGGTCATCATGGAACGCTGGACCGCGTCCCGATACCGGCCCTTGTAATTGGAGCGGGCATTCCATTTTTTCCAGAACCGTTCGGTGGCATCGAGCGCTTCGTCCACGTCGACCGCCTTCGGATCGGGGCGGTGAGACGCTCCATGAACGAGGCAAAAGGTTGCACGCTTGCCTTTGCTCAGATTGAATTCGGCCACGGTTTTCAGATTTTCACCGAAGACCGGGACCGACGCGGCGAGCACGGCGAGGTGCGGACCGGCCACAGCACGCACACCGTCGGAGGTATGCGTGACCCACGGAACCGTGAGGCCGTAATCGAAGCGAAGCGCCAACTCCATGCGCGCGGAGATCTTTCCGCGCAAGCACTCGACGATCCGCACGACGTTCGAATTCTTTTCACCCACCGGCATGAAATCGAGCACCCGCATCGTTCCGTCGGGCTGCTCGAAGGTGGTTTCAAGTATCAAGGTCTCGTCGCGATACTTGCGCGTCGTCTCCCAATTGCCGCCTGCCGGGCTGATGCTCCAGTAGCCGTTCGCTTCGCTTCCCAGCAGGGCAGCAAAGCAGGCTTGTGAAGAGAAACTCGGCCAGCAGAGCCAGTCGATGGAGCCGCTGCGGCTCACGAGAGCCGCGGTCTCACAATCGCCGATGAGTGCGTAGTCCTCGATCCGTTCATTCATAATCTTATTGTTCGCGGTAGTTCCGCATCAATCCGCCATCGATCACGAAGGTTGAACCGGTGACGTAGGCGGCGTCATCCGAGGCGAGATACGCAACCAGGCCGGCGACGTCCTCGGGAGTTCCCATGCGGCCAAGAGGGATGTTGGCAAGCAATGCATTCAGCTTTGGTTTGTCATCAAGAAGCGACTTGTTGATGGGCGTGGCAATGGCGCCGGGTGCGACATTGTTGATCGTGATGCACGATGGACCGAGTTCCATCGCCAGATTGCGCATGAGCATGCGGAGCCCGCCTTTGCTACAACAATAGGTCGAGAATCCGGGGAAAGACATGTCTTCGTGCACGGAGCTGATATTGATGACGCGCCCGGGCTTCTTCTGGTCGCGCAACCTGCGCACAAAAGCC
>Ga0335072_10011600_pt1 | contig 12622 bp, 13 predicted proteins | sample Lox_Sample_21_FD_206725 | JGI IMG/M metagenome (GOLD analysis project Ga0335072, IMG submission 206725) | Soil microbial communities from Loxahatchee National Wildlife Refuge, Florida, United States - Lox_Sample_2.1 | ecosystem: Environmental > Terrestrial > Soil > Wetlands | place: USA...
TGATGATAATCGAGTACGTCCGCCGCTTTCGCTACGTGCAGTGGACGCGGCTTGCCGTCGGCGCCGAGCCGGTTCCAGTCGAAGATGCGGTAGGTCAGATCGCTCGCCTGCTGCGTTTCGAAGAGCGTGATGCCCGCACCGATGGCGTGCAGCGTCCCAGCCGGAAGATAGTAGACCTCGCCGGGTTTGACCGGTACGCGCCGCAGGATATCGCCAAGCGTGCCGTCGGCGACGCGGCGCTCGTATTCCGCGCGTGAGGTATCGTGCGCCCAGCCGTAGATGAGTTCCGCGCCCTCCTTCGCGCCGAGAATATACCAGCACTCGGTCTTACCGTTGTGCTGATGCTCGACGCGCTGCGCGTAGGCGTCGTCGGGGTGGACCTGTACCGAAAGCGAGTCGCGCGCGTCGATGATCTTGGTCAGGACGGGAAAGAGCTGCTGCGGGTCGAGGTCGCCCAGCAGCTGCGCGCCCAACTCCGCGCGCAATTCCGCGACGGTCTTGCCCGCCAAGGGACCGTTGCGAATGCGGTTCTCGTCCCAACACTCCCACAACTCGCCGCCCCAAATGGCGGGTTTGTCCTTGGGTTCGAGGGCCAAAGGGTAGATCGTTTGACTCAAGCGCCGCTCCGTGCTCATCCGTTCGCCGCCGATCCGGCGTATAGTGAGCGTATGTTCAAACTTGCCGCGCTGCTCCTTGCAGCCTCAACCTCGCTGCAGCCCGTTTTGGCGGCGCGGGACTGGATCGGCGGCCAGGTGCGCGCCGCGGAGCTGGCGGGCAAGGTCGTGATCCTCGACGTTTTCACGGTCGACTGCTATAACTGTCAGAACGTCGTCCCGACGCTGCGCTCGCTGTACGCCGCCGACCATACCAAGGGCTTGGAAATCGTCGGCATTCACGCTCCGGAGACGCCTGCGGAGAAGCAACGGGCCTACGTCGTGGAGAATCTTCGTAAACAGGGCATCGTCTGGCCGGTCGCCGTCGATAACGCGTTCTCCCTGTGGGACGCGTACGGCGTCAACGCCTGGCCGACGCAACTCTTCTTCGATCGTCACGGTCACCTGCGTAAGGTCATCGTCGGCGATTCGCAAGACGACCAGGTGCGAGCGACGACGGAGGCCCTTCTTGAAGAACGGTAAGCGTGCACGTCTACATCGGTATCGGTTCGAATCTCGGGGATCGGCAAGCGAACATTCTCGCGGCGCTGCAGCGGCTGCGCGCCTATGCGCGCATCGGCCGCGTCTCGTCGTTCTATGAGAGCGAGCCCGCCGGCGGCGCGGGCGGTCCGTATTTTCTCAACGTAGCCGCGCAGATCGAGACCGAGCTCGGCCGCGACGCGTTCGAACGCGTCATACACGAAGTCGAGCTTGCGGTCGGACGCATCTCGAGCGCGCGTCTGCAGGCGCGGCCCATCGATATCGACGTGCTCGCTTTCGGTGAATGGACGCACCCCAAGCTCGCGCACCGCCCATACAATGCCGTACCGCTCTCGGAGATCGCGCCGCAGTACGCCAAATTCGTTGCGTCAAACGGCAATGGATCGCCGCGGCGCCGCGTGCGCAGTCTGCACTTTCTGGCCAATCGTCAGGAAGAGACGCCCGACGTGCGCCTCTCGCTCAATCGCGTCGGCGTCTCGCATGTGCGCCGTATCGTGCAGCTCGAGATCGACGGCACTCCGCGTGTTTTCAACGGCGAGTTTACGATGGTCGCCGACCTCTCGCCCGACAAGGCCGGCGTTCATATGTCGCGTTTCTCCGAGATTCTCGAGGAGGCGACGCTCGACGTGCTGGCTTCGTCGCCGCAGCCCGCGCGCATCGAGCGTTTGGTCGAAGCGATCGCACGTGAGATCGTGCGCAGCCACCGCGCGATTCGTGCCGACGTGCGGCTGCGCGCGGACTTCGGGCTCGAGCGCTGGACGCCCGTCTCGGGCAAACGCGGCGAGGAGATCTATACGCTGGTCGGCATCGCGCATGCCGACAAGGAGGGCACGCGCCGCGTGGTCGGCGTCGAGGCCGAGGGCATGACCGCTTGCCCCTGCGCGCAACTCATGATTCGCGAGCACTCGCTGCACCAGCTCATGGAGACGGGATTTTCGCAGACCGACGCGCAGCGCGCGCTCGACGCGTTGCCGGTGGCGACGCACAACCAGCGCGGACGCGGCGCGATCCTGCTCGGAGTCGACGACCGCTACGCCGATGCGGTGCGGGCCGAAGATTTGGTCGAGATCGTCGAGAGTTCGATGTCGAGCGAGACCTACGATCTGCTCAAGCGTCCCGACGAGTTCTTCATCGTGAACAAGGCGCATCACAATCCGAAGTTCGTGGAAGACGTCGTACGCGGCATACTCGCGCGCTCGCTCGACATGTATGCCGATCTTCCCGGCGACACGTTCGTCTTCGCGAGCCAAATCAACTACGAGTCGATCCACAAGCACGACGCCTTCGCCGAGGCGTTCGGCCTTTTCGGCGAGTTTCGTGAAGAGCTGCGCACCGGCAGCTACGTCACCGCGAAGACCGATCTGGCTTCGTGGCTGCACACGCGTCCCTCGCCCGTGCTCCTGGGCTAGGAGCGTGCCGCTGGGAGTGAGTTTCGAGCGCGAAATTCGCGAACAGCCCGACGTATGGGAAAGTCTCGCGCGCTCGGACGCCGCGCCGCGTCTCGCCGGCGCTTTGGAGGGCGAGATCGTTCTTACCGGGAGCGGCAGCTCGCTCTTCGCAGCCCAGCTGGGCGCGCTCGCACTGCGTCGCCGCGGCATCGGCGCGCACGCGCTTGCCGCAACCGAAGCACGCGACGACAATCATGCTTACCGCGAACGCGTGCTGGTGGCGGTATCGCAGAGCGGACGATCGGTCGACGTGCTTGCGGCGCTCGACGCACTGCATCCGCGGCGGACGATCGCGCTCACGAATGAGGTGCACTCACCGCTTGCCGAGCGCGCCGATCTCACGATCGATATCGGCGCCGGTCACGAGGTCGCGGTGCCTGCCAGCAAGAGCGTATCGTGCACGGTCGCGGTGCTGCTCACGGCCGCATCGCTTCTCGGCGGGAACCGGCGCGATCCGCAAGCGTTGATCGCCGCGGCGCGAGCGGTACGAACGTGGCTCGAGCGCGACGATGAGGCACTGGTGCGCGCTGCCGTCGCCATCGCCGCCCGTCACGACGTTGCCGTATTGGGTACGGATTATGGCGCGCCGATCGCGCGCGAGGCGGCGCTCAAGCTCAAGGAAGCGACGTACCTGCACGCCGAGGGATTCGAGGCCGGCGAGTTTCGTCACGGCAGTGCTGCGATGCTCGATCTGACCAGCGTGATCATCGGCATCGTGGATCGTGACGGCGCCGCGGTCGTCGAAAAGCCGCTGCGCGAGGCCAAGAAATCCGGTGCGCTGCGCTACGTCATCGGCACCGAGTCGATCGACGGCATTACGCGCCTGGGCCCGATCGTCGACGACGCGTTCAATACGCTCGCGTGGCTGACTGCCGCACAGATGCTCGCGCTGCACGTCGCTCGCGCGCGCGGCATCGACAGCGATCACCCGCGAGGTTTGACGAAATCGATCGCGAGCGAGTAAGTCTGGCGGGCGCCGTCGCGATCAATTGCATCGCGATGATCGGCATCGGCCCGTTACTCACGATTCCGCTCGTGCTCGGTTCGCTGCACGGCCCGCTCTCGCTCGCGGGATGGATCGGCGGCGCATTGCTCGCGCTTTGCGACGGATTGGTCTGGGCGGAGCTCGGCTCGGCGTATCCGCGCTCGGGCGGCACCTACGGCTATTTTCTCGGAATCTTCGGCTCGCGCGGCATCGGCCGCATGCTCGCGTTTTTGTTCGTATGGCAATTGATCTTCGTGACGCCGCTCACCATCGCGACCGGTTATATCGGCTTCGCGAACTATGCGGGCTACCTCGTTCCGGCGCTCGCGACCAATCCGCTCGCGCTCAAACTCGTCGCGGTTGCCGTCGGCATCGTCACGGTCGTCTCGCTTTATCGCGGCATCAAGGCCATCGAGAAGATCAGCATCATACTGGGCGTCTGCTCGGTCGTCGCACTGCTCTGCGTCACGGCGGCCTCGTTTGCGCGGTGGTCGCCGCACCTTGCGGCGCAGCTTGGACCCGGCGACGTGTGGGGCGGCTTGCGCGCGGGCCTTGGGCCGGCGCTCGTGATCGCGATGTACGATTACATGGGTTATTACGCCGCGAATCTCATCGCGGGCGAGGTCGCGGTGCCGCACCGTACGCTGCCGCGATCGATTCTGATCGCGATTGCGATCGTCGCGACGCTCTACATTACGATGCAGGCCGGCGTGCTGGGCGCAATTCCCTGGCAGCAGTTCGTGCCGCTTGCCGACGGAACGCTGCCGCCTCTCGGGCAGCATTTGAGTTCCGCCATCGTCGAACGCGTTGCCGGCGCGCCCGCAGCGATCGCGTTGACGGTGCTCATTCTGGTAACCGCCTTTGCCTCGACCTTCGCCGTTCTGCTCGGCGCCTCGCGCGTGCCGCAGGCGGCCGCACGCGACGGCAACTTCCCGCGCATCTTCGCGCACGAGAACAAACGCGAGAAGTTTCCCGACGTCTCGCTTGCCGTGATGGGCGGCGTCGCACTCATCGCATGCTTCTTTACCTTGGATCAAGTCATCAATGCCTTGACGGCGGGGATCGTCCTCACGCAAGGCATCGGACAGGTCGCCGTGCTCTTCGTGCTGCGGGCGCGCGGCGTGCGCGCGCCGTACCGCATGTGGCTCTTTCCGTTGCCGGCGATCGTCGCACTCGCCGGTTGGGTCTACATTTTCGCGAGTTCCGGAGTTCCGGCGATGCTCTTGGGCGTGCTCAGTATCGTGCTTGGAATGGGTGTCTATCGGCTCAGTGTGCTTCGAGCGCGGTGATGCGCTTGCCCAAGCTCGGATGCGACGCGAAGAGGAACTCGTACCATGCGGGCGGTTCCTCTTCGGCCAAGTTCTGATCGCGCAGGCGGCGAAACGCCGCCGCTCCGCTCGCGGAATCGCCCGTGGTCGCGAGCGCGAAACGATCGGCGGCCCACTCGCGCGAGCGCGAGAACGCGTTGACTGCGGGACGCGCGAGCAGCATCCCCGCGCCGAGCCAGGCGGTGATGCGCAACAGAAAGATGCTCGGCTGCGACCGGTCGCCGCGCATCGCGAAGGCGACGACGCCGAGCAGCGTTGCGGTCACGCCTTCGGCGACTCCGATCATCCGCCAGGTGTCGCGCGTGACGTAGTGACCGAGCTCGTGCGCCACCACGAAGGTTATCTCGCCGGGCTCGAAGGCGTCGATGAGCGTGTCGCCCAGCACGATGCGATGCGTCGAGCCGATACCGGCGACGAACGCGTTGGCTTTTTTCGTTTGGCGGCTCATATCCATGCGTAAGATCTCAGCGTCGCCGACGCCGAAGCGCGCTGCCAGCGCACGCAGCCGTTCTTCCAGCGGTCCGTGCAGCGGTTCGAATTTGTTGAAGAGCGGAAGCACGTAGACCGGCACGACGAGATTCGCGAGCACGAAGAGCGGCAGCACGCCCAGCGACGCGGCAAGCGGCCACAGTCGCGGAAAACGGCGGATCGCGAGGCCGCCGAGCAGCCCGAGGCCACCCGCAACGATCGTCGAGAGCGCCGTACCCTTTGCGTAATCGGCGAGGAACGCACGCGCGCTTTGCTCGCTCAGGCCGTAGCGCCGTTCGACGGCGTGATCCTCGACGAACTCGACCGGCAGCTCGCATACGCTCGAGAGAAGCGCCAGCGCACCGAAGAAGGCGCCCGGGCGGAGCCAACGGGGCAACGGCTCGACGCCCCGCTCGATCCGGGGCGCGAGCGGACCGTAGGCGAACGCGATGGTGGTAAGCGTCGAGCGCAGCATCCCGGTGAGCGCGAGCGCGCGCCGCGTTCGTCCGTAGGCCGCCGCGTCCTTTCGTGCCGGCGGCGGATCGCTGCGCAGCAAGCGAATCGCGGTGACCGCGCGCGCAGCAACGTAGCCGGCGCTTGCGCCGGCGATCAGTCCGAGAAGCAATTTTCGCACGCAGCCCAGTTCGCGTTAGCGCGTGCCCGGAACCTCGCACGACTCGAAGTCGAGGTCGTAGATGGCAAGCCCGTACGCGCCCGGCGATAGGCGCAAATCGTGTTGACCGTAGACGTGATTTTCGATGATGTGGTAGGCGCGGTCGACGTTCACGTCGACGTAGGACGTGCCGTTCGCGTCGTAGCGCACGTCGGGCCCGGCATCGTCGTGTGCAATCGGCTGGCCGTCTTGCGTCACCACGACGCGCCCGCCGGAGTTGCCGGGCGTCATCACCACCGTCACCTCGATCGCACGATACGAGAGATCGAAATAGCCGTTGCCGCCGCCGAACGCCACCGCTTGACGCGTCGCGTGCCAGAAGCCGTTCAGATCGATCGCACCGTCACGCCGCGTGCCGCCGGGATCGTGGTAGTCGAGATCGGTCGCGGGATTGCCGAAGGCGGGCGCGTCGGCGATCGGGGTGTGCTCGACCAAGATCTCCGGCGTATGCGGATAGCAAACCGCTCCGGGCTTGAGATAGTTGTCTTGCGGAAGCAGATCCATCACCGGCGGAAGCGTCAGCGACGGGTTTGCCGTTTTGAGCAGCGCTTGAATGTGCGCCTCCGTTTGCTGATAGTCGCCCTCGCCGTACACGGAGTCGACCATGACGCCGTTCTGATTGAAGAGCAGCTCGGTCGGCCATCCGGTCACGCCGTAGCGCTTCCAAATCGCGTAACTGCTGTCGACGGCGACGGGCCAGGTCACGTCGAGGCGTTTCGTCGCGGCCTCGACTTGCGCGGGTTGGGCCGAGAAACCGAATTCCGGCGCGTGAACGCCCACGATCACCAAACCGTCGCCGTGATAGCGCTTATACCATTCGCGCAAGTAGGGCAGGGTGCGCAGGCAGTTCAGGCAGGTGTATTCCCAAAAGTCGACCAGCACCACTTTGCCGCGTAAATCGTCAGGGTGCAGCGCGGGGCTGTTGATCCAGGCAGCGGCTCCGTCGAAGCTCTCCATCGGCATGCCCGATGAATAGCCGCAGAGCAGAAGAACCAGCAGCCCCAGAACGATCGTGCGCGTTGCCGTCTGCATGCAGTAACGTCCTCCAGGCCGCAACGCGCGGAGGCCCGGCGTCGTGACGAGCTAGGTGTGTGCTTGCACCGCGCTCAGGTCCGCGCGCAACGTCGGCAATGAGTTGCTTGCAAACGTTCGCAGCTGCGATCCGCCGCTGCTCGCTTCGTTCTCGAAGAGCGTGATGAGCGACGATAACGACTTCGCTTGGTCTGCCGTATATCCCGCGGCGTCGGTCGAGGCCTTGGGTGCATTCGTCGATACGCTGATGCCGTAGAAGGAGGCGAGTGAAACGAGCTGGTCGCCGATCGTGATTTCGTCGGACTGCACTTTCGTAGCGAGCGCTTTGACCCCGGCGCCGCCGCCCGATTCCGCCGCGTCGGCGTTCGATACGCCCTGAAGAAGTATCGCCATCGCGTGATGTGTGAAGGCGCCGTCGCCGGGCCCGACCGTATCGATCCCAGCTCCGAGAACTGCAACGCTGAGCACGCTCGAAAGCACCAGCGTTGCGGCCGATTGAGAAATTCGTAAATGCTTCATGGTGACTCCAGCGTGCGCTCGCCGCGGGAGAGACCCTGCGACTTTTCCCATAAATTCCGCTCAAATCGGCATCAGATGCTTGCTACCGCGGCGTATAATGGCGCTTATGTTGTTAGCGGTCGCCGTGTACTTTGTGCTTGGCCTGCTCTTTGGCTACTTGGGTGGCCTTTTTGGTATCGGCGGCGGCTTGATCGCCATTCCGGTGCTTGGGGTTTTCTTCGGATATTCGGAGCAGATCGCGCAAGGAACCGCGCTCGTGATGATCGTGCCCAACGTGCTGCTCGGACTCTGGAACTACTTTCACAAAGTCGGCATGGACATGCGTTTAGCCGTGACCATGGCCGTTTGCGCGGTGCCGTTCACGTTTTTCGGCGCGCGCTTCGCGACCGTGCTGCCGAGCGCACCGCTGCGCATCGCTTTCGCGATCTTTTTGGCTGCAATCGCCGCGGAGGTGGCGTGGCGCACGTTTGGCCCCAAGCGAAAGCAGGCTCCGCGCGTGCTGCCGTGGCCCTTTGCCTCCCTGGTCGGTGCGATCGGCGGAACGCTCTCAGGTTTCTTCAGCGTCGGCGGTGCTGTTTTCGCCGTGCCGGTGATGTCGCTGCTCTTCGGCTTGAGCCAAGTCGCGGCACAGGGCATGGGGCTTGCGCTGGTTGCGCCCGGAACCGTGGTGAGCATCGTTACCTATGCCGGCGCGCACGACGTCGATTGGGTCCCGGGAATTGCGCTCGCGCTTGGAGGCGCCGTCTCGGTGCCGCACGGCGTCAATCTGGCCAAACGCATGCCGGAGCGTGTGCTTCGCGCGCTTTTCTGCGGGCTGATGCTTGCGGCCGCGGTTGGCTTGGTACTGCGTTCCTTGAAGCTTTGAGCGCAGGCCAGGAATCGCGGCGAGCAGCGGCGCAGAGGGACCGCGATGAAGCTGTTCCTTGCGGTGTTGCTTGCCGCGAACGTGTTTGCGCCTTCGGGCATTCTGCAGGCGCCGCAAAAATTCGAGCGGCAGAAAGTCACCGTCGTCGGCCTGGTTGAGGGCATTTCGACGCGCCCGATTCAGGGCGGCGCGATCACGCAGATCGCGCTGTGCGACAGCCGGTGCATCAACGTCATCGAGTTCGCCAAGCCCGCCTTTTCGATCGGGCAGTCGCTGACGGTGAGCGGAACGTTTCACCAGATTTTTTCCAACGGCATCATCCAAGCGCGCAACGTCATCATCGTCAGCGCGCCCTAACCCTGAGGACCACCATGAAGCAGTTTGTTTCCCTCATCGTGTGCGTCGCGTGCGCTGCTTTCGCGAGCGCCCCTGTGCTCGCCGATGCACCGCTCGCGCCGTCGGCGGTCGTCGCTGCGGCGGCCACGTACGACACACAGACCATCACGGTCAGTGGAACGGTGAAGGACGTCAAAACGCGCAGCGGGAGGCGCGGTACGATCACGCAGTATCAACTCTGCGACACCGCATGCCTCAACGTCGTCCAGTTCGGCGACGATAGTACGGCGCCGCCGGTCGCCGAAGGTCAGACGCAGACGGTCACCGGCCGCTTTCGCGCGTCGGTCGAACGCGGTCCGATGAAGGCGCAGAACGTCCTCATGGTTGGGACGTTCCATCACGGCCCTTGAGGAATCAGAGCGAAAAGGCCGCGCTTTTTCGCGCAATGCACCAGCGCGAGCGGGCATTCATCATCCCCAACCCGTGGGACACCGGTTCCGCCAAACTACTGGAAGCGCTCGGCTTTGAAGCGCTCGCGACGACGAGCGCCGGTTTCGCACACTCGATCGGCAAGACCGACGGTGAGGTCGATCGCGCGACGATGCTCGCGCATTGCGCGGCACTGGTCGCCGCAACCGACGTCCCGGTGAGCGCGGATCTCGAGAACGGCTACGCCGACGATCCCGAAGGCGTCGCTGAAACGGTGCGCCTCGCCGCGGCGGCCGGGCTGGCCGGCTGTTCGATCGAGGATCTGCCGCTTGGACGCGAGGGCGGGCCATACGCACTCGAATTTGCCGCCGAGCGCATTCGCGCTGCCGCCGAGGCGGCGCACGCGCTGCCTTTCCCGTTCATGCTCACGGCGCGTGCGGAGAATTTTCTGGACGGGCGTCCCGATCTCGCCGACACGATTGCGCGCCTGCAAGCATTTCAAGAGGCCGGCGCCGACGCGCTCTATGCACCGGGACTACGCAAGAGAGAAGACATCGAGGCAGTCGTGCGCAGCGTCGATCGGCCGGTGAACATGCTCATGGGCTTGCAAGGCGTAGACTTCAGCCTGCGCGAGCTCTCGACGATGGGTATACGCCGGATCAGCGTCGGCTCGTCGCTCTCGCGCCTGGCGTACGATGCTGCGCTGCGTGCCGGCGCCGAGATGCACGATCGCGGGACCTTTACCTTCGCGCAGCAGCCTTAGACCAGCGAGATCGTTTCTTTCGGTTTGGGATGTGCGGCAAGCGCTGCCAGCAGCGCATCGGCGAGGGCGTCACAGACCGGATCGTCGATCTCCTCGACGCGCCCCTCGTCGGCGAGCGCGGCTTTACGCGGATCGATCGGAATGCGCGCGAAAACCGGCGCTTGCGCGAGTTCCGCAACGCGATCGGCATAGGAGGGCCCGAAGACGTCGTAGGTCACGCCGGTGTCGGGAGCGACGAAGTACGACATATTCTCGACGACCCCGAGGATCGGTTTCTTGAGCTGATGGACGAGGTTCGCGGCTTTGCGCACGATCATCGTCGCCAGCGCCTGCGGCATCGTGACGAGCACCACGCCGTCGACCGAAAGCGACTGCAGCACGGTGAGCGGCGCATCTGACGTACCCGGCGGCAGATCGATGAGGAGCACGTCGAGATCGCTCCAAAGCACTTGCTCGTAGAACTGACGGATCACGCCGGAGAGGATCGGGCCGCGCCAGATCATGGCCGTATCTTCTTTGTCGGTGAGCAGGTTCGAGCTCACGACTTCGATCGCGCTGCGCGAAACGGCAGGCACCATCAGCGGCTGCGGATTGCCCTGCGGCGTTTTCGGCGCGTTGGGATCGGCCTCGATCGCGAGCGGCGTGTGCAGGCCGAAGAGTTTCGGAATCGACGGACCGGTGATGTCGGCGTCGAGGACGCCGACGGAAAGATGTTTGCGCCGCAATCCGAGTGCGAGCAGCGCGGTGACGAGCGACTTGCCGACGCCGCCTTTGCCCGACATCACGGGGACGACGTGTTTGATCTTGGCGCGGCCGGTGAACGCGCCCGGAGCCCGGCGTGCGGGCGTACGATCTTCGTTTGCGATCAGCGGCACGAAACCGGAGAGCCGCGCTTGCGCCAGCGCGGCGACGATCGGTTCTGCACGCAGGCCGTGCGCCTTCGCGCCCTGCTCGATCGTTTCGTACTTGCTGACGCCGCACCCCGAGCAGCCCAGGCCGAACTGCGTGAGCACGTCGGCTGCGATGGGCAGCGAGGCGACTAACTCCTTGATGTTGCTTTGCGGGGTGATCTCGATCTCGATATGCGGCACGGGCTCCGGATTTCGCCGGAGCCCGTGGTTAGCCCTTACCGGTATCCGGCGGGCTGCTGCTGGTACGCTTTGCGCGCGGCGCGACAATCCGGGCAGCGCTTGGGCTTGTTCGTAAAGCCCTTGGTCGCGTAGAACTGCTGTTCGCCGGTCGTAAACGCGAACGGGCGTCCGCAGTCGATACAACTGAGCGTTTCATCTCTGTACATATAACGAGTCTCCTATCTATGAATTTGTCCTGGGCTTTTGACTCGTTAGTGCAACTATGGAAACGTAGACCGCGGAATACAAGAACCTGTAACGCTCGCTTCAACCACCAGAGGCGCGAAAAGGTTGCACGGCGAAAAGCGCCGTGCCATCGGAACGAAAAATATCAGCTTTCCCACGGGTAGGCTTTCTTCCATCGAACGCGCGCAGGCCGTGCTTGCGGGCGGCTGCGATTCGCCGGTGCGCTCCGGCTGGGGCGTCGGCGGACCCATGTTCGTGCAGGCGCGCGCCAGCGGTGCCTACGCATTCGACGAAGAGGGCCGCCGGTACGTCGATTACATCATGGCGTACGGGCCGCTGCTCTTCGGGCATACGCATCCCGCCCTGACCACCGGGCTCGACGAACTCGCACGGCACGGCTTCGTCTGGGGCACGACACATCCCGAAGAGATTCGCCTGGCCGAACGGATTCGCGGCTATCTGCCCTCGATGGAACGCATGCGCTTCGTAACGACCGGAACCGAGGCGATGATGAGCGCGATCCGTGTCGCGCGTGCGTTCACGCAGCGTTCGCTGATCCTGAAGTTTGCCGGCAACTATCACGGCCATTTCGATCTTGCGCTGCTCGACGCCGGCGCCTCGGCGCACACCTCGAATGCGGCAGCAAGCGGCATACCCGGTGGTGTGCTGCGCGACGTTGCCGTTGCGCGTTACAACGACCTCGCGAGCGTCGATGCGTTTCTGCGCGGCCGCGAGCACGAGCTCGCCGCGATCATCGTCGAGCCGATCGTCGGCAACATGGGATACGTCACGCCGGTCGAGGGTTTTCTCGAAGGGCTGCGCGAGCGAACCACGCGGTACGGCGCGCTGCTGATCTTCGACGAAGTCATCACCTGGCTGCGCTTCGGACTGCGTGGTGCGCAGGCGCGTGCCGGCGTCACGCCCGACATGACCGCGATCGGCAAGATCATGGGCGGCGGCGCGCCGATTGCGGCCTTCGGCGGACGCGAAGACGTGATGACCGCGCTTGCGCCGCAAGGCGGCACTTTCACCGGCGGCACGCACGGCGGCAACCCGTTCTGCGTCGGCATGGCGCACCGCGTGCTCGATCTGCTCGAGTCGCATCCGCAGTATTACGACGACATGCGCGAACGCGCCGAGCGGCTCGCAGACGGCATCCGCGCGATCTTCGCCCGGCGCGAGTTGCCGTACGCGGTCGTGCAGCACGAGTCGATCGTCGATTTCAAATTCCGAGCGGGCCCGCCCAATCGCAACTACGACGACGCGCGGGCCGCCGATAAAAAAGCATACGCCGCGTATTGGCATG
>Ga0335072_10011601_pt1 | contig 12620 bp, 12 predicted proteins | sample Lox_Sample_21_FD_206725 | JGI IMG/M metagenome (GOLD analysis project Ga0335072, IMG submission 206725) | Soil microbial communities from Loxahatchee National Wildlife Refuge, Florida, United States - Lox_Sample_2.1 | ecosystem: Environmental > Terrestrial > Soil > Wetlands | place: USA...
CCTCAGCAAGCGCTGGCCTTAGTCGACCTTGGAGACGGTGACACTAACTTAATGATTTTGCCGACAGAAGGGATTCTTGGCGTCAAAAACCTGGGCTTCGCATGTTGACCTGATGACTGTCTCACTCCTTGGGCTCAACCTGGATAGCATTTCCGAGCGACGCCTGGAGTAACGTTCCCTGCCCCTGAAATAAACACCCTGGCGAAGTCACCATGCTAAATCATGCGTAGAGCTTTAACTGGAACAGCCTGTAAAATATGCCTCCAACAGTCCAATTTAGAGACGATGGGTGGGCATTTAGGCGACCGAATAGGCGGCGTCAAAATCCCGGAATTGCCAAGACCCTTTCGTAAGTTACAATGGATCATTACATCGTTTGTAGTGCGAAAAAGGTAATGAAATTTACATTGATATGATTGTGTGATCAAGAGCTATCGATGCATATAGATTTTTACACTGCAAAATAATTCGTGGTAAGTTGTAGGCGGAAAATCGATGAAAGGTGGTGATTTTACCGGGGCGTTGATTATGGAGGTGATCGTTAAGTTGACCTAAATTGGGTTGGCCGCTCCGCTTCGCGCTAATGAGCTCTACCTCATCATAGAAACGCCCAATTCCACGTTATTCGTCTTATCTCAACTCGCCTTGTCTGCGCAACACCTCCAGCTGAGCATAAGACGGACTGTTAGACGGCACACTCTCTCCACGGGCATAGCCCATACTGACAACAATGGCCGCATCTTTCACTCGCCTCGCTGGTCGTCACTCCGCTAAACGTCTTTGCCTCCGCCCCTCCCTACCATCAATATCGAGACAGTCGCCCATCCTCGCACGATCGATATCAAATACTCAGAAAAACCATGCCACGCCTCAGGCAGTACCTGGGGGTGGGACGTCGCCACAGCCCATGACCATCTTGCCCACTGACGAGACCTTTTCCCGCCCCACTTACTCTGATCCGAACGAGAAACAACAGATCAACAAGACACCTGACACGAGTTTGGGCGACGAGTACGAATCCCGCAAAATACGCCACTATACCGTCAACTTTGGGCCCCAACATCCAGCTGCTCATGGTGTGCTACGTTTGATCCTCGAGCTCAATGGAGAAGAAATCGTGCGAGCGGATCCTCATGTTGGATTACTGCACCGAGGAACGGAGAAGTTGATAGAGTACAAGACATACCTCCAAGCATTACCGTATTTTGACCGGTTAGACTACGTTTCCATGATGACGAACGAGCAATGCTTCTCGCTGGCTGTGGAGAAGCTCTTAAACATTGAGATCCCGGAAAGAGCGAAGTGGATCAGAACCATGTTCGGAGAAATCACTCGAATCCTCAACCATCTCATGAGCGTACTCAGTCACGCAATGGACGTCGGCGCCCTTACGCCCTTCCTTTGGGGCTTCGAGGAGCGAGAAAAATTAATGGCAAGTCAAAGCCGCCACAACAAATCCATACACTACCTTCATGCCCTAACACTTCTCTTAGGAATTCTACGAGCGCGTCTCCGGCGCCCGACTCCACGCCGCGTATGTCCGTCCCGGCGGCGTATCGCAGGACCTTCCCCTCGGCCTTCTCGATGACATCCACCAATGGGCGACCCAATTTGGCGACCGCATCGACGAGACGGAAGAGCTCCTCACCGACAACCGGATATGGATTGGGCGCACCAAAGGTGTTGGCGTCGTCAACGCGGCCGACGCCCTCAACTACTCCTTCTCCGGGGTCATGCTCCGCGGCTCTGGCGTCCCATGGGACGTACGCAAGTCCCAGCCCTACGACGCCTACGACCAGGTCGAGTTCGATGTTCCAGTTGGTCAGAATGGAGACTGCTATGATCGGTATCTGTGCCGGATGGAGGAGTTTCGACAATCGCTACGGATCATCCATCAATGCTTGAACAAAATGCCAGCAGGTGCAGTCAAAGTTGAAGATTACAAAATCGCGCCGCCGCCCCGCGCAGCAATGAAGGAGAACATGGAGGCGCTAATTCACCACTTCCTACTCTACACCAAGGGCTACACAGTTCCCCCAGGGGAGACATACAGCGCGATCGAGGCGCCGAAGGGGGAGATGGGTGTCTTTCTTGTGAGTGATGGGAGTGAGAGGCCATATCGGTGTAAGATCCGGGCGCCGGGGTTTCCGCACTTGGGCGCGATGGACCAGATTAGTCGCGGCCATCTGTTAGCGGATGCGGTGGCGATTATTGGAACGATGGATTTGGTGTTTGGAGAGGTAGACCGGTAGGGGAGGGTGATCCATATTAAAAGGTGGGAGGATTGATGCAACAAACTACAGGGCCAGAGCGGTCCGGTGTGGCTGCGTCTGGTCATGATGACTTTGGGGCATGAACTTCGAGTTCTAGAACTTAGTCTGAACCATTTTCTTCGTCGCAGGTGGTTCTGCAGTCCGAGATGTGAACCCCGCTTACTCGGCTCTCCTACGCTGAGTATAGTAAAGGCTATCATTGCACTTGTATATATGTATGTCTGCCAGGCTGAGCCGGGGGGGTCGCGCACTGCAAATGATAGAATTCGCCAAACATCCCTTTTGGCTTCTACAACATTAGCTTCGTATTGGTAGGGAAGGTATCCTCCCATTCGATGTAAGGGTGTCTACTGCTCAGTCCAGGCTGGGCTGGGATACGCTGTTTTCTGGAACTGACGTGATGTATCACTGGTTCCCTCCAGATGAAGGACAGGCTAGTACTTTGGTGAATGAAGTACGAGGGAAACCTTACAGACAGCAGGCTTGGGAATCGTGGCGTAACGGGTCCAAGCGCTCTTGAGTGGCAGCCGTAGTCGGATCTCGAACGTGACCAGGGTTGACACCTATCGCCTGTTCATTTCACAAGAACGATGAGGACGTGCCAACATAAGTGAGTCTGGGTATAAATGCTTTGTACAAGAGCCTGCTTCTATCGAAGTAGGAAATTAGACCTCTCTATCGTCACCGCCCGATACTCCACTGTACAAGATCCCGCCCCTGCCTATTGTCTGCATTGGTCTATCATACATCCTAGTATAATTCACAACTTCCCCTCCAAGCATAGCCTCGCCCGTGTTACGCTTTCCAAAGACAGGCGCTGGATCGCACCAGAAGTCTCGACAGTTCGTGATTATGCCGCGGGAAAATGGGTTTGAACGGTCTCGTCGTCGACCACTGGAGGCATCCGCTAGGCCGTCTTGAGCGGTGGCCATAAATGCGTCGAGGCCAAGTAGCTTCTTCCACCGACCTAGACAGCCGTCTGGGCGATGTGGTTTGGGCTTCAGACTTGAGCCTGCAGCAGCGGCGTCGTTTAGGGAGGCGGTCATATGTCCGCCAGCGACAGCGCCGTGTGCCTCGTGAGGGCGATGATGTGAGTGGGCAGCGTGGTCGAAGGAGTGACGTTTCATGTTTTCGAATGTAGTCTGGTTCCGTGAGATTTGGACTAGTTGGACGACCACAAGCATGGTAACCCAAATCAGCTGAAGCGCAGTCCATATGGTCAATATGATTGTCCAAGGGTCGCGGACGATAATGCCGCAGATAGCTGGCGAGACAATCTTGCACTCAGTGCTTGTTGGCGAAGGGAGAGCTTCAATGTGAAATACCACCAGACGGATGAAGGCGAGTACCCCAACTTCCATACAAACAATGTAGAGGAAGAAATGACGTAAGTTGTTGTTGCCAACACAGTTGTTGATCCAAGGACAGTGATGATCGTGCTTTGCAACGCATCGTCCGCATCGCCTACAATGCTTGCTTCGTAAAGGCTTTCGGATCATGCATTGTACACAAAAGTTATCTTCATCGAATTTCCAGAGGCCGAAGAGCTGCTCGATGACGGCTCGCTGTTGATTGCGACTTGAGAGTTTCGGTACGTAGCCAGGGTCCTCGATCATGGCGAGGACGTAGAAATATGTCGTTAATGCGTAAAATACCCCGAAGAAAATGTTGAAGAAAGGATGTGACCCGAACGTTGTCGGCAATACTGCATAGAGCCATCTTAACCCAACCCAGAACAACGTGCCCGCAAAAACGCCAGCCAGGAATGGCGTCTTATGCATATTCCTGTAATCCGGAGGACCCCATTTTGAGAATAGTCCTGCCAGCCACTGCATGGAGAATGAGACAAGAAGTGCCGAGGGAAGCGCAATGTAAATGACAAAGTGGCTTAGGATGGAGATGACAATGAAAAGTGTTAGGAACGGCCAGAGGAAGAAGAATCGTGACATTGCGGTGCGAGACCTGACAAGCGATGTCAGCCCCAGAGGAAGAGTTTTTGGATGCCCGTCTTGGTCGTAACCTTGCTCAGCAAGCGCCCGATACCAAACATTTGCTGATTTCATTTCGTTTGCAACGGTAGCCGGAGTCTTTCCTTCTGATGTCGACGCAAATCGGTCTGCTCCAAATTCTATGATCTTCTGAACGCAAGGTTGCGAGCCTCTCACCAATGCCCAATGCAGTGGGGTCAGGCCCATCTCGTCAATTGCGTTGACGTTGGCGCCCCATTGAAGCAACAGGTCAACACATGCAGGAAAGCCCTTGTATGCTGCCCACATGAGACTTGTGTGCCCTTGCGGATCTGCGACATCCACGGGTATATTCTGGTGAAGGAGAAGCACCAGGAGAAAGGAGTTGCCGTCGATGGTTGCGAGGTGTAGGATATTGTAGCCGGCAGCGTCCAAGATCAGGGGGTCTGTGCCATGTTGGAGGAGGAGGTTGACGACATAGTAATGGCATCGTTGCGCAGCCCACATGGCAGGCGTTGCATTGGATTCTCCCCCCTTCGCATTGACATCAGCCCCTGCGTCGACAAGGAATTTACAGGTAGCATATTGATTGTTTATTGCCGCCCACTGTCAGAAAGGTTAGCTGGATTGTAGGACATCTGATCAGAGCGCCACAGCGTACATGTAATGGCGTAATACCCTCATCGTCCTTGTACTTGGCATCGAACCTGCCGGTGTCGAATAACCTCTTGATAAGACCTGTCTCTCCAAGCCGGGCGCATTGCATAATGTCTTCCTCGAGGCGCAACGGAGTGTTTGCATCTCCATTTTGAACGGGAACGAGTTCGACATCTTCGGATGCTGAGTGAGGTGAGCGTTCGGTCGATCGAGTAGTTGCAGGAGTAGGGAGGCTATTTGGAGGCGGAGTGGGCGAAGGCATCTTTATTCTCGATGCGTGGATGGCCAGTGTATGGGCATCATGGTTACTCAAGACCGAGTGACATAGAGAGATTCAATCAACAGGAAAGTGTGCATGCAAATTGAAAGGGGGTTTACGAATCCTTTTTCGTAGGCTGCGCCTCCAGGTGCTTCCAGGCTTCTGAATGGCTCGGACATTAGACACGTAGCGCACTACGGCGGTGCAGGAAGACTACCAATGCTCTGCTGTGCGATTCGGCACAGATTGACTTTTGGTTCAGTTCGGCTAAACTGCTTCGAGCGGCTTCTGCTCCTCGTTTCCCGAACGTCAAAGGTAGCTTCTGCTTTTTCACCACAACAACCCTCTCTCCACTCATCAATCCCCAACCTCAGTTGGCTTCACTTCTACTCGAAAGGTCTCTTCATAGCTTCTCGGGCAGGGACCATGTCGTTCAGGAACGCACTGCGGCTTTCGAGCCGCACGGCCGGTGCTATTTCGGCCTCTGGTAGAATCGCTGCAGTAAGCTCCCTCACCTTCACTCCAAGCCACTGAAGCTTCTTCAAGCTGCTTGAGAAGGCCAATGGGCTTCTCTCAGTAAACCTCGAGCTTTGCATTCCACTGCGAGCTTGATGTGATCAAGTCGGCCATGACATGACGCTGACGAAAAGCCTTGTACCAGACACGATCCGTGGCTCCTGCTCCAATCAACGCCGCTTCGAAACAAGTCCGAACCTACGCTGCAGATGCCAAAGCCTCCCCAACCGAGGTCTCGTCGATCCTTGAGCAGAGAATTAGGGGCGTGCAAGAGGAAGCAGGTCTTGCCGAGACTGGGCGTGTTCTATCTGTTGGGTGCGTTAATAGTTCTCGGCTACGTGCGGTCGTGGCACGCTTCGAATGTATCCACTTGGGAGACTTCTGAACTGACAAGCAATGGTTTTGCAGTGATGGTATCGCTCGTGTCCACGGTATGAGCAATGTCCAGGCCGAAGAACTAGTTGAGTAGGTGATTTTTGAAAGCCAGCTCATACCAACCTCGCTCATATTCTATTTAGGTTCGCGTCAGGTGTCAAGGGCATGTGCATGAACTTGGAAGCTGGTCAAGTCGGAATTGTGCTTTTCGGCTCTGATCGACTTGTCAAGGAAGGTGAAACGGTCAAGCGAACCGGACAGATTGTGCGTATTGTGATCTGGCAAACATTGTACTTAGCTGACCGGGGCCAGGTCGATGTCGCTGTTGGCGAGGCAATGCTTGGCCGCGTCGTTGATGCTCTAGGAAACCCAATCGATGGCAAAGGACCAATCAAGACTACCGAGCGACGTCGTGCTCAACTGAAAGCCCCTGGTATTCTCCCCCGCCGATCAGTCAATCAACCAGTACAGACCGGTCTTAAGGCTATCGATGCAATGGTGCCAATTGGCCGTGGACAACGAGAATTGATCATTGGGGATCGTCAAACTGGCAAGACTGCAGTTGCGCTTGACGCCATGCTGAACCAAAAGAGGTGGAATAACGGCAACGATGAAACCAAGAAGCTTTACTGTGTCTACGTCGCCATTGGACAAAAGCGATCAACTGTTGCTCAACTCGTCAAGACACTGGAAGAGAACGACGCCATGAAGTACTCCATCGTCGTCGCAGCTACAGCCTCGGAAGCCGCTCCTCTCCAATACATTGCTCCTTTCACAGGTTGCGCTATGGGCGAGTGGTTCCGCGACAATGGCAAACATGCCGTCATCGTCTTCGATGATCTAACAAAGCAAGCCGTTGCCTACCGTCAAATGTCCCTCCTACTCCGTCGACCACCTGGACGTGAGGCCTATCCTGGAGACGTCTTCTACCTTCACTCTCGCCTGCTGGAACGTGCTGCAAAGATGAACGATAAGCACGGTGGCGGTTCTTTGACTGCGCTTCCGGTTATTGAAACGCAAGGTGGTGATGTGTCGGCGTATATTCCAACCAACGTCATTTCCATCACTGATGGCCAGATCTTCTTGGAGGCTGAGCTCTTCTACAAGGGTATCCGTCCAGCTATCAACGTCGGTCTTTCTGTGTCCCGTGTCGGCTCGGCTGCTCAATTGAAAGCCATGAAACAAGTGGCTGGTTCACTCAAGCTCTTCTTGGCCCAATACCGAGAGGTTGCAGCTTTCGCCCAATTCGGTTCTGATCTTGATGCCGCTACCAAACAGACCCTCAACCGCGGTGAGCGTCTGACAGAGCTTCTCAAACAGAAGCAGTATTCACCTATGGCTGTCAACGAGATGGTGCCCCTGATTTACGCCGGTGTCAATGGTTATCTGGACACAGTGCCGGTCAACAAAATCTTGACGTGGGAGGCCGACTACCTGGCTCATTTGAAGAATAACGAGTCCGAAATGCTAGCAACAATCGACAAAGAAGGTGCGCTAAGCAAGGACCTAGAGAACCAGTTGAAGGAGTCCATCCAGACCTTTACGAAGGGCTTCACGGCATAGGTGAGTAGTGCTACGGTTTGGTGAAGGGGCAAGTTGCAGTAGCTGACAGGGTCCTCTAGATCTGAAGTAAGGACTGCATGTACAATGATTCTGCCAGGCTTGGATTTAGCAATACCTCAAAATCACACATCCCGCGAGACTCCGGGATAGCTTCCCGCTATCGGAAAAGACACAGAATGTCTCACCTGTAATTAGACTACTTCAACCTCAATCCAGTCTACTTTGTTCGCCATGCTCTGCGTACATTTTCTGCTCTCAAATTGAAGCTTCCCGCCTACTTTGGTCTTCCTATCACCAAGACATGCCAATGCAATCCTGACAGAAGAGCTCTTTACTCGCACACCCGTTTCATTTCCTCGTAGTCCAAGGGAAAGGGTTATCTTTGTGGCATCTCGTTTTACTGTCTTGACTTGATATTCCCCGGTGTGTTACAAGCCTTCCTCACGCTGTGCAAATCCCCCACATCTACGTAATGGTACAAGAGGATGAGAAGTATGGGGAATTGCTGTTGCTGTGTCATGTTCAGTAATCTCCACATATGGGCATTACCCGAGTATGGGCACCCGGATTTTGCTACGAACTACTTTCTGTCTCAATTTGACGATCCGCCCGGATTGTTGGCAGTCTTTGTATCACAATATTCTATGTCTGTATTGACATTGGGTTGGGGAGATATGGGGGGCTCGAGGTTCGTGTCTCTACGGCTGGGTGGTGTTTGTGAGCTGTGCATCCAAACGCGTTGTTTCATTCGTTCATGACATGTACGTCTATATATGCCTATATTTTCCATGACTATCCTCAATCCTGTGACCACCATGCAGTGAAGTCATCAACGAAAGCTATCGCTCCCCCATGGCTGTCGATTCGTCGTTGTACTAGATCGGCATTGAAGAAGAGGAACAAGATTGGAGACAGGGGAGAGCCTTGAGGCAGGCCAGCCTGTGGTAGGCTTCGGGCCTCGGAGGACTGCCCGTTGATTTGGATCGTTACGGTGCGTTCCGAGCAGAATGCCTCTATCCACCGAAGCAGCTTCTCTGGTATGCCTCGCGCTTTCATTCTCTGTAGCAGTCTTTCTTTGCACACTCCATTGTAAGCCCCTTTGACATCGAAACTGACTAGGCTGACGATTCGTCGGCCCCGCCAGGCAGTGTATATCTGCTCTTGTAGGAGTACGAGTGCTTGTTCTGCTGATCGTTGTTTGCGAGCCCAAAGTGGTTGGTAGGGAGAAGGCCGTATGTCTCTACCGCGTGCGAAATCCTCTCCGCGACTACCGATTCTAGCACTTTCCCAAGGGTTGCCAGGAGCGAAATCGGTCTCCAGGTTTTTGCGACTGTGTAGTTCTCTTTGCCAGGCTTTTTAAGTGGTATGATCTTAGCGTGTCGCCACTGGCTGGGCAGCGTTCCCTCTTCCAGAGACGCTCGAAACAGCGTCAGAACCCGGTGCTTGACCACTGGCCAGGTTTCTTTCCAGACTATCGCGGGTAGGCCGTCATCCCCGGGTGCTTTCCACGATTTCGCGGCAAATAACTGTCTTTCCACTTCCTCCATTGTGATAGCAGGCATTGCTACTGGAGCTCTCTGCGGTCGGGATCCTTCGTCGTCAATGTTGCTCGGTAGGGGAGGAAGAACTTAGTCAGTAGTTCTTCTGCCTGCTCTCTATGGTCGGCCGTGATTGTTCCGTCCGCTCTGACGAGCTGCGGTACTTTCCCGAACGCCGTGTCGTCGCCAGACTTCAGGTATTTAGCGGCCTTCCAGATGTTGTCATTGTCCGCTAGGGACTCGTTCCAGTGCTTTTTCTTTTGTTGTCGGATGGCGTTGTGGTACTGCTTGGACGCCCCTTTCGCCATATCTTCGAGGTCTGCTCTGGTCCACCCCGCACGTCTCTCGGTTCGGGCGCGGTTTCTCCAGTATGTGTGTATACGGCGCAGCTGTGTCAGGTCGGTCGTCCACCATCGTTTTGTGTACGGCGACGGCCGAGCCTTGGGTGTTAGGGCGTGAACCGCTTCTAGGACAGCCGCCATCAGTCTATCCGTCATCTGCTGTACCGTGCCCTCCGTTGGGGTGGTATCTAGTGTTCTTGCAATCCTGGCATTTATTTCCTTCCATGGTGCGTTCCTAAGCAGAAGTCGCTCCTGCTGTTTTGATACCGGAACCGAGATATCAAAGGCTGTTTCAATCGCTCGATGGTCTGAGCCATGTTCCGTCTTGTGTATCGTGCATTTGAGCATTGTGTCCGTTAGTTCTTGGGACGCCAGGACCAGATCAATGGTCGTCTCGTGGTTTCCGCCGTGCCATGTCTTCGTGCCTCGCCGAAGCAGGCTGGTGAGTGCGAGTTCGTTCATCAAATCGATGATTGGGTCTGCTTCGCCCTGCCTCTCCAGGGATACGTCTTCTCCTCCCCATAGTTGATCATGCCGGTTAAAGTCTCCAGCAATCACTACATCTACCACCGTGCTTGCGTTTCGCCTCGCATCATGAATGGCCTTACGCAGCTTGTTGCATGAATCTCGCAACGCCTGGGGTCTTCTCCCGGTACATAAACCGATACCACCAAGACCTGACGCTCCGGGAGCCGTATAATCGCTGCTGTCATGTCCGGGGACTCTATCTGTACCTGTTCTGCCTCTGCCTCTTTGTTTATCCAGAGCATGCTCCGGATTGGCCATCTCCCTTCTCTCCAAGATGAGGGGACCATCTTGGTCCATTTGTAGTGCGCCATTGGGGTCGTCAGGAGCCGGCCCTGGATTCTCCGCGCATGAGGTTCTTGAACTGCCACTACTGTCGCACCCTGTATCTCTTCGTCGTTCATCAGGCTGTCGTGTACTGCACTTTGTTTCCTCACGTTTAGCTGGATCATGCGGAACGTTCTACTCATGTTGAGGTGGGTAGAGCTTCCGGCAGTTTCTGCTAAACGATTCATGGGGCCCTCCACATGGAACACACCTCAGGACTACTTCGTTGCAGTTGCCGTGGTGGTGGCCGTCCTTGGCGCATCTTGCACATTTCTGAACATTCTTGCATTGGAATGCCTTATGGCCAATTTCTTGGCAGTTGTAGCACTGTTCCGGTCGTGGTCGGCGTTCGAATACACTGGCTGTGCCAGACTCTCCTCTAGCGTAGAAGAAGCCCTCTTTTATGAGTCTCCTTGCGTCATTACCTTTGGTTAGGTATACCACCATTGACCCATAGGCCTTTGGAACGTCTTTCTTGCTTAGCCACGAGACCTTGGCGACCGTTGTTTCATTCTCCTCGCTGAAGGCCTCCGCCGCTCCTGCTCTAATCTCATCTTTTTCATCCAATACCGCCGTTCGTTTGACGTTGTCGACCTTGATCGGATAGATCTCATCGCGTAGCACACGTGCGCCCGCTCCAATCTTCGTCTCCGCGGCTCTCTTAACCAGCTGGTGTTCAACTTCGTTGCGGCAGGCGATTTTGATACGGTTTGTGTTCTTCGGGTCCACGGTCACTGCGCGGCACCGCCAGTGTGTGTAGTCGTCTCTTGCTCGGATCTCTTTCTCGACTGCTGCTCTGATTGTACTTGCTGATATCTGGCTGCCTTCGTCGTCCCCGACTCTCGAAATATCAACCGTGCAGTGGAGCGTGTCGGTAAAGGTGGACGGTGCAGTGTTGGAGGAGGAGAGGGTTCGCTCGATACTCGGTAGGCTGACTGGTGGTGTGCGGGCAACGTCCGCAAATGACGGGTTGAGGCTAGTATTCGCCGAGGTAATAGGAGTCTGGCTCCTCGTTATGGTGTCCAGTTGTTCGTACACTTGTTTCAACTCTTCTGTCATCTGAGTTTTGACGTCTTTTATTTCAGCAGTCGTCCTCTCCACGGGCTCTTTCAGTGCTCGAAGTTCTGCTTGGGTTTGGTAGTTCTGACTCTTAATCTCTTTTAACTCAGTTCTGAGATTCTCGATGATGTCACTCTGCTGCGTTACTGTCGCCTTTAGGCTTGCGATGAGCCATGCCACTTCGTCAAGTTTTGTGCCTCTTCCTTCGCCTCCGCCCGAGAACTCGAAGCTAGGGGTTTTGTTGGTTGCTGTGAATGTTGTTGTGTCGTTCCTGCGTCTTTTGTATCCCTAGTGATCCTTCTGAGCTCCGGGTGCGGGGGTAAGCCGTGCTGCGGTGACAACGACGCGTCTCCTGGGGAGCTTGCAGGATCCCCACCAGGATCCCCATCGGGTGGGTCGGCCATTGATCTGCAGCTAGATCCCGCTCGCGGGAAGGTGTAATGTTTGTACTTCTTCTTTGACGCTAAAATTGCAGTGCTGGGTAATTCGACAGCAAAATCGTAGTTCAATTCTGATACCAGGTACGGTCCATCGGTGATAGATACAGTCGGTTGCAAAATCGGTTTCCGCTTTTCCGCGGTGCACGCACGGTTTTAAACTGCACGGCCCAGCGGCTCTTGGAATAATATGCTCTGCCAAAATAACCATAGAGCCCGCAAGCGTTTTGATTGAAGCAGCTCGAATGGACGTATTTAAACGCAGTCGCTTACTTGAAGATCGTCTCGCACTACATCGCTACGCCACAGTACCGCGGTGCAGCGGACACCTCCTGTTCCTCGTCTCTGCGTGAAAAGTAAAATTAATTTTAAAACAAAAAACATTCTAGAGAATTTATCGAAGTAATATGAAGGAAGTTGTGTGATAAGGTGGCGGGCGGTGAGGAGGTTCAGACTATGAGGATGTAGTGGACAGCAGCAGCAGCTTGACCACAGCCTTGTGTCCATTACGGGCGGCCAAGTCCAGCGGCGTATAACCGTCGTTGCTCTTCGATTCGACCTCTGCTTTAGCCTCGAGCAGCAGCTTGACCACAGCCTCGTGGCCATTATCGGCGGCCAAGACCAGCGGCGTATAACCGTCGTTGCTCTTCGATTCGACCTCTGCTTTAGCCTCGAGCAGCAGCTTGACCACAGCCTCGTGGCCATTATCGGCGGCCAAGAGCAGCGGCGTATAACCGTCGTTGCTCTTCGATTCGTAGACTTATTTAACAAGTATGAACACCA
>Ga0335072_10011603_pt1 | contig 12620 bp, 13 predicted proteins | sample Lox_Sample_21_FD_206725 | JGI IMG/M metagenome (GOLD analysis project Ga0335072, IMG submission 206725) | Soil microbial communities from Loxahatchee National Wildlife Refuge, Florida, United States - Lox_Sample_2.1 | ecosystem: Environmental > Terrestrial > Soil > Wetlands | place: USA...
CAACAGCACGACTCGAGGTGCGTCGGCACCGTCCAGAGCGGTCTTTTCGATGATCTGATGCGCAATGCGGGCAATGGTGCGACCCACGTCGGCCGCCGACATCAGTTCACGGCCGGCGGCGGCATCACTCGCGGCACACATGACGAGACCCTGACCTCCTTCTCCGCCTCTCTGGACGGATCGTTAAAGGATGTCGACTGCCGCGCAGCCTAGCACTACTGCGATTGGTCCACGCTGCTGGGCACGCCGCGACTCAGTCGAACGTCACCCGACGAGCGGTCAACAGACTGTTTAATTCGCCGTGTTTCCTGAGCGAAGAAAGTCTCAACGTCTGCGGCAACGGGTATCGCGAGTAACCTTTGTCGGATGAGTGGGTCCAGCCCAACGGCCCGTCCACTGATCGGGTTCATCACCCGTGATGACGCGCCGCAGATTACGCCAGCACCGATTAGCCGGACGTGGATGCGAGAGACGCGTGCCGGTAGGCCCGATCGGTGTTTGCCCATGCTCATCGCTAACCAAAGCGGCTGGGAACTTCTCAATCCGTGCGCGTTCACCGCTGTGTGGATGGATCAGGCAGACGGCATGGACGTGGTGATCAGACCCGATAAGCGCGATGTTGATCATCTGCTGCCCCTGAGCCACTTCGGCAACGGCATTCTGACCTGGAATCTGCCGTTCCTGTTTCGGACTCCGCCGGGCTACAACCTGTTGGCCCGCGGGCCGGCGAACTATCCGAAAGACGGCGTGTGTGCGCTAGAGGGCATAGTCGAAACCGACTGGGCAAGTGCGAGTTTCAGCATGAGCTGGAAACTCACCCGCAAACTTATGCCGGTGCGATTCGAAGTCGACGAGCCGATCTGCATGGTCGTCCCGCAGCGCCGAGCTGAGCTTGAAGAGTTCGCCCCTGAACTCAGGCGCATCGAGTCTGATAAAGAGTTGCAGCGCAAGCATGAGTTCTTCCGGCACTCGCGTACCGCGGCAAAGCAAGTCGAGCAGCTAGCGAGAGTCGCGGCGGGAGAGCAAGTCGAGTGGCAAGGTGACTACACCCGAGGCAGACACACCGACGGCGAAAGCGGGACACCGGATCACCAGACTCGCCGCCACCTACGTGCATTTCTTCCGCCGGTGGAACTGCCGGAACTGGACCTCGACGGAATCGAGTAGCCGCACCGGTATAGAGTCGTTGCCGGCGCCGCGAGATCGACGGCCAGCTAATCGAGGATCGGATGAGCGACAAGTCCAACGACCCGTCCCGTCCACTGATTGGATTCATCACCGGTGACCACACGCCGCCGATCGGCCCGGCGCCGATCAACCGGACGTGGATGTCAGAGACACGTCGAGGTTGGGCGAATCGGTGCCTGCCGCTGCTCATTGCCAACCAGGGCGGCTGGGAACTGCGCAATCCGAGCGCGTTCACCGCTACGTGGATGGGTGGGAACAACATCGGGGATCTGACGATCGTGCCCGATACGCGCGCCGCCGGTCAGTTTCTGCCGGCGAGCAATTTCGGCTACGGCATCCTGACCTGGCACCTGCCCATGCTGTTTCGTACCCCGCCCGGCTACGACCTGTTGGTCCGCGGGCCGGCCAACCATCCCAAAGATGCCGTCTCGGCGCTGGAGGGTGTCGTCGAAACCGACTGGGCAAGCTCGAGTTTTAGCATGAATTGGAAATTCACCCGCCAGCTGATGCCGGTGCGATTCGAGGTCGGTGAGCCGATCTGCATGATCGTGCCGCAACGCCGAGGTGAGCTGGAGGAGTTCGCCCCCGAACTGCGGCCCATCGAGTCTGATCAGGACCTGCGTCGCAAGTATGAATTCTTCCTGCGCTCACGTCAGGAGATGGGGCAAGTCCAGGCGGCGACGGACACCACCGCGGGAGAACGCGTGGCCTGGGAAGGCGACTACGTGCGAGGCAGCCATGCCGACGGCGAGCCCGGGGCGCAGGATCACCGAACTCGCCGTCATCTTCGTCCGTTTGTTCAGTGAGGCGGCTGGCGTCGGACCTGCTCGGACCGGGTGCGACGGCACTGGCTAACCTGACTCGGGTGAATCTCGAGGGCAATCAGGCCTCCATTCGCGACGCCTGCGACGCGGGTCTGCTGGCAGGTGCCGTGACCATGGTGTGGCAGCACGGAAAGATGCTGCAGGTCAACGAAATCGGCTACCGCGATGTCGATGCCCAATTGCCGATGCAGCGCGACACGTTGTTTCGGATCGCCTCGATGACCAAGCCGGTCACGGTCGCTGCGGCGATGAGCCTGGTCGACGAGGGCAAGCTGGCCCTGCGTGACCCAATCGTGCGCTGGTTGCCGGAGTTCGCCGATGTGCGGGTGCTGGATGATCCGGGCGGCCCACTGGATCGAACCCATCCGGTTCAGCGCGCGATTTTGGTCGAGGACCTGCTCACCCACACCAGCGGCCTGGGCTACGGGTTCTCGGTGGGCGGGCCCATCTCCCGGGCCTACGTCCGGCTGCCATTCGGGCAGGGTCCCGACGCGTGGCTGGCCGCGCTCGCCGAGTTGCCGTTGGTGCATCAGCCCGGCGAGCGGCTGACCTACAGCCACGCCATCGACGTGATCGGCGTGCTGGTGTCACGCATCGAGGGCAAGCCATTTCACCAGGTGCTCGATGAGCGGGTCCTGCAGCCGCTGGGCATGATTGACACGGGCTTCTTCGTCTCGGTCGAGGCCCGCCGTCGCGCCGCGACCATGTACCGCCTCGACGAGCACAACCAGCTGCAACACGATGTGATGGGGCCACCGCATATCTCGCCGCCGACATTTCCCAACGCCGGCGGCGGGCTGTGGTCTACCGCCGACGACTATCTGCGGTTCGTCGAAATGCTCATGGGCGACGGCACATTGGATGGTGTTCGGGTGCTGTCGCCGGAATCGGCGATGCTGATGCGCACCGACCGGCTCACCGACGAGCAGAAGCAGCACCCGTTCCTCGGGGCCCCGTTCTGGATCGGCCGCGGGTTCGGGCTGAACTTGTCGGTGGTAACCGATCCGGCGAAGTCGGCGCCGTTGTTCGGGCCGGGTGGCGTCGGAACGTTCAGCTGGCCCGGCGCATACGGGACGTGGTGGCAAGCCGACCCGGCCGCCGACCTGATCCTGCTGTACCTGATTCAAAACATGCCCGCATTGTCGGCCGACGCCGCCGCGGCGGTCGCGGGCAATACGTCACGCGCGAAACTCCAAGCGGTGCAACCCAAGTTCGTGCATCGCACCTATCGTGCACTGGGCCTGTGATGGCCGAATACATTCCTGAGCGCATCGAGGGCCCGCGACTCCTACTGCGCCTGCCGGTCGTCGACGACGCCGGGCCGCTGTATCAACGGATCGGTCGCGATCCCCAGGTCACCAAATACCTGTTGTGGACACCGCATCCCGACGTGGTCGCCACGCGGCGAGTGATCTCCGAGCGGATGAATGTCGACCCGCGGGTACGAACCTGGGTGATCGTGTTGCAGCACAGCGACGACATTGTCGGGATGCTCAGTTGCGCACGACCGATGCCGTACGCCGCAGAAATCGGTTACTCCCTCGGCCGGCACTGGTGGGGCAAGGGTTTGATGTCCGAGGCGCTCGCCATGCTGATGGCCACACTGCAGGCCGACCCCGATGTGTATCGCGTGTGGGCTACCTGCCATGTCGACAACGAACGGTCAACGCGGCTACTGGAACGAGCCGGACTACTGCTGGAGGGCCGGATGGCCCGCCACATGGTCTACCCCAACCTCGGGCCCGAACCAAGCGACAGCCTGCTCTACGGCAAGGCGTTGCGCTAGATCATCGCGAAGGGCGACACTTTCGCGCCGATCTCCAGCGCGCCGGACAGTTCACGGCTGACGTCGTAGTCGAACACCACGTGCCCGGAGATGACGTCGACGTCTCGCTTGGCGCGCTGCAACGGGTTGTCCAAGAAGTGTGCACTGGCGCCGGCCGCTTCGAGCAGATCGGCAATAACCGAACGGGATTCATGCACGACATGTGCCGCGGCCGCGCGGACGCCGGCGCGCGCGGTACGGCCGACGTGCTTTCCGTTGCTGACCCTCGCCTGGATGTCGGTGGCGGCGGCATCGGCCAGCGACCGCAGCGCCCGCAGCCGCACTCGCGCACCGCCGAGACGCACCTGCGCAGTGGGCTGATCCTTCTGCGCCGCACCGGAATACGCGAGCACCCTTTCGCCGAGCCGTTGGGCAAAGAGATCGGCGACCAGTTCGGCGGAACCCAGCGCCGGCATCGCGGCGGTCAGCGCCAACGCGGGCACCATCGGCCACCGGTACACCGCGGCGTCGTGTAACGCCGCGCCGGGTGTTGTGCCGCTGTAGATGTCGGCCACCATGACCAGTCGATGGCCGGGTACCCATACGTCCTCGACGATGACATCGTTGGAGCCGGTGGCACACATTCCCGCCGTGTGCCATACGTCCTCGACGCGGATGTCGGCTGCCGGCAATAACACCAGGGCCGGATATGGCGCATCGTCGGGCCCGCAAATGGCGCCGACCAGGATCCAGTCGGCGTCCATGACGCCGGTCGCCCACGACCATCGCCCGGTCAACCGGAAGCCGCCGTCGACTGGTGTGCCTCGCCCGGTCGGCGCGAGCGGCGCCGGACACAACACCGGCCCGTCGACAAACACCTCGTCCTGCGCCCGCTCACAAAACAGCGCGAGCATCCAGTTGTGCAGGGTGTAGAACCCCAATGTCCAGGCACTGGACGCGCAACCATGAGCCAACCGGCGCACCACATCGAAGATCTCCGGAAACTCCGCCTGCCGCCCGCCGTAACGCGCCGGGAGCAGTAGCCATGCCAGCCCGGATTCCCGGTAGTCGTCGATGGTGGTCCGCGGCAGTCGACGCAGCTGCTCCGCCTCACCGGCGCGATCCGCCAACCGCGCAACGAAGTCGTCGCTGACCCCTGTCATGCCGCGGAACGCTACCATACCTTTTGGTATGGTACTTAGTGCCGCAGCATCACCTTGAGAAATTCCTCGCGGCGTCCGGCGGCCTGCGGATTGGGCCGCGAACCCGATAGGTGCAAAAAGCCGATGCCGGCGGCAAACGTGGCGTTGGCACGCATGTCCGCCTGATCGGGGTCGAAGCCGTCGTCGAGAAAGGCTTTCCGGACAGCCGCGATCACCCTCCGGTCGGATGACCGCACCGCGGCGGCGACCGCGGACTCTGATCGCGCCCATTCCCGCATTGCCCGCTCGAGCATCCAATGCCGGGGTCCGACCAAGGCGGTCATCATCCGCGACAACCGCTGCCGGGGAGGGTCGCCCGCCAGGTCGTCGAAATACCCGCGGTCCTCGTCGCGAACCGCAGCCCACGTGTCGATCAGCGCCTCGCGGTAGGCCTTCATATCGTTGAAATGCCAGTAGAAGCTGCCCTTGGTCACACCGAGGCGAGTGCACAGCCGCCCGAGGGTCAGGGCTTTCACGCCGTCCTCGGCGAGCACCCGAAAGCCTTCCTGCACCCAGTCATCCACTGAGAGCCGGGAATTGGCCGCGCCGCCCGAAGTTGCCATGGGCGGTAAGCCTAGCGACTCGGGCGGACACAGATAGGCTGAAGCGAAGACGCAAGCCAATCGCCCGTCACTTCCTTGGGGCCAGATCGCTATCGACGATTACTGCCACCTTCCCTAGGACGCCGTGGCCCGCCTTCAGCGACTGCAGTCCCGCATTGATCGCGTCGACGGTGCTGTCGATGGTCCGGCCGATGTGCGGAACCACAATTCCCTGCGCCGCCCACTCCATCGCCAAAGCCATCCCACGCTGGAGAAAGGCGCGTGCCTCGCCGTCGAGCGTGGCGGGTTCGGAGAAGTAGCGCAGCAGATTGACGTTGACATACCTGGCGTCGCGCTCAGCCAGGATGGCATCCACTGGGCTATGGGTTTCGGCCAGGCGCGTCGTCTTGCCGGGGCCGACGCCGAGCACGATCCAGCTGCCGCCCCGCCGAACGGTTTTCGCGGTCTCGACAAATCCCGGTTCGCTGTAGGTGGCGTCGAAGACGACATCAACGCCCCGGCCCCCAGTCAGCTTTCCGATTTCGGTGGCGACGTCGTCGCGCTTGTAGTCGAAAACGTGATGGGCGCCGGACTGCCGAGCCAGCGCGATCGATTGCGGCGTACTACCGCTGCTGATCACCAGTCCGGCCCGCAGAGCACGCGCCGCCATCTGCACCGCGAGATGCCCGACGCCTCCCCCACCCCCCGGGATGTAGACCATGTCGCCTGCCTGAACGTCCCGGTAAAGACCCGCAAAAGCGGACAAGAAAGCCATCGGAAGCGCCGCTGCATCGCGGAAGCTCAGCGATGGCGGCTTGCCGACGGTGAGGAATTGGTGTGCGACGGCATAGCCGCCGCCTGTGCTCCCGCCGGTTGCGGCCCAGCCACCATCACCGTTCAAATCGGCCATCGCGGCTACCGCGTCACCGACCGCGAAGCCTCGCACGCCGTGGCCCACGGCGACCACTACCCCAGCGAGGTCGAGACCGAGGACGACGGGGGGCGTCCGTCCCATGAAGTTGAGGTCGGCCAGCTTGTACTCCAGCGGGTTGAGCGACGAGGCGGCCATGCGGATCAGAACCTGGTCGGCCGTCGGCTGCCGGACCGGAACACGCACCGCCTCAAGCGGCAGCCCAGCCCGGTCTCGTGTGTAACCGACACCGAGAAACGTTTCGGGAATCGCCGGGTTCTGCTTCATGACGCTTCCCACCGGCTGTCGCGAGGGTGTCATGACGCCGCGGTTCCCGAATCGGCCAGCCTGGCACGGTTTTCGTCGAACCACTCGTGTTCGTGGCCGGGCGCGGGAATCAGGGACCCGGCCTCCATGATGTTCGTATGATCGGTTTCGGTCAGCGAGATCCAAAGCTCGGCTTCCGATTGGCCGGTGATTCGTGTCCACATCTCCGAGAGCTGTCGCAGCATTGACCGTCGTGTTTCGAGGTCACGTCCATGGCGGTTGAGGGCGAGAATTAAAGACTGCGTTGCGGGTTTGCCGCCCGCGAAGCACTCGCCGTCAGGAATTTCCTGGAACAGAACCTTGACCCATGACTCCGGTGCTCCGGTGACGTTGCAGTACATGCTGGTCATCTCTTCGGCGAGCTTGGCCTTCGCGGACGTACTCAGTAGTCCTTTTGGGCTGTAGCACTGGTAGACGGGCATGATTTTTCCTTTCCATATTTTCTGTTACTGGGTGAGGGCGGCCGGAATGGGAGCCTCAAGGTGCTGCAGCAACGCGGCAAGCTTGCGATCCAATTCGATTCCCACCCTGGTAATTTCGGGTGTGTTGAAGCTGCCAAACCGGGTACTGGGCTGGTCCACGGTGAACCAGGTGGTGCCGTCAAGGTCTTCGACAATGGCGGTGCGTAGCGGTGCGTACAGCAGAATGGCTGGGTTGTAGCGGTACATTCTTTCCGCAATGGTGTGGTTGCCCATGAGGTACTCGACACAACGGCCGCGGTCTCCGGCCAGACTCATCAGCGACGTGAAGTCGTGGGACCAGTAGAGAATGAAGTCGTGCGGTGCGTTGTCTGCGGTGGCCTGCCGAATGGTCTCCCAGTCGACGCCGCGCTCGACAAGTGAGTCGATCCGTTCGCTCTGAAAGACGGGTACTGCTCGCTCATAGCGATTCCTGAACCCATCGAACGAGTCGTCGATCTGGATCGTCAACCGATCGACTTGATGGGAGATCGTTTTGATCGGTCCCGTCAATGATTGCGTCATGATATCTCCTTAATCCATCCTCTGAATTTCCTTGCGCTGCATTGATTTATGACGAGTGCGCGTCCCATACCGCCGCTGTGTGGCGCCCGGGCCCGTAAATGAGGGCCAGTGCCTCATTGGCCTTTTCCGGGCTGTCGGCACGCAGGAGCGCCCGGAAGCCCTCCCAGTCGGGAACCCGACCGTCCTGCGCCCACTGGTCGTGCGGGATGGTGTAGACGTGCACCCACGGCCCGTGCGCCGGCAGTGGCCCGGGGCCGAACACCGATCGCACCGCTTGGGCGGCCTTGCTCAGCATGACGCGGGCGTCTTCGGGTGTGCTCAGCAATTTTTCGGGGGCAATGACGTCGAGCTGGACGCGGGAGTTGGGATCCGCACCGGCGACATTGGCTGGGGCATACCAGTTCTCGGGGTCGAACTCATAGAACTGCACCCAGGAGGTTTCCTTATGGGTGTGGTTATTGACCAAGTTCTCGACTTCGGACACGGCCTGAACGAGTTTCGCGCCGAGCTCCTCTTTCTGCGCGACATTCAGGCGGTCCTTCATGAGGTGCACACGAACGAAAACCATCTTCTCTTCCCCTCATCGATCTGGCGGCTCGTCAGTAACGGCGGGGAAGCTTCGTTTACGCGATCAACGCCGTTAATATGTCGGTCGTCATACTTACTAGGTAATGTCGAGGTTACAACCGCATTCGACCGGATGTCAACCGATATGTATGATGGACGACATGCCAAAGAAGACCGATAGCAAGGAACGCATGGTCGCCGCGGCGCGACGGCTGTTCCGCGAACACGGCTATCTGGGCACCGCTTTGTCGGATGTCGTCACCGAGAGCGCCGCCCCGCGCGGGTCGATCTACTTTCATTTCCCGGGCGGCAAGGAGGAGCTCGCCAGCGAAGTCGCCCTCCTGCACGCCTCCGTCCGCATCGCAGACATCAACCGCGCGGCCGCCACCACGACCACCGCGGCGCAGCTGATCGAGGTCTTCATGGGCCGAGAACGCGACGACCTGGTCGCCAGCAATTACCGCGAGGGGTGCGCTGTGGCTCCCATAGTCATCGAGACGACGCCCGCTTCCGATGTGCTGAGCGACGTGGCCCGGCGGTCCTTCCAGGATCTGATCACTACACTGGCCGCGCGCTTCACCGAAAAGGGCCTCCCCCACGACAGGGCCGTGCAGCTGGCCACCAATGTGTGGACCAGCATGGAAGGAGCTCTCATCCTCAGCCGCGTATTACGCAGCCCCGAGCCGTTCGACCTGGCCATCGCCCAACTGGCCGCAACCGCCGACACCGAGGCCGCCGCCTAGGGAGGGTTCATGCCCACGTACATGTGTTATGCGCACGAGGGGCAAATCACGGCTGAGCAGAAGTCTCAGATCGCAGCGGGAATTGCGCGGATCCACAGCCGCTATACCGGAGCTCCGGTTGCATTCTCCCAGTGCATTTTTCGCACCCTCGAATCAGACGAGCATTTCATAGGTTTGCAGCCCGCTCCCCACGACGGCGTGTTCGTCTACGGTCACATTCGCGCCGAGAGGACCAGCACCGCCAAGAACGACATCCTCATCGGAATTCGAGATCTCCTCATGTGGGTGCTGAACGTTCCCGAATCGGTAGTGTGGGTGTATCTGAACGACCTCGCTCACACCGACATGGTCGAGTTCGGCCGTGTTTTGCCTGAACCGCGTGGCGAGCAGGCCTGGGTCGATCAGCTCCCGCAAGACGTGCGCGACGAATTGGCCAGGCGTGGAGGGCAGTGACCTAGCCGAGAACGGCCCGCGTCGATGCCGCGGCCAACTGCGACGCGTCGCCGTGGCCATTTGCCTCGGCGACCGCGCATCGCGCCGCGGTAATCCGCTTGAGCGCAGCCTCGGTGAACACCGACAACCCCAAGTCGGGGTCGTACCCGTGGATTTCCTTGACGTCGAGTTGGGCAAGGAAATAAATGATTTCCTTGGACACCACCTGGCCTGGAACCAGTACCGGGAAGCCGGGCGGATAGGGCACGACGAAAGTGGTGGACACCAACGTCTTTCCCTCGGCGAGCCGTCGGCCGGCCTCACCGACCAGGACGTGCTCGCGGTCGGACTCCTCGTATCCGGCGTAGAACGCCGCGCGCATGTCGCCGAAAGAGCTGGCGGCGCCGGGTCGGAACGCGGCGTCGAATTCGCTGAAGTCCGGCAGCGGCGGTAGGTCCTCGGTGATCTCTTGGACCCGGCGCTGTTGCAGTGCGCGATCGTCCTTGCTGGCCTCACACTCGCTGCGATCGAAATCGGTGGCCACCCGGCGCAATACGTCGAGCAGGTAGTGCACGCTCGACCAGGTCACACCGATCGTGAAAATCAACAGCACACTGTTGATCGAGGTCTTGTTGATCTGGATGCCAAACCGGTCCATCAGGATCTTCTCGCGAAAGTCGTATCCGTTCATCCCGGTCTGACCCACATACAGGGTGACCCGCGTCGCGTCGAGTACGAATTGGTCGGAGCGCCACGCCTCGTTCCACTCCGCCAGCGCGCCCTGGCGCACCTGGCGATAAGAGCTGACTGCTGAGAGCCGGTACTGGTCGGGCACCAGGTCCGACTCGTCGAGGATGCGAAACCACTTGCTGATCAACCGGTCTTTACGGACGCGGTGACGGAAGACCAGTGCCATGTCGTAGACGTTTCGGACCAGTTGGAACCCTTCGATGTCGACTTGCCGGCGCGCCAAATCCAGCGATGCCAGCAGCTGCTGGTTCGGCGACGTCGAGGTATGCGTCAAGAACGCCTCACCGAAAGCATCGCGGGTGAGCGCCTTGAAATCCTGGTCGCGGATGTGCACCATCGACGCCTGCCGCAGCGCCGACAGTGATTTGTGGGTGGAGTGCGTCGCGTAGACCCGGACGCGGGCACGGCTCGGGTCGGGCAGCAGTCGACGCTCGAGCCATTCCGCGCGGTCGACCCCCTGCATCGACTCGCGCCACTCCCGGTACTCCCTGACATACGCCGGCGATGACAGCATCAACTCGAGTTGCTCGGCGGAAACCATCGCTGTGCGCTGCCGCGCCCACGGCACCGCGGTCGCGAACGCGTACCACGCCTCATCCCACAGGAAGCAGATGTCCGGCTTGATCGCCAGCACCTCCTCCATCACCCGCCGCGGGTTGTAGACCACGCCGTCGAATGTGCAGTTGGTGAGCAGCAGCATGCGTACCCGGCCCAGCTGCCCAGCCGCCTCCAGATCCAGCAGTGCCTTTTTGATGGTCTGCAGCGACACAGCCCCGTAGATCGCGTACGGCTGTAGCTCGTAGGCGTCCAGATACAGCGGGTAGGCGCCGGCCAGCACCAGGCCGTAATGGTGCGACTTGTGGCAATTGCGGTCGATCAGCACGATGTCGCCGGGCCTGGTGAGAGCCTGCACGACGATCTTGTTCGCGGTGGACGTCCCGTTGGTGACGAAGTAGGTGTGGTCGGCGTTCCAGGTCTTGGCGGCCTTGTCCATCGCCTTCCTGATGTTGCCGTGTGGGTCCAGCAGTGAGTCCAGGCCGCCAGATGTGGTCGACGTCTCGGCCATAAAGATATTGCGGCCATAGAACTCACCCATGTCCTGCAGCGACTTGGAGTTGAAGATGCTGGCGCCACGTGCGATCGGAAGGGCATGGAATTGACCGGCCGGCCGTGCCGCATAAGCGCGTAGCGCATCGAAAAACGGTGTGGTGTAACGGTTCCGGATGCCAGCGAGCACGGTGCTGTACAGATCGGTGACGTCGTTGAGCCGGTAGAAGGTCCGGTCGTAGACGTCGGGCTCATCCTCGGTCTCGGCGGCGATCGATTCGTCGGTGAGCAGGTAAAGGTCGATGTGTGGCCGCAGCTCGCGGATCCATTCGCCGCATTCGACGTAGTCGTGGGTACGGTCGGTGGCGACCACTTCGTCGTTGACACCAAGCAGTGTGTTCATCAGCGGAACCCGGTCGTGGGACCGCAGCGGGATATCGTGCCGGATGATCGCAGCCTGAATCTCGCCATTCAACGCGACCGCGGTGATGGCGTCCTCGACGCTGGTGACGATCAAAAATTCGATTTGCACGTCGTCGCTAGGGTCGCGTAGTGCGCGCAACCTTTCCGCCAGGCCCTCGGGAGCCGTGGGCGGCGAATCATCGGCGAGTAGAACCGTGTAGAACTGCTGCTCTTTGGCCCGCGCCACCAACTCCTGATCGGCCAGCGACGCTGATGTGTCGAACAGCGCGGCGCGGTCGCCGTATTCGGACAGCAGCCGCACCGCGAGCGACACCTTCTCCGAGAGGCTCACCGTGGCAAGGTGGTCGAGGTATTCGCGGAAGATCGCAAGGTTCTCCGGGCCGGGATAGATCCAGTAACGCTCGTAGGCACTCAGCCGATTCATCAGGCGCTTCGCTCTGGCCGCTTCGTGGCTGGTGTCCAGCCCGGCACGGTCGACCACCGCGAGCTGATGGCACGCGTCGTCGAGCAGATTCCAGGTATCCATGCGCGAGTACGACGGGTTCGCGACCGCCGCTAATGCGGAGACACGAAGCCGCCGCGGGCGCCTACCGTCTCGGTCCATATCGCCAGTGTGTCCCTCTGGCCAGCGACGTGCGTGCATTTTGCCGACCCTGCCCGTTTACCTTCGCGATGCCACACCCGCCACAGCAGATGCTCGCGCAGGCGGACTTAGGCCTCGAACTCGTCGTCGCCGTCGCGGCCCCGACGGTCGCCGCGGGTAATCTCCATCCACCGCCGAACCGGAAGGTCCCAGCGGCGCGGCGTGGCGTCGGTGACGTCGGACAGCGATCTCACCACCGCCTGCGTCAGTCCCATGATCGCGGCCATCACCGGCAGCAACGGCCGGAACGGCTGGGCCGCCGACCGAACCGTCT
>Ga0335072_10011607_pt1 | contig 12618 bp, 15 predicted proteins | sample Lox_Sample_21_FD_206725 | JGI IMG/M metagenome (GOLD analysis project Ga0335072, IMG submission 206725) | Soil microbial communities from Loxahatchee National Wildlife Refuge, Florida, United States - Lox_Sample_2.1 | ecosystem: Environmental > Terrestrial > Soil > Wetlands | place: USA...
ACCGGCGCATCGGGTAAATTGATGTAGTCCCTTGTGGAATGAAACCCTTGCTCAATCGGTTACGGCAGTAACTTGCCGGCGAGCCAGTTGTCGGCACTGAACTTTCCGGGACCTGAGCAGATCAGCCAGATAAACAAGAGCACGTATAGGACTTCTGGAAGGTACAGGAAATCGTCCAGCCAGTTCAGAGGCGAAAGTCCCTTGGGCATGCTGGAAAGCGCGGTGGTCAGGATGGCGACAATCATATCGATCAATAAAGCTACCGAGGCCACGCTGGAGAGAAACCCCACGGTCAGCAAGGATCCGCCAACGAACTCGACACCCGATACGAAATAAACCATCAGTTGGGGGAACGGTACGTTGGCCTTAACCAGCGTTTCGTACATGGTCTTCGCGGTGCTGGCGACAAACAATTTGTTGGCCCCGGAGATGGCGAAGAATAGCCCCAGCGAAACGCGCGCCAACAGGATGGCGTATTGTTCCAAACCTCCGTTACCTAGCAGCGCAAACTGGATCAACCGTTTCCAATCCACCTCTCCTCCCTCCCTGGGTCTCGGCCTCGAGATTAGGTGTCCATCCGTTCGACCCATTGAGCGCGCGATGCGGGAGCCGGGAACGGATCCGCAAAGTACTGCGTTTCCCGCGCAACCTTGTCGTCTCTGAACTCCATGATGCTCACAGTGTAGGACGGCTTGCCGTCATATGTCAGAATGAATTCGGTGATCCAAAGATCGCCGCTGCCAAGGATCCGCCGGACGGTAAACCGCTTCTGGCTCGGCTGATTTGCGCGCTGGTTCTGTATGTTGAACCGGCCGCGGGTTCGCTCGCCGGACTGCGGGTATTCCAGCACCGCGTCCTCGTGATAGATGCGGTGCTCCGTTTCAAAATCGTTGGCATCCGACGCCGCCCAATGCTGATCCAGCGCCACACGGATCATTTGATCTCGCACTCCGGAATACTGCCCCTTCTTTTCTGGATCGTCCATCTCGACTTGCATGATCATCTCCCTTTTTGGAATGGGATACAACCCTGAAGCTTTGATGCCTCACCCGTGAAAAAGGCGGCAAGAAAATCGCTAAAATGCCCACGTGGGCATGAAGAACCTTTTCGATGCGGCCATGGCGAATCAGATCCAAAACCGGCTGGGAAACTTGCAGCCGCAAAGCGAGAGGCGCTGGGGCAGGATGACGCCGGCGCAAATGCTGGCACACTGCGCGGTGAGCGTGCAGTGGGCGGTGGGAGAAGTGGCGCCCGAGAAGGGACCGCTACCAACACGTCTGTTAGGGCGCCTGGTGAAGCCGATGGTATTTCGCAACGATGACCCGCTGCGGGAGAATTCGCAGACCGCGAAGAGTCTCATTGTGGTGGGCGAACCAGGTTTCGGCCAGGAGCGCCAGCGCTTATCCCGGCTGATTGACAAATTCGCCGCGGGCGGCCCGGCCGGGTGCACGGCGAATCCACATACTTTCTTCGGAAAGTTGACGCCGGAGGAGTGGGCCGTCTTGATGTACAAACATCTCGACCATCATTTGCGGCAGTTCGGGGTCTGACCTAGATGATGGCGATGACGAAGGCGACCACCCGCACCCGATCGACACGCAGCTGAAGGCCGACCTCGAAGATGGCCGCCTGGACGACCGTATCACGCGTGCCCTGGCTCACTACAAGGCCGGAAGAACGCAACCGCTCTAAGCGCCGCACCGCATGATCCATCGGGCGAACGCAGACTTTGGAGCGACCACAAGCTGCCCGCCGACATCCGCGCCGGCGCCGGTGACGTCGAAATATCGCGCCCTGGCCGTCACCTGCGATAATAGTCTCGTGCCGTTCGTTCCCAACGTGTTCGTAAACCAACAGGAGATCGCGGCAGGCGTCCAACGTGCCGCCAATGCTCTCGGGAGCACTGTTGTGCGCATTCGGTACGACATCGGCTCCGACTGGACGGGCGATCCCTCGATCTTCTTTCGAATTATTCTCACCGACGAAGCGGCCAAGAAGCCCAAGCTCAATGAGATCGCCAATGCGATCGCCCTTATCCTCACGCGTGAGGTAAAGGCCGATGAGCATGGGTTGCACTCCTACTTCAACTTCCGCAGTGCATCGGAACAAGCCGCCCTGAACGAACCGGCTTGGGCATAACAGCCCGTGACCTATCCCGCAGACCTGCTCGAGCAGGCCAAGCATCTTGCAAATCGCGAGAAGAAGAAGCCGCGCCAGGCGAGCTTGCGACGCGCTGTCTCAACCGCATATTACGCGCTGTTCCACCTCCTCATTCATGAGGCAACCCTAAACTGGCGGAGGACCGAACAGCGGGCCGTCCTTGCGAGGTTCTTCGAACACGGAAAGATGAAGAACGCCTGCGACAGGCAGAGGGGCATGTGCAAAGATTACTTCTCCGCCCAACCGCCACCCGCACAAGGACCTGATTTCGATTGCATGACACACCTTCAGAAAGTAGCGCACACATTCTTTCAAGTGCAGCAACAGCGCCACATGGCCGATTACGACAATTCGAAGGACTGGACGCGCACAGAAGTGCTGACGCAGATTCAGCTTGTTGAGGAAGCATTCGACAGTTGGCATCAAATCCGCAATCACGCCTTTGCGCAGGAATTCCTGATCTCCCTCCTGGGCAATCCGAAAGGAATGTAGCCTTCGCCTCGCGGGGAACGATTCATCGAGTACGATAAAAATATTCTGTTGAACTCCACCGGCGTGGACATCCACAAGACTGTCAACCTGCCCAAAACCGCCTTCCCCATGAAGGCCAACCTCGCCCAGATGGAGCCGCGCACCCTTGCCCGCTGGGACGCCGAAGATCTCTACGCCAAAATCCGCGCCGCCCGCCCCCTGTACGTGCTGCACGACGGCCCGCCCTACGCCAACGGCAACATCCACCTCGGCCACGCGCTCAACAAAATCCTCAAGGACTTCATCGTCAAAATCAAAACGATGGAAGGCTTCGATTCGCCCTACATCCCCGGTTGGGATTGCCACGGCCTGCCCATCGAAGCCAAAGTCGATGAACGCGCGAACAGTGCGGAAAGCGGCTCAGCGAACCTGCAATGCTTTAGCAAGCAGATTACGCATCGAAATCGCCGCGGCATCAGATGGAAACACGCCCAGAAACTGATCGAGGTCTAAAATGACCTCTCGGATGGCTCCTGGTGTCGGATGAGAGTTCAGCGCCGTTTCATAAATCGTTTCAGCCTCAGTTGTCCTACCTAAAGCTAGATTGTATAAGCCGCTATTAAAAGCAGTCATTGGTACTGACTGATCCCTTGAGCGGGAGCACTCCATCGCCTTCAAGAAATGATTTTTAGCTGCCTCGTAAGTTCCGCTCGCAACTGCGACCAACCCTCGAAGGTAGTACTCCCAGCCGTCCTCGTGACCCAACTCGATCGCGCGGTTGAGGTCTGCCAGGGCATCTTCGTAACGGCCCATCCGCCGGTAGGTCTCGCCGCGACTGGTGATCGCCCAGGCGTACTTCTCATCCAACTCTATGGCGCGGGTGAAGTCCGCCATGGCATCCTCGTAACGGCCCATCTGCTGATAAGTCTCGCCGCGACTGGTGATCGCCCAGGCGTACTTCTCATCCAACTCTATGGCGCGGTTGAAGTCCGCCATGGCATCCTCGTAACGGCCCATCTGCTGATAAGTCTCGCCGCGACTGGCGATCGCCCAGGCGTACTTCTCATCCAACTCGATGGCGCGGTTGAAGTCCGCCAGGGCATCCTCGTAACGGCCCATCTGCTGATAAGTCTCGCCGCGACTGGCGATCGCCCCGGCGTCTTTTTCATCCAATGCGATGGCGCGGTTGAAGTCTGCCAGGGCATCTTCGTAACGCCCCATCTGCTGGCAAGTCAAGCCGCGACAGGTGATCGCGAAGGCGTCTTTTTCGTCCAACTCGATCGCGCGGTTGAGATCTGCCAGGGCATCCTCGTAACGGCCCATTCGCCGGTAGGTCTCGCCTCGACTGGCGATCGCCCAGACGTCCTTCTCATCCAAGGCGATGGCGCGGTTGAAGTCTGCCAGTGCATCCTCGTAACGCCCCATCTGCTGGCAAGTCAAGCCGCGACAGGTGATCGCGAAGGCGTACTTGTCATCCAATGCGATGGCGCGGTTGAAGTCCGCCAGGGCATCCTCGAAACGCCCCATCTGCTGGTAAGTCACGCCTCGATTGGCGATCGCCCAATCGCCCTTCTCATCCAACTCGATCGCGCGGTTGAAGTCGGTCACGGCCGCCTCCCGCTCATTCAGCGCTCGATGGGTGCGGCCCCGCTCGATGAGGGCCTCGACATTGTCGGGGTCCCGATCGAGTGCGGCATTTATGTGAGAGAGTGCCTCTTGAGCCTTTCCGGCCTCGACTTCAGCGGAGCCCAGCTCAACGAGCCACATCCGTTGGCGTCGATCGTCGCCCTTTTGCCTTGCGTCGTTGAGCTTCTGTCTAACAAAAGTGATCCGGGCTTGTTTCGCAAATTCTTCTTCGTCGCCCTGGCGACTCTCGGAACCGAGACTATCAGATAGGGCGAAGATCCTGATAGCCTCCCTCAGATGCGCGCGTCGCTCGGATGGTTCATATCTGCTCCGCCAAATCCGTGTGGCACCAAGCAGATACTCATTCAATTCAATCTCGGGTCGTTCGGCCTCGTCTAGTGCGCCGAGTTCAGACAACTCCTTCGCATTACGAATCATGTTGTCCGCTGCGCTGAAATTGGCTGCGCGCCGGTACAGCCTCATATCCCGCTTGAATTTCTCAAGTCCTCCGGATTTGTCGATAAGCAACAGGTGATAATCTGCTTCGACGCTATTTTGAGAGTCAGCGTATTTTCGAAAGTACTCGTACGCACTTCGAGCGACAGTACGAACTAGAGCGACGTTGTGCTCTAACAGGTGTGAAAGAATCGCGCGTCGAGTCAAATCGTGAAACGCGTGGCCTAGGCCGCCGAAAGGCTCGGCGAACGATAGGTCTGAAAGCGACCTGTCAAGTTCAGCCGCCTCGCCCGGGCCGGCCGCGAGAAGAGCCGCGAGGATGTCGGGGTTGAACCAATGCGGAATGGCGGAGGCCAAAGCTGCTTCCTGCGCGTTCGGAGGAAGGGAACTCAAGACGAGCTGTGTGACTAGCCAAGTCTTCTGTGATTCCGTACTCTCACCCGAAAGCCTGACCACCAATTCTTCGCTCATTGACCCTCCTTCCTGTACGCCCTCACGAGTTCCACGAACTGCTTGGGCAGTCCACCCCAAGCACGATGTATCGCGTCAATCATCTCTCGGGACATTCGGCTGTCAGATTCTTCTGCAAAACGGTAAAAGTCACGCTTCTCCAAGCCGATGAGGCGGAAAGAAAGATTGCTTTCAGATTCAGGCAGTTCCTGGCCTGCGACTACGACAATGAGCGGCGTTTTCGGTGAGACCTGTGGCACAAAGGTGTTTGATAGCCATGATCTGAAAATCGGATCGGCCTTCTCATACTGGTCAAAGAAAACTACCAGCGGAGCGAGGTAATCGTGATCAGCTAAATCGTTGAAGAAGAATCGAGTGAGGCTTTGCTCGGAACTCGATGATCCAGCCCCCGGAAGTCGAGCAAGAGAATCGAGGTATCGTTCGTATTGGGGAAAGTGTTCGCGTTGCAGCCGCCCAACGATCTTTGACAGGCAGGTCTGTATTGTAATCTGCTGCGCCAAACCAAGACTGAGGAAGTCGAGCCCTTCCCGCCCCGCAAGATGACGGTATATCTCAAGGAGATGAGATTTTCCCGTCCCACTAGGGCCGCTAATTGTAATCGTCCGACTCAGAGCGTCTTGTCCGGTGACAATACGCTCAAACGCAGACGTCTCCTTTGATAGGTTCATCACGGGTCCCCGGGCGTCGGGCACGGGCGTTCTCAATCGGGAGAGACTCCTAGATAGCTGCAGGGGCATGTCAGGCCATATGGCACCTAATGCTTCGACCGCTATCGCAATACCCAATCTGCCGGTCTCCTCGCCTGCCCGAATCATCACGACGCCCCAGACCTCACCGCTAACTTCGTCGACCACTGGGGATCCGCTGTACCCCTCTTCAAGTCTTCCTCCGGTGCCTACATTCAGTTGCCATCCCTGACTATCTCCGTACTTCAGACTCTTGAAGGCGGAAGGCCTGCCTAATACACCCTTGAAATCCTGAAGTACCAACTGGCCTGCTTGGTCGGAATAGCCAAACGCGATAAAGCGCCTTCCCGCCTTTGCGAGCGCGCTCAGCTTAATGCTCGGCAAGTCCAACACCTCGTCCACGCGGAGGACGGTTAGGTCAAAACCGAACGTGGAGGCATCCGAAGCCTGTACGCTGGCTAGTCGGCCATTTACACGAGGCTCCTTCATGTCTTTGAGGACGTGAGTGCAGGTGAGGACGTACGTTGCGACGTCCGATTGGTGTATTACGAACCCAGTCCCAAACTGCTGAGGGCGGTCCCCGCTAACCAAAACAATCGACGACGAATCCATAACAGCGCCAAGTAGCCCAGACTTCCGCTAGACTCTGGACCTGAGTTTGAATTTGACGCTCACGTGTGCCCCACCCTTCGACTTGGTTACGTACAAGTTTCCTTCAGCCTCGAAGCTCAGACCGAGTTCGATTTCGGCTTCCTCGACGTGAAATTCCTTATTGAGCTGGCCCCAGGCCTCTCCGAGTGGCCGACAAAATGCGATCAGAATGGGTTTCACCTTCTCAAGAGTTGAGCCAACCCTGTCAGCAGCGCTGCTGGAAATCTGCCTCGCTTTACCTGCTGGTACGTCTACTTCAACAAGTGTGTTATCGGAGAGCTCAATTAATTTACTAGGCATGATTATAACCATATTACTCCACATGAAAACAGCCTCGGTAAGGCGGGACTCATCTCTAGGCGATACTAACTGGCCTTGATTCCTCATCTGACGGGACAAAATGGCAGCCTTCAGGTGCAACCGCCCGAAGGCTCTCCACAGACGTTTCGGCGGTAAGTCCGGGCTGCGTCACTGACTGTTTGCATTGGCAACCGGCGTCCCCTAGGGCGCACGCCCGTGCCTGTGACCCAGCGCCTTCACACCCACCCGGCCCCCCTTCCCCCATCTAGTACGATAAAAGTATCCCAATGAGCTCCACCAGCGTGGACATCAAGAAAACTGTCAACCTGCCCAAAACCGGCTTCCCCATGAAGGCCAACCTCGCCCAGATGGAGCCGCGCACCCTTGCCCGCTGGGACGCCGAAGATCTCTACGCCAAAATCCGCGCCGCCCGCGCCGGCCGCCCCCTGTACGTGCTGCACGACGGCCCGCCCTACGCCAATGGCAACATCCACCTCGGCCACGCGCTCAACAAAATCCTCAAGGACTTCATCGTCAAAATCAAAACGATGGAAGGCTTCGATTCGCCCTACATCCCCGGTTGGGATTGCCACGGCCTGCCCATCGAAGCCAAAGTCGATAGCGCGCTCGGCTCGCGCAAGCAGCACATGACCACCGCGCAGATCCGCGCCGAGTGCCGCAAGTACGCCACCAAGTACGTCGACCTCCAGCGCCAGGATTTCATCCGCCTCGGTATCCTCGGCCGCTGGAACGATTACTACCTCACCATGAGCCCCGCCTACGAAGCCGTCATCGCGGGCGCGTTCGTCGATTTCCTCGATCGCGGCTACGTCTACAAAGGCCTGAAGACCGTCAACTGGTGCCTGCACGACCGCACCGCTCTCGCCGAAGCCGAAATCGAATACGAGAACCACACCAGCCCCTCCATCTGGGTGCGCTTCGCCCTCACCTCCGACCCCGCTCTCATCGACGCCGCGCTCGCCGGACGCAAAGTCTATGGCCTCATCTGGACCACCACGCCCTGGACCATCCCGGCCAACGTCGCCATCGCCTATCATCCGAAGTTCGAATATGTGGCAGTCGACGTGGGCGGCGCCGTCTACATCGTCGCGCTCGAACTGCTGAAAATCACCGCTGAAAAACTCGGTTGGAACGATCCCAAAACCATCGCGGCCTTCACTGGCTCCAAACTCGAAGGCGCCATCTTCCGTCATCCTTTCTTAGAGCGCGATTCGCTCGGTATCCTCGGCGATCACGTCACGCTCGAGCAAGGGACAGGCGCGGTCCACACCGCTCCCGGCCACGGTCAGGAAGACTTCGACATCGGCGTCAAGTACGGCCTTCCCGTCTATTGCCCCGTCGATCCCGCCGGCCGCTTCTTTCACGCCGAAGGCGCAGCCGGACGCCTGCCCGAAGCCATCATCGGCAAGACCGTCTGGCAGGCCAACCCGCTGGTCATCGATATCCTGCAATCGCACGGCGCGCTCCTCGGCCAGGAGACCATCGCCCACAGCTATCCGCACTGCTGGCGCTGTCACAACGCCACCATCTTCCGCGCCACCGAACAGTGGTTCATCGGAATGGACCGCAACGATCTCCGCGCCCGCACGCTCAAGGCCATCCAGAACGTCAAATGGATTCCGTCGTGGGGCCAGGAGCGCATGTACAACATGATCGCCACGCGGCCCGATTGGTGCATCTCGCGCCAGCGCGTCTGGGGTGTGCCCATCATCGTCTTCTATTGCGAGAATTGCCAGGAGCCGCTGACCGATCGCAAGGTTCTCGATCGCGTCGTCCAGCAGTTCCGCGAGCACACCACCGACGTCTGGTACGACAAGTCGGCCGCCGAACTGATGGGCGGGCCGGTCACCTGCCCGCGCTGCGGCGGCCACGAGTTCCGCAAGGAAACCGATATCCTCGACGTCTGGTTCGATTCCGGCTCCAGCCACTTGGCCGTGCTCACGCCCGAAAACGGATTGCCTTGGCCCAGCGACATGTACATCGAAGGCGGCGATCAATATCGCGGCTGGTTCCACAGTTCGCTGCTGGTTGGCGTCGGCCTGAAAGGCGAAGCGCCGTACCGCGAATGCGCCACCAACGGCTGGACCCTCGATGAACAGGGCCGCGCGATGTCCAAATCCCTCGGCATCGGCGTGGAGCCGGAAGAGGTCATCAAGAAGTATGGCGCGGATGTGCTGCGACTCTGGGTGGCTTCGGTCGACTTCGTCGAGGACGTCCGCCTCTCCGATACGATTCTGAAGCGCCTCACCGAAGCGTACGTAAAACTTCGCAATACCGTCTTCCGCTACGCGCTCGGCAATCTTTACGACTTTAATCCTGAAAAAGACGCCGTCGCCACCGCGGAAATGCCGGAAATTGACCTTTGGATTCTGGCCAAGACCGAAGAAATGGTGGCAAGATGCCGCGCCTGGTACGACGAATATGCCTTCCATAAGGTCTATCGCGCCGTGTACGATTTCACGACGGCGGATTTGAGCGCGGTTTACTTCGATATCGTGCGCGACCGCCTGTACACCACCGCGCCCCGTTCCCGCGCCCGCCGTAGCGCGCAGACGGCCATCTATCGCATCCTCTACGCGCTCGTGCGCCTGCTCGCGCCGTTCCTTTCCTTTACCACCGACGAAGTCTGGGCCGAGTTGCCCAAGCCCGCCGGCTCGCCCGATAGCGTCCATCTCGCGCTGTTTCCGGACCCAAGCGAACTCACGCTGGGCATCGCGCCCGCACAGCGCGAGCGCCTCGCGAACTGGGACAAACTCATGGCCGTGCGCGACGAAGTTCTCAAAGCGCTCGAAGTCGCACGCCAGGTCGAAAAGAAGATCGGCAAGCCGCTCGAAGCCCAGGTCATCTTGACCGCGCCCCAGGAAGTCTATCCTTTGCTGCAGGAATATCTTGACGATCTCCCGGCGATCTTCATCGTCTCCCAGGTAGTATTAAAGAAGGGAGACACGCTTTCGGTCGCGATCGAACGCGCCGAAGGCGACAAGTGCGAACGCTGCTGGAAATATACCAATGAAGTCGGCCAAAGCACCGAGTTCCCCACTCTCTGCGAGCCCTGCCAGCGCGCGGTTCGGGAGATCCTAGGCGACTGATATGCAATCCCGGCCGTTCCCGTTTATTCTCGCGGCGGTCGTGTTCGCGCTCGACCGGATCTCCAAAGCGTTCATCAACGCCCACATTCCAACCTATGAGACGCTGACCGTGATCCCGGGCTGGTTCAACATCGTTCACACCGAAAACCCCGGTATCGCCTTCGGTCTGCTGTCGGACGCATCCGGCCTGTGGCGCGATTTGGTCCTGATCGGATTTTCGGCCGCTGTGCTTGTGGCGATCTCCTTTGTTCTGCTGAAGCCCGGCGCCAAACACGACCTGCTTGTCCGGGCCGCCCTGGGCTTCGTCCTCGGCGGCGCGCTGGGGAACTTGTATGATCGAATTGTGAACGGCACGGTCACGGATTTCGTGGAAGTGCACGCCGGCCCGCATTATTTCCCGGCTTTCAATGTGGCCGATAGCGCCATCACCATCGGCGCTTGCCTGCTGCTGCTGGATATGTGGTGGGCCAAGGAGCGGAAAGTCAGCCATGCTGCCGAAGCTAATCTCAATCGGTAACTTCTTTCTCCCCACGTACGGGACGCTCGTCGCCATCGGGTTCCTGCTGGGCCTGTTCGTGACGCTGCACCTGGCCAGGCGCGCCGGCCTGCCGCGCGAGCCAATCACCAATCTGGTGATCTATTGCGCGCTCGCCGGACTCGTCGGCGCGAAGCTTTTCATGATCCTGTTCGATTTCCAGAGCTATTGGAATGACCCCAAGTCCCTGTTTTCGTTCAACACGCTGCAAGCCGCGGGCGTCTATCAGGGCGGATTCTTGCTCGCGCTGGTGACCGCCATCCTCTATATGCGCCGCCAGCATCTGCCGGGCTTCGAGACCTGCGATGTATTCGCTCCCGGCCTCGCGCTCGGCCAGGCGGTCGGGCGCCTCGGTTGCTTCTCGGCCGGCTGCTGCTGGGGTACCGAGACCAATCTGCCCTGGTCCGTCACATTCCACAATCCGCAGGCGCACGACTTGACCGGCGTTCCTTTGGGTGTGCCGCTACATCCGGCGCAGCTCTATGAGGCCTTCGCCGATGCGCTCATCTTCCTCGCTTTGTATTACCGGATCGGCAAGCAACACACGGCAGGCACGATCTTGGGCTGGTATCTGACTCTGTATTCCGCCGCCCGCTTCACGATCGAATTCTTCCGCTACCACGAGCAGGGCCTGCACTTCGGCTTCTCCTACACGCAATGGATTTCGCTGGCGACTTTGGTCGCGGGCATCGTGCTGCTGGTGGTCCGCCGCGGCGCCCCCAAGCTGGCTTTCGGCGGTAAACCGGTTCATTCGTCCACGTGAATCCGTTTCAGTTGCGAAGTCTCGCCGGAGACGATGTGAACGTGGCTCTTCGCGACGCCTAGTTTCTCAGCCAGGAACTCGCACAGCGCCCGATTGGCCTTGCCTTTTTCCGGCGCGGCCGCCACTTTCACCTTCCAGGTTCCGTCCTGCAAGTAACCCGCCAGTTCGGTCTTCGAACTTTTGGGAATCACTTTGACTCGGAAGTCCATTTAGCGATCGCCTCCAGCAGCCGCTTCGACGGACAGGGCTTGACCAGGAACTCGTCCACCGGCAGCGTTTCATCCGGCGGCGCTCCCGACAGAACGATGAGGCGCGCCCGGCCGGACACAGCTTGAATCAGCCGCCGGCCGTCTTCCGGCTCCGGAATGCGCAGGTCCGTCACCACGAGCCCGCAGCCCGGCAGCCGCTCCAGCGCTTCGGCGGCATTTTGCGCCGTGACCACTTCGTACCCCGCGTTCTCCAGAATCTGCCGCCGGATTCCCAATTGGTCGAGATCATCCTCTACTACCAGGATGCGGGCCATCAGGCAAACTCGATGCGCGCGATCACCAGCTGCGGCATCTGGTTGTTCCAGCCCTCGGGAATATCGTCGAACGGAAGACGGAACGCCCGCGTCTCGCCGGGCTTCAATTCACTTTGGACAATCTGCACGCGTTCGCGCAGAATTACCTCGCCGTAAGCGTTATAGAAGATGCAGAATACTTCCGCCTGTTTGACCGTCCGGCCGCCGGTGTTGGTGATCTTGCCTTGGATCTCCGTCACCATCTGCTTGACGTAGCTCTCGGTGGCTTTCATGCCGACATCGGAGAGGTGCAGATTGTGAACGTAGGCTTTAGCTTCGGGCGTGAGCGGAGCAGGGCCAACCGCGGGCCGCGGCCGATTGACGTACCACAACAGGCCGCCGGCCAGGACCAGCGCGATGGCCAAGGTGATGAGCAAGCTCTTACTGCCCACTGACGGTCATCTCTCCAATCAGCAAAGTCGGCGCAGCCACCGAGCCGCGAAACTCCAGGTCCGATGCCGGAGCTTCGAGATCCAGCAGCATGCGCTGCAACGTGGACGCGATGGTGATCTCGGATACAGGATAAGCGAACTCGCCGTTCTCGATCCACAGGCCGGCGGCGCCGCGCGAGTAATCGCCGGTGACGATGTTGACGCCCTGGCCGATCAGCTCGGTGACGTACAGGCCTTGACGGACGCCCCGGATCAGCTCCTCGGGCGAACGTGGTCCGTTTTCAAGATAGAAATTACCATGACCGACCCCCGCGTTTCCGGTGACGCCGCGCGCGGCGTTGCCGGTGGTGCGAAGGCCAAGCTTGCGGGCGGTGTAAGTGTTCAGCAGATAGCTTTGGAGCAGGCCGCGATCGATAACCACGGTGCGGCGCGAAG
>Ga0335072_10011608_pt1 | contig 12617 bp, 9 predicted proteins | sample Lox_Sample_21_FD_206725 | JGI IMG/M metagenome (GOLD analysis project Ga0335072, IMG submission 206725) | Soil microbial communities from Loxahatchee National Wildlife Refuge, Florida, United States - Lox_Sample_2.1 | ecosystem: Environmental > Terrestrial > Soil > Wetlands | place: USA: Florida...
GCTTAGCAACGGCCGCGCCGTGTGCGCCGCAGGACGGACCGGCCCAGACCGCGAAGGCCGCGGTATCGGACAATTCTCCCCCGGAAAAATTACCGGTCATACACGATGAGATTACGGTGACTGCGACCCGGTCGCCCGACGATGTCAACGTCCTGCCGCAATCGGTGAGCATTCTGACCGGGGACGCGTTCCAGGATATTGCCTCCCGCACTCCCAATCAGGCGCTGCGTGAGGAGCCCGGTATTTTTTCGGTGCAGGTGGCGTCGCAGGGGTCGCCCATCATTCGCGGCGAGATCGGCAACAAGGTCCTCTATCTCTGGGATGGCATCCGCATCAATAATGGCGCGCTCTTCAGCGGTCCTAACGGCTTTTTCAACCAGTTCCCGATTGGCAGTGTCGACCGCATGGAGGTAATTCGCGGACCGGGAGCCGTGCAGTTCGGCAGCGATGCCGTGGGCGGCGTGATCAACATTCTGCCGCATCCCGCCGAGACCTTCGCCGACCCCTCCAAGGCCGGCGGCGAACTCTTTACGCAATACGGATCGGTGGATGGCGAGAAAACTTCGGCCGCCCGCTTCTGGGTGTCGGGCCCGCGCTTTACCGCCGTCGGCGATGTTTCCGGACAGGCCGTGGGCGACTACGCCGCGCCGGGACTTGGCCACCTGGCCAACACCTCTTTCAACGGAGCCGGCGCGAACACCAGCATGGCGTACCGCGTGACCGGCCGGCAGACCGCGCGCGTGTCCTGGATTCACGAGCGCCGCTTCGATATCGATACTTACACCCAGTCGGAACTGAATGCCGACGGCGTCCCGCGCATTTATGGTCCGTTCGAACAGCGCGGCGTGCTGAAATTAGACTACGACTTCAACGACCTTTCCCGTTGGAGCCGCGACCTGAAGTTGTATTCTTACTACCAATATTACGACTCCGCCCGGAACACTACCGTCGATTCCGCGGCCACGCGCAACCGAACGGTCGGCTACACCGATCAGAGCATCTGGGGCGGCGGCGTGCAAAACACTTTCTTCCTGGGCGATAACCATATCACCATGGGCGCCGATTACCGCACGGAAAGCCTCGGCACGACCAAAGATCTCTTCACCACCACCTTCGCCACCGGGAACGTGGTGCTCACCAACCCCAATGGCAATGTCCCCAACGGCGATTACAACGTGGGCGATGCCTTCGCCATCGCCAGTTTCCATCCGTGCGCGCGCCTCAACATCACCGCCGGCGCGCGCTTCGACACCACTCACCTCATCAGCTATCCCCGGCCCATCGATCCCTTGCCGCCATTCACGCTTCAAAGCATGACCATGGACAAGCGCTGGAACTCCGGGATTTGGAACGCCGGCGGAGTTCTGAAGATTGCCGGAGGGCTGAATTTTGTGGCCAATGCGGCCACCGGCTTCCGCGCACCGACTTTTTCCGACGTGCTATCCATCAGCGTGCCGGTCTACGCCAGCGGGGTGGCTTCCGTGCCGAGCCCGGGCGTGCTGCCCGAAAAGAGTCTCACGGCTGAAGCGGGTCTGCGCTACGCCACGAGCCGCGTGTACGCCAGCGTCACCGCCTACAATAACCACCTCACCAATTCCATGATGTCCACGGCGGTGGGGACGATCGATATTCCCGGCATCGGGGTGGTCACGGCGATGCAGAATACCAACATCGATTCGGGCTACATTCGCGGCATCGAGGCTCAGGGTTCGGCGAAGCTGACGCGGAACCTCACCCTGTTTGCCAGCTACACCTATACGCACGGCATGGATAATTACGCCCACGTGCCATTGCGTTTTATCCCGCCGCCGTTCGGTACGGGGGGCCTGCGCTATACCCCGGCGCGCTGGCATCTGTGGGCGGAGGCCAGCCTCATGATGGCGGACCGCATGCGCACCCATGCGCCCAACGACGAACTGGATGCGGGCTTCTCGCGGGATCCGGGTCTTGGTTCGCCCAGTGCCACCAATCCGCCGTACCGTCCCGGTTTTCAAATGCCCGGTTATGCCGTGGCCAATCTCCGTTTCGGCGCGCCTGTCTGGACGCGCGGCCCGGCCGGATTCGACCTTCAGGTGGGCCTCAATAACCTGCTCAATTTGCGCTACCGCGAGGCGTACGCGCAGCAGGAACTGTTGGCGCCCGGGTTCGGCGCCGTCGTGGGAGGCCGTTTCCACTTTTGATGAAGCTGGTTCTCACCATACTGGCGATTGCGTCCGCCGCGAGCGCCGCCGATAACGCCCGCTTCGCATTCGCCGGTGTGTGGGACCGCGCCGAGCCCATGCTGCGCGATGCCGCGGATGCCGTTCACACGCCGGCGGTCTTCTTCAAAGACGCCGAACTTGCCTCCGAGCCCACGCGCCAGGCGGAAGCCGAAGGTACGCGCGTGTTGTTCGTGCTGAATCTGTCGCCGGAATCGATTCCCGGCATCGTGCACTGGCTGGAATCGGCCAGGAAGCGCAATCCCGGGCTGAAAGTGCTCTCTCTCGACCAGCGGGGTAGCCACGCCGAACTCATCAAGGCCGGCCTTCTCGTGAATGACGAAAAGATCTGGACCTACTGGCGCGCCAACGGCGCATCGAACCTGAAAAGACTGCTCGCTTACACCAGCATCGTTTACCTGGGCGTCAAGGGCGAGATCGAGCCGCCCCTGATGATCCCCGATTTCGGGTTCTACGAACCGGGCCGCGAAGATTCCTTCGAGACGTTTGCCGCGCTGCGGGCCTATCAGGCGGGCCAGGGCCGCTGGAAAGAAGGCGCGCCGGTGGCGGCATTGCTGATCCAGCAATCCTTCTGGGTCACTCACGACACCCGCGTGGTGGACGCGGAGGTACGCGCGCTCCAACGCCACGGCGTGAATGCCGTGGTGATCTTCGGCGACCGCCAGGAGCAGAACGAGAAGCTCATTGCGGAAACCCATCCAGATCTGCTCGTCGAAGATCGCCATGGCGCCATGTGGAACAGCCGCGACGTTCTCGCCAAGCTCGACGTGCCTTATCTGCGCCCCGTCTCCATGCTCGGGTACACGCTCGAGGAATGGCGTAACGACCCCCGCGGCATGTCGGCGCGCGACGTCGGCATGTTTCTCACCTTGCAGGAATCCTGGGGAACCATCGAGCCCGTACTCGTGGGCGGCATGCAGGTCAACATCAGTGGATTTCGTCTGCACGAGCCGGAAGCCGGCGGGGTGGATCGCTTCGCCGGACGCGCCGCGGCCTGGCTCAATCTGCGGCGGAAACCGAACGCGCAGAAAAAAATCGCCATCATCTATTACAACAAGGGACTCGGAAAGGACGACCTCATGCGGGGTTCGCCCACCGGAGCTTTTCTCGACGGGCCCGAAAGCCTGGTCCGTTTTCTTCCCGCCCTGAAGCAGGCGGGCTTCACGCTCGACCGCACCCCGGCCAGTGCCGGTCAGCTCATCGATTGGATTCGCAGCGGCGCGCGCAACGTCGGCCCGTGGAATCGCGGCGACCTGGCTCGCATGGTGGAACAGGGCAAGCCGGCGCTCGTCCCGCTCTCCCTGTACCGGAAGTGGTTCGCAACTAAGCTGTCGCCGCAGAACCAGGCTGCCGTGATCCAGCATTTCGGACCGCCCCCGGGAAACCTCATGACCATCGACCGCGGCGGCCAGCAGTTCATCGTGGTCCCCAGGATTGAGCTTGGCAATGTCATCCTCGCGCCGCAGCCCGAACGCGGCCAGGAGCAGGACGACAAGCTGCTGCACTCGCGCGACGTGCCTCCGCCGCACAATTACCTGGCCTTCTATTGGTGGCTACAGGAAGAATTCCACGCCGATGCCGTCGTGCACTGGGGAACGCACGGCAGCCTGGAACTGCTGCCCGGCAAGGAAGCCGGCCCCAGCCGCGAGGATTGGGGCGACAGTTGCGCCGGTAATATGCCCGTCGTCGACCTCTGGATCATGGACAACCTGGCCGAGGCCACCATGGCGCGGCGCCGGTCCTACGCGCAACTGGTGGATCACATGGTGCCACCCGCGGTGGGCGCCGGCGTCGGCGACCAATACCAGACGCTGCGCGACGATGTCGAAAAGATCGCCATGCTCGAGCCGGGCTTGTTGAAGGAACAGTACCGCAAGCGCATCGCCGGCTCGGTTCGCCAGGAAAAGCTGGACCAGCTATTGCGACTCCCGGCGGAATCACCGATTTCCGACGATTCCATCCGCAAGCTGGGCGATTACCTTCACGAACTCCAGGAATCGCGGACGCCGCTCACGCTGCACGTGCTCGGCCAGCCGCCCGATGAGAAATATCGCTGGGCGTATCTGGTGGAGATCGGCGGACGCAAGTTCCTGGAACATCTGGCCCCCGCGCTCGAGGTGCCCAAGGGCCTCTCGGACGAGCAGCGGCGCCTCTGGCTCAAAGATCATGCCGCAAAATATCTTCAGGAACACCTGGCGACGGCCGGCTCCAATGGCGATCTCGGCAAAGACCTGGAATTTCTCCGCGGCATGGATGACAAGCTCCACCAGGCGGGCAATGAAATCACCGGCCTTGTGCGCGCGCTGGAAGGCCGCTACATCGATCCCGGCCCCGGGCCGGAACCAATTCGCAATCCCGCGTCCATCCCGGGCGGACGCAATCTCTATGCCCTCAATCCCGAGGAAATTCCGACTCGTCCGGCATGGGAAGTGGGGGTACAACTGGTGGATGAGCTTCTCCGCAAGCACCCCGCGCGCAAAGTCGGTCTCGACCTGAACGGTATGGATACCATGCGCGACTTCGGCGTGATGGAGTCGCAGGTGCTCTACCTGATGGGAGTGCGGCCGGTATGGGACCGCAACGGTCTCGCCATCGATGTCGAGTTGATTCCGCGCGCCGAACTCAAGCGCCCGCGGGTGGACGTGTTCTGCGCCATGGGCGGACTGTACAAGGAGAATTTCGGCACCCGCGTGCAGCTTATGGACAAGGCTGTTCGCCTGGTGTCGGCCTTGCAGGAAGAGGATAACTACGTGCGCCAGGGCACCCTCGCCACGGGGGAGCGGCTGCGGAAACGCGGCTATTCCGAATCCGACGCCGCCACACTGGCGGCGGCACGAATTTTCGGCACCAAGCCCGGTAATATGTCGGGCACCAATATCCTGTACATGGTGCCGCGCTCCGGCGTCTGGGACAAGGACTCCGAAGTTTCCGATGTCTACATCGACAATATGAGCTATGCCTACACCGGCGACGTCTGGGGCCAGAAGATCGATGGCCTCTACCAGGACGCCATCCAAGGCACCGACATCCTGGTGCGCGTCTGGGCGTCGAACATGACGTCGCAGCTTTCCAACCACCACGCTTACGAGTATTTGGGCGGGCTCAGCATGGCGGTAAAGAAACTCACCGGGAAAGAGCCCGCGGCCTTCATCGCCGACGTGCGCGATCCCGGCGCCGCGCGCATGCGCGATTTCACCGAAGTGATGGCCACCACTTATTCGAGCGAGTTGCTCAATCGGAAATGGGTAGAGGGAATGCAAAGCCACGGGTACGCCGGCGCCGGGCACGTCGCCGAACTGGTGAAGAATACCTTCGGTTGGAGCGTCACGCGCGACGACGCCGTCTCCAACCAAACCTGGAATGAAATCTATTCGGTTTACGTGGAGGATAAGTATCATCTGGGTATCGCCAAGTGGCTGGAAGATTCCAACCCGCACGCCCGCCAGGAAATGGCCGCAACCATGCTGGAAGCGTCGCGCAAAGGCTACTGGAAAACCGACGCCGCCACCGTGGCGAACCTCTCGCGCATTTATGCCGCATCGGTGGCCGCGCACGGCGACTCCGGCGGCCTGACCGGGGGCGGGAACAAACGCCTGGAGCAATTCGTCTCGTCGAACCTCAACGCACCGGGGAACCTGCGGACCGATAGCGCCCTGGCGGCCCGCATGAGCCAGGCGTTGGCGAGCGCGCAACAGGCCGCGCCCGTTCCGGCTTCGAACGCCACCCCACCGGCCGCCGCTCCGGCCGTCGTTTCCGGAGTCCGCTTGCGGCTGGCGCGCGCTCCGCACCCGCCCCTGGTGTTGCCGCTTGCCGGATGGTTCTCGCTCGCGGCGGGCGCGCTGATCCTCATTTCCTGCGGCTATCTCCGCCGCCTGGGAGCTCTTTGATGCAACTCCTGCAGAAACTGCTCTACCTGGTTTCCAATGCGCTGCTGGCGCCGGTGCTGGCCGGCCTGCTGCTGATGCTCGGCTGGACCCTGGTCCTGATCGGAGGCTTTCTCAAGGAATGGTTCGACCGGCGGCGCCTGCGCCCACTCCTCGAGCGCGCCGTGGAATTGGCGCGCACGGGGGACCGCAACCCGGCGGAAATTGCGGCAGCGCTCGCGAGCGTGCCATCGGGTCTTCCGCAACGGCTGGTCCGGTTTGTGGGCGAGGCCTGGCGCGATGAGGCCGTGCTCGGCCAAGCCATCGCCCGCATCGAACACGACGTCGCTGCCTCGGTGGCCCGGCATTCCTTCTTCACACGCGTCAGCCCGATGCTCGGCCTGATGGGCACGCTCATTCCGCTCGGGCCGGCGCTGTCCGGTCTGGCCAACGGCGACATGCAGGTCCTGGCTGGGAACCTCGTGGTCGCGTTCACCGCCACGGTTGTGGGCCTGCTGATCTCTGCCCTCACGTTCGGCATCGGGCTGGCACGCCGCACCTGGTATTCCCGCGACGTCACCGAACTCGAGTTCATCTGCCAGAGGTTGACCGCCAAGGAGCGCGCCTATGCCTCATAAGGTCCGCCCGTGGGAACATCTCGCGGAGGAAGATCCGGCCGCCGGCCTGCTGAATCTCTTCGATGTCTGGATTGCCTTCGCCGCCGCGCTGCTGCTGGCGATGATCGGTTATCACAACCAGGAAATGAAAACCGCCGGCGATCCGGCCATACAGCGGCAACTCGAAGAGATGGAACGGCGCGGAATCAAGATCGAGCGGTACCGCCAGACGCAGGACCAACTCTCCGGCCAAGGCGAGCGGCTCGGGATAGCTTACCGGCTGTCCAGCGGCGAGGTGGTCTACGTGCCGGAGACGCCGGCCAGGCACTGAGGCGCGAAGAAAAGTCCGCGAGACTTTGCGGTCCCGCTTTCTCTACCGCGCGCCCGGCACGCTTCCGCGCTGCTTCCGCGTGAGGATTTCCCGCACGGCGTAAATCCGGCGATCCTGGCTTTCGAAGTATGTCCGCATCATCATTTCGCCGATCAGTCCCGTGCAGAACATCAGCATACCCGCCAGCAGCAGCAGACCTCCAGCCAGCATCAGGGGACCGTGCTCGGCGATGATGTCGTTGTGGTAGATCAGCTTCTCGGCGGCGAGAAAAAGCATGATGCCGCCGCCGGAAAAAGTCCCCGCCAGGCCCATCGACCCGAAGAAATGCATCGGCCGGGTGAAGTACTTCAGCAGAAACTTGATGGTGAGAATGTCGATGGCCACCCGCAGCGTCCGCCCGATGCCGTAATGCGACCCGCCCGCGGTGCGCGGCGTATTGCGAATCGGCACTTCGGCGATGCGCGCGCCGTAAAAGCTGGCCAGCGCTGGAATAAAGCGGTGCAATTCGCCGTAGAGGTTCACGTCCTTCAAAACTTCCGCGCGGTAAGCCTTGAAGGTCGTTCCGAAGTCCCTGAGTTCGATACCCGACGCCTTCGCCATCAGCCAGTTCGCCACGCGCGAAGGAATCTTCCGCATGATGGCGTTGTCCACGCGATGTTTCCGCCAGCCGCTGGCAATATCGAACCCTTCATCGATTTTCGTGAGCAGCGCGGGAATGTCCTCGGGCGCGTGTTGCAGGTCGCCGTCCATGGCCACGACCACATCGCCCTTGGCCTCGTGAAAGCCCGCGGAAAGCGCCGCCGTCTGCCCGAAATTCCGGCGCAGCCGGATCACCTTCAGATGCGCGTCCGTCTCCACCAGGTTGGCGAGCAGTTCGAAACTCCGGTCCGTCGAAGCATCGTCCACGAACAGGATTTCATAGGGCCGCTGAAGCTGTTCGAGCACCAGCGTCAGGCGGTCGTACAACGGGAGAATGGAATGCTCCTCGTTGTGAATCGGAATCACAATCGACAACATTGTTTGCTAATGTGCTTAGTTTACCATCATGGACCGAGTTCCCTTCCAGGCAACCAGCGGCGGCGCGCTTTACCAGGCCATCGCGCAATTGCCCGTAGCCGTCGTGCTCGACAATATTCGCAGCCTCTACAATGTCGGCGCGTTCTATCGCACCGCCGATGCTACCTCCATCGAGAAGCTCTACCTTTGCGGGATTACCGCCAAGCCCCCGCGCAAAGAGATCTCGAAGACGGCCCTCGGGGCCGAAGAGACGGTTCCCTGGGAGCATACGCCGGATACCGGGGAACTCATCCGCGCGCTGCGCTCGCGCGAGTACGAGATCGCCGCCATCGAAACCGGCATCCATTCGGTGGACCTGTACGATTGGAGGCCGCGATTCCCCGTCTGCGTTGTCTTCGGCAATGAGCTCGATGGCCTGCCGCAGGAAATCTCGGCGCTCTGCGATACCTGTGTCCGCATTCCCATGCTCGGCACCAAGCACTCCCTCAACGTGGCGACCGCGGGCGGGGTGGTGATGTACGAATTGCTCCGTAAATACCGGGAGCTCTCGCGATAGCTGCGTTACCATGGGACGAAGTGTCCCAAACACTCCCCCGTCTCCGCATGACGCTCGATTTCATGCCCTCGCCATCGCGCGAGGATCCCGGCCTGTTCATCCGCGACCCTTACCGTTTCTCCGACGCCATGCTGATCATTCCACCGCCGCTGGTGGAGTGCCTCGAGTGCTTCGACGGCAGCCACACCGATCTCGACCTTCGCGCCATGCTCGCGCGCATCACCGGCCGCCTGGAGACCGAGGATATCTCGCGCCGCCTGATCGAGACGTTAACCGATGCCGGGTTCCTGGAAGACGAAACGTTCGCCCGCATGCAGCGGGAGAAGCGGCGCGATTTCGCGGCAAAGACCGTGCGCGAGGCCGCCCACGCCGGCGCGGCTTATCCCGCCGATCCCGAGGAACTGCGCGCGACCATGTCGCAATATATGGCTGACGGTAACGGCGCCGGCACGAAGGCCCCCGCCGGCGGACTCTTCGCCATCGCCGCGCCGCACGTGAGTCCATCCGGCGGATGGCGATCTTACCAGGCGGCCTACCGCATGCTGCGTCCTGAACACCGCGACCGCACCTTCGTTATCCTCGCCACTTCCCACTACGGCACACCCGAGAAATTCGGTCTCACGCGCAAACCCTTCCGCACTCCCCTGGGAGAAAGCCAGACCGACACGCGGCTGGTGGACTGGCTGGCTGAGCGCGCGCCGAATGCCATCGAGATGGAAGACTACTGCCACTCGTTCGAGCACACCATCGAGTTGCAAATGATTTTTCTTCAGCACCTGATGGGGGCGGAGATAAAGGTGCTGCCGATTCTCTGCGGGTCGTATGCGCACAGCATCTATCGCGGCGGCAAGCCCGAAGACGACGATGGCGTGAAAAGTTTCCTCGAAGCGCTGGGCGAACTGCGCGACCGGCAGGGCGACCGGCTCTTCTGGATCCTGGGCGTGGATATGGCCCATATGGGCGTGCGGTACCAGGATCGGTTCGACTGCCATGCCGGCGAGGGCGTGATGGAGAACGTCGCCGATCGTGACGATCAGCGCATCGCCCGCATCAACGCCCTCGACGCCGAAGGCTTCTGGTCGCTGGTTCAGGAGCGGCACGACGATTTGAAGTGGTGCGGCTCCTCGCCGTTTTACACCTTCCTGAAAACCGCGCCGAAAGCCTCGGGCGAACTGCTCCGCTACGAACAATGGAACATCGACGATCGCAGCGTGGTCAGCTTTGCCGGGATGGCATTCCGCCAGTCCGCCGAATAAATTCGGGTTTACTCAGCGCTCACCGCGGCTCATTTCCCAATCGGGCACATGTCCGCCACCTGCCCGATGCGGGACACCGTCAGCGTGCCCCCCGACATGCTGCCGGAAGCCTGCGCCTGGTGGCCCACGAAACGCGCGAAATCGTTGTCGGCGCTCTCGCCGCTCGGCTGAAGCCTGACGAGTTGGTCGGTCTTCACGTCGCGCAGCACATAGTGGCCGTTCTCTTCGTCTACACAGCCTGTCACCGACTGCGCGGTTCCATCCGCCGGCCGTTTCACCCGGTTGGCGGACTGCTGCTGTGCATCCTTATTATTCGGATTGTTGGCTTGCCCCTGGGCGAATGCCCCGAGGCACAGGAAAGCTCCCAATACTACAATCGGGAATTTCATTGGTCCTCCTTGCGCTTATACAGCGCCCTTACGGCCACAGGCCGCTCCGATGAAGTAACCCAGGACTAGGGCCCCCACAATCGTGGCGGTAAGATTGTTTCCGGCGAATCTCCACAAACCGCGGCGGACGCGCTTGGCGTTCGCCTTTTTCACCGCCGTCGCGGCGGCATCCAGGCTATGGGCAGCGCTCCCCGCGATAACGTCTATCTTTGCCGAAGCTTGCCTCACCGATGCCGCCGCGTTGCTCAACACGTCGCCTGTGCGCGTCCGCGCCGTGTCAATTTTTCTCCCCGCCGACTTTCCAAACTCGAGAACGGAATCTTTTACATCCCGACCGAAATCCGTAGCCGTTTCCGCTGCGTCCTTTAGCGTATTCCCCATAACGTCTCCGTACTCAACGTAACTCTATTTTGCAAGTTTGCACCCATGTGACGAACTACACCTAACCTTCGTCTATGGAGCGCTTGTTATAATCGACCGCGATGGAACACCCCGAAAGCGCGGCTCCCGTGCCAGCGCCTTTTCTCCGGCTGACTTTTGCGCGGATCTGGGTGCGGGATCAGGAGCGAAGCCGGCGGTTCTTCGTGGAACAACTGGGCTTTGAGGCTATTGTGGATGTAGAAAATCCCGGCGTGGGGCGTTGGATCGTGGTCGCTCCCCGCGCTCCCGAGTGGCTACCGGGAACGAGTGGCGGGTTGCCCGGCGTCGCCCTCATTGGCGCCGCCGAAGGGTCTGAGGAATACCGAAGGATCGGTCAGGATACCGGCCTGAGCTTTCTCACCGAGGACGTCGGGGAAGTCTTCGACGATTGGTCGAAACGCGGAGTTTGTTTCCCGCAGCCTCCCGTCGAACCGAAATGGACCAGCGCGCAAGCACGCTATGCGATCTTCCAGGATGTGGATGGCAATCGCTTTTCCCTGCTGGAGTTCGACCAGGCGACCCGCGCGCTCGAAGCCGAGCGCCTGGCCCAGGCGGCAAAACGCGACGCCGAGCGCCAGGCCGCGCACGACCTGGCGATTGCCAAGGCGGTCCAGTCCCGGCTGTTTCCACAGCAGCACCCGCCCCTGCGAAGCCTCGCCTATGCGGGGATCTGCCATCCAGCCCGGGACGTCGGCGGCGACTATTACGATTTTCTCGATCTCGGCAGCGGCAGGCTCGGGCTGGTGATCGCCGATATTGTTGGCAAAGGCATGGCCGCCGCCCTGTTGATGGCCAATCTACAAGCCAATCTGCGCAGCCACTGCGCCACTGCCTGGGAGCAGCCGCAGCGCTTCCTTCAATCCGTGAACCGGCTGTTCTACGACAATACCGGGGCGAGCGACTACGCCACCGTCTTCTTCGCAGAATACGAAGATGCCACGCGCCTGCTGCGCTATTCGAACTGCGGCCACCCTTGCGCCTTTCTTTTGCGCCGCGCGGGCACCATCGAACGGCTGGAATCCACCTGCACCGTGATGGGATTGTTCGAACGCTGGGAGTGCCCAGTCGAGCAGCGGCAACTCGACCCTGGCGATACGCTGCTGGTCTACACAGATGGCGCCACCGAATCGTTCGATGAAGCGGGAGAGGAGTTCGGCGAGGACCGCTTACTGGAAGCGCTGCGGCGGCACCGTGATCTCTCCTCGCCGGACCTGCTCACCGCGATCACGGACGAAGTCAAAAAATTCAGCCGCCAGGAACAGGCCGACGACATCACGTTCATAGCCGCCAAGTGCGTGTGAATTCGCGGCGCGGCCTTACCTCATGGCCGCCGCAGCCGGTACCGGCGGCCTCGCCAGGAGATGGTATTTCCGAACGCCGAAGCCAGCAGCACCGCCAGCCAGAGCCAGGTTGCCAGCGGTATCCAGATCGCATGCACCCATTGGTGCCGCTTGAACCACGCCTCGCATTCGGGAAGCGCCGCCTTCGCCAGGGTCGCGCGGTTCAGCCCCTTCAGCATACCCGGTGAGAGCTGCGCCAGCAGCGCCCATTCGGCCAACCGGAAACCTCGCAGCGACGCTGCAATCGACGCCGCCATCCCTCCGCAGTAGAAAATGTGGGCCACCAACGCCGGCCACCACAAGCGCGGATTGTAGACGCGGGTGATGGTCATCTGCCGCCGCATCCACGCCAGCAACAGCCGCGCCGGCGCGCCTTCGTAGCACGGCACCATCGCGCCGGGAGCGAAGGCGATGGTCAAAGCCGCCCCATGCACCGCCGCGCTCAGCGAATAATCGTCGCTCACCGCGTCTTTCCAGACGCCCCGGATGTCGAGTTCGTGGTACAACTCGCGCCTGATGGCCATCGCACCGCCCCAGGCAAAACCGCAGTCTCCAGGACCCAGTTGGCTGAGGGCTACCGCGTCCCACACGCCGCGCAGCAGAGTCCAA
>Ga0335072_10011609_pt1 | contig 12617 bp, 6 predicted proteins | sample Lox_Sample_21_FD_206725 | JGI IMG/M metagenome (GOLD analysis project Ga0335072, IMG submission 206725) | Soil microbial communities from Loxahatchee National Wildlife Refuge, Florida, United States - Lox_Sample_2.1 | ecosystem: Environmental > Terrestrial > Soil > Wetlands | place: USA: Florida...
TAGATGTCTTTTTGCTGTGCCATAACCCCGTCCGCTAACTTTACAGCAATGACTTAGTCGATCTCCTCAATGCCACCATCAACCAACACCTTCCTCCTCATCTTCTGCTTATCAATACCTTCGCTTTCTGCCGTTGTAGCGGTATTTCCTCCTCAATTTCATCGTCCACCTTTTCCTTTTCTAATGCCAGTCGCTCACTAACCCTCTTCGGCAATAGGTGCTCATTTTCAGCTACAAGCTTTCTATTCGCAGCCCTCTCCCTCTCCTTGTTGCCCTCCATCTTTATAGAATACTCTCTCCCTCTTCTATCTAATTTTACTAACGCGTTGCATAGCTTTGAGAGTAGTAATAACCAGATCGCGGTTGTACCTGATAAGAACGTTACGCCGAGCAGTAAATGTGAGTGCTGTCGACAACCACTTCCTTGCTGGCTGACTTTCGAAACGCCTTAATCCATTTAAGCTTTCGATGGTTGCGATTCATTTTGAACTGTAATAGATATTTTAGTCATGCACACATAGTATACAGTGTCTGAGCAAAAAGATTCGTACGCTTTGGTGGCATTTACTACGACAGAATCGAAAAAGACGAGCATCAGCGAACGAAAGTGATGCCTTTGTTGGGATAGCATGGTTGCAAACAAAAGTAGCACGTCTCGATCCTGCCCATAGTTAGCAAATCGGTATTATACACAATAGTTACCAGCATACCTCATCGTGACAACAACAAGTCGGAGTTCCTGGGGCTGTTCCTCATTTAATTCAACTTTTCGACCTCGAACTTTTTGCCTACATTGGGCTGGCGAGTGTGCGATAAGCGACTCCGGATAATCGTCGTCCCGATCCTGAAAATATGTGATGATAGTTGATCCTCAAGAGTATACACCAGAGCGCTCTGCAACTACACGGCCCAAGTCCTCATCAAACTCCTGCGCCAGGGTGATGACTTCTGTGGTAGCAATAGGTGTCGGCGTTGCCGCTGCAGCCTTTCTAGTCAGTAATAGTGAATGAATAGTGTCTTATTTTGTCAGAAACGGCTAACAAAGACATTAAGGGTCGGGCGGGGCTTCTAGCCATGCGGAGATATAGAGGAGGAGTCGCTGGGGCATTGGGCAAAGCGTATTACAAAGGTGGTTTTGAGCCAAAGATGAATAGGAGAGAGGCAGCACTTATTCTACAACTGAAGTCTGTTTGCCGTCCTTCAGATGTTCGATTTGGATCAAAGAGCTGACTTTCTTGACTAGTGAGCGCAATCTTACCAAGGAAAAGATTCGAAAAAACCACAGGATACTGATGATGCTGAACCATCCTGATCGAGGAGGTAGTCCATATCTGGCCACGAAGGTTAACGAGGCGAAGGAATTTCTGGAGAAGAACTCTTAAAATTTGGGGTTTATGGAGTCATTAGACACTGTGTAATATAACATGGCATCAGCGAGGTGTTCAGGGGCTGCACAAGGGTAGATTCAAGATTTGAACTCCCCTCAGATCGACGAGACTTTCAATTCTCATCTGTTTTAAGGCGCTCATTACGGAGGATTTATTCTAGGTCCTATGTGGCCCGTCTGATCTCCTTGATATTCGTCGTCATGTAATTTATAGATTGTCTTCTTTTAGCTATTCTAAGAGTGATGATGTCTCTATCTATTATTACACGGCAATGCTGCCTTGCCATTTAATCCGCGTCTCAAGCATAAAGGTACAAATATGATACCGATATCGTTTCTATAGAGGGGAGGTTAGTGGCGGGCTTAGAGCCCTAAAGTACGCCAAGGAATAGTTTTTCCATCTCCAATACAGCCAAATCGCCTATCTATACTGCAGAACCTCGCTCATGTTTTAGCACCTACCGCCGCACCACCTCTACGTTTAGGGTTACTGTGGGCCGGTCTCTTCTTTGGTGCTTTCTTTTGCTCACTACCTTCGATGAATTTGAGTAGCTCGTCAATGCTACGAGAGTCAAGACCCATGACGTTCCGAGGATCTCTTCCAGAAGTGGCTTCGGCCGTCTGCCCAACCTGCGGTTGAGGTTGCGTCTGGCCAAGTGTTACACGTGGGGAAACTCTGATTCCCGCCCGCAATCCTCTAGCCTGTGCATTCCTAGCTTGTTTCGCTATGGAAACAGCATTTTGTGTGAGCTGTTCCAGCCAGCTTTCGGCTTCTTTAGTGTTTTTATCATTGGGACCAAGCTCGCTCAGAAAGATGTTATAAGATTCGCGCATTCTATTCACTGAAGCTTTCGAATCCTGGTCTAGGGCCAAAGCTTGTGCGAGCTGGAAAAGTAACGTGCCTGTATTAACGGATTGTTTGCCAAATATGCTTTCGCAAATATTCAGGGAGACCTCAAACCACAGTCGTGATTCATGGTAGAACTTGAGGTGCTGGAGCATAACGGCAGCGTTGTTTATAGTCGTGATAGAATCAGGATGACTAGGACCGTAGATGACCTTCCATAACTCCAGAGCGTGTCTGATGTATGCCAACGCCATCTTTGTCTCACCATTAGCATGCTCAAACAGACCAAGATTAAGGTAGCTGAGGAGTGTCTCGGCCGAATCAACACCCAGAGTCCTTTCAGAGACAACGACAGCCTTCTTTGCCAGCTCCACAGCCGCCTCCTTTTCTTCAAGTTGGTAGTAGAGCATCGAAAGAGTGTTGTAGACTCGGGCGACTTCTGGGTGAAGTATACCGTAGATCTGTTCATGAAGCGAGAGCGACTCTAGTAATAGCTCTTGGCCCAGTTTCTTTTGCCCCTGCATGATTGAAATACGACCAGCTTCAAGGGCCTCTTCTGCAAGTGCACTTTTAGGAGACGCTTCTTTAATGATAGGCACAATATTAAGAACATCGTCCGCGATAAAAGTGGTAGGCGGACAAGAATGGCCCGAGTTTGTAGACGATGCTGGTGATCCATCTCGAGCAGCCTTCTTCTTCTTCTTGCTACCCGAGCCATGTCCATTGACCAGAGCGTCTTTTATTCCACTGCTCGCTGTTGCAGCATCTGTTCCATTTAATAGCGAAGGTTGGTCGGTAAAGCGGTAATCTTTTGACTCAACTTGAAGGCCCAGCTTCAAAGATACCTCGCGAAGAAGCTGTAATGGTTTGATAGAGGTACTCCACGAATCTTCGAGTGTAAATCTATATCGTCGAATCACCTGTATCTCAATCTCATGCCTCAAGCTCTCTGGTGTAACGTCCTTAAATGCAAGATCCACATCTGGATAGAGAGGTTTCAAGGATTCGTCAATGTCAGCCGCCGGGTTCGGATTTAAACCCGTTCCCAACAGGCAGTTGAGCAGGTGGGCAATGCATGCGCCAGTATACGGCATAGGAAGATATCTCAAATATTTTCCCGCCACATGTTTGAAGCATCTGGAAATCATTTCCTGGATCGACAGAGTGCGCAGTGCCTCCAATCTCTTCCCTTGTGCGAGTGTTGACAATTTTCCAAGGTATCTAATATTGATCCCGCGCCTGTGCAGGAGGCGACTCAGTGATTGCCCATCCATTGGGAAGCCTACATGGCCTTCTCGGAGATCTTCTACAAGCTCAGGTATGACGCTAGACCGTAAAAATTCGGCGGCTAATCTGACTTCCTGTTCATCCTTGGCCCATTCTTCCTTCTCAGCTTCTGTTTGAGGTTCCTGGCCACTAAAAGCATCCGGGTTCAGTGCGAAGCCGAAATCCGAGATATCAATCCGTTCCTTATCGAAATCGGCTGTCTTGCTCGAGTCATCTGGAATACTCGATTTCGCATCTTGCACAGCAACAGGCCCATTAGCGGATTCTAATTCGTTTTCTTTCCCAGCCCCTGAGGGTTTTATATCCTCATCTCCATAGGCGTCTTTCGTAGCTTGACGCCGTCGTTCTAGCTCACTGTTGACCCATACCCTCATCTTAGACTTCCAATATGCATCCACAAGTTCCGGTCGTAACACTGTCATTCTATGAGGATATGCTGTCCTGTCGAAGTCACTGCCTTGTCCGGGGTGTCCCGTTGACGTTCCGTGCTCTTCCATCCAAGAAATGTCCAAAGGAGTTACGCGATATAGATCAAGCACATACTTTCTCCCGTCAGTACCCAAAAGACCCTTCGTCTCTACACTGCCTTCAAGCTCATGGCGTTTACCGGCCTTGTCCCAAACAGCGTGTCTCTTAACCTTCAAAGCCTTAGAGAGCTTCTCAAAGACCTCGACAAATCGTTCGTCAGACGCAACAACGTCTTTACCGTCTACAGCACCGTAATCAATCTGATTTTCTCCTGGGTCTCGTTGTTTGAATATCCCGGGAACAATGCTCTGACCAACAAGTCGCTTTCCAAGGTAATCAACCACAACAGTACCTGGGGTGTACAGTCCATCAATGTCTAGTTGATTGACTATCCTCACACCCATGACATCCTTACCCGTCGCCACTCTTGCTGCTTCATCTCCACCTTCGGAAGCAAAGGTTCCAACACCATCAGCGCCAAACGAGAAGAAAACGTTATTGTATACGAAGATCTGTGCATCTCTAGCCTCGGTAGGGTTAAGTGGAGCTACCTCGCCTCGAGCTACGAGCACAGCGCCTCTCGCCGCAGCATCATTGTAATCAGCAAACAATTTAGATGTTAGACGCTCACGGAAAACCCGATCCTGCGCAGTGTCCTTTGGCAACTCTCGTGTTGACTGAAACTCTTCATTCCAGTCCCGTAGCGTCTCCGGGTTTTCGATGCCGGAAATCAAGTAGCTCTCTTGTGTTCGAGTAATATCTGGCTGGTGTGAGTAAAGCGGAGATGTTGATGCTGGCACTACCCAAGGGCTTGCTGGAGAAGCATTTGTAATTTGATATGTTGCTAGAGGCTCTCTCTTGTTGTTGATTTCCTGAAGTTTACTGAATGACTCGTCAAAAGATGTAGAAATTTCGGAAATAAGTGATAGTAAAGAGTGAGCTGCATGGCTCTTAGGTGTAGCCCGTGGGAATGGATCGAATTTAGTATTGGATGATTTATTCACAAAAAATCCGCCCACGTGCGATGTAATCTGATATTGCTCGCCTTCATTCGTGGTGACCTGAAGGTAGAGAAGGTGGCCCTTCTGACGGAGATGATAAGGTGGTGGATTCCATGGCGACACTGAGATTGCTTTCACGGTTTTGGGGGATGCAGCCTGTGTTTGAGGCAGCAACGTAGACAATGAACCCAGCGTTTGGAATTCATAATCGATAATTGGATGAGGCGTAGTAGGATTTTGACTTGGTGTTGTTGCGTTATCAGAACTTTTTGTACCTTCACTGATACAGTCATGCAGAGAAAATCCTGCAAGGATACCGAGGACGGTATCTGTTCGATCCCCAGCTGCACCAATAAGTTCTCGGACTCTCATGACATGTATCCGAGCATCCTTCTCTGTGTATGGATCCTCAATGAGAGCCAATTGTGAGTCAGAAGTAAAATCCTTGACCTCGGATAGTTGAACAAAGTCGTTGATCCGTTCTCCATTATGCTCGAGATGGAAGCAAGAGTATTGATATGTAGGTGGCAGCTCCATTATTGACTGCTTAATATCGTGAATTTGTTCTTGAGAGGATACCTGGATTTTGTTAGATGATACAAAAGATACGGTCGTAATTAAGTTTTACCGTAACCTCAATCTTATTGGGTTTTCTTGGTAGGTTGATTGTCAAGGAAAATACTGCTATCAATTGAGTCAGGAAAACTATTCACACCGAAGAAACATCCATTCTGATCATCAGTAGAGATGCACGCACTCTCCCCAGCCGGCTCCATCCCTTCCCCAGCATCATGGAGCTTGCCATTCTTCGTGGTGTGAGAGTCTATGACTACATCTTGAGAGAATTTTCCTGGAACTTTTAGGATATCTGTCAAGAACCAGCGTTAGAAATGTAAAGCCAAATAATTCGAAACACTTCTGTGTTGCCTGTTAATTGAGATTTGGCGACTCACCATCCTTCACGTCATGGATTTCTGCCATCATAGACAAACTGCGGCAAAGAATTGGAATTGTACAGCTTAGAAGTACAATGCGAGGTATGATGGAAGGAAAACGAGAGAAAGGACGCCTATCATACAGCGAAGAAAAAGGAGCAGTTCTAGATCATGTGGGTAAACGGAATGCATGGACCAGAATTTGTCTCAAAGCCTTTTTTTTTTTGAAGCTCTCGGCAGCATGGAGGAAATCGGAGTAAAAGCCGGTCAGTCTCTGACCGGGGTCCTATTACCCCTGTCTTGCTATGTTGAATTGCAGCCTCGCCAAAGCAGACGTAAACAAAAGCACAAAGCGACTGACTTCAGAGATATTGAAGAGCATTTCCACCACCATGGCATGAAATCATTGCTCTTTTGCGTACAATTCGATATTATTTTAGTATTCATTGCTTCTCTAGGTCGCTAGGTAACTATGTAATATGTCCTCGTGTTTTCCGATGAACAAGGCTGACTGGATTTCAAGAGAAGTCGGGATGAACCAACCTTTGCTCACATCTGTGGCAGCTCAACGAATACAATGCACAATTAATTCTGATAGACCACATTCCAATAATTCTCAGTCATGGACTGCAGGTCGATGTCAACAGCTACTGCGTCCGATAACCTCCCGGATTGAATTATTGAGGAAGGATCCCATTCGATATACCGCAGCCGGCATCCCAGATTCCACTCAGACACGGACAACTCCAGCCACAACACCCAGCAGTATCCCTACCAAATATTCGAGGGAATGTGAAGAAAAGGATGTATACTGGCTAAGAGGGAAGAAACGAGTCCGGACAACATATTCTGGGCGGAGCAAGCTGCAGGACGTTTCACTTGCTGATGAGATCCGTAAGAACCTTACAGCGCTTGAGGAAAAGAACCAGGGCCGCAAAATCAAATTGCAACCTGGAGAGTTTTTGGTGCCGACACCCATCCTTAAAAGGTTGAAGTCTCTTGTGGTGGACTCAGATCGAAAATTACCGGTAGACTTGTCGTTGACAGTACCTCAAAAAACCAAGATAGTCAAACGTCCTTGGTCACACTATGCAACGAAGTGTAGGGGAGCTCATTTTGGGCTTGCCGAAACTATGCGTCAAATCAACAAGACGACCAACGCAGCTCGCTTCAAAGTGTACGAAGGGATTTATAATTCATTGGAAACATTACTCAAAGCAACGAGACTACACGATGAGCAAGCGTTGCTGCCGGCATGCGACACTAGCGCTAGGCAACTCTACACATCTTCCCCGATCTCGAAAGTCCAGCGGTCGAGGTCGTTATTTTCAATGTGTCTTCGGAGTGTTCCAAATCAAATCAAGGAAGAAGAAACGCAAGTTGCAATTGAAGCAGAGGAGATGGGTCAAAAGTCGGCATTTGATACCAGTATCATATCCACAGAAATATATGCAGACCTAGAATCTTTTGGTACTTCAGAGATAGGCTGGAAACATCTGAAGACAGTGGTTCGTGTACATGGAGTGCAGGTCATCAGTGACGCAATCGGGGACGGTTTCCTCGATGCTAATATTGCAAGTGCGCTAGTGATGCTTTGCGTTGACACATCATTTCCAGATGATGCGGAAACACTCATGACATCTTTACTCAAAGTCTTTATATATCCAGATCCGAAGTCGCCCCAAAGCCACTTTCGTGACGATCCAACCTTTTTGCCGCTGTTGACCTTGGAGAAATTCGCCAAGTACACGGAACGTGCCTCCTACTATCATCGCCAACTGACGAACCTTATAACCAGCGGATTACTTTCGGTTACTTGGCTGGGTACAAAGCACCTCGCCTCTATATGGACAAGCTTGTTCCGTTCTCTTTCTACAGATCCGTTTGATCGAGACGCTACAACATTCATGATTAGCGTACTACCATTACTTTGCAGAGCTCAATCTTCAAGTTCCAGAAAGCACCAGTATTTGTCCTCGGATCAGACTTCGATGCTGTCAGTGCTTGATACTACATTGGCAAGCGTGTTAACGACATTATTAGCAATGAGTATGCTCAGTAATAGTCACAGAAGGAATATCTCACATGTACTGAGAAGTACCATCATCGACTGTCAACTTGTGTCTTCAGAGCCTCATGGTCAGGGTGGTGCACTTATTGCGCTGGCTAGTCTCTTAGCGGGGGTTGAAGTCAATGACGATGCGAGCTTTATAAAACAGCTGGTGAGGTTTCTCGGAAGAAAGCCTTGCCAGCTCTGGAATTCGCCAGGTCCCAACGATCGCCTTCCATCTTTTGTCTGTTCCGTGGCACGCTGCTGTGGAAGAGGGTCTTCTGGGGTTGGATTTGAGCATCTCAAAATCATACTGGAGAGGTTGATGGCCTTTGCATCCTTAGAGAATCCTGAGGGAGCTTGTATGCTTCAGCAGTTAGTAGTTGACAGCGCCTTTGTATTTGCAGACCAGCACCCTGACCTAATGCATGTACAATATGTCCAACATATCGTGGCACATGTACAGAGGTCTTTAATCCAACCAAAAGCATCAGCAAGTAAATGCAATGCAAATTCCGAAATCGGATACCGTTGGGAGGAGGGAATTAATGAGTGGGTTATGGCAACACCTGCCATCAGATTGAGAGGAGGCCAGGAACTCGGGATTTCCTCAGCAGATTCTGATTCTGATTTCGAAACTCCGACCCAGGGGCGACATAGACCCAGAACTACGCTTCATTTTAAAGGGAGAGTTCGTTCAAATCGATATAATCGAGTATCGGATCTGGTCTTAGAGAGCCCCAAAGAATATGGAGGAAATAATTCTTGGCCGATAAGGAAGCATTATCTACATGATGACGGCTCGTCACGAGGATTTACTAAGCTCACACAGCCTAGCTTAAGCAGGAGACCCATCACTAAATGGCATAGCCTGGGATGTGAGCTTCTCTGTTCAGGTCAGAACTGGATACTACTTGAGCACAGTGATGACGAGTTGAACTCAGCCCCTCCGACGAACTCTAACCCTGCACGGGATATCTTGCTAGAGCTGCCAGATTCCATGAGGTGCAGCGGCAATGTACTGCAGAGGGAGAGACCGGCATTTCACAAGTCTCTGGAAGGGCGGAGTAAGGACCTCCAAGATCAGAGCGAGGATGAATTGGGGATGTGATTTTAAATTGGTGAATGGTCCTATGAAGAATCGTCGCAGATTCGTAGAGAACTCACGGGTCCAAGCTATCAAGTACTTAACTCGTCCAGCATATGTGACTTGTTAATTAGTGCCTAAAGTTATGGGAAAGGCCACCGTAGATAAATATTTGAAAATGCGGGTTTTGATGTTTCATTTCTAGCTGATCCCATATTGATCGTGCTACAGCGTTCCAAGCTACACACCGTAAATGCTGAAGTTTCCACATTCTCTCAGCTAGTCCGCCGGTCTCATGGCGGCTGATTCAAAGGGGTAAGTCACACAGTAATTACGATTTGCTTTTGTGCTGAAGCGTGCAGGCGACGAGTCAATTTGGTGATTCAGTGGCGCGCCTCCAGTATCAGATGCCGTTAGGAAGGGGTAGGAAATCAAGCAGACACTGTAGAAACCCCTCCAAAATAAGGTATTCATCATGTAAATTAGATTTATAGCATCGCAGCCTCTAGTCTTCGACACGGCATATTAGGAATTAGACTTCCCTTTCCAGTGCGTAGTGGTGACTTTATACCACAAGATAAGGTACGAAACATCATGAATACATGTATGCTGCGCAAAGCCACGCAATTTTTCGTGCAGGAAGTTCATCAGTTCTTCAGCTTGGCGGGCCCGGAATGTCGTCTGCATGAAACAAAGCTGGGCGCAATTCCTAGGGTCCAGAGCAAATCAGCGAGCACCAGCGCTGCAAGGTACCAGCCTAGATTTTAGCCGCAAAAGATTCGCAGCGGGGATTGGCTGAGCAGGCAGGAAACGATTGGGGCTGTTTCATCGGCTCGCATTCTGCCCTTCGCTTACCTATCGTGGCATCCAAAGGGCCTAGGGGCGACGCAAGGGCCTAGGCCTTTCCGTCCCCGTTCCTGGATTCAACAATTCGGAGCGCCAACAATCTATCTCCCTCTCACCTAGTGCCCTGACACTCCTTCTCCCACGCCCACTACTGCCCTTTCTCCTCACTTCTCGTCTTGTCTTCCACTTCCTCTGGACCTCGTTGCGCAATTCCTCCCGTCATGAATTGACTTCTTTATCCTCCACTATCCTTAAAACTCTCGCTTTTCGGTGCTTTTGACAAGTCACTCACTCAATATTCGTCGTCAGGAACGCTTTACTTTCACTCCACGATACAGATTTTCACCATACAACGCCGGCCGCTCGAAGCCACCCACTGAGTCTCCTCTCTTCTCCAGCCTTCTATCTACTGCAGGTCAATCAGATCCTTCTTTCATGTCCTTGACGCCAGACGTCACAAGATTCACCTTCATTCACAAAGCGATAAAATTTATCTAACGGGATGTTGTCAATGATAAGATGGACAGTTATGGCGACCATGGGAACAGCTGCCTTAGCTGCGGCACCATCTGGGACTTCTGTAACTGTTGCACAAGATCTTTCGACGGACGCTGACAATGCAAATCAAGCCTTCTACAACTATCTCTTTATCATATGTGCGTCTTTGGTCGTTGTAATGGCGGCATGGAGGGTGACATCGGAATCCGTCAAATACGTGAGAACATTGACGTGCCTAAACAATTCAACCCAACGCTACTTCTCCAAGCCGTCGGAGTCCTTTGCAACCTTCAAGGAGAACCTCCTCTACGCACCTATTTTTCGCAAACGGCATAATCGAGAATTCCAACTTTCAACGGCTGTCAACATAGGCACTCTCCCCACGAGGTTGCAGCTTCTTTTCTTGATCGCTTACTTCGGAACAAACATTACCTTCTGTGTCACCAGTATTGACTGGGACCAAGACTTTGCCACAGTTGGTGAAGAGATAAGGAACCGTTCTGGCATACTCGCTGTTGTTAACCTAGTCCCCCTGTTCATCATGTCTGCGCGAAACAACCCGCTAGTCACTTGGCTGAATATGCCATATGATACTTTCAACCTCTTGCATCGATGGTTTGGGAGGATCGTGGTTCTCGAAATCATAGTACATACCGTAGCGTGGGCTGCTGCAACTATCCATAAAAGTGGGTGGTCATCAGTTACGACTTCTGTGCGAACAAGTCAAATGCTCATGTTTGGCTTCATTGTAAGTCCTTCAAGCACCTTCCACGTCATCCTCGGATTCGGGAACATCTTCTCTATCAATGGTGTGGCCGCGATTGGAAGCAGTTGCAATCGAACTTATCAAGGGCAATAACGTCTAACTATGATGTAGGGTACTGTGGCCGTTACTGCTATCAGCTTCCAGTCTATGTCAGTCTTACGGCACGCCTTTTACGAAACCTTCAAATATACCCACATAGCTCTGATTATCCTATCGCTCGTCGCTATATGGTACCATCTCCACCTCTCCCAACTGCCACAGGTAACAATCTTATTCGGAGTGGTTGCCATTTGGGGAACGGAGCGGTCACTCCGCATTGCGAAACTCTTATATCGCAATATCGGCAATGGAGGAAGTAAAGCCCTCGTTGAATGTCTACCGGGTAACGCTACGCGAGTTACGGTCGACCTCGCTCGCCCGTGGACTTTCAAACCCGGCCAACACGCCTATCTTTACATGCCGGCAATAGGGCTATGGACATCCCACCCCTTCTCTGTAGCCTGGAGCGAAGAAGCAGAGAGTTTGTCGGAAAAGAGAGGACTTGCCAGTAATCAACAAGAAATTCTGGCTTTAAGGAAGACCAAGATCTCATTCATTATCAGAGCTCGAACTGGCTTCACCAATACTCTTTTCAAAAAGGCTGGGGCAGCTCCTGATGGACGTATGTACACAAGCTGTTTTGTCGAAGGCCCGTATGGCGGTCTTCACGTGATGCATTCATATGGCACAGTTATGCTGTTTGCCGGTGGTATTGGCATCAGTCATCAGGTCCCTTATGTGCGAGATTTAGTTGCAGGGTTCGCCAATGGTACGGTAGCCACCCGCAAAGTTATCTTGGTGTGGGTCATTCAGAATCCAGAGCATTTGGAATGGATCAGGCCATGGATGACCGAGATACTTACCATGGAGAAAAGACGAGATATTCTTCGCATCATGCTCTTTGTTAGTCGTCCACGTTCGACGAAGGAGATCCATAGCCCATCAGCTACCGTTCAAATGTTCCCCGGAAGGCCCAACGTGGAGACATTACTGGATATGGAAATCGAAAATCAGATCGGAGCTATGGGGGTCTCTGTCTGTGCAAGTGGATCTCTCAGTGACGATGTCCGAAAAGCAGTACGGAATCGTCAACACGCAAGCAACATTGACTTTATTGAGGAGGCTTTCTCTTGGTAAAGCGTGCGCTATCAACGACGCCTTATTTTGTTTTAGACGTTGATAAGCTGACTTTGGAGGCATGAGGAGTTTCAACGGCTGACTCCCAGAAAAACTTTTTTGTAACATATTTTTGACATGACATAGATGAAGAAACGTAGCCTGAAATACGACTGACGTATGTAAATCAATACAGAGTAGAACCCATGATATCTGTTTTGACCGAATTCCCTTGACTTGACTTGTGTCACTTGTTATATGAGGTACTACATAATTAGTACAAACTTTAC